>OJXS01000008.1_pt1 | contig 113076 bp, 118 predicted proteins | sample 1600711 | NCBI WGS metagenome assembly OJXS01 (sample SAMN04436958, study PRJEB24849) | human gut metagenome | biome: human gut; feature: NICU; material: stool | host: Homo sapiens | place: USA: Saint Louis, MO | collected 2009-12-25
CAGTCGTAAGACCATTTTCACCTTTCACATTGAATTTCACATCACCTGTGCTCAACGATTTTTCATCAGTCGAACCAGAGTTACCACCTAAAGAAATCTTACGGCCAATAGCTGTCGTGTTTTTGTCGATGTTAGCTTTATTGATTGCGATGTTATCTTTGTTAGTTGAAATGTCAGCTTTGTTTGTAGCAATGTCGCCAGTATTCTTATCAATTGCCGTTTTATTATCGGCTATTTTTTGTTTGTTGTCTGCAATATTATCCTTATTAGTAGTAATATCAGCTGCATTTTTATCAATTGCCGTTTTATTGTCAGCTATTTTTTGCTTGTTATCTGCAATGGCATCAGCATTTTTGCCAATCTTATCTGTATTATCAACAATATTGGCTTTGTTTTCTGCTACTTGATCATCAACGTGTTTCAATTGGTCTTCTGTGGCTGCACGACCAGATACAGGTTGTGTTTGCCCCGGAGTCCATGCAGTGTTAGTCAAGCCTGTTACTTGAGGTGTTTCAACTCCAGTTGTCGCTTTCACTTTTGGCGCTGTAATCGTTTGTGTAGCTGTTACCGTGTCAAAGGTTACGTCTTTTTTAGTGGAAATGGTAAAGTCTTTACCATTTTGAGTAATAGAAATGTTATCCCCATCGATAAACTTAACTGTATTGCCACCTTCAACCTTTTCAGCCGTCTCATTATTAGCTACTACATGCCATGCTGCTAAATCTTTAACTTGTTGCTTACCAGCATCTGTTAAGTTGCTCAAGTCTCGATCAGCTGCATTGTCAACTTTACCTTTAGTCGCGTCATCGAGTTTAACAGTCACATCGTCACCATTAGCAACCGTAGTAAGACCGTTTTCACCTTTAACATTGAATTTCACATCACCTGTGCTCAAGGATTTTTCATCGGTAGAACCAGAGTTACCACCTAAAGAAATCTTACGAGCGATAGCTGTTGTGTTTTTGTCGATGTTATCCTTATTAGTTGCAATATCACTAGCATTTTTAGTGATAGCAGCTTTATTATCAGCTATTTTTTGCTTATTATCTGCAATATTATCTTTATTAGTAGCAATATCGCCAGTATTTTTATCAATTGCAGATTTATTGGCAGCTATCTTTTGCTTGTTATCTGCAATATTATCCTTATTAGTAGCAATATCTGTTTTATTCGCAGCAATATTGTCTTTGTTAGTAGCAATATCTACTGCATTTTTATCAATTGCCGTTTTATTGTCAGCTATTTTTTGCTTGTTATCTGCAATGGCATCAGCATTTTTGCCAATCTTATCTGTATTATCAGCGATATTGGCTTTATTTTCCGCTACTTGATCATCAACATGTTTCAATTGGTCTTCTGTGGCTGCACGACCAGATACAGGTTGTGTTTGACCTGGAACCCATGTAGTGTTAGTCAAGCCTGTTACTTGAGGTGTTTCGACCCCAGTTGTCGCTTTAACCTTTGGCGCTGTAATCGTTTGAGTAGCTGTTACCGTATCAAAAGTTACATCTTTCTTAGTAGAAATGGTGAAGTCCTTACCATTTTGAGTAATGGAAATGTTATCACCATCGATAAACTTAACGGTGTTACCACCTTCAACCTTTTCAGCCATCTCATTATTAGCGACTACATTCCAAGCTGCTAAGTCCTTAACTTGTTGCTTACCGTCAGGGGTCAAATTACTCAAATCTCGATCAGCTGCATTGTCAACTTTACCTTTAGTTGCATCATCGAGTTTAACAGTCACATCGTCGCCATTAGCAACAGTCGTAAGACCATTTTCACCTTTCACATTGAATTTCACATCACCTGTGCTCAAAGATTTTTCATCAGTCGAACCAGAGTTACCACCTAAAGAAATCTTACGACCGATAGCTGTCGTGTTTTTGTCGATGTTAGCTTTATTGGTTGCGATGTTATCCTTATTAGTTACAATATCACTAGCATTTTTAGTGATAGCCGCTTTGTTATCAGCAATATTTTGTCTATTGGTAGCAATATTGTCAGTATTTTTAGTGATTGCAGTTTTATTATCAGCTATTTTTTGCTTGTTATCTGCAATGGCATCAGCATTTTTGCCAATCTTATCTGTATTATCAGCGATATTGGCTTTATTTTCCGCTACTTGATCATCAACATGTTTCAATTGGTCTTCTGTGGCTGCACGACCAGATACAGGTTGTGTTTGACCTGGAACCCACGCAGTGTTCGTCAAGCCTGTTACTTGAGGTGTTTCAACTCCAGTTGTCGCTTTAACCTTTGGCGCTGTAATCGTTTGAGTAGCTGTTACCGTATCAAAGGTTACATCTTTCTTAGTAGAAATGGTGAAGTCCTTACCATTTTGAGTAATAGAAATGTTATCACCATCGATAAACTTAACTGTATTACCACCTTCAACCTTTTCAGCCGTCTCATTATTAGCTACTACATGCCATGCTGCTAAATCTTTAACTTGTTGCTTACCAGCATCTGTTAAGTTGCTCAAGTCTCGATCAGCTGCATTGTCAACTTTACCTTTAGTCGCGTCATCGAGTTTAACAGTCACATCGTCACCATTAGCAACCGTAGTAAGACCGTTTTCACCTTTAACATTGAATTTCACATCACCTGTGCTCAAGGATTTTTCATCGGTAGAACCAGAGTTACCACCTAAAGAAATCTTACGAGCGATAGCTGTTGTGTTTTTGTCGATGTTATCCTTATTAGTTGCAATATCACTAGCATTTTTAGTGATAGCAGCTTTATTATCAGCTATTTTTTGCTTATTATCTGCAATATTATCTTTATTAGTAGCAATATCGCCAGTATTTTTATCTATTGCAGTTTTATTGTCAGCAATTTTTTGCGTATTCGTAGCAATACTGTTCTTATTGGTAGCAATATCTGTTTTGTTTGTTGTAATGTCACCTACATTTTTAGCAATTGCGGTTTTATTTGTATCAATAGCAGTTTTGTTAGCTTCAGCTTTATCGTCAACTTTTTTCAATTGGGATACATTGACAGCATCTTTATCAGCAACACCATCTGCTACATTGGCAACTTTCAAATTGCCAGCATTAATACCTTTATCACCATCAATTTTTACAGTTTCATTACCGCTAGCATTATTGAAAGAAGCACTGTTTAATTTAGAAAGATCTTTTTTCAAAGCTACAGAGATTTTCTTATCATTTCTAGCAACCGCAACATTATCGCCACCAGAAAAATCTACTGTATTACCTTTTTCAACCGCTACTGGTGTAGCTTCACCATTAGCAGAAAGATTCCAACCATATTTGTTTTGATCAATCGCTTGATTAATCGCATTAGCTACATTAGCAGAATCCGCCATACCAGCCGAGGCTGTAGCGCTACCATTTGCTACAGTAATGTCTTGCTTTTTACCAGAAACTGTAATTTTCTTACCATTAGCTGTAGTGCTAATGTATGTATTATCACCATTTACAGCCAATTTACTATTAGCAAGGTTCACATCGCCTGTACCAGTATCACCTGTAAAAGCTAGATTAACACTCTTTAATTGCGCCACGTTTACTGCGTCTGTATCAGCAGTACCTGCAGCAACATAGTTAATTTGACGTGTTTGGTTTATCGTACCAACAGCAACACCACCTAATTTAGACGCTAGGGCGGCACCACTTAAACCAGCATATATATCTGTACGACTAGCATTAACATTATATCCCGCTACGCCTGAAGCAATATCAGCTATAGATTTTGAGCCAACAGCTACACCATCTACTACTTTACCTCTGGCGCCATCACCAACAGCCACAGAACGACTTGCAGATGCGTCTGTTGCAGCATTTGGGCCAATAGCAATAGAATTATCGGCCGTAGCACCAGTATTATCTTTATTAGCAGCATCAGAAGATTTTATAGATATATATTTATAAGCGATTTGGTCTACAATAGCGCTAAGTTGAGAGCCATTAATTGCATCTGTGGAAGTAGCACTTACTTCGCCAGGAGCCACATGTTTCAACTGACGTTCATACCCTTTAGAACCAAAAGATACAACGTCACCTGGCAATGTTTTATCACCACCAGCCCAGGAAGCAACAACATTATTTGGCAAAGTATAGCTAGATTGTTTTGTACCGCCTACATCAGTGTTAGAACCACCACCGATGGCAATAGCATTATCACGATTTGCCCTAGCCCCTGTGCCAATAGCAATAGCATTTGTTACATCATTATTGGCTTGACCAGAAGGTCCTGATAAACGATCCTTCGCATTTGCACCTGTACCAATGGCAATGCCCACATTGCCTGACTGACCTTTCATGCCTAATGTGATACCGGATTCACCAGCTGTTGCCGTTGTATATAGTGGATTTCTCATATCAAAGCCTGTTAAGCTTTGAACCGCACTACGCAAATCCCCAGTTTGAATCTCACCATTATTCGTAGTGTAAATAACTTTTACACCATCGGCTTTAACTACATCATCGCCACCAATAACAATAGAAGAGTTACCTTGAGCTATTGTATTTCCCCCAATGGCAATTGCTTGCTCCCCAATTACTCTTGCACCTTCATTAGCAGTATTACCACCACCAATAGCGATTCCTTGTGGGCTACCAGCAGCAACACTAGAATTAGAACCAATAACAACAGAATTTCCACCAGCAGCTGCTGCATTATAACCAAAACCTACAGCTTTATCACCTTTAACAGAAGCATTAGGCCCCAAACCTACTGCTGTTGCAGGCAGATTCGAAGGCACATCATTTGACGCCATAGAGATGCTAGCATTAGACATTGCTAATGCAGCAAAGATAGTTGCTACAACAATTTTCTTTTTTCCGCTATTATTCTTAGCGAACTCAGATACTACTACGTAACAATTTTTTGATTTGCTCCAAACCACTTTGAAAATCTTATTCATATTTTCTCCTATAAACTATATTAATGCTCCCTTTATGCTTCTTCATATGATAAATCATATGAGAATTTCAAATTTTTCAATATATTAAGTATATCAAAACCTTTAATATACTATCAAGCTTTTTCATTTATTTTTCACAATTATAGGTATTGCAAAAACAGCGTAGTAATGAGCTTTATAGTGATTCATGTCACAAATTTATATTAAATACGGGCTTATTTTATACCATACTAAAGAGATAAAATGAATATAAACTCATAATCAATTATTTAAACTTCGTTTATGAGATTATAGATACTAAAAAAATATCTTTACAGCTAGATATTACGGACTAAATCGCATATCATCACTACAGAGATAATTACTTCATTAAAATCATATAAAATACTAGATATTTCCCTTAGCCAATAGCTGATTTACTACAATTTTCAAAGAAAAAAGCTATCTCATAGAAATAACAATCTATGAGATAGCTTTTTTGCTAGTTTATATAATTAAATAAAGAAACTAATTAACTTACTTTAAAGACATATAAACTTTGTTGGTGTGCTAATTGTATTCGCTTATACAAGCGTTTCATATATGTACGATATATCTCTTGTGCTTTTTCGACAGATATGATATCAAAATGAATTCCATCCCCTACTGGCAATTGGCTTAACCTAGGTAAATCCGCCGTAATCACAGTGCCAATCTTTGTATAACCACCTGTAGTTTGCCGATCTGCCATGAGCACTATAGGGTTTCCATCAGAAGGAACTTGGATAGAACCAAATACAGCGCCATCGGAGATAATATCTGCACCATCTATATGCTCTATAACAGGGCCATCCAAGCGAAAGCCCATGCGATCACATTGTACAGTCAATGTATATATTTTACTACCAAAGGTCTTAATCCCTTTCTCTGTAAAATACTTTGCTTGATTTCCGAGAACAACACGCAAAGGTTCGTGACACTCACGACCGCCGCGGTTATATAAAGCAGTATTGAATAAGTTATGACCACCATAAAAGTCGCACACATTCACTTCGTCTCTAGTAAATGCTTTAATGCCAAACTGATCGCCCGCTTGTAATGAACGCCCCTCAAAACCACCTATTTTAGCCTTTGTATGAGTGGATACGCTACCGTTAATAGCAGGAACATCGATACCACCAGAGAAAGCAATATACATACGCACTCCACATTGGCTGAAGCCACCAGAAATGATATCCCCTTCGTGACAAATAAAAGGTATATATCTAGGCACGACTAAATTGTTAATGGTTGGGTGCATGTCGGCCCCTGTAAAAGCAACAATACATGTACCTTGAACAGTTAGCGTAGGCGGTAGCACGGTACATTCTAAAGCACCTAGCGGTTCCTTGTTTCCTACTAGAGCCTGTCCCAAGAGATAGCTTTCACTATCCATAGGACCTGCCACAGGCATACCATATTGTTGAAAGCCAATACGCCCTAAATCTTGAATCGTTGTATACATACCCGGAGCATCTACGCGGATTAAAGCGCGTTGAAACTCATTTATATCCACGTAAATCACCACTTTCTATTTCATATATAGATGGAATATATTCCATACCCAAGGATTTAATCCTATGGAATTCGTTTTCATCGATAGGCACATAACGAACGTAGTCCCCTGCCCTTAATAGGGCAGCTTGCTTTTTAGACATGTCATACATAGTCAAAGGTGTGCGTCCAATAATCTGCCAGCCCCCTGGAGAATCTGATGGATATGTGCCAGTCTGTTCTCCTGCAATACCTACAGACCCGGCAGGAATCAAAGTTCTTGGCGAAGACAAGCGCGGAGTTGCAATGCGAGGATCCATCCCACCTAAGTAAGTAAAACCAGGAATAAAACCTAACATATAAACCAAATAATCAGTACCACTATGAATGGATACAACTTCAGCTTCACTTATATGATTGTGAGAGGCTACAAAACCTAGATCTGGACCATACTCGCCACCGTATATGGTCGGGATTTCAACAATCGTAACACGTTCATTTCCGCTGTCTGTTACAGATTCTTGTAATATTGGATTAAGAGTTCCACAAATGTCGGAATACGTATATACCATTGCATCATATTGAACAAGCAATGCACAGTATGTAGGAACTAGTTCAATAATTCCATCTAGCTGTAAGAGTTTAATCTGCTCTATAACTTGTCGGATTTGTCGATTAATCTTTGGATCTATTGCTTGACCAAAATCAATAGAGATAGCGCAATCCCCTACAGGTGAAATTGTAGGTTTCATATGTACCTCCTGCTATAACTAGAAAGGACCATCACATTCAAGACGAACGTAATGGTGCTTTCACAGATAATTAATTAACCTAGTAACTTAGCAATGCCTTTTAAAGATGTAACACCAATGTAAGATGTTACGAGCACTACAATCCACCCTGTATAATATAAAAGTTTATTGTGTTTATATGTTCCTACGATTTCAGATTTATGAGTTGCTACAAGCATAACTGCCAATGTAACAGGTAATATTAACCCATTTACAGAACCGGCTAAAATCAATAGAGATGCTGGTTTACCAATAAAAATCAGGATACATGTGGAAATAAAGATAAATGCCATAATAGTCAATTTTTCATTTCGTTCTACCACCTTAAACAATGTTTTTAAGAAGGATACTGATGTGTAGGCAGCCCCTACTACAGAGGTCAATGCGGCACAGAAGAACACTATACCGAATAATTTATGCCCGATTTCACCAGCTCCTAAAAGAAAAGCAGAACCAGCTGGATCCTTAGCATCTAGTACAAATCCCATAGATACCACACCAAGAACAGCTAAGAATAATAATATACGAACTAGCGCATCAACAGACATGCCCATAATCGCTGCACGACGTACATCCTTTATATGTTCTTGACCTGTAATACCAGCATCAATAAGGCGGTGACCACCAGAGAATGTTATATAGCCACCTACGGTCCCTCCAATAAGAGTTATCGTAGCAAGCCACGGATAATTCGTAGGTACTATCGCATGAGTCACTGCTGTCCCTACTGGGGGATTCGTTGAAAATGCTACATAAGCAATGAGGACGAGCATAACCGTACCGAGTACTTTAGCCGTATTATCTAGAACCCCCCCCATCTTCTTAGATGTAAATAGTAAGATGCCCAAAATACCACTAATAGCCGCTGCTGTTGTTGTGTCGATACCAAATATAATATTGAGGCCCATAGAAGCACCACCAATATTACCGATATTAAAGGCTAATCCACCAAGGGAAATTAAAAATGCCACTATATACCCGAGGCCTGGTAATACTTTATTAGCAATATCTTGACCGCGCATTTGGGATACACCAATAATTGTCCACACATTAAGCTGTGCAATAATAGAGAAAATAACGGATACGACGATAGCAAATGCAAAGTCTGCTTTCAACTCATTTGTAAACGCTGCTGTTTGCAACATAAAGCCAGGCCCAATAGATGACGTGGCCATTAAGAAAGCTGCCCCTAATAGGACAGAGAAACTCGCTTTACCTGTAATTGGTTTCATAGGAACCTCCAAAATAATAATTAATCTATGTCATACTTATTGCTTAAAGCTCATACTTGCTTTTAATACTTATATTCGTATTTTCTGTTAGTATTAATTAAGCATTTATTTTAATGTTCTTAATAGTGTTATCGGTGTTGAAAATTCGCCACCGTTATACCAGCTTTTGATAGCCCTTCCCGAATATACTTTGTGAAAGCTATCGCTTCAGGATTATCTCCATGAACACATATGGAATCTGCCACAATATCAATGGTCTTCCCCGTATTAGTAACAACCTTACCCTTTGTAACCATCATGAGGACTCGGTCTAAAGCCTCTTGTGGGTCTTTGATGAAAGCACCTACTTCTGTACGAGGAACCAATGTTCCCTCCTCTGTGTAGCCACGATCGGCAAATACCTCCTGTATAACAGGAATACCTCGTCGCTGTGCCTCTTGAGCAATATAGCTACCACTCAATACCATGGCCGCAATATTGGGATTTACTGCTTGTAAACCATCTAAAATTGCATCAGCTATTACAGGCGTAACACAAGCTGTATTGTAAAAGGCACCGTGTAACTTCATATGCTGTAAAATAAGGTCATGGCTATCACAAAAAGCTTGTAGTGCGCCCAGTTGGTATATCATATAGGCTTTTGCCTCAGCAGGATTTACTGCCATCGCACGACGACCAAATCCCATCAAATCTGGATAACCAGGATGTGCCCCTACGGCTACGCCCTTTTCTTTACATATGCGGACAGTCGCATCCATAATAAGAGGATCTCCAGCGTGCCAACTACAAGCAATATTAGCACTTGTTACGTGATTTAATACTTCACTATCCATACCTAATGTATAATTACCAAAACTTTCGCCTAAATCACTATTTAAATCTACATAATGAGACATATACTATTACCTCTCCATCTTCATCTATTTTATAAATTCTATAGAATATTGAATTTAATGATATGATTATACTAAATAAGCCTATATCTTAGCAAGGATATTTATCAAATCTACAAAATTATTTTATAAATACAAAAACCACAAGATTTTAATCTTGTGGTTTTTATGTAAACTCAATTTTTTATCTCACTCTACTATATCCAGTCATAAGCTCATAAACCGTATTTTGTATATTGTCCGACTCTGTTATTTCAGAAACGGCACAAATAAAATCGGGATGCGCTTGCCAAACGGTATCAGCATTTGTAGTTTTAATGCCCCCAATAGCAACAATGGGAGCCTTACTAAACTGCTTTGCCCAATATATATAAGAAATGCCTACAGGATTAGCATTGGGTTTTGTCTGTGTAGAAAAAATAGGCCCTACCCCAATATTACCTATAGTAAATGTATCCAATATATCAATTACCTCCTACAAAGCTAACGATTTCTAATCTGTCAGCAGCCGTTAATTTAGTGGTTGTATACGTTTCCTTACTAAGAATCTCGCCATTAAGCTCAACTACAAAGTGTTTACCGGCATACCCTAATTCATTAAGAACCAAATGAAGTTGCTCGTTAGAAAACTGCTTTGGCGCTCCATTAACAATTAAATCCATAGTGACCTCCCATATGAAAAAGCTTATAAAATATCAATATATTCTTCTTGTAAAGCTTTATTCATACTGCGTACAGCACAAAACTTGCCGCACATCGAACAGGTTTCACTATGATCTTCCTCCGGTGCTCTACTTTCACGAATAGAACGAGCCCGTTCAGGATCAAGGGCACAAGCATATTGTGCTTCCCAGTCGAGAACTTGACGCGCCTTAGCCATAGTGTCGTCTATATCTCTTGCATTAGGAATACCACGAGCAATATCTGCAGCATGCGCCGCTATTTTGAAAGCCATAATTCCGTCTTTTACATCATCTGCATTTGGTAAGGCTAAATGTTCCGCTGGTGTAACGTAGCATAAGAAGGATGCACCATACATACCCGCTACAGCGCCACCAATAGCAGCCGTAATATGGTCATAGCCTGGAGCAATATCTGTTACGAGCGGTCCCAATACATAGAATGGCGCTCCATCACATAAGGATTCTTGAACTTCCATATTCATTTGTATTTGATGTAAAGGTACATGCCCAGGTCCTTCAATCATAGCTTGTACACCATATTGTTTCGCTCGTTTTGCCAATTCACCAAGCCTTACAAGCTCTTCAATTTGGCACACATCAGTTGCATCCGCCAAGCAACCTGGACGACAAGCATCACCTAAAGACAACGTAACATCATATTCTTTGCAAATCTTTAAGATTTCATCAAAGTATTCGTAGAATGGATTTTCATGACCTGTCATGCTCATCCACGCAAATACCAAACTGCCTCCGCGACTAACAATATTGAGCAACCGTTTATGATTCTTGATTTGATCTATTGTTTTTCTCGTAATACCACTGTGGATAGTAATAAAATCTACACCATCTTGAGCGTGTAATCGGATAGTGTCCAAGAAGTCTTGAGCCGTTAATTCACCCAAATCTTTTTGATGATGAATAACACTATCATAAATAGGCACCGTACCAATCATTACTGGCGATGTCTCGATTAATTTACGTCTAAAAATACGAGTGTCACCATGTGTAGAAAGATCCATGATCGACTCTGCTCCAAGTCGAATAGCTCGATTAACCTTTTCAATTTCGCTATCATAATCAGTAACGTCTTTTGATGTACCTAAATTAACATTGACTTTAGTTCTAAGACGCTTACCAATTCCCTCTGGCGAAATGCTAGTATGTTGCTTGTTACAAGGAATAACAACCTTTCCTGCTGCCACTAAGGAACGTAACACCTCTTCATCCATACGTTCTTTTTCCGCGACGACTTTCATTTCCTTCGTGACTACACCAGCCACAGCCGATTCCAATTGTGTCATAAACATTTTTACATCCTCCTATATAAAAGACATATATAGTTAGGTATGCAAAAACGGGTATCGAACAAAATGATCGATACCCGTATTAAGTATTAGCGTGCTTCCTACGCGGGCATGATCCCGATCAGGTATAAAGGTCAGGTGCTCGCAGCCCTTTCTCAGCCTATATAATAGGCTCCCTTGCATACTCACTATATAATTATGCTTTTAATGTTACTACTTTATTCAGATTTGTCAAATGATTATTCTGACACTTATACGTCTATTGTTTATTTCTCAGCCTTATCTTGGTCTTTACTATCATCGGAATCTGCTTTTTCAGAGATTACAATATGACCATCCTTAACATCGGCAAGCAAGTGTTTAGCATCGATGTGATCCAAGTAGAAATCAGTTACATTATCGCGGATTTCAGATTCGATAACACGACGTAATGGACGAGCGCCCATAGTTTTGTCATACCCTTGTTCCATCAACAACTCTTTAGCTGCATCTGTTACATCAAGAGTGATGTCTTTTTTAGCTAAAGTTTTATTCACTTGATCAAGCATCAAATCTACAATTTTTTTCAAATCTTCTTTGCTCAATTGATTGAACTCGATAACTGCGTTGAAACGGTTCAAGAACTCTGGACGGAAGAATGGAGCGATACGTTCCATTACATCTACTTTATTTTCATCATCATTGTCATTACCATAACCGAAACCTGCATTAGATGTAGCAATGATAACAGTATTTTTAAAGTTTACTGTATTACCTTGACCATCTGTTAAGCGACCATCGTCCAATACTTGTAAAAGTAATGTAATAACTTGAGGGTCTGCTTTTTCGATTTCATCGAATAATACGATGGAATAAGGATTACGACGTACGCGTTCAGTCAATGTGTTAGAGTTATCTTCATAACCAACATAACCAGCTGTAGCGCCAATTAATTTAGATACGGCTGTGCGATCACTATATTCGGACATATCCAAGCGAATGATTGCATCTTTGTTACCAAACATATCTAGAGCTAATTGTTTAGCTAATTCTGTTTTACCAACACCAGTAGGACCTACGAATAAGAAGCTACCGATTGGACGGTTGCCTTCGTCAAAGCCTGCACGGTTACGACGAATTGCTTTAGATACAGCTTCTACTGCTTTATCTTGACCAATTACATGAGCTTCTAAACGAGATTTCATGTCTTTCAAGCGTTCGATATCGGATGCCCCCATTTGAGATACAGGGATACCTGTCATTCTTTCAACGGCTTCTGCTACATCGTTAACCTTAGCCACTACCTTTTGATTTTCTGTATGGTTATCAAGCTCTGCTTGTAACTTTTGAATACGCATTTTTTCATTAATCGCAGATTCATAGTCTTCTTTTTGAGCATATTCCTCTTGTTTTGCTTTAGCATCTGCAATATCGGCTTCCAATGTTTTAATATCTGTTACAGGATGTTGAGATGCCAAGTGAGCTGCTGTTACATCGATTAAGTCGATAGCTTTATCAGGCAAGCTACGTTGTGGAATATATTGTACGGAATAATCTACAGCTGCTTTCAACACCGCATCTGGCAATTCAATATTATGATGCGCTTCGTACAATGGACGAATGCCTTGTAAGATTTTGAAAGTATCCTCTGCAGATGGCGCATTTACCTTGACTTCATTAAAACGACGAGCGAGAGCCGCGTTTTTCATGATTGTATTACGGTATTCATCTTGTGTTGTAGCACCAATAACAGTCATTTCACCACGAGACAAAGCAGGTTTTAAGATATCTGCCAAGCCTTTGGATCCTTGACCATCACCTGTGGACCCAGCACCCAAAATTTGGTGAATTTCATCGAAGAACAAAATAATATTGCCAGCGGCTTTTACCTCTTTAATAAGGTTTTGAATATTTTCTTCGAAAGAACCACGGTATTGAGTACCAGCTTCCAATCCGGAAATATCAATGGAAATGATTTCTTTATTTTTAATAGCTGCTGGAACATCACCATTTACAATAGCTTGTGCCAAGCCTTCTACTACTGCAGTTTTACCAACACCAGCATCACCTACAAGTACAGGATTATTTTTAGTACGACGTGCTAAGATTTCTGCTGTTTCTTGGATTTCTTTATTACGACCAATTACAGGATCAAGTTTACCATCACGAGCTTGTTGAGTTAAGTTTGTCCCCAAACGAGCAAGGATACCATCTTGTTTAATTTTACCTTGTTGCGCAGCTTGAGCAGCTTGCATTTCTTCATTAGATGGTAAGCGACCAGTTTGACGATAAAACGCAAATTCTTCTGGAGTTACTTCGCGACCATTAATCTTATAACTACGTCGTTCTGTGGAATAACCACCCATATTACCCATCAATTGATTAAACAAATCATTTATGCTAGAAAATTCATTACCAAAGTTGTTAAAGTTGTTGTTCATATATTTTACCCCCCTCATACATCATAGAGTTTAACTATTTGACTAATACTATTTTTACTGGGTTCATTTACCCTACGACATTATAATAACCCTTAAAAGTCAAAAAGTCAATATATCAAATTAGAATTTTTGACTTTTATTTTGACTAATTTGATTTATATGGAATAAACACAGATAAATATTAGCTTTATAGCGGGTAATTAATTTTGAACTTTTAAGTTTTTTATGTAAAAACAAAAAGACCATTCGATGAATGGTCTTTTATTAATAATATTACTTTGATTTTTTATATTCTGATCTAAATCCATCACGAAGTACAGCATAACGTAACAAATTTCTTATAAAGGATTGTACATTAGGATTTCGCCACTCTAACAAACGAGACCTATCTAGGCAACCTAAATGTATTCTATCATTTTTTACTAATTCAGGAGCTCTTTTTTGAACATAAGCAAGTAATTCTTTTTTAGGTAACGCTCCATCTCGCCCTCTTGTTATAGCACCATTGTGTGTAATTTCAATCATATTAGTATCGCTATCAAACTGACAAAATTTATCCAAATTCAACTGTAATGAATGATGTCTAGTCTCTTTATTTGTTATAGATATATTCAATTGAGTTCTACCGATGCTATTGCCCCAATGGGGATCATTTTCAGTATGTGCGGTAGCACATATACTAATCCCCAAAACCTGATCTTTCCCTTCATAATCCTGGGCGATAAATAAACGTGTCCAATTTTGATAAGACCCTCCTCCTCTGTTTCCAAAAAAAGTGAAGCCTCTAAAGCAATCTTCCATTACACCTATTTTTTCTAAAATCTTCGGAGATGAAATCTTCTTTAATAATAGTAAATTTAAAAAATTAAGGTAAAACTCATAATTTTCTTCAGGACTATCCTCCCCGATATATCCCATATTCAAAAATTTATTTTGCAACCTTTTTGATTTGATATCCTCAAACGTATATGGTTTATCTTTGTTTGCCTTAATAAACTTCACTTTAGATTTTAAAAGCTCTTGATAAGTCGGAATTTTATTGACTTCTTTATATCTACCATTCTTAAATTGATAAACCACAGCATTGATACCATTAATAAGCATGATATATTCAGCATCTAATACATCCCTATATCTTATCGCTTGATCTAATACCATATTACATTCAACATCAATATGAGAAGCTTTACACTCTATTACCAATAAAACTTCTTCTTGGTTATCATCACGATAAACGACGATATCTGCTCTACCTCGTAAACCGTTCTTCACATGGCACATAGGTTCTTCTACACGAATTCGTTCAATCGGTATACCAAGTTTCTTTTGTAAAAATATAATTGTTTTTTGTCGAACTTCTTCCTCCGGAGTTTTCTGAACCAAAAAGTAACGAATAGGATCAAAATAACACTTCTCATCTTGTTGATGTTCATGTAATTTTATTGAATTAAAAATACATTCTACATTCTCCATTTAATTTACTCCTTACAACACCCGCATAAATTCATCTATTTTTCATTTTTAACATTATATCATACATAAATATTAGTTGTCTTATAAAGGGACACTACAATTAAAAGAAAAAAGGTTCCGTATTTCAGTTGAGGCTTATCGACCATCAACTTCCTACGGAACCTTTTTCCTTTACGACATCGGATAACACTACAAGAATGTTATAACGAAATCATCATTTTAATTACTATATTTAGTTATTAACCTTTAGTTGCTAGTAAACTATTAACCATAGCTTTCAACGATTCGATTTCAGCTTGTTGTTTATCCAATACTTCCTTCTGTCTACTATTCTCTTGTTTCAAAGAGGTCATTTCATCTTGCATCACATAAATGGAGCTGATTGGACCACCTTTGTAGCGTTCTGGTACAGCTTTTTTAGCATCGCTGTTACCAAACTTATGAGTATAACCGGCATTGATCATATTATGACGTCCACCTACGGAAACACCCACGTTGAACATTGTATCTTCATTAGTATAATGAGCAAGACCTAATGCTGCTGCACTCTTACCACGGTAGTTACCATATCCAGCCATAACTTGAGTTGGTTCCAATGGATCATATTGAATTGGTTTCAACGCTGACATAGCCGCCGCATGAGCGCCTACTTGTTGTGTTTCGGATTCAACATTAGCAATTGCATTAGCAAGCTGAGCATTAGATTTTTTCAATTGACCAAGGTTAACCGCATCTGTATCTGCTGTACCAGCTGCAACACCCTTGATTTGATTGTTGCCATTATTCAAGCCTTCAGTAGTTAAAGACACTGTACCAGCATTTGGATTTTGCGGATTAGCAGGTGTGATAGTCACGCCAGAACCATTTACAACAGAAGTATTTCCTGCTGCATCTTTGCTTTTAATAATGTCACCTTTCATAACAGTAGATGCACCATTATCGTCCTTCACTTCCACACTAGACAAACCATTCAAATCTTTAGCTAATTGTACTTGTAACTTACCGTCTTTTGCATTAACACCGATATTGTTATCGGACAATTTTGCTGCATCAGCACCACCAACGATTTCAAGTTTTTCATTCAAGGTCTTATCGATAACTGTATTCCCATTATCACCAGCGAAATGTAAACCATCATTCATAGTCGCTACGGTTTCTTTTACAGGATTGCCTGCTGCGTCTTTCGTTTCATAAACGATACGATCTTTACCAGCACCAGTACCTGTCAATCCGTCAGCACCTTTAGCCGCTGTGATAGATGCATTCGCACCATCTTTACCGCGTACGCCCATAGTGCCGTCAGCACCGTTCAATACAACGCCCGGTTTATCATTTGCCACATCACCTACGGATACACTTTCAAGGCCTGTCATATTTTTATTCAAGGAATACGTGAAAGTAGTACCTGTTTGGTCAATAGTGAGGTTATCACCGGCACGGAATTCTACTTCCGTTTTATCGCCAACTTTAGTTGCTGTATTATTGCCTGTCGCTTGGCCTGTGCCTATAGCACTGCTCTTTGCCATCCAGCCGAAGTCTGCTACCTTATCTTCTACGGCCATTACACGAGTATCTACCGCTTGGATTTGGTCTTCTGTCGCTGCTTGACCGCTCACAGGAGCCTGTCCGCGAGTCCAAGTCTTATTAGATAAACCGTTCACAGTCCCTTTATTGTCCTTGTTAACCGTTACATCGCCCGCTTTAAGATCTTTGCCTTCTACAGTGCCTTCGGATGTAATATTACCTTTAGCCTTGATGCTACCATCAGTTCCATCAAGAACAATATTACCATTACCCAAATCAACTTTATCAGCCAATTTGATATCGTAATTCGTATGACCATCAGCAGGATCTACAGTTTTTTCTAGCACCAAATTCGGAGTTTCTGTATCTTTCTTATTAACAGATACTGTTGTTTTAGATGCCGCTGCCGCTTTCTTCACATCACCGATATTCGCCGCATTAGTATCAACATCACCACCGCTCGCTACATTGGAGATAACTTTACCACCATTGTTTAAGCCTTTATCGGTAAGAGATATTTCATTTGCACCTGGATTAATGGTCATGCCTTTAGGACCGTATTGAGTTGTGTTCGTACCATCTGTCACAGTCGTGCCTGCACCACTAATTGTGGATACTGCATTACCGTTTTTGAATTGAGCGCTAGTCAAGTCATTTAATTCTTTAGACAATTGTACGTGCAACTTACCGTCTTTCGCATTAACACCGATGTTGTTATCGGACAATTTCGTTGCATCAGCACCGCCAACAATTTCGAGTTTTTCATTTAATGTCTTATCGATAACTGTATTTCCATTATCGCCAGCGAAATGTAAACCATCGTTCATTGTTGCTACGGTTTCTTTAACAGGATTACCGTTAGCGTCTTTCGTTTCATAAACGATACGATCTTTACCAGCACCAGTACCTGTCAAGCCGTCAGCACCTTTAGCCGCTGTAATAGATGCATTTGCACCATCTTTACCGCGTACGCCCATAGTGCCGTCAGCACCGTTCAATACAACGCCCGGTTTATCATTTGCCACATCACCTACGGATACACTTTCAAGGCCTGTCATATTTTTATTCAAGGAATACGTGAAAGTAGTACCTGTTTGGTCAATAGTGAGGTTATCACCGGCACGGAATTCTACTTCCGTTTTGTCCCCCACTTTAGTGGCTGTGTTATTACCTGTTGCTTGACCTGTACCTACTGCACTGCTCTTCGCCAACCAGCCGAAGTCCGCTACCTTATCTTCTACCGCGATAACACGAGTATCTACCGCTTGGATTTGGTCTTCTGTCGCTGCTTGACCACTCACAGGAGCCTGTCCACGAGTCCATGTCTTATTGGATAAACCGTTCACAGTACCTTTATTGTCCTTATTAACAGTTACATCGCCCGCTTTGAGGTCTTTCCCTTCTACAGTGCCTTCGGATGTAATATTGCCTTTAATCTTAACAGTACCATCTGCACCATCAAGCACAATATTATCATTTCCTAAGTTAACTTTATTTGCCAACTTGATATCGTAATTCGTATGACCATCAGCAGGATCTACAGTTTCTTCTAGTATCAAATTCGGAGTTTCTGTATCTTTCTTATTAACAGATACTGTTGTTTTAGATGCCGCTGCCGCTTTCTTCACATCGCCGATGTTCGCCGCATTAGTATCAACATTACCGCCGCTCGCTACATTGGAGATGACTTTACCACCATTGTTTAAGCCTTCATCGGTAAGAGATATTTCATTTGCACCTGGATTAATGGTCATGCCTTTAGGACCATACTGTGTTGTGTTCGTACCGTCTGTCACAGTTGTGCCTGCACCATTAATTGTGGACACGGCATTACCATTTTTGAATTGAGCGCTAGTCAAGTCATTCAATTCTTTAGACAATTGTACATGCAACTTACCGTTTTTCGCATTAACACCGATATTGTTATCGGATAATTTCGCTACGTCAGCACCACCAACAACTTCCAGCTTCTGATTCAATGTCTTATTAATAACTTCAGGATTATTATCGCCACCGAATTGCAAACCGTCTTTTAATGTTGCTACCTGTTCTTCAGTACCAGCTGCATTAGTATAAACAATGCGATCCGCTTGGTCTGTTTCACCTACATGAGCATCACCTTTTCCAGTCTTAATAGTTGCCTTTGCACCATCCGGATTTGTAAGACCTAGACTAGTCATATCAGAAATCTCTTTATTTAAGGAGAATGTAATATCTCTGCCAGTTTGATTTACATTTAGGTTATTACCTGCTTTAAAAGCCACTGTATCAGAACCTGTTACCGTACTAGTTGAATCACCGGAATGAGTTCCGCCATCAGCAGCAGTAGCGACATTCCATGTTGCCAAAGTCTTAACCTTTTGTTCGCCTTCCGATGTAAGATTATCTAGCTTATTCGTTGCGGCGTTATTGATTTTAGCCTTTGTATCATCATTGATATCAACAGTTACTACCCCATCTGCAGCAGTTGTAGCAGTCGTCATGGCACCATTTTTAAAATTCAGACCTTTCTTTAATGTAACGGTCTTATCTGCCCCATCATTATCCTTATAAGTCAGGATAGTAGATTCTGCTACCTTAGTTGGATCAATACCAATTTTATAAGTTGCTGTATCTTTGTCCGCACTAAGCTCAGGTGTCACAGTAAGCGGGCCATTAGGATCCGCTACTGCCATTGTAACCGCTTTAACAGCTTCTTGTTTAACCGCTTTTTCTGTCACGGTTACCGTTACATCATCGCCGGCTGCGGAAGTTGTCACAAGGCCGGAACCTTTTACGTTAAACTTCACATCACCTGTACTTAAGGATTTTTCTGTTGTATTACCTGTATCGCCACCTAAGGAAATCTTACGAGCCAAGGCTGCCGTATTAGTTGCAATGTTCTGCGTATTGGTTGCAATATTACCTTTATTTGTGGCAATTTCTGTAGCATTTTTCGTGATATTGTCCGCATTCTTCGCAATATTGTCCTTATTCTTATCGATATTAGCCTTATTCGTAGCAATATCATCTTTATTTGTTGCTACTTGTGTATCAACGGCTTTCAATTGATCTTCTGTTGCCGCACGGCCACTAACAGGGGTTGTAGTACCAGGTGTCCAGGACGTATTAGTAAGCCCTTCTACCGCAGGTGTTGTCACCTTTGTCGTAGCTGTTACAGTATTAAAGTTTACATCATTTTTAGTCGCCACAGTAAATGTCTTACCATTTTGCGTAATAGCGATATTGGAACCATCATTAAATGTAACGGTATCTCCACCTGTTACTGTTTCAGCATTGCTGTTATTAGCCTTTACCTTCCATGCGGACAAGCTCTTAACCTTTTGTTCACCATCTGGTGTAAGGTTATCTAGCTTGTTCGTTGCGGCGTTATTGATTTTAGCCTTTGTATCATCATTGATATCAACAGTTACGACTCCATCTGCAGCAGTAGTAGCAGTCGTCATAGTACCGTTCTTAAAGTTCAAGCCCTTCTTTAATGTAACGGTCTTATCTGCCCCATCATTATCCTTATAGGTCAAGTTAGTAGTCTCTGCTACTTTAGTTGGATCGATACCAACTTTGTAAGTTGCTGTATCTTTGTCCGCACTAAGCTCAGGTGTCACAGTAATTGGACCATTAGGATCCGCTATTGCCATTGTAACCGCTTTAACAGCTTCTTGTTTAACTGCTTTTTCTGTCACGGTTACTGTTACATCATCACCGGCTGCAGAAGTCGTTACAAGGCCTGCACCTTTTACATTAAACTTCACATCTCCTGTACTTAAGGATTTTTCTGTTGTGCTACCAGTATTACCACCTAAAGAGATTTTACGAGCCAAAGCTGCCGTGTTGGTTGCAATATTACCTTTATTTGTAGCAATTTCTGCAGCATTTTTCGTGATATTGTCCGCATTCTTTGCAATATTGTCCTTATTCTTATCGATATTAGCCTTATTCGTAGCAATATCATCTTTATTTGTTGCTACTTGTGTATCAACGGCTTTCAATTGATCTTCTGTTGCCGCACGGCCACTAACAGGGGTTGTAGTACCAGGTGTCCAGGACGTATTAGTAAGCCCTTCTACCGCAGGTGTTGTCACCTTTGTCGTAGCTGTTACAGTATTAAAGTTTACATCATTTTTAGTCGCTACAGTAAATGTCTTGCCATTTTGAGTAATAGCAATATTGGATCCATCATTAAATGTAATGGTATCTCCACCTGTTACTGTTTCAGCATTACTGTTATTAGCCTTTACCTTCCATGCAGATAAGCTCTTAACCTTTTGTTCACCATCTGATGTAAGATTATCTAGCTTATTCGTTGCAGCGTTATTAATTTTAGCCTTTGTATCATCATTGATATCAACAGTTACGACCCCATCTGCAGCAGTAGTAGCAGTCGTCATAGTACCGTTCTTAAAGTTCAAGCCTTTCTTTAATGTAACGGTCTTATCTGCACCATCATTATCCTTATAGGTCAACTTAGTAGTCTCTGCTACCTTAGTTGGATCGATACCAATTTTGTAAGTTGCCGTATCTTTATCTGCGCTAAGCTGAGGTGTCACAGTAATCGCACCATTAGGATCCGCTGCTGCCATTGTAACCGCTTTAACAGCTTCTTGTTTAACTGCTTTTTCAGACACAGTTACGGTTACATCTTTACCAGATGCAGTAGTTTTAGCAAGACCAGCACCTTTAATATTTAAAGTACTATTAGCAAGATTAACATCACCTGTGCCGGTATCTCCAGCTACTTTCAAATTCACACTCTTTAACTGTGCCACATTTACAGCATCTGTATCAGCTGTACCAGCAGCTACCCCTGTGATTTGCCGTGTATTCGTCTCATTACCTACAGCAAAGGCACCTAAAGTAGATGTCAATGCTTTACCGGATAAAGAGCCATATTTATCGGTTCTAGAGTCATTTACATCATAGCCTGCTACACCGCTAGCTGTGCTTGCTTTAGACTGTGAACCTATAGCTACACCATTCGCTACAGTAACAGTTGCACCACTACCTAAAGCAGTCCCTTTAATAGCAGCAGTTGTTGTAGAAGCATCAGGACCTATAGCCATAGAATCAGTTGCCGCTGCACCTTTATTAGATTTATTCCCAGCCAAATCAGAATTAATAGAAATATATTTAGATAAAGTCTTCTCAGCTATTGCATATAATTGAGAGCCATTCACCGCATCGGTAGAAGTTGCACTAACAATACCAGGTGCTACATTTTTGAGCTGACGTTCATAACCAGGAGCACCGAAGGATACAACGTCACCAGGCAACACATTTTCACCACCGGCCCAGTTAACCGTATCTCCATTACTCATAGTATAGCTTGTTTGTGCCACACCCGCTGCATCAGTATTAGCACCACCACCGATTGCAATGGAGTTATCCCGATTAGCTTTGGCACCGGCACCGATAGCGATAGCATTAACTACATTACCAGCCTTACCATCTAGGCGAGTAGCAGAATCCGCCCCCATGCCGAGAGAAAGACCCAAGTCACCGGCTTTAGTTTTCATACCAATGGCAGTCCCTGCATGACTAGCTGTAGCAGTTATGTATTGAGGTAGTTGGATATTCGCCAAATCTATAGATGCCTGTCTCAATGTACCCGTTTTTGCTTGTCCAGTGTTAATATCTGTATAAGTTACAGTTCTAGCGAATGCGACCTCTACGTCATCACCTCCGACTACAATAGAAGAATCCCCACTAGCTACAGTATTACCACCGATAGCAATAGATTGAGAACCAGTCGCTTTAGCACCACTATCATCAGACGCACCCCCAATAGCAATTGCCTGATCTTCTGTTGCTCGAGAATGTCCACCGATAGAAACACTATTATTACCACTAGCAATAATCCCAGAGCCAATACCAATTGCCCTATACCCATCAACTGAAGAAGTTCTAAATTGACTGCTAGTCCCTATAACTATACTAGACATATTACTTGTAGTTGCATACTGACCGATTTTAATAGAGCCTTTGTCTGTTAGCTCCGACGGTAAAGTCGCCCCCATAACATGAGCTGCACCACCAGTTACCGTCAACACAGCAAAAACACTAGTCAATACAGCCTTTTTAGCACTATAGTTATTTGCTATCTCAGACACAACTACATAACACTCTTTGCTTTTACTCCAAATCACCTTGAAAATCTTATTCATGAAACACTCCTATTACAACTATAACCTAGATATCCATTTATAAAACCTCATACTTACATATGAAAGCTTATAATTAACCATAATATTTATAATTATATAAAATCATCAATATAACAATCAAGATAAATTCATTTTTCATTCATGCTTTATCATCATACAAAAATCCAGTGTTTATAGTATTATTTTAATTCTTTTTTAGACTTATACCATCTTATAAGTACATTATTTTACTCATTCATATATTAGTTTATGAAATTTTATTCATTTTTAATACAGGTTTATCTTTTTACAGTTTTTTTATGTGTAACTATGCTAAAAACGCAAACAAAAACGGATAGCTCATTACGAACTATCCGCTTATTTCTTTGGTGATCCAGGAGGGATTCGAACCCCCGACCCACGGCTTAGAAGGCCGTTGCTCTATCCAACTGAGCTACTGAACCATGTGGATTACCTATATAATTATCTATTATAGTATAAATTATGTACTATGTATCGTCAACTACACCCTATCTTAGTATACCCTAAAAAAGGCAAAAAAAAATGGAGCGGGTGAAGGGAATCGAACCCTCGCGACCAGCTTGGAAGGCTGGGGCTCTACCATTGAGCTACACCCGCAAATAAAAAATGGTCGGAGCAGCAGGATTCGAACCTGCGACCCCCTGGTCCCAAGCCAGGTGCGCTACCAAACTGCGCTATGCCCCGTCATTAATTACTTTGCTATTATAGCAAACCCGGTAGTTGATGTCAACCACTACTCTTGCTGAGTTCTTACTCTCTTGAGTATCGCTCTGCAACGAAAATTATTATATCATTGATAGAAACTAGTGACAAGTACTTTTTTACAACTTCATTAATTTTTTTACTGATACATTAATACATTCTTTAATATATATCTATCCTTACTTCTATTATCCTATACGCCTACGCCTCTATATCATTTTAATCTATAGATTATTCGCCCTAATAGTATAAAGCCAATCATATACTTAATCGATCATATAAAAACATGCACCCCTTTCGAGGTGCATGTTGTATTGTTCTATGGTTATATAAAATTATAAAATGCTAGTAAAGCAAATAAATTAACCTTCGTAGCTACCATCTTCTATTGCTTGAGGATTTTTAGCAATACCTTGTTTTACAGCAACTTCAGCAACTGCTTTAGCAACAGCTGGAGCTACGCGAGGATCGAATACGGATGGCATTACGTTTTCTTCGTTCAATTCACTATCAGGAATCAAGTGAGCCAAAGCGTCAGCAGCAGCTAATTTCATTTCATCAGTGATTTGAGACGCACGAACGTCGATAGCACCGCGGAATACGCCTGGGAATACTGCTACGTTGTTGATTTGGTTAGGAGCGTCGGAACGACCTGTACCAGCAACACGGATACCAGCAGCTTTCATATCAGCATATGTTGCTTCTGGGTTAGGGTTAGCCATTGCAAATACAATTGCATCGTCAGCTAAGCTTTCCAAAATTTCTTTTGTAAAAGCACCTGCTGCAGATACACCAAGAAGAATATCAGCACCTTTAGCATTTTCAGCCAAATCGCCATGTTTTTCTTCAAGTTTAAGTAAATCGATTAATTCAGCTTGTAAAGAGTCAAGACGTTTGTAGTCTTTATGCAATACGCCAGAGGATACCAACAATGTAATATCACGAGCACCTGCAAGGTATAATAAGCGAGCAATATTAGCACCCGCCGCACCAGCACCGTTTACAACGATTTTAGCAGTAGCTAAATCCTTTTTAACCAAACGAAGAGCGCCTTTTACACCAGCTAAACATGCGATAGCAGTACCATGTTGGTCATCGTGGAATACAGGAATTTCTAATTCTGCTTTCAAACGATTTTCAACTTCATAACATTTAGGAGAGGAAATATCTTCTAAATTAATACCAGCAAAGTTTTTTTGCAACAATTTTACTGTGTTGATCAATGTATCAGCATCTTTTGTATCTACAACCAATGGAATGCAGTCTACATCACCGAATTTTTTGAACAATAAGGATTTACCTTCCATTACTGGCAATGCTGCTGCAGCGCCAATATCACCAAGACCAAGTACACGAGTACCGTCAGATACAACGGCAACCATGTTGGAACGGCAAGTTAATTCGAAGGATTCTGCTTCATTATCTTTAATACGCAAACATGGTTCTGCTACACCTGGTGTGTAAGCTACAGATAAATCATGAGCGTCTTTTAATTCATATTTTGTTCCTACAGTAAGGAAACCTTTTAATTCACGTTTTTTTTGTACAGCTAATTCACGTACGTCCATAACAATTCTCCTTTGTGGATACACTCGGACTCTTTAGAGTCGGTAATTTATACCTTTAACTAATTGTATTATACAAAATGCTAAATCATAATTCAAGTTTTTTCGATATAGTTTTTCGAATTTTTTAAAAACAACTATCATTAAGCTCCCGTAGTAATAAAGATTAAGCTCCCGTAGTAATAAAGTAAATTATAAAAAAGTAGATAAACCATATAAAGCTTATCTACTTCAAATCTATCTTCGTATTATACGATAAAAGCTGTCACATCAATGTTATAAAAGCTGTCTTTAAGCTTTTACAGATGGCAAATTGCGTCCATAGAAGATTTCCATCATTTCTTGTTTTAATTGATGTTTAATTTGCTTGATTTCACGATCGCTCAACTCTGACTCAGTGATGCCAAAGAGATAATTATCTAAATCAAATTCTTTTAACATCATCTTTGTATGGAAAATATTTTCTTGATATACATTTACATCAATCATGTTGTACATGTTGCGAGTTTTTGCACTGATGTAATTTTGAATAGAATTGATGCGATGATCAATATAAATTTTCTTACCAGACACGTCCCGAGTAAAGCCACGTACATGATAATCCAAGGTAAGAATATCAGAGTCAAAACTTTGAATTAAATAATTAAGTGCATTTAGCGGAGAGATTTGTCCACATGTAGACACTTCAATGTCGGCACGGAATGTACTAATCCCTTTGTGCGGATGGCTTTCAGGATACGTATGTACAGTAAGATGCGATTTATCTAAATGCATAACTACATCTTCTTTTTCAATTTCCTCTTCAGAAATTAAAATCGTAACAGAAGCACCTTGTGGATCATAATCTTGTTTCGCTACATTAAGGATATTGGCGCCGATGATATGGCTAACTTCCGTCAAAATAGCCGTTAAACGATCCGCATTGTATACTTCATCAATGTACTGAATGTATTGTTTTTTCTCTTCTTCCGTACGAGTATAACAAATATCATAAATATTAAAACTCAATGTTTTCGTGAGATTGTTAAAACCATATAACTTCATTTTAGGCTTTGCTTTAACTGGTGTATCCATGATATGTCATAACCCTTTCCATGCATAGACTTACTATTCCTTTTGAAAGTTTCAAAACCGAAGCTTTCACCATATAACTAAACAATATCTTGTTTATACACAAACTCTACATCAAACTGTCCATTATCGTAGGTAACGATGGCAAAGGTACCACCGGAGCGATCACGAGCCAAAGAAATACTACCAGGATTTACAAATACCGCATCACGGGCACGAACCTCCCCATGATGATGGCTATGACCGGACACGATGAGTCGCGCACCCATGTCAGTTCCTAACTCAATCAGTTTTTGTATTCGATTATAATATGATACCTCATGACCATGTGTCATGTAAATATAGGTATCTTCAAGAGGAATTAATTGCTCTCGTGGTTCAAGCGGTTGCACCCGGTCGTTGTTCCCACGCACAGCATATACAGGAATATCAGTATGTTCCTGCATATAGCGTGCGTCATCTCCAAAATCGCCAGCATGAAGCCACATATCAATGTCTTGATCAGCGGTAGCAGCCAAGACGAGGTCGATATCCTCTAGATACCCATGAGTGTCACTTAAAATGCCAATTCGTTTCATTGTATTTAATCTCTAATGCCACTATATTATATATTTATATGAACTATACCATATAGTTCGAAAATATCAAAGTTTGTTAATTAATTCACGTAATGCACGGCCACGATGACTAATCGTTTCTTTCTCTTCTATACTTAGCTCTGCCATCGTCTTTTTAAACTCAGGCACATAGAAGTACGGATCATAGCCAAAGCCATTCTCCCCTTTTGGCTCATCTTGAACGAGTCCATCACAATAGCCTTCCGCAGTAACTTCTCGGCCATCAGGATAAACAAGCGCTAAAGCGCATACATAATGACCTGTACGGTTACTTTTCCCTTGTAGTTCACGAATTAACTTCTCGTTGTTTGCATTGTCATCACCATGACGACCTGCATAACGCGCAGAATATACACCTGGTGCACCATTGAGGACATCGACAGTAATGCCAGAATCATCAGCAAGGCATGGGCGATTCGTAGCCTTCGCATAGTAACGAGCCTTCAACAGAGCATTTTCCATAAAGGTTGTACCAGTTTCCTCAGGCTCCTCAATGGAAATCACAGCTTTTACAGGTACACAATCGATAGATAAATGGGAAAAAGCCTCAGAAAACTCACGAATTTTTCCTTTATTGCCTGTAGCAAGCACAATTTGTTCCATTTTATACCTCCGGAGCTGTAGGATACTCTTTACCTACTTTATCTGCTGTCGCACCAAGTACTTCACGTTGTTTAGCCATAAGCTCATCTGTAGCAGCCTCTGCTAAATCAAGTAAAGCGTTGAGCTCATCACGATTAAATATACCGTGTTCACCTGTACCTTGTACTTCAACCATATTACCAGAACCGGTACGGACTACATTCATATCTACAATGGCGGCACTATCCTCTTCGTAACAAAGGTCCGTAATGGGACCTTCAGGACCAATGCCTACGGAGATGGCTGCACAGAAGTCAGTAATTGGAAATTTGCCAGTTCCGCCAAAGGTGAAGTCCACCGCATCAACGAGGGCTACAAAGGCACCTGTAATAGATGCTGTTCGTGTACCGCCATCCGCTTGAATCACATCGCAGTCGATAGTGATAGAACGTTCTCCTAATGCTTCAAGGTCTACAACAGCACGCAATGCACGACCGATAAGGCGTTGAATTTCTACAGTCCGTCCTGTTTGTTTTCCCTTTGCAGCCTCACGGCTCACGCGAGTTTGCGTAGAACGTGGCAATAATGAGTATTCCGCAGTTACCCATCCTTGCCCAGAACCTTTTAGCCAGCGTGGCACAGAATCTTCAACAGTAGCTGTACAGATAACCTTGGTCTTACCACACTCAATAAGTACAGAACCTTCTGCAAACTCTGTAAAATTCCGTGTTATTTTAATAGGTCGCAATTGACCCGCTGTTCTATTATCGCTGCGCATAGGAACCTCGCCATTCTAAAACTAAATATTAGAACGCCCCTTACACAAAGGGGCGTTATTTCTTATATTATATCATAGTTTTTCTATTTTTCAGCATTATGAATCATATTATAATTTACGATTCTAACATGATAACTCGCATTATTATTTACGGAGATTAACATTATAATTCATATTGTCCGTCACCGAGTGGATCTACCACAACGTAACGGCTGGCTCCCCCTTCTGCTTTAGCTCGTTTTGCTTCTACAATAGCATCTTGACGCGTCCCTTCATCTGCTTGCCAAGGGATGAACATAGCATATACGCTTTGCGGCCCATACGGGCCGTATTGTCCTCGTGAAAGCACGCTATGCCAGCCTACCTTGTCTTCGTACATGCGCACCCTTTCAAGGCGCTCCTCTTGTACGCCCGTTTCATCGTAATACACATTGTAACGATTTGACCAAATATCACCTACACCAGCACGTTCTTCTTCTGCTATACGATATCGATTAGCCCATTGTACCTTCCACTTAGCGATAAGCTCATCTATATAATTTGTTACACTTTGACTTTGCTTATATTTAACAGGGTCAAAGGCAGGTTCTACGACCTTACTGTAATCAAGGCCTGCCATGGATAAAATGATACCTGTATTCACGTATGGTAATGCTTCCTGTACGGAATAGCCTCCTTCTAAGACTGCTATATCTGCTTGTAATAAATCGACTAGCTCTGCATAGCCCTTTGCAGTTACCTGCATATTAGCCAACGGATCACTAAAGTGATTATCTTGCCCAGCCGAATTAATGACAATATCTGGATCAAACTCTTCAAGGATAGGCAATACAAGCTCACGCATGACCTTCATCAAGCCTTCGTCACCGGTACCTGGCGGTAGTGGAATATCTATATTACCACCGATGGCCTGAGGTCCACCAAATTCATCCATAAATCCTGTGCCAGGATATAAAGTACGTCCATCTTGATGGAAGCTAATATACAACGTATCAGGATCATGGTAAAACACATCTTGAGAACCATCACCATGGTGTACATCGGTATCTACTACGGCAACGCGTTTGATTCCATAAGTTTGACGTATGTGTTGAATCATAACGGCTTCAATATTAATCGTACAGAAGCCACGAATACCATGAACCATAGCCATCGCATGGTGACCTGGTGGTCTTACTAACGCAAAGGCACGATCTACTTCACCACGTATGACCGCATCAGCTGCCGCAATAGCACCTCCAGCAGATACACGATGGGCTTCCGTCACCCAAGACTCTAAATCTGGAGCGCCAACGTGAACTCGCTCTATTGTATCCCAATCCGCTACTATTGGATTATATTCTCTAATATTGGGTATATCTAATAAACCTTCCTCTACGATTTGATCTCGCGTATAGAGTAAACGCTCTTGTCGTTCAGGATGTGTTTCAGAAATTTTCCAGTCAAAAGCAGGGAAAAAGACAAGGCCTAAACTGTGATGATATTTAGCTTTATTAATAGTAGAGCTCGTAGCCTCATCCTGTTTAGTATCCATATTCAGAATACCATGACGCTCTCGATAGGATAGTCCTTTATTCCACATAGTGTTTCACCCCCGCCGCCAGTTGTACTTTCACAGTAATTAAACGCTCCATAGATTGCCATCCCTCTACTACAGGGAAATCCTCAATGCTAATGACCTCTATCTCTTGCACCGTATCTAAACCTAAACGTATCGCCTCTTCACTAAGAGTTTCTTTTGCTCGTTCCACAACTTGTTCCGCTCGTTTCAAAGTACAGTTTTTTTGTTTAACACCTAATTCAGGAATGACTAGCAACCGACGTTTTGTGTCTACATGAACAGTGAGTTCGATGGTAGATAAAGCTAGTGCAGCGCCTATAGCATTTGCTACGGCAGCATTCTCAGGAATCGTAACAGGTAACTCTAGATACTCCCCGATACTCGGACCTAAACTTGGTGCTGTGCCCCCTACCACAACGATATGTTCTGGTACAAATACATCAGGATTTACAATATCTGCTACCACATAAATAGGTCGTTTATTTTCTACTTTTACGACCTCGTTAATACCATGTTGAATCGTTTGCAACGCTTTTTCTACGATTAGTCGTGCTACATCAGAGGCAGTCTTAATAAGAGTTAGTTGATTATTTGAGGTATTTACATTTTTAGATCGTAATGTAGCCTGTATAGCATCCGCTAAATCTTGTAAAGCTCGTGATGCCAGATTAAAGTCACCATAGTTTGCATGACCGAGCACGATAAGTGCATCCCCCAAGGTAGGTTCTATACCACCTAGAGCCACTGATGGTCCCACTCGTTCAGGACCTACGGTAAGATTACCATTTTTAAGGCGAATTACAGATTCCCCACCAATACCGACGGAAGTAACGGCAAAGGATCGCACTGCACTTGGATACTCACGGATAGATACACCACTTTTTGTCATCAATGGTTTACCATGCTTCCAAAGGGATATATCCGTTGTAGTACCCCCAATATCTAGAGCCACTGTATGCTTATTACCTATAACGCCGAGAGCCGATAGTCCAAGAACTGTTGCAGCAGGGCCTGTAAAGGCAGTCTCTACTGGACGACTCACCATATGCTCCATAGGTAGAGAACCACCATCGGCCTTTAAAATGTGAAGTGGAGCCAATATATTCCGTGCACTGAGAGCATCTTCAACATTTTTCTTAAACACCGTAAATACGGGTGTCACAGCGCTATTAAAATAAGCACTAATAGTACGACGAGGGAAATTTAAAGAACCACTTAATAAACTGCCATTAGAAATTGTAAGATACGTGTTTTTCAATTCTTCTGTAATAGATAGTTCTTCTTGAGGATTCCGCACCCCAAATTTAGCGGACACAGCAGCCAAATCAGTACCACTACGTGTTTGAACCATGTTGGCTATACCACGTACAGCATCAGCAGGGGTACGCTCTACAACGATACCTCTATGATCTGTATAACCTTGAAGGTATATAGGTTTCACAGGGAATATATCATCTACATTACGGCCTGGACCTGTAACCACATAGAGGTCTACTACTTGCTCCTTCTCTTCTACAATGGTATTCGTCACCACGGTAGTAGATAAGGTTACCTGTTCAATATTTGATGTATCATAACCCTCCAAAACCGCATCTAAGGCCTCACCTATACCATTCATTAGATTATCCTTTGTAGTCCGCCTCTTGGCAGTTGCCACTACACGATGGCCATCAATGATAACAGCATCGGTAAAAGTACCGCCTACGTCTAACCCTAGTAACATATAACCTCCTTATTAGTATTAATAAAGAATCTATACAAACTCAAAATAGAGTAAAGAAAACTCAATTTAAGCCAGCATATAATCTCTATTTGAACTAATATGCAATCCTATTCAAACCTGCGTATAGTCCGTATTCAGTCTCATTATATATAAAAAGCTGTACCCATCTCTATGTGATGAGTACAGCCTTCTGTTATTTACCAGATACAGATGCGTAATTTTTGATGATAACAATCGGAGTCATTTGGCTATCATTACCAAATGGATTATCAATCAACAATTGTGCAATTTTTTTAGCGTCAATGCCACGACTTGTACCTAAAATAGCGGACCGTTTCAAGTCATTAACGTCAGCTACAACGGCACCATAACAACCGGTGCGAGATACAATTTTCTCAGCCACTTTATCAGGATCCTTGGGACCAAATACAATATGCTTATCAAATGGAGGCATAGTCCCCGTTACATCATCGGTTAAGGATGCAGCACGAGCAATTGCATAGAACACGCCAGGTTTACGGAAAATTTTAGCAATAGCACCTAAAATAAAAGCACCTAACACCTTCCATTTACCGTCCAAATTCATAGCCGATTGCATACCATAAATAGATGCCATAGAGCCATCTGGATGGATAAAACGATTAATTAAACGAGCTTGCCAGCACACATTTAACTCTTCAGGACGTGTAAAACGGCCTTGTGTAATAGCTACTACTGATTCAGCAACGCATACGATATCTTCAGGTCCAATATTATGGCCCCCAAATTCAACGATAGCATCAACGATGTCATCATTATCTGTAAGAATACGTGTTGGCACACATACTAACTCTAATTCTGCCATTGTTATGCCTCCTTATTGAACCATTGCTGCTTGAACTTCTTCAGCAGTCAAACGAATACGCTGTTTATCGATATGATAGTCTGTCCGACCTACGATTTGGTAGTAAATATCGATGTCCATATAAGGGAATCCCTTAATATCTTCTCGAATATTGCCAGTTTTACCTGTTAATGTAACATATACACGAATTGTGCCACCTTTGCGTGGTTTGATAATTATAGCTTCAAAGTATCCATCTTGACGCGGACGATTAATATCCATAGCCCAAGCATTTACCTTGACTGCATCAAAGTGTTCTTCAGGTAATAATGGACGTGGAAATAAGTCCATTATTGTGCCCAATTGGCGCCCTTTATTTACAAATGGTATATCACAGAACAACGTAATGGATTCAAAACTACGATCAGATACTTGAAAGTTCGTTGCTCGTTTCGCTAATAAGACAATATTTTCATTACCTTGTTTCAATACAAACAAACGGAATAATAAGTACAGAGCTGCAACAGCCACAATAATAGCTATTACTGCACTGAGGATGTTATAAAACCACATAGGGTATCTCCTTTATAATGTAATATGTTCAATGGTACGACGGCTTGTATCAAGGAAGGATGCACTCAACGTATCACCAAGTTCGACATCCTTTGTAAAATACAATGTCACGGTGCCTACAGTATCTTGATGATTGAAAAGATTTTTACTCTCTAGTCTGTGACGAACCAATTCACTTGTTTCAAAAGCAGGATCAATGAACTGAATGCGACACGATGTTAGTTCCTCTAGTAAAGGTTGTACAAATGGAAAATGAGTACACCCCAAAACAACAACCTCAATTTCTCGAGATAATAAAGGTTCTAAATAATCCTTGCATACTTCACGAACAAAGTAATCATCTAAATGACCTTGTTCAATAAGCCCCGCCAACTCTGGACAAGGTTGTTCCCAAACAAAAACCTCATGATCAACTTCTAAAGCCACATGCTTATGAATATGACTATTTACAGTGGCCACGGTCGCCATAATACCGATAGTCTTGCTTTTACTTTTATTAATAGCTGTTTTTACACCTTGTGATACACCAATAACTGGCACAGATACAAGTTCACGTACCGCATCAAGAGCCACAACGGTGAAGGTGTTACAAGCAATCACCATCAACTTAACAGGCTGCTTTTCTAGCGTCTCCGCAATACGGCACGCTAAATAAGTGATTTCATCATCACTGCGATTACCTACAGGATTATTCGCATTATCACCGATATAGATAAAATCTTCGTTAGGAAATTGTTCTTGTAATACCTTTAACACAGATAGTCCGCCTACACCAGAGTCAAATACACCGATAGGCAATTGTTGTACATTACTCATGCGGCATCTCCTCAACAGCTGCTAACATAGGCAGATAAAAAGTATCGTCTAATCGCACAATTTTTCCTGTTAATTTTGACATAAAGGCATTCTTAGTTTCTCCCGTAGCAAGTAACACACCATCACTAGCACGGCGCATACGATAGCGAAACACCATTTGAGCCCTCGTCATCTTAACCAAATACGTTTCGATGTGAAGTTCATCATCGAAATTCGCAGGTTCTTTATAATTGCAAGATACATTCATGATGGGAAATACAATATCCTCATTCATCATATCCCACAAAGTGACACCGATCTTACGAAGGAATTCAATGCGCGCCATTTCAAACCATCTAAAATGGTTACTATGGTGAGCAATCCCCATCATATCAGTTTCATAAAATCGTACATTTACTGAAGCAATATGCATAAATTCTGTCCTTTTTAAATAGTATACAATTTTTATTCTATATCTATTACTTTAGTGTGTCAAATAAATAAAGGCAGTTCAATCACTGTGGATCAAACTGCCTAAAATGGTAAAAGTTAGCGACTGCTACCAAATGGAAAGAATTTTTTTGCCTCTTCTTGATGACTCGTTTTGATATAACGATTCGCAATCTTAAAGGCTAATCCGAGTACTGCCACATCATCTACCCAACCTAATACAGCAATCGCATCCGGCACAATATCAATAGGTAATACCAAATACCCTAAGGCACCTGCAATGACCGCTTTTACATATTTGGGAGTATCCTTGTCACGAAAACAAAGGAACAAGGTTACTGCTTGTTGTACAAAGGCAAGTTTCTTACCATATCGACCAAGAAAGCCTAAAAATCTTGATTCGCTAAAATACTTACCATACTTAATAATATTAAATGGATTCATAGTAATAATAATCCTTCAGCGTTTATTTACGCAAACCGCCAATTTTATCTTTCGCTGTATTAACAGTGTTTGTAGCAACATCTTTTGCTATCTCTACGGCATCAGAAGCTTTAGTTTTTGCAGTTTCTACTGCTACTTGTGCAGAAGCTTTTGCCACTTCTACACCACCTTTTGCGAATTCTTTGGCTACTTCAATACCTTCTTTAGCAGAATCAATTTTTTCTTTCGCTGCATCAGAAACCTTTGCTACAACCTCTGCTGCGTTATCATGGATTTGGTATTTTGTTTCATTATTCCATTTATTAATGGCAGGTGTTACTTTTTCTTCGTAAACTTGCTTTAAAGATTCTTTAGCAAGACCTGTTTCATTAGCAATCCCAGCCCATACGTCACGTTGACCTTGAGTGAAAGGAATGCTAGCACTTGCATCACGAACGATTTCAGAAGCAATAGCTTTGCCATTTTCTAGGAATTCAGCAACCATCGGTTTATAACGTTCGATATCAGAAGGCATGCCATCTTGAATCCAAATATTTGCAATTTTACCAATAGCATAAGTTAAACCGATAGCTACAGGAACGCGAACAGCTTTAATTGGAATTAGAAGGGATACTGCAGCTGTACCTACAGCTGTGCTAAGACCACCTACTAAACCAACTACAGCACCTGCTTGCAATTCTACATCATAAAGATGAGCAATGCGAGTTACCATGTACGTAGCATTGGCGCACAAAGCGACACTGCTGAATTTAGAGGATAATGCCAATGCTGCCGCACGACCTGCCCCCCAGAAGATAAATTGTTCAACTTGATAGTCACGATCTTGAGATCCATCCGTAAGGGGCTCAAGTGTTACGCCATTATATTCTGCCATAAGTATTCTCCTTTGTTGTGAACCAACTATAGGTCTTATTATTAGTATTATTATACCATTCTATTGATAGAAGTGAAATGAATTTTTCTAATTATCCATATATAATAGCTTCTAATATTTTCTATATTACCAACTTGTGAGTCCTCCATCGATTGTCCAGGCTGCACCTGTCACAAAAGACGCCTTATTACTCAACAAAAATACAATTACTTCTCCAATTTCATGAGGCTTAGCAATACGACCTAATGGGTAATGTTGGCCCATTTCAGCCTTAGCAGCCGCCGCATCTTGGTGGGCATTAGCAATCTGTTTATCTACTAATGATGTATCTACATCACCAGGACACACACAGTTTACACGAACACTGTGAGGTGCCATTTCAAGGGATAGAGATTTTGTAAAGCTCACTACAGCTCCCTTTGACGCACCATATACAGAACAAGCTACATTACCTTGTAAACCCGCATCACTAGCAATCGTTACAATACTGCCCTTTGATGATCGTAAATAGGGAAGCGCCGCTTGACATAAGAATACAGTACCTTTTACATTAGTCCCAAACATTTCATCAAAAGCTGCCTCTGTAACATCAGCTAGCAACTCTTCTTCATAGTAGCCTGCAGCTGTTACAAGAGCAGACACTCCACCAAACAAATCTACTGTTTCTTTTACAATTCGCTGACAATCCTCAATTTTAGATACATCACCTTGAATATATTGTACCTTAGATGAATAACGACGTAGCTTAGTTTTAGCCTTTTGACCAACTTTTTCATTTCTACCATTGATGACTACACACCAACCTTCTTTGAGTAAAAGCTTTGCCGTAGCAAATCCAATACCCGATGTACCACCACTGATCAATGCCACTTGTACATCACTTTTATGAGGCATACCTTGCCCTCCTATAAAGTTGAAACATAGTCATAGACTAATTTCAACAACATAACTGTCGTTACCGACAAGAATACAACTCGCACCAAAGATGAGCCTTTTGCAATGGCGAGGTGCGATCCTACATAAGCGCCAATAATTTGACCCGCCCCGGTGGCAAGGCCATACTTAACATTGACGTGTCCTAAATATAAAAATACCAATAAAGACGCCAAATTACTAGTAAAATTCAATATTTTTGCATTAGCAGATGCATGTAAAAAATCAAAGCCTGTAAAGATAAAGCCCATAATCAGAAATGTACCTGTACCAGGACCAATAAAGCCGTCATATATACCAATGCCAAGAGCAAAAGCCATACAAATATATAGCGCTTTTCCTGCTACCTGAGATGTACGATTGATTTCACCCCAGTCTTTTTTGAACACCACAAAGAGTGTTACACAAACAAGTAATATGATAATAATAGGCTTTACATATAGCGGTGGTAAAGAAACAACCGCCAAGGTACCAAGCATAGAACCCACAAAGGTAAAAGGCAGTAATTTACGAACTAGGGAAAAATCAACCATGTGATTTCTCAAAAATGTAATCGATGCACTGCCAGCACCAAAGATACTGGATAATTTATTACTGCCTAGAGCCACACTAGGTGGAAGATTTGTTAATAACATGGCAGGTACAGAAATGAGGCCTCCCCCGCCTACAATGGAGTCTACAAAGCCAGCAAACGCACCAGCTACGGCGAGTAAAACGAGTATAAGGATATCAAATGGTAAACCTGTTACCGTAATGAGCCACTCCATAATAAACCTCCTACAGATAGCACATCAACGGTCGCCAAAGGCCACCGTTGTCATGCTAATTTATTTTATTTTGCACCTAGACGATCGAGAGCCAATGTATAACCATCTGCACCATATACTAAACAGCGCTTTACACGACTAATCGTTGCAGTACTCGCACCTGTTTCTTCTACGATTTTCTCATAGCTATCCCCTGCGCGAAGCATTTTTGCTACTTGTAAGCGTTGAGATAATGCTTTTAATTCGTTAATCGTACAGATATCTTCAAAAAATGCATAGCATTCCTCTGTATTTTCAAGCGTTAAAATGGCGGTGAACAATTCGTCATTTTGTTGACTTCTCAATTTTTCATTGATACTCATAGGATCCTCCTACTTCTTATTCATCGCTTTAGACCAAGCATCACCAATCATTTGTACAACTTGTACCAATACAATCAAGATGATGATTGTAGTGATCATAATATCGGCTTGGAAACGTTGGTAACCATATCGGATAGCAATATCCCCAAGGCCACCACCACCAATAGCACCAGCCATCGCAGAGTAACCGATGAGGTTAACGATAAGAACCGTTACATTGTCAATAATTGTTGGCAATGCTTCTGGTAATAATACTTTCCAAATGATTTGTAATGGGCTTGCCCCCATGGATTGAGCCGCCTCGATAACGCCAAAATTGATGTCCTTAATAGACGTTTCTACAAGGCGTGCCAAAAATGGAATTGCCGCAATGGTCAACGGCACGCATGCTGCAGTTGTACCAATGGATGTACCTACCACCATACGAGTAAACGGAATGATAGCAACCATCAAGATGATGAAAGGTACAGAACGCGTTGCATTGACAATGGCACCCAATACTTTATTGAGTGTTACATTTTCCAAGATATGACCTTTAGAAGTAACAACCAGAACAACACCAAGAGGAATACCTAATAACATTGCCATTACAGTAGAAATTATCGTCATTTGCAATGTATCAAGGGTACCAGTTATGAGTAGATTAATGATTTGCTCTGACATAACCGATCACCTCGCTTTCAATTGGTAACGTTTTGATGTAGTCCAAACCTTCTTGCGCATTTTCTGGGTCACCATTCAAGATAACGATGAGGCGACCAACGCTCGTATTTTGGATGTAATCAATGCCGCCAAAAAGGATGCTTACATCTAAATTAAAGCGTCTCACAAGGCCTGCTACTACAGGCTCATCTGTTGCTTGTCCTGTAAATTTGAGGCGCACTAAAGGTGCTGTCCCTGCAATCCATTGATCATGTAATTCCAAGTGTTCCAATGCTTCTGGAGGTAAGTTATCACTCACTACAGAGCTAATAAACTCTTTTGTCGTATTTTCGCGAGGATGTGTGAATACTTCAACCGTGCTACCTTCTTCAAGTATTATGCCGCCTTCAATAACCGCCACGCGATCACAGATTTCACGGATAACGTGCATCTCATGTGTAATGAGCACAATAGTGAGCCCCATCTTCTCGTTAATATTTTTCAACAATTTCAAAATAGAATCTGTTGTTTGAGGATCAAGGGCAGATGTAGCTTCGTCACAAAGGAGAACCTTTGGATTAGACGCTAAAGCACGAGCAATACCAACACGTTGTTTTTGACCACCAGACAATTGAGATGGATAGTTGTTCATCCGGTCTGTAAGGCCTACGATATCAAGAATTGGCGTAATGCGTTCCTTGATTTCAGATTTGCTCATTCCTTGTAATTCCAACGGAAATGCCACATTGTCATATACGGTACGAGAGGACAATAGGTTAAAATGTTGGAAAATCATGCCAATATCTTTGCGCGCTTTACGCAAATCAGATTTGCTAAGTGTTGTTAAATCTGTACCATTTACGATAACAGAGCCAGATGTAGGTGCTTCGAGCATATTGATGCAACGAATCAATGTGGATTTACCGGCACCGGATTGACCGATAATGCCAAAGATTTCGCCTTCTTTCACATTTAGGCTAATATCTTTCAACGCTTCCACACGAGTAGCGCCTTCATAGACTTTACTAATGTGTTCTAATTGTATCAAAATAATTTCCTTTCTTAAGGTAAATGTTTAACATTTGATGAAAGCAGCTTATCTATCAAGGTAGTCCTTCTTCCATCAATTTTTCTAGTGCTTCGCGTAGACGAAGTGTAATAGCACCTGGTTTACCACCAGATACTGGATTTCTGTCTAGCTTAGTAATTGGGATGACACCACCAATTGTATCGGTAAAGAATAGTTCGTCCGCTTCATCTACAAAGGTGCGGTCAAATTCTTTCTCAATAATGGTAATACCTAAAGATGGTGCTACACGGGTTAAGATCATTTGGCGCGTAATACCTTTTAAGATATGATTATCCGCTGGATGCGTGTACAAGATACCATCTTTAACAGCAAACACATTAGATGTAGCGCCCTCTGTACAAATGCCATCACGGAACAAGATGGCTGTATAGGCAAATTTCTTTTCTGCTTTTGTTTGCGCCAAAATATTCGGGATCAAGTTAGTGGTCTTAATATCTACATGTTCCCAACGTTCATCAGGCAAAGCTATCGCTTTTACACCTTCACCCAATTTATTGACTTCATCTAAATCCAAGGTACGGATAGACATAAGCATTTGTGGTTCTAATTTAGAGCGATCATAAGCATGATGACGTGGTGCTACACCACGAGAGATTTGTAAATAAATATAGCCCTCTTTGATTTCACTTTGCTCGATCAAAATTTCGTGCAATTCTGTCAAATCATCAGGGGTCATTTTTACAGGGATATCCATTTCACGCATAGAGCGATACAAGCGATCTTGGTGGTAAGACAAAGCGAAGCAACGGCCTTTTACGACGCGAACAACTTCATATACAGAGTCACCAAATAAATAGCCACGGTCATCAATGCTGATAACTTTGGCACCTGGTTCGACGAATTCACCGTTAAAATATGTTAATTCTTGCATAGGAGCACCTCTTTTTCTATTTCGTTACTCTATCAAGTGGTAATCATCATGGACTTATTATAACACAATTACTTTCAAATTTTCACACTTTACTTTGTGAAAGATATTAATTCGATATACAAAAATCCGCTAGGATACCATAGTTAAAAACTATATCCTAGCGGATGTATAACAAATATTATTTTAATACTAAATCAGCACTACAGAAATAACTAAAACTAGGTACACCATTAGAGTACTAGTACCAATTAGGTTTCTCTATACAATAGTTCCCATACTAGACTAATGCCCCAGTATAAATTTACGGATAGATTTAGGCATATAATTAAGAGCCACCGTAGACAAATAGGATAATCCCAACGCCATAATATACATAATTAACACGTTGGACACCGTATACAAGAGATTATATTTAGCCATCACACCCGAAATGATTAACAACCAAAATGGATGTGATAAATAAATACCATACGATTTATCGCCTATCTCAGACCAAATGGACTCCATCGTCACATTCATAGGTAGCCTTTGGAATAGGAACAAACTAAACATCGTTCCCAATCCTGTATAAAGAACGCCCATAGGACTCATTTGATGTACCGTGTAAATTGCTTCTAACACAGTGTAATGCCATACGTCCATGACATAGTAATAGGAGCCAAGCATCAACAATATGGAGCTTACCGCGCTGACGCCTAAAAGGTAACGATAACGCCACATATATTCGCAGACGGGTTCATATCGTTCAGCACATACGGCACCTAAAAGGAAAATCCACACATAATGAATAACCCAATAGTTGAGTCGCATATCAAAAAGATATTTAAGAACTGGCTGATTGCTTAGATTTTCTGTTACCCAACGGCCAAGCATGTAAGACGAAACATAATCGATACCAACTTGGATGACAAATAGTAACACCAACCAAAATACAGGCCGTTTTAAGATGACTTTCACCATGGCCCGCCATAATGGCATCATCACGTAGAACCATAGCAAAATAACCATAAAATATAGATGATACATAGAGGTACCAAAGAGTAGATTTATCGCCAACGGCCCTGGATGTAAATTGCCAAGGTTATGAGCTGTCATCCCTGTATATAGCAAGTAAAAGATGGACCACGTAATATATGGAAATAGCACCACCTGAATGCGGCGGTGCATAAATTCCTTATATGAGAATGGTCCCTCTACCGAGGTATGATAAAACAAGCCAAATGCAGAGAGGAAGAAAAACGCAGGCACTCCAAAGCGAGAGAGAATTTCTAACACGCTGATGAGTTCTAAATTTACAAAAGGATTTTGCAATGCGTAAGATCCTACATGAATGCCGATAACACCGAGCATACAGAGGCCTCGCATATAAGTAATTTCCGGTAAAAACGCTTTTTTCATAGCCATTGCCTATTCACTATTGACCAGGTGCCACTGCAGGTGTCGGTACCACACGTGGACCTTGAGACTCTGTAGCTGGTTGTTTAACTACCGGAGATGTAGATGTAGGGGGTTGAGGTGTTGCAGCTTTTTCAGGTTGTGCCGGTTGAGCTGGTACAGCCTGACCATTTGCTTTAGCAGCCGCTTCTGCCTTAGCCTTAGCTTCTGCTTCAGCCTTAGCTTTTGCTTCAGCTTCTCGTTTCAAGCGTAATTCTTTTTCAAGTGGTACCACTGGTTTGTCATAAACAGTGATATCCGTTTCAAATAGACGTCCCCATGGGAATGTAGCTTTTACTGTACGAGGATTGATTTTAAGGTATTTTTCAGCGAAATCTTGAATGCGTTCACCTAAATAACTTTCAAGACGTTCATTTAATTCACCAGAGTAACGAACATTGTCTGTTCTGATAGAATCTTGCATACGATAAATATCTTTGCGGATATTTGCTTGATATGCCCAGTTATCCAAATATTGTTGCGTCAACATATCACGATGACCTTCTGGACTCATAGATTTAAGCAATAATCCTTGAGCAATAGCGTAACCTACTGTGTTACTTGCTGTATTCCAACCATTATACGCACCGATTTTGTACAACAAATCTCGTTTATACATAGCGGATACCAATGTATTATCTGCGCCATTATTGAAAGCAATATCTGCAACGCTTACGTTCACACCAGAGTCAACAGCTTGTTGAATGCGATCTACGAAAGCATTTGTAGAGTTAGAGATCATTGGGAAGTTTTCGAAGTTTTCAGACTCGCCTGTACTCGTAGTAAGAGGTGTATTAACAGCCAATAATACAGTTGGTTTACCTTGTGTCACCATCGTGCCACCTACAGCCTCAACGTGTTGAGCAATTGTTTTATCAATCGTTTGATCTTCGTAACCTGGTAATGTTTTACCTCCGCCACCGAGTGGATAAATTACGGAGAATGTAGGTTTTTCTGTGCTCACATCGGTACGGGAACGCGCCATCAATAAGAGACCAAGTTGGTCAGCACCAGGGAAGCTACCGTATTTTTCAACAGAAATATCCTTGGAATATTTGTTAAGGTAACGACCTTCTAGAGCGGATTGAGATAATTGAGATGTATCATCATGACCTAATGCAAAGTAGTCGAATACACCACTGCGAGTTTCATCAATCAACTCTTTGTTGATTTTCATATTTTTTTGACGGCGGTCAAACCAGTCTTGCAAGTATTCCACAGGAACAGAGGCTTGTAGGCTCATCAATTTTTGAGTTTCTTCTTGCGTTAAAGAGCCAGAATCTAATTTATCTTGTAATGCAGCGATTTGGAAGATAGTTGGGCCATATTCCGCATAGTAGGCCGGTTCAGTACCACCACCACTCGCGCGTGGGGAACGCATTACGGTACCAAATCCATAGATGCGTACATTTTTATTACGCGCTTTTAAACCTTCAATACGTTTCAAGCGATTTTGCAATGTGCTAAGAGGAATATTATGTTTACGAGAATCTACAAGACCTCCATAAATAAGAGTATCTGTACTTAATACCATAACATCAGCACGACCTGCATTTTGCTCTACCCAAGCCATAATTTGATCAGCTTGACCTTGGTACGTCTTACCAGAAATCAAGTGTTGAGGTGGTGTCAACACAGTCATACCCGCCTCACGAGCTGTATCAACTGTATATTGCAAACTTACAGGACGATCATCTTGAGGTACATATAATACGGTTTCTGCATCAATTTTGATGGATGTACCTGTAGCAATGGCTGTAACCATTAATGCTACTTTCAACCATTTATTTGTCATAAAGCAAATCTCCTTCTGTGTACACGAGTACTCTCGACTCGAAAATTAACTCTTATATAATACTCTTTTTTTCTGACACTTTTATGAAATACTTAATAGTATAATTATATCATTTACCTGTTATTTCTCAAATGCAGTGCCTTTAGCTTTAGCGCACTTTGGGTAAGCTCCAATTATATTTAATAGCTAGTAAACGGATAACTAGTACAACGGTAAACGCACCATATACAGCCTCTCCAACCCAGTTAGAAATAACCATTAAGTAATAAACGATGCCCCCAATAACACTAGGTAGAGCATACACATCTTCTTTTAAAACAGACGGAATCCGTTGAGCCAGCATATCTCGGATAATACCACCACCAACAGCAGTAATAGTTCCTAATAAAACAATGAAAATTGGCAACTCAGGATATAGTTTAAATCCTGCAGATGCTCCGGTTACAGTAAAAGATGCCAACCCGACTGCATCGGCTAATAAATAGCTTGCTCGGCTACGAGGGCCCATAGCATGCTTGCGATAACGGCTGTTATAGATAATAAATACGATAATTGTTACGGAAATAACCACAGTTACATATACAATATTGCGTAACGAATTCGGCGGAAAATACCCCAAGAGAACATCACGTACAATTCCACCACCGATTGCCGTGGCCAGTGCCAATACAGCCATACCAAATATATCCATTCTCCGCGCCACCCCAACAAGTGCTCCGGAGATAGCAAAGGCAATAGTGCCAATCATATCAAATATATACCAAATAATATCCATAATACCCTCACACAATCTATTCGCATAACTTCGCACACTATGATAGACTTTATGTAAGATATTATACATTAAGAGGTATGAGAATGACAAAAAACATTACACCTATAGAGATTAAAAATATGGATGAGCGTAGCCGTGATGAATATTTTATGGGTTTTGCCCTAGAGGAGGCCCACAAAGCTTATGCTCTAGGAGAAATTCCTATCGGCGCCATTTTAGTTCAAAACAATACAATCATTTCACGCCACCATAATCGCCGCGAATTAGATCACGATGCAACGGCTCATGCAGAGGTGCTCGTCATCCGCGAAGCATGCGATGTACTCAAGCGCTGGCGGTTGACTGGTTGTACCCTGTATGTTACGATAGAGCCGTGTCCGATGTGCGCTGGAGCCATCATCAACAGTCGTATTGACCGTGTTGTATATGGTGCAAGTGATTACAAAGGAGGCGCTGTAGAGTCTCTTTTCAATGTACTCTCTCACCCTGGTTTAAATCATGAACCCGAATTAGCATCGGGGGTCCTTGGTGATGAATGTAGTCAAATCATGAAAGACTTTTTTAAAGAGCGCCGTAAAACACGGAGGAGTACCCAAGAGGCTGAAGGGTCCGCACTCGAAATGCGGTAGGTCGGGCAACCGGCGCGGGGGTTCAAATCCCTCCTCCTCTGCCATATAAAATATATAAAGCGCTAACCATGGTTAGCGCTTTTTTGCGAAGGGACCACTACTATGAAAAAATATTACCCTTATCTCATTACGGTGAGTCATATGATTAACGACTCCTGTCAAAGTGTATTACCTGCCCTCTTGCCATTATTTATCTACACTTATGGACTTAGTTTAGAGCAAGCAGGCTTTCTCATATTAGCCAATACAGCATTATCTTCATTGTTACAGCCATTATTAGGTTATGTCTCTGACAAGATCAATCAGCCACGGCTCATCGCCTTAGGTGTTCTGCTCTCTGCTTGTAGCACAGGTGCCATGGGTTTTGTAACCTCCTATGAAAGCTTACTTGTTTGTGCTACCTTAGCTGGTGTAGGCTCCTCTATCTTCCACCCTGAAGGAGCGAAGATTATGAATCGCCTCGGAGGTGGCAAAAAAGGTAAAGCCATGGGTACCTTCGCCATCGGCGGTAGCTCCGGTTTTGCCATCGGCCCACTCTTTGCAGGCTCTATTGCCTATACAGTAGGTCCTCATGGACTGGCAGCTTTCACCATAGTGGGTCTTATCATCTCAACGGTTTTATTCGTCCTCATGCCACACATAGTCACTCAAGCACGCACTATCGACCAAGCGATAGCTATGGAAAACCCTACACTAGTGGCTAAGCCACTAAAAAATTACTGGAAATACTTTGGCATCTTGTTTATTATCATCCTAAGCCAATCGGTAAACTTCCGCGTTATCAATGCATTTATTCCTATCTTCTGGACTCGTGAACTCGGCACTAGCCCAGAGCAAGGTAGCTTTGCATTAACCATATTCTTTAGTATCGGTATCTTCATGACATATATTGGCGGTCTATTAGGCGACAAATATGGTCCCATCAAAATCATTAGACTATCCCTATTGATTTGGTTGCCAGCCATGTTCCTATTAACAGAAGTGCCAACCTTCTCCCCTATTATCATGATGCCTATAGCCTATATGTTACTACTCATGATTGGCGCTGCTAAAGCTCTTAGCTACAGCCCCGTTATCGTACTAGGCCAAACCTACCTTGCTAAAAGCATCGGCTTTGCGTCCGGTATTACCCTCGGGGTGAGCCAAACTATCGGCGGTATCATCGCACCTGTAGTAGGAAACCTTGCGGATACCTATTCTTTACCTGCCGCTATGATGACACTCGTACCATTCCTAGTAGTGGGTCTTGGGGCTTCATTGATACTTAAAGATCCTAAAAAATTACAATAAACAAAAAAGAACCCTTCACATGAACTGTACCCCCAAAATTGGACACAATTTTTGAAAGTACAGAAACCAACGAAGGGTTCTTTTTATATTCAACTAAACACATCACATACAGTTTAGTGTTTTAGCATTTCATTCAAGATAACTACGTCCGTTTCTTTCATACCTTGTGCCACAGCACCAATACTGCGGATAGTTTCATCAACGGAGTATGCTACAAGGCCATCGCCTTTTTGGTAGTTTTTGTTAAGGCGAGCTTGTTTATATCCCATAAAGGCGCCATCAAGGGAAATTGCAATTTTACCTGCACAGGATGGTTTCGCACCATCACATACGATACCAGATAGACTTGCAAGACCGTTTACAAGAGTGTTCTCGATTATATCTTTACTATCACCCTTCAAGAAGGCAATGCCTGCTACACTTACCACACCGGCAGATACAACCCCGCAGTATGCGGATAGTTTACCAATACCAGATTTAACATAAAGCGTTAGCAAGTTAGCAAAGACGAGCGCTCGATACAATTCATCATCACTTTTACCAAGTTCCTCGGCAGTCGTAATGATTGGTACAGACACGGTTAAACCTTGATTACCAGAGCCAGAGCAAATAACAACAGGCAATGGGCAGCCACTCATACGCGCATCAGAGCCAGCTGCGGCACGAGCCTTACATTTCGTTTCGAGAGATGGATTTTCTTCATCTAACAATAACAATTGTCCAATATTAGATCCATAATCATTGGACAGACCTTCCTTAGAAATTGCAGTATTATACTCAACTTGCTGTTTAATTTGAGGTAGGATACCAGAAATATCACCTGTTAAAGCAAATTCGTAAATGCTATCAAAGGTCATGGCATATTCTGTTTTAGCCGCTTTCTTAATTTCATTGACTGTTTCAGAGACAATCTCACCATCTACTGATACATAGGTTACATTCGTATGGTCATTTTCAATGCGAACAACCGCTGTATGTTCATCTGTTTCTGCAGTGATTTCTATATATAGATTATCTACGCCTTCAGCAAGTGAAACGGTACAGAAGTTGGCATCAAGCAATGTGCCAAGCCATTTGCGATCTTCGTCTGTAGCAGATTCTAATACTTCTAGTTCACGCTCTGGATGGCCTACAATAGCACCCAGTGTAGCGGCCGCCGTTAGTCCTTTTCGCCCCCCAGAATTTGGAATGACTACGGATTTTACATTTTTGATAATATTCGCGCTGCATCTTGCGTGAATATGGTTAGGAAACTCATCTAAAACAGAGACTGCCTTCGCAGCCGCATAAGCCAATGCAATTGGCTCAGTACAACCGAAGGCAGGACGCATCTCTGACTGTAACAAAGAAATATAATCCATCTTATACTTCCGCAATAATTTCCACTTCTACAATAACGCCTAATGGAAGGTCTTTTACTGCCACACATGAACGAGCTGGTTTAGAAGTGAAATATTTAGCATACACTTCATTAAATGCTTTGAAATCACCAATATCAGCTAAGAAGCAAGTTGTTTTAACAACCTTGGAAAAGTCTGTACCAGCTTCAGTCAATACGGCTTCAATATTTTTGCATACTTGTTCAGTTTGCTCTACAATGCCCCCTTCAACAACTGTACCAGTTGCAGGATTGAGTGGAATTTGACCAGAAGCAAATAATAAACTGCCAACCACTTTAGCTTGAGAGTAAGGGCCTACTGCTGCTGGTGCTTTGTCTGTAGAAATTGTTTTCATGATAAATCTCCTTTTATAAATAAATATAAATTAATATGACTATATTTAAGGCGCGAAACTCATGTTGATGCCTCAATATATATGACTTACCTCAATATATCACATATAAAATAAAAGTACGTATATAACCAATTATTTAATTGATTTGAATGCATTGTCAAATATTGGTTTGAAATAATCACGTTGTACATCAGTTGTTATACCTACATACAACACTGGTTTTCCTGGCTTCAACACAAATGCAGCATTTGCATAGAGTGGAGTTTGTACATTTCCATCTGCATATAACAAGCGAGAGCTTGCTGCATATGTTTGATATTTTGTACCAGCCACCGGATGTACTTGTTCTGCATTTTCTACGGTTAGAGTTTTAAGTGTTTTAGGCATAATCGTTGCTTTTTGGGGATCACGACTAGATACATTAATTGGTCCATTTAAAGGAACTACCGTTGTGCTAGTGGGAATCTGTTTATTTATTGTTCCTAATAGAAGTTGCTCTGTTACAGGATCAATTTGACCTTTATCAAGAGCGGCCATTGCCGCTATAAACATAGGGTCATTAGCCTTTTCTTTAGCCACTTGTTGAGCTATTTGTTTAACATCTACAGCTACTACGAATGCATCTTTTTGACCAGTTTTATCTGCCCCTTGCAATTGGTATATATCAAAATTAGTACCAAAGTTTTGGAAAAATTCCTTTGCCATCATATTCGACATCGTAGATTTTGAAGATTCCTCATTTAATTGTTTTTCTACAAAATCACGTGTATTTGTTTTGGATGCAGAAACAACAGTTACATTGTTAGGCACTATCATGGATCCTGCAATTGTTTGTACATCCTTAGCAAAACCTACGCCAGATACAGTACCCATTAGGCAAGCTGCACAAGCCAATACTTTCAAAGATTTCATATTATTTTCCTCCCTTGAGAGATTGTGTTTGATACATATGATTCAACTCATTAGCCCAATAATCATGGCTAGAATCATCAGACATTAAAAGCTGTAAAGATACACCTTTATCTGTAGGAACAGCATAACCAATTAAGGAATAGGTATTTCTAAAGCCATCATATTTTAGACTACCGCGTAAATCGCCTGTCACAGCCGTACCATAGCGAGTTTGAACAGGTTTATACGCTACATGAGTTGCATCTAGGCTCACTTGTTTTGCCACAAAGTCTACATAAGAACGGACCTCTTCTATACTTTTAGGAGATGATTTCTTATCTGTGGCAAGCATTTTATCAAAGACACCTATAATTTGAGAAGGTAACTTGTCATTTATCGTTTTTAGATCTTTAGCTAATTTAGTACCTTCAACAGTACTGCTTTTTAAGCCTTGTAATTGTTGTTGGGCCGTCTCTTTAGAGTAAGATTCTACATGTTTAGAGATGGAGTGCTTTAATGCAGCTTTTTCCGCATCTGACCCCTTCTCTAAAATAGTCTTATTCATACCTATAACTTGATCAATAGCATTTTTAGAATAGTTAATAACAATTAAACTACCTGTATGATGACCTTGTTTATCAGTACCTTGCAGTTGATAGAAGGAGTAACCATCAAGAAAATCCCCCTTCACTGGTTCAACAGCTACACCAGTCTGTACTTTCACAACATTATTAATAGTATCAACAGCAGATTTATTTGCTACTTTGAGAAATTTATCTTGTTCTTGATTACGCAATCTTGCATCAGTAGAAATGTGCACAACTTCTACAGCTTTCACAGTTGGGGAAGTACTGCCGTACATACCATAACCTAAATCTACCGTATCAGCACATGCCACTGCCCCCATACCCACAGTTAAACAGGTGGCACAAGCCAATGTCATCAACTTTTTATTGAGAGTTCTCATAAGACACCTCACCTTTTTAACAATACACTATGTATAGATTGTTAGATAATCCGTGCAGTATATATTAAAAGTTTAAAAGATAATCATCTATACTGCATATATTAATTATTATACTATATCGACATATATAACTGTATAGTATAATTTACAAGCTTACCTTTCTGCTATACAATACATAAATAGACATGTAAAGATGATATATGTATGAGAAATGGAAAGGAGTGCACACTCGGTGTGCTTTTAACATGATACAAGAATTAATTCCCCTCACTAGGCCTCGCACATTAGCTGCTGCATTAGGGCCTACCATTTTAGGTGCCGCCTTTAGTTATTACGCATTTGGTGCTGCTCAGGGTACAGGTCTTGCCATTTTACATACAGTGCTCATATTTTTAGCTGTTGTAACAGCCCAAATTGTAGCTAATTTATGGAATGAATATAAAGACTTTAAATCTGGACTTGATGCTGGTCAAAAGGTAGGTAATGCTGGTTCTATCACACGTGGCGTTATAACACCAGAGCTCATTATAACGATGATTAAAGTACTCATGTTTGTACCCATTATTATTGGTCTTTATTTATCTGCTACTATAACTTGGTACTACATTCCTGTAGGCTTCTTATGTATTCTAATTAGTTTTCTTTACTCTGGCGGTCCAAAACCAATTTCTCGAACACCATTTGGAGAAATTTCCTCTGGTATCGCCATGGGTTTTGCTATCGTACTCATTACAGGCTATGCCTGGATACGAGAATTATCCTTAGCCCTGTTAATTCCTGCAATTCCATCTACATTGCTAGTTGGTTCCATCATGTTGACGAATAATATCCGAGATATTCGTAATGATGAAAGCCATGGACGTCACACGTTGCCAATCGTGCTTGGTCGTGAAAGAGCACTCAGCTTAATGAGTATCTCATATATTTTCAATTTTATTTGGATCATTGCTTGGATTATAGTAGGCCATATGACATGGTTCACCTTATTAGCATTCCTTGCAGCACCACTAGCTTTCAAAACAATTCATACATTATCTACCAATACAGATGAGTTCCAACTAGATAAGGCTATGGGCACTACCGCTGGGGCCGCTATGATTTATCAACTAATGTGGGCGATTGGACTTATCATGGGCAAATTGTTTTAAAAATGAACATACTTATATTATAGGTTCTCCATAGTTTTTAGTTATGGAGAACCTATAATAATTCCTTCTTGATAGATAGGAAATTATTTAGTACTATAGATTTAATATTTTATATGTAATTATTGTATAAGGAGTGTGTCTAATGAGAAAATTTTTAGCATTGGCAGCTACTGTAATCCTTGGCGGCGCTTTATTAATCGCAGGCTGTGGTAACGACAACAAACAAGCTGCTAGCGATGGCAAACAAGTATTAAAAATTGGGGCAACAGCAGTACCTCACGCAGAAATTTTGGAACAAGTTAAACCAATCTTAGCAAAAGATGATATCGAATTAAAAATCACTGAATTTACTGATTACAACACACCTAACTTGGCTTTAGGGGACAAAGAGATTGATGCCAACTTCTTCCAACACGTACCTTACATGGAGGAATTCGCAAAAGCTCACAAACTTGACTTAGTATCTGCCGGTGGTGTTCATCTTGAGCCAATGGGTTTATACTCCCGTAAAATCAAAGATTTAAAAGATCTTCCAAAAGGCGCTAAAATCGCTATTCCTAATGACCCTACAAACGGTGGTCGTGCATTATTGTTGTTACAAAAACAAGGTCTAATTACATTAAAAGACTCTACAAACATCTTATCTACCGTACAAGATATTACTGCGAACCCTAACGAATATCAATTCGTAGAATTAGAAGCAGCACAAGTACCTCGTTCCCTTGACGATGTAGCCTTAGCTGCTATCAACACTAACTTTGCATTAAACGCAGGTCTTAACCCTGGCAAAGATGCATTGGCAATTGAAAATAACGATTCCCCTTATGTAAATATCGTAACTGTACTTAAAGGCAATGAAAATGACCCTCGCATCAAAAAATTGATGGCTGCACTTCATAGCCCTGAAATTATCAAATTCATCCAAGAAAAATACCAAGGTGCTATTGTTCCTGTATTCTAAGGTATACCAAAAAGAGACCACATCAACGTGGTCTCTTTTTATATGTTATCAGCCCCAAATCTAAAAGGTAATAAACCTTCTAATTCAACAACTGTATAGTCCCCTCTTAAATTCGCCATTATAATACGAGGTATTTCAAATTCAGAAATCACCTGACGACAAGCACCACATGGTGCACAAGGCCCTTCCGTATCAGCAACTACGGCAAGGGCTTTAAATTTTGTTTGCCCTTCCGACACGGCCTTAAATATAGCAGTTCTCTCCGCACAATTAGTTAATCCATAAGAAGCGTTTTCTATATTACACCCTTCATAGATGGTTCCATCTTCGCAAAGAAGGGCTGCGCCCACACCAAAATGTGAATACGGACTATAAGTTTTCTCACGAGCAACGATGGCGCAATCTATAAGGTTTTGAATTTCCTGTTCTGTCATATGAGTTTCCTTTTCTATCATATGGATCTCCTCATTCCACAATATCAAGAATCGTATCCGCCATGATTGGTGCAGTTTCGCCAAAGGTAATCGCCTCTAAATATGTCTTTGCAGCATTAGAAAGCAAGCTCTCATCAGAAGCATACAAGGTAGCTATACATTCACCTACTGTAACTGAGTCGCCTGTTTTCTTGTGCATCAAGATGCCCGCACTATAATCGATAGGACCATCCTTAACAGTGCGACCGGCTCCAAGCATAACGGATGCAATCCCACATTGTTCTGTATTCATATGGATAATATAACCGTCTTGAGGTGCTATCACATCATAGGTAAACTGGCCGATTGTCAATATACTTTCATCATCGATAACGCGGCTATCTCCTCCTTGAGCATCAACCATTAAACGTAATCGTTCTAGGGCTACGCCAGAATCTAATGCTTGTTGCACACGATTAAGAGCAGTTTCATAATCACACATATGACTCAATACGAGCATGTGGGCAGCCATGATAATACATTCATGCGTTAAATCCTCTGGACCATGACCTTTCAACGTATCAATAACCTCGCGAATCTCCAAAGCATTTCCAATAGCATGGCCTAGCGGTCGATCCATATCCGTCAAAATAGCCTTAATTGAACGGCCATTTCCCTTTCCAATATCTACCATTGCTTTAGCCAATTCACGAGCATCCTCTATGTTTTTCATAAAGGCACCACTGCCAACCTTTACATCTAACAAAATTGCTTGAGCACCAGAAGCCAATTTTTTGCTCATAACAGAGGATGCAATAAGAGGGATACTATCCACAGTTCCCGTCACATCGCGCAAAGCATATAGCTTTTTATCAGCAGGTGCAAGCCCTTCCGACTGACCAATAACAGCAAGACCAATTTTATTAACTTGATTGATAAAAGCATCTTGCTCTAAAGATACCTTTAAATTTGGAATAGATTCCATCTTATCAATAGTGCCACCTGTATGACCAAGTCCACGTCCAGACATCTTAGCCACCTTGCCGCCACAAGCGGCTACGAGAGGTGCAATAATAAGTGTTGTCTTATCTCCCACGCCGCCTGTACTATGTTTATCTACGGTAATCCCATCAATATTTGACAAGTCTACCATATTACCTGATTGAGCCATAGCCAAGGTCAAAGTTCCTAGTTCGCGAGCATTCATACCATTAAAAACTATGGTCATCAAGAGCGCACTCACTTGGTAATCAGGGATTTCCCCCTTTACATAACCATCTATGACAAAGCGGATTTCCTCATCTGTTAACGGCAAGTTCGCCCTTTTCTTCAGAATAATATCATACATACGCATAGTTACACCGCCATTCTAAGAAACCACCTAAGCATAGCCTAGGTGGTTTTCTATTATACTTCTTCGTTCAAGTGATTCTTTAGTAACTCTACAGCTGCACTGGCTCCAATTCGGCTACAACCTTCTGCAATATAGGCTTTCATATCCGTAATAGAGCGAATACCACCTGCGGCCTTAATCTGTACATTAGGACCAATATGCTTTTTAAAGAGTCTAATATCTTCAAGGCTTGCACCGCCGCTACCAAATCCAGTAGATGTTTTAATATAGTCTGCGCCACCATTTGTAATACATTTGCAAAGCGCTACCTTTTCAGAATCTGTAAGATAACAAGTTTCGATAATAACTTTTAAAATTTTATCACCACAAGCCTTCTTAAGCGCCTCAATTTCGCTAGTTACCGCTTCAAAATCACCTTGCTTTACAGCTCCAAGATTAATAACCATATCAATTTCAGAAGCGCCCTCTTCAATGGCCTGTTTCGTTTCTGCCACCTTTACCTCTGTTGTTTCATATCCTAAAGGGAAGCCGATAACGGTACATATGTTAAGTTCTGGATATGCTTCATGGGCGGATGCTACAAAATCTGGAGGAATACAAACAGATGCAGTTTTATACCTTAAACCATCCTCACAAACTTCTTTAATATCATCCCATGTAGCTGTAGGACGCAATAATGTATGATCTACATAAGCTAATAATTCTTTCCCCAACATAGTACCTCTCCTTACTAAAAGAACGACATTTGTTCTGGTTCTGGCTCTTTATGTAATGCATCTTGAGCAGAGCGATTTTTATCATCAATGAATGGTTCTAACGGTACGCCTGTAGTCTTTAATAAATCTGGTAAACTATTAACGCCTTTCAACTTAGCAGCTTCTAATACAACCTTTGCACAAGTCTCTGCATCATCCAGTGCATAGTGATGTTTAAACTCAACTCCAATATATGCGGCCATTGTATTCAACTTATGATTAACTAAATCAGGCCATACCGCACGTGAAAGTTTAACTGTACATGCATAATCTAGTTCTGGCCAAGGGATTTTATAATAATCTAAAGTAGCACGCAATACGTTCATATCAAATTTCGCATTGTGAGCCACCATAATATTCCCTTTTAAATGGTTTTCATAAATGGCATTCCACAACTGATCAAAGGTCTTTTCATGAAGAACATCCTTCGGTTGGATACCATGAATTTCAATACACTCATCATCAAAACTCATAAACGGAGGCTTGATGAGGCTATATGCCTTTTTGGTAATTTGTCCGTCCTTTACGGTAATAACCGCCAAGGAGCACGCACTATTTTTAAATTTATTTGCTGTTTCAAAGTCTAATGCAACAAAATCTAACATAGGACTCCTTTCAAAATCTATATATAAGAATTATATTCATTTACTCTACTTATTATAGCATGAAATAGACTATAATCTACTGTTCAAAGGTGACCAATAATCACCTCATTCACACCAATTTTAATTGACAGATAGGCCCTCAGTATGTGAAAATTATTTAGATATGTATGTAGTATGGAGGTTGCAACATGGCAGATGACAGATTAATCGTTGCCCTTGACGTATCCACGATGGATGCAGTGAAAGAAATCGTATTATCCCTCGGTGATTCGGTTAGCTTTTACAAGGTCGGCATGGAGCTATTCTACGCCGAAGGAGCAAAAACAATTCGTTTTTTACAGGAGCAAAACAAACAAGTATTTCTTGATTTGAAATTGCACGACATTCCAAATACCGTAGCCCATGGCGTAGCTTCCTTAACACGTCTCGGCGCTAGTTTAATTACTTTACATGGTCAAGGTGGTCCTGTCATGATGAAAGCTGCTGTTGAGGCGGCTCGTGAGAGTGGCAAAGAACTAGGCGTAGAACGCCCAAAATTATTAGCCATCACCGCATTAACTAGCTTTGACGATGAATCTTGGACTGCTATTGGTGGTCAGCTACCAATTTCCGACCAAGTCATTCGCCTTGCAAAACTCGCTAAAGACTGTGGTATGGATGGTGTTGTATGTTCCGCATTAGAAGCTAAAATGATTCGTGAAGCATGTGGCGATGACTTCCTCATCGTTACCCCTGGTATTCGCCCTTCCTTTGCAACAACAGACGACCAAAAACGGGTTGCTACACCAGCTAGTGCATTACAAGATGGAGCATCTCGCCTTGTTATCGGTCGACCTATTACACAAGCCGAAAGCCCTCGTGAAGCAGTTCGTTTAATTATTGAAGAAATGGAGAAAGTATCCAAATGATGACAGAACAAGAAGTAAAACAATTACTGATCGACACTCAAGCTATTTTAGAAGGTCACTTCCTTTTGACATCTGGTCTCCACAGTCCAATGTATGTTGAAAAATTTAATGTATTACAACATCCAAAATATACAGAAAAACTTTGTAAAGAATTAGCTGAACGCTTCCGCGATCAAAATGTAGAACTTGTTATTGGACCTATGACCGGCGGCATCTTACTTGCTCACGAAGTAGGTAAAGCGCTTGGAACCCGTGCTATCTTCACAGAACGCGAAAAAGGCGTTATGACATTACGTCGTGGCTTTAAAATCGAGCCAGGCACAAGAGTACTTATCGTTGAAGATATCGTAACTACTGGTGGTTCTGTACAAGAAGTAGTAAATGTTGTAAACCAATCCGGTGGTGAAATCGTAGGTGTAGGCCTTCTTGTTAACCGTTCTGGGGGTAAAGCAGAATTCGGTGTACCTCACGAAAAGGTACAAGCATTACTTAATCTTGAAGTTCCAACTTATAAACCTGAAGAATGCCCTCTTTGCAAAGACGGCATAGCTATGACAGAACGTGGCTCTAAACACATCAAATAATTTTTAAACGACCTATATACATGCATAGGTCGTTTTTCATTAAGAAGTTAATAAAATATTCCCAGCCCATCAAGTACTATCTATATTTATAAATAGATACAAAAAGAGCTCCTTTGCTGAGGAGCTCTTTTTGTTTGTGTGTAGTTATTGTGTGTAAGAGAGAGATTCTGATACGAATGTATCACATAGAGTGTGTGACTCTATGGTGGCCATGAATGCACTTTCATGACCACGTTCTCTATATCTTATGAGAGAAATGGACTCATAAAGTATCGTTAGTTTTGTGTAGTTTGTGGTGCACCTTGATCAGTTTGTTGTTGTGGTGCATTGCCATTAGGTTGTTGAGGTGGTTGGCCTTGCATAGGCATTTGACCATTTGAGTGCATATGCTGACCATTATTTGGTCCCATACCATCTTGAGGCATCATTTGATTTTGACCATTTTGGTGCATATGTTGGCCATTATTTGGCCCCATACCATCTTTAGGCATCATACGATTATTTCCATCCATCATATGTTTATCCATATACTGATTAGGACCATCATGTCTATGTGGTTTTCTAAACTGTTGTTCATTCGTTTTCATCCATTCACCAAAATTAGGTAAATCATTAACGGCAAAAGATGTACATGCCCCAACAGCACAAATTACGGTTAAAATCGCTGTTATTATAATTCGTCTCATAGATCCTCCTTAGTCCATATTGCGGAAGTAACGTTCACGCACACCACGAAGCTCTGTACCAACAAAGACGCATGTAAGTCCACCAAATAAACCTACACCACCAAGTGCCACTAAAGTTACAATGGACAATACTGGAAATGCAGTAACATTCTCAAATGGTTGCCATGAGCTACCTAGCAAGAACAAAATAGCCGGTGTAATAATGAATATAAGAGCACCTACAATATAGGATAAGCCACTTCCAATAGAGAGTAAAGTCTTGGATGCTTTTTTAGCCATCCCCGGTAATTGAGGTAAAAGACGTTCTTTATAATCATCAAATCGTGCATAAATTTCCTGCATATTAACGGATTTACTTTCGCTACCATCTAGATTCATTGTGTCTGTAATGATACCTGCATCTACGTAGGATGCATATATCTCCTCTGGAGTCCCTAAGGATTTAATGATCTCACTATCGGTAAGCCCTTTTTCATAACCTACCGCAAAATGCTCTTCATAAACCTCTATAATACTCTCCACATCTGCAACACGCGCTTTTTTAAATATATTACGCAATGCATCCAAAAAGCTATTTTTGTTCATTATTATCGACTCCTTTCAACAGCATATTGATAACACCAGAAAAATCATCCCATTCTTGACGCATCTTGTTATATGCTGCACGGCCTTCGTTCGTGATATGATAGTATTTCCGTGATGGGCCTGTAGAAGACTCCTTTAAATACGTTTCAACATACTTTTCTTTTTTCAGTCTGTTAAACAATGGATATATCGTTCCTTCAGATATTTCAATATATTCCGAAATGGTGCTTACGATTTCGTATCCGTAGCGATCATTTTGTGTTAATAATGCTAGCACCAGCATGTCCATAACACCTTTTTTTAATTGAACTTGCATAGTTCCTCCCTTTTAGGCTGTGCTTGCCTGCCAATGTGAAAGCTCTCTTACGGTCACTATCATGTACTGACAAATACATAATAACATAAGGTACCTCGGAACGCAATGTACTTTGTAAAAAAAAATATTAGAACTTAATATATTTTTTTCTATTTCTAATCTATAAACACAGTTAATTTCTGCATTTATAGGAAAAATTTTTTCAAAAAATTTTCTTATTTATGGTATTTTTTATACAAAATCTATTAAAGCACCCTATTATAACTAAAAATCCTCATCTAAAAGATGAGGATTTTCTAACACTACAAAAGAAATTAGTGCATTATTGGAATACTTAATTAAGTTTTATTTACTAGATTCTAATTTGAAGACGCTTCCCCTAATTTAAGCTGTGCGCTCTTCATTTTTCCGTTATGAGTGTAGGATACCAAAATTGTATCTCCAGGGCTCTTAGCATCAATTTGTTCTTTTAATTCAAGTAATGTAGTAATATCTTTACCATCAATTTGTGCAATCGTATCCCCTTCTACGAGACCAGCTTGTGCAGCAGGACCATTAGAATCAAGTTGAACAACAAGAAGTCCATCACCTTCATAGGTTACATTATTGCGCGCTGCAGTTTGACGGTCTACAGCCCACACCCCAATATAAGGGCGAATGACCTTACCATTTTTAATAATAGAATCAACAATTGTCATTGCGGAATTAATTGGAATGGCAAAGCCCATACCTTCAATTCCCTCTTTAGAGATTTTAGAGCTGTTGATACCAATTAACTCGCCATCTGCATTAATAAGTGCACCACCTGAGTTACCTGGATTAATGGCTGCATCAGTTTGAATCAATGGGAATCGTTGGCCTTGATCATCAATTGTACGTGCTAAGGCACTAATAACACCAGAGGTAACTGAACCTTTAAACTCAAGACCTAAAGGATTGCCAATAGCAATAGCTGGCTCCCCTACTTGCAAGGAGTCAGAGTCACCAATTTTGATAGGTTTAATATTTTTTGGAGGTTTAATTTTTACAACTGCTAAGTCCGTCTGTGAATCTGAACCTATAACAGTCCCCGTCACCGTACTGCCATCAGACAATGATACTGTAACCTCCCCATTTCTAGCCCCCGCTACCACATGTTTATTTGTTATAATATGTCCGTCATTATCGATAAGCACACCAGATCCGACACCTTCTCCAGCATAGATAGTACGGTTAAAAATATCCTTTTGAAATACTTGTGTTGTAATCCCTACTACAGCTGGCCCAGATTCTTTAGCTGCTTGTACTACATAGGTATTACGCGTTTCAGTAATAGGCTTAGTCTGTTTAGTTTGTTCTCTCACGTTTGTTGGTTGCGTATTAACAGGGCTGCCAAAGAAATAGTATCCTCCGCCTACCCCAATACCCAAAGCAAGAATACACGCAATTACTGTTTTCTTATATTTTGAAAATGTCATGTAGATCTCCTTATATTCTTCTTAATATTCTTCTACATCACCCATAACGTCTTAATGATGATTATAAAAGGTAAAATAAGAACCAAATCATAAATCATATAATTATGATACTTTATAAATACGCCACGTCTCACAATAATTCAAATCATCTCAAAATCAATTTTATAAAATTGATTTTGATGAACCTATTATAGTACGCCTGCTTTTACAATGCAAGATATCAATTTATAACTTTTCTTATGAAAGTATAATTATTATAACCGTATATCCTCCACTAGATAAATACCTAGAATCCTGAAAGAAGCTGTATAGAATGTATTCAAATATCTAAAATCTAAAAAACATAAAGGGCATTTACTAGCCGTCGCTAGCAAATGCCCTTTATGCATATAGTTTGAGAGTGTAAGGACTGTTGAGAGAGAGTATATGTGATCTAGATAAGCTTTAGAGAGAACTTATTAAGAGAGAGAAGTTAAAATATTACTTATCTAGAGTCATAGTCAGCCTTACTTAAATAAGTATACATGGAATATCTAAACTATCAAAGTAACTATATAAACAATTCTTAAACCTTTGATTATATCTCTATAATAAAATCTCTATAAAGTCATATCTAATCAACAGCCACGAACAACGTGAGTATAATGTGAATGCATATTCTCGATACTAAACGAATTTATACCCTACACCCCACACTGTAATAATATGCTTACTATCGGATGGATTATCCTCAATTTCTTCACGTAAACGATTAATATGAACCGCTACAGTTGCATAATCACCATAGGAGTCAAGTCCCCATACACGAGAATACAATTCTTCTTTGCTAAATACAATATCACGGTTACGCATCAAGAACTCTAACAACTGGAATTCTTTCTTTTTGAGATGAACCTCTTTTTCATTCACCCATACTTTCATCATCTTAGGGTCGAGACGGATTTCACCGGATTGAATAGCGTTTGTTTCCATTGCATCGCGCTCTGTTAAACGTTTATATTGCGCCAACATAGCTTTGATCTTCGCAATCAATACAGATGGAGAGAATGGCTTTTCAATATAATCATCAGCACCTACGCCTAAGCCACGGATTTTATCGATATCGTCAAGACGCGCAGTTACCATAACGATTGGTACACGAACTTTGTCACGAATTTGACGACAAACTTCAAAGCCATCCATTTCTGGCAACATAACATCAAGGATAATAAGGTCTACAGGAGTATTTAATGCTGCTTCAATGCCATCTGTACCATTAGTCATAATCGTTACATCATAGCCCGCCACCATTAAATAATCACGCTCAATATTGGCAATATCCAAATCGTCTTCAATAATTAAGATATGTTCACTCATGATTCTTCTCCTTGCTTAGGAAACTCTAATATAATACGTAGACCATGTGGCCTTACATTTTCAATCATAACTCGGCCTTCAAAGATTTCCATAATTCGACGGATAATCGACAATCCTAGGCCACTACCTTCTTGAGGATTCGTACGAGACGAATCTACACGATAGAATGGGCGCATCAGACGCTCTAGAGATTCTGGCGGCACACCTGGTCCATCATCACTGATGACACAGTATACAAAATCATCATCACTCGTTACATCTATGACGCAGTGACCAATATCGGTCATTTTATACTTAGCACTATTGTTCAACACATTCTGCAAAACACGTTGTAACAATTGTGGGTTAGCATTGATAAAAGGTGTTTCCGTAGCTATACGGGCCTTAATCTCAAGCCCCTTCGATTGATACGGAGCTAAATGATCTTCTACAAAGTCACGTACAAACTGACCTAATTCAATTCGCTCAGATGGACGAGATTCTTTTTTATAGTTCAAAGTTGTTATGAGGAATAGTTCCTCTAACATAGAATCTAAATCATTGGCCCGTTTCAAAATAATTCCCATGTATCTTTTTTGTTGCTCTTCCGTTGGTGCAATACCATCACGAACACCTTCAGCATACGCTTTAATAGCCGTCAACGGAGTTCGTATATCATGGGATATACCAGCGAGTAACTCTTTTTGTTGCTCCTGTTCCATTTCAATCTGACGATTTGCCATTTCTAACGACTTTGTCATGTTCTTAACGTGAATCATGATAAATCGTGTAACAAATCGGTTAATAGCAAAAAATGTAACAATAAAGAGCAATATGGAAACTACGATAATATAGAAAGATACGGATTCCATTAAGCTATCACTACCATGAGTAGCACGCCTAATCGCAATATGGTATACATAGGAATGACGTCCATCGTACTTTCTCATTTCATAAACGAAAGTATTATTGGATTGATATACAATGCCCTGTAATTCAGGGTTAACATCAATAAGACCAACAATGGCAGAAGCACTATAGATTTGTGGATTACCGTAGTTATACACCATACTTCCTTGATCAAGTACTTCAACATATACTTCCTTTGGATCAAGTAAGCTATAGCTAGGCTTAACCAAGCTATTAATTAGATCATTTTCTAACCCATAAAAGGTAATGGTTTCAGTTATTCGACTGACACTTTTAAACTGTTGTTCCTGCTCAATACGCAAATAGTAACCGGCATTGGCCAATATGCGCAAACCTGTAAAATATAGCAAAAATAAGATGATTGCTATTAAAATAGGTACAACAAACAGCACAACATTGGATATCCAAATTCGTATTTGTAAATTCACAGGATTACCTCAATATCATAAATAGTAGATACTCTCTATAGTTTACGCTATTTTTAATACTTAACGCAAGTGAAACACGCAAATATCCAACATATTTTTCACTATTCTTTCATACGTAGTTTATAATTGACCGATTATTCAAAGGTATCTCGACCCTTTTAATATCTAATACTTTTCGTAAAAATTATATTTTCACACGCCCCCATGTATCTTATGGCGATATGAAAATTGGTAATATCTGATATTTCATAGTTCCTTAGTCTCCCCTTTTAATAGGAACTTGTCTATACGGTTTATAAAAAAGCTAAAATATAAAAAATGAAACAACTATTGAATCTCTTCATTTAATAAAACAAACTATATACTGGATTATACTATTTCTCTATGAGGATAGTTTAAATATGGTCAAAAAAAAGAGGATTCCTAAGAATCCTCTTTTAAAATTTGGATTAACGACGATTTGCATCGAAGAAGTTAATAGCAACTTCTGGGAACATAGCGTAAGTCAATACGTCTTCGTCAGTGATGCCATTGTAGCCTTTAGAAGCTAAATCTTGACGGTAACCTTCCAATTCAGGTTCGATAAGATCTGCTGGACGGCAAGTAATAGGTTGTTCATCACCAATGATAGTTTGACGAATTTCATCAGAAATTGTACCAGGTAATTGACCATATTTACCACGAACAAGATCTTTAACTTCGTTAGGAACCATTTTGTAACGGTCGCCCATCATAACGTTCATCATAGCCATTGTACCAACGATTTGGGATGTTGGAGTTACCAATGGAGGGTAACCCAAGTCTTCACGAACGCGTGGCATTTCATCCATAACGTCAAAGAAGCGATCACCCATACCCATTTCGTTCAATTGGTTTTGAGTATTGGACAACATACCGCCAGGAATTTGGTAACGACGAACAGCAGGGATTACATCACTAGCTGGTTTCAAGTTGAATTCTTCTGCGATTTGTTGTTTTACTTTACGGAAGTGGTCAACTAATGGAATGTATTTATCAAGGTCAAGACCAAGATCCCATTCAGTACCTTTGAACATTTCAATCATAGTTTCAGTAGCTGGTTGGCTAGTTGCATGAGCAAATGGAGAGATAGCAGTATCGATGATATCTACGCCAGCTTTAGCAGCTTCCCAGTATGTAGTACTAGCAAGACCGCAAGTGAAATGGCTATGCAAGTCGATTGGCAATTCGCCAAAACGTTTTTTGAAAGTAGAAACCAAATCATATGCATCAGCAGGTCCTAACAAACCGGACATATCTTTGATACAAAGGGAATCAGTACCCATTTCTACCAAAGTTTCAGCTACTTTCAAGAAGCTTTCAGTTGTGTGAACTGGAGAAATTGTGTATACCATAGCAGATTGAACATGTGCACCAGCTTTTTTGGAATACTTAATAGCAGCTTCCATATTGCGTGGGTCGTTCAATGCGTCGAAAATACGGATACGGTCGATACCATTTTTTACAGCCGCATTACAGAATGCTTCTACTACGTCGTCGGAGTAGTGTTTATAGCCCAACAAATTTTGACCGCGAAGCAACATTTGCAATGGGGTATTTTTCAAATTAGCTTTCAATTTGCGAAGGCGTTCCCATGGATCTTCATTCAAGAAACGAAGACAGCTGTCATAAGTAGCGCCGCCCCAACATTCAAGAGCTTCATAACCAATATCATCTAAAAGGCCGAGCACTGGTTCCATTTGTTCGTAGCGCATACGTGTTGCCAAAATAGATTGATGACCGTCACGAAGAACGGTTTCGCAAATTCTTAATTTTTTAGCCATGTTAATCCTCCAAATCGAAATAGTCTGTGTATGTAACTTTATACACTCATTAAACAACTATCTCATACCTATTTTTTTTACGATTTTTTCGATGTCTGCTCACACTAGCCAAACGCGCTAAAATCGTAATACATACTTATATTAGACTACTTATAAAATTCTTTGTCAACAACCACATTATGCTATTTACTCATAATCTCATGTATTCAAAGATGATTTTTTCGTGATGAATATCACAAAAAACTGCAGAGGAACTAGAGTTTAGCATGTATGTTTAATCAAATTAATTTTTTTGTAATTGCTCATTTTAATGAGAAACTAAAAATTATATCGTAATAATTTTTGGTTATTATTAAATACTTTTCAAAATATATCGGTATTTATAAATGTAGTAATTCGATAAACGTCGGTATGCTTATAAGCTCATCAATTTTATTAATAACTAAGCCGATATTTTTAAATGCATAAACATGCAAAAGAACCTGCCCATTTACGGACAGGTTCTGACCTAATCTTTAAAATTTGAGAGTCCCCATTATACGGCTTACTTCTCAGACTTAACCTTTTTAGGCGCAGTTTCAAGGACAATATTTTTACCGTCCCGTTTCACCTGAATAGAGAAAGCCCCTTCCCCTTCTTTAAAATACTCCATCTTAATATCAAGGAGCATTTTACCAATCATAGTCTCTACTTTTTCAGTTAAGAACTCACGGTAAAAAGCATCTTCTTTTTGCTTTGGACTTTGATGAACTACTGGTTTCTTAGCATCTCGCTCCATATTGAGCATAGTATCTTCGAAATTTTCTGTATCCTTAAAATTTTTCATCATATCCGCATCGGATAAACCTTTTTGAATTTTAAACTTTGCCATGTGTATCTCCTATCAGTTCAAAAATTGCTTTTTTTACGCGTACTGGATCAATACCAGACATACAATATTGATTAGGCTTAGGACAACGTCGTTTTCGGCAGCCCAAGCAATCTAATTCGTCATTTACGAGCACCTTAAAGGTCCCCGTCAGAGGGCCCCATAATTTAGGGTCCGTAGGGCCAAAGAGTGCTACTACAGGCTTATTTAAAGCTAATGCAATATGCAGAGCTCCCGTATCAGCAGTAACTACTACATCACAACTTTCAATTAAAGCCCCTAATTCTTGAAGTGTCGTTTTCCCTAACATATTCAGAACAATTTTATCAATACCCTCATCTGTCAAAGAGTCTAGCAAGGGTTTGTATTGAGCAGCCTCTTTAGGACCACCTAAACAAACAAAATTTCCTCTATATTGAAGGGATTTAATGAGGGAGTACCATTTTTCCTGAGGCCACTCTTTCGTTGCCCAAGAGGTACCTAATACCAGCCCCATGCGTAACGGAGTTTCTACCACGCCTCGATGTAAAGAAACGTCATTATCAATCGACTTCCATTGATTTTCTGCCCAACTATGTAAATTTGTTGGCACCTGAAAATCCATATGGTATAGCGTATTAGCATTAGATTCATTTAGTGGACAACTGCTCTCAATACCGTATTTATCAATGTTAAGCGATGTATCTAAATTTGCATGTTCAGAAATAGCCTTTGTTAACAACTGAGCTACCTCTACATAGCGTTTAATCACGTGTTCTGTACTAGACTTCGTTTTATAGTTAGTAAACAGCCAATTCAACTCTTTTGTACCACCAAGGCCAAGTCTAATGGGGGCTCCTGAAGCTAATAGTACTAGCCCTGTTATGAGTCGCCCTTGCACATCAACGGCTACATCAAATTTATAAGGCTCTAATTTGGCCTTAAGATCCCACCACATGCGCCACATTGTAGGAATATGTAGTTTTTTAGAATGTGCCTCGTATATATCCCGTTCCCAGGGAATAATTTTATCTACATAGGGATTGCCCTGTAAAAGCTCTGCCATACTAGGCGTTATAATCCAATGCAACTTAGCATCAGGATACTGTTTCTTAATCCACCGCGCAGCAGGTGTAGCATGCAAAACATCACCTATGTAACTAAGGCGTACAAATAATATATTCATAGATATCCTTAGGGTACATACTATTATAGGAATAAAGCCTTTATAATGAAAGAACATTATAAAGGCTTTTTCTTAAGATTTCTTTTTACTACCACTACTATTTGATGATTTAGAAGATGTAGTATCTTCTGTTACCTTAGTAGTTTCTTCACTACCATTCTTAATGATGTTTTTTACATCTGATAATGTCAACTCATTAAATGTAGTAGGGTGGTTGTATTTGTAAACTGGATTGAAGCCTACACCTAATTTACCAGTGTAAACAGTCAATGCATTATTGTCCTCATCAACACGAGCAATGTAGATGGTTTTGTCCATATCAACACCGATAAAGCGGAAACGCCCTTCAGGGTTGATAACACGCCATCCCCCTTCAATGCCGTTGAACATGAATACATCCCCAGTTCTCACATTATCGTAGAAGAAGTTATCTTCATCGTAGAATACACCGATATGACCGATATCAGTAGCTTGCATGTAAACGCGACGTGTATCGTAGTTAGCATCGGTACGATAAATGCGATATGTGTGTTCTTGAACTTTTACCTTCATATACACCACATTTGTCGCTTCAGAGTACGCAGCATCTACAATTTTACTGCCCCGAGGCAAGTCTTCAAGTTTCGTATCAACTTCGTGTTCTGGATCATCCGCATTAAGACGAGCCATGACAACATCTCTGGAGTCATATAAACCCATGACAGCATAGTTACGGTCTGGCATCCAGTTGAAGTAACTAATCGAGCGGCCCTTCAAATCGATATTTGTGGGCTTGCTTTCATTAGCCTTGTAAATTTTCAAAGAGTTCTCTGTAACAACGGCCATAAATTGACGGTCATAAGATACATACTTAGTACCTTCCTTCACATCAGGGAAGTTTTTAGTATCATCTTTTGATGCGCCTGCTACGTTAAACTCTGTAGTCGGTGCAAATATATATTGATCAAGGTATAGGTATACCCCACCTTGCAGAAGAATACCTACCGCAAAGGCGCTCAGTACACGCGTAAAAGGTTTCATCTGTCCTCCTATTTCACGATAAACGCCGTTGGGATCATGCGTTCCCCTAACAAATCGGCAGGTTTATTTACGACTTTACCATTTAGGTACAAAGTAGAACTAGAACCGCCATCTAAATTTGCTGCAATGTAGCAACCCTTTTCAAAAAGAATATCTTGTACGTCACGCAAGGTAGCACCAATGGAATACCCTGGTTGACGACCATCGATTACGAGAAATAGCACTGTACCATCTTTCTTTTGACCGATAGCAGTACGAGGACCTACGCCCCAGCCACCATCACCTTCGGTAATCATCTTCTTACCATCAACGATAAGAGGTGGACCAAAGGTAATACCTTCCATGGCCTTCATATCACTAAGCTGAGTTTTATCATAGTTACCAGCGATAAGATTACCAGATTTAGAGAAACCTACAAAGTCTACGTCTTCATCAGGGCCTACATCCTTACCGATAACGTACTCACCATCATGCAAGATGAAACCATATGGCAAACGGCCTGTACCAGTACCATTAGGGTCGTGGAAACCACCGCCATTAATCGCTGCTACAGCATTATTCATTTTTGCAATATTACTTGTAGTATCGCCTTTTTCTTGAATATTAGCCGCTGTACCTACTTGAATACGACGAGGATCAGGAATTTCTAAAATATAGCCTACATAACGAGCAGACTGGATTTTTTCAAGATTTAAAGTCTTATCTTCACGAGCATTAAACTTGAACAAATCTTGGCTTTTAACAACCCCTACAGTCCCCAAAATAGATTGTAACTCGTCTTCATTAAACAACCATGTAATGTAATGAGGATGGCGAGATTGTAAGATAGCACCAATTACAGCGCGCTTTACATTATTAAATGGTCCAAAGAGCACCACGAAGGGTGATGTGACAACGGTAAATAAGAACACCATAATGATGAACTTTACCCAATTCTTTTTGAACAATGTATTTCTCCTTATAAATCAGTGAAATGTTCAGTGCTAATGCGTTCTTCAAAATGCTTGATATCCACCGCATTACCTACCCAAACACGCAAAATATTATATGGATTATCACCAGTATGAGCCCAGCCAGATTTCATAGCCATCCCCATTTTAATACCAGCTTTCTTAGATGCTGAGTCGGTGAATTCATTTTTATCTCCATATGGATAGCAGAACCAAGGATTATCCTTAATGCCTACTTCTTTAGCAAGTGCCTCTTGGGCCTTTGTAATATTTTCAATTTGTTTTGCTTCTGACAATTGGCCCATTTCTATATGTTGGAAACCATGGTTTGAAATAGTAATACCATTTTTGTGCATTTCACGCACCTGATCCCAAGTTAGACGCGTCCCAACATCGCCAGGATTGATAAATACAGTCGCCGGGAATCCATATTCTTTCATAATTGGATATACGATAGAATATGTATCTGCATAACCGTCATCAAAGGTTAAAACAACAGGTTTTTCAGGCACCGCAGCACCATTTACAACATAATCATACAATTGATCCATCGTCAATGGATTATAGCCATTATCCTTGAGGAACTTCATTTGTTCTCTAAACAAATCCTCCCGAATAACTGCATCATTATCTTTGTCGTCGCCGACTTTATGATACATAAGAACAGGAATACCCGTTGGATGTACCATCTTAACTTCTTTTGCAGGCGGTACTGAACTAGTAGGTTCTGTTTTTTGTGAAAGCAATCCACAACCTACCACAACCATTGCCAATACCAAAACTAACAGTGTTACCAACGGAATCCGTTTCATAGGTCCTCCTCTATTAGAACACAATTATATACAGAATATTATAACATTTCCATGAAGAATAGTAAAAATTAACGCTTTATTAGTACTTCATCAATCGATTTTCGAGGTCTAGGATACATAGTTTCATCTGGAATACCTATAGCAATGATTGCCTGTACATCGTGAGGAATATTTAAAAAGGTTTTGCTTTCACACTGCATAAAATACACATCATTCATCCATAGTGTACCTAACCCAATTGCTTTTGCCCCCAATAAAATATGTTCTATAAAAGCGCCAATAGCTTGTAAGTCACTTTTCTCCCACACGCGAGTATAGTCAGGCAAGTGATCATAAGGATTAAACACAAATAGCAAGTCACTAGCAGTTTGCATAGCCTTAAGACTAATCTCTAAACTACCAAAATGTTCCTTATGTTCTTTATATTGCTCTAACACCTGAAAGCCTAAATTCACAAAATGTTCTTTCTCCACTGTCGTCACATGAATAACCTGCCAGGGCTGACGATTTTTAGGCGATGGAGCTCGCATACCAAGAGATACTAACTCCTGAATTATGTTGACCCCTACTGATTGAGTTTCTTTATATTTACGTACGCTAGTACGAGAGTTTATAACTTCTGTTAATTCCATAATATTTCACCAAAACATCTAAATTCATATAAATCTTCGGTATCTAAAATCATTCAAAACTTCTACGATTATTTAGAGCTATATTGTAATCCGTTCAATAATGCTTTAATATTCTAATTATAATACATATTTCTAAAATTATGCTTATCCAATAGACAAAGGATTTCTTATGAAAAAACGCTTAAGCCTTATACAAATGGACGTCTATGTAAACGAAGTGGAATACAATTATGCGCGCGTCCAAGAATTACTTTCACAAGCCCTATCAGAAAAGCCTGACATTATCGTCTTGCCCGAAACATGGAATACAGGATTTCATCCATCTAAGGATTTAATCAATATTTCTGACAGAAATGGAGAAAGAACAAAAGCTTTATTAAGTACATTCGCAAAAGAACACAATGTAAACATTGTGGGCGGTTCTGTAGCCGTAGCAAAAGAGGATTTAGTATTTAATACATCCTATGCTTACAACCGTGAAGGCAAGCTCGTAGGAGAGTATTCCAAAATGCACGGATTTAGTCCTGCTAAAGAGGACCAATACTTCGCTAGCGGTACGCATACCACTCATTTTGAATTGGATGGCATTCCTTGTAGTACGGTTATCTGTTACGACATTCGCTTCCCTGAGCTCGTAAGAATGGCTGCATTATCAAATACAGAGCTATTATTTGTACCTGCTCAATGGCCTACTATGCGTTTACGCCACTGGCAAGTATTAAACGAAGTGCGAGCTATTGAAAACCAACTCTTCTTATGTGCTGTCAACGGCTGTGGTACAGTAGGTCGAGTTCAAAGCACTGGTCACTCCGCTGTATACGATCCATGGGGTACAAACCTCCTCGAAATGGACACTAGGGAGGGCATCTCATCTGTAGATATCGACCTCACCGTAGTAGAGGATATTCGCAATAAAATTAACATTTTTAGAGATCGCAAACCTGAACTCTACAAACTATAAAACAAAGGCACATTGTATTGAACACCCATCTAAAATTATTTCATTGTTAGATAGCCTGTTCATATGACAATGTGCCTTTTTTATTTTATTGTACTGTAGTAAGGAAATAAATGACTCTAGTTTGCTCTGGATTAACGGCCATGCCTGCAACAGTAAACATATTATATGAATAATCAAATTTAAAGATGTAGAATGTGTACTCTGCGTTAAATGGTCGCTTTACTTCTTTATACGAATAGTAACCTAAATATTTTTTCTGTAAAGTCTTATTTTCATCATTAGGCAACACTTTATCAGAACTTAATTTACTAGTATCTTGCTCTAAGTCCAAAACCATTTGATTATTCATTTGGTTAGAGAGCTCACGATCAACCTTTCGCTTAATATTCTCATTGCTTAGCGCCATTTTATATTGATACATATTATTGAATATATTAGTTACTTCAATCCATTCTTTTGGCAATATAGTAGACAAGTATTTTCTATAATTCGTCTTAACATCTTCGTACGGTTTAATAGAAACACGTTCAGCCTCACCCTTAGTAATAATAACCTTAGCATGACTTTCTGCATCTTGAATATAAGGTTTTAGTTCTGATGGTTTGCCTGTAAAAGAAACTTGAATATACCGACCATCTTCAATCGCCTTAGGCGGCTTTAAATGAATATCAACCTGTTTAGCAAAAGAAGGTATTTTCTTTGGAAAACCAGATAAATCATTTACTTTATTTATATCTATATGATTGTAATATTCCTTGTCATTAACTGGATACTTACTGCTTTCTCTAAAATTAATGGCCTTTACAATTTGTTTTTCAATTTCTTCTCGTGTATAAGGATTTTTAATAAGGTCTCGTTGTGGCACACTTCTTATTGTTCTATTATGTTCCTCAATATGAGCGTGCATACGTGATTCTACCTCTCGATGTAGCAACATTTGTTCATTAAATGTTTTTTTAGCAACGGACATAACAGCATAAGATAATTCTGTTTCGCCCGTAACTTTACTTTCCAAATAAGGCATAACTTCTTGAGATTGTACTCTATCAAGTTGAGTAGTTTTTGCGCCTAATGGCGTTGATACAGATGGAATGGGTATCTGCTCAGCATTTATTATTCCTATATTAGAAACCAATGCTGTCGCAACTAGTACAATTCCTTTTAAATTCATTCAAGTCTCCATCAAATAATTATATTAAAAAACTGGCTATACATCTCATATAGTTAGTCATATACATTAAAACTCAATAAGCTTCCACATATCCTCTGGAACCTGTTCTAGAGGTTTATTTTTTGCAATTGCTTCTTTTAGAATATCAATAGTATCTTGCACCTCTTGTTTATCCTTTGTATCAGGATCATGAAGGATGACACGATTTAAAGAATCTTCACCAAATTGTTTTACATATTCTTTTTCCACTTGATTAAGTTCACGGCGTAAATATTTCATAGATAATAACCTCCCAATATATTTAATCTAATATATTAAGAAGTACTTGTCTATAATTCAAATATTTTCTATACACATTTTCAGCTAATAATAAGCAATTTAAAGTTACAAATTAATATTTTTATCTCATAAATCATTTACATGAATTCTATAGAAATGGTAGTATTAACAATGCAATAGGATTTAGTTATTAAGAAAGAAAGGTAATAACTATGTTTTCATTTCTACAACCTAAAGAGGCAAAATCATCAGTTCCACAAAGCATGATTATGAATCTATATTATAAATATAGATTGCAATCATTAATTGGTATTTTTATAGGTTATGCTGCGTACTATATTGTTCGTAATAACTTTGCCTTATCAACACACTTTTTATCAGATATCCTCCATATGAGCAAAACAGAAATTGGTTTGCTATCTAGTGGTATGCTTATCGCTTATGGTTTAAGTAAAGGCTTTATGAGTAGTCTTGCGGACAAAGCAAGTCCTGCCAAGTTTATGGCTTTCGGTCTCATTTGCTGTGCAATTATCAATATCTTTATGAGCTTTGCCGATAGTCTCGCCTTCTTCTTAGTTTTAGTAGTACTAAATGGCTTTTTCCAAGGATTTGGTGTAGGACCATCCTTTATCACCTTAGCTAAATGGTACCCAAAACAGGAACGTGGCCGTTATGGAGCTATCTGGAATATTTCACACAATCTCGGTGGTGGTATCGTAGCACCAATCGTAGCCGCCGCATTATATTTCACTACTACAGATCACTGGCAATTAGGGAGTTATGGTGTACCAGCGCTTATTGCAGTTATCATAGCAATTGCCATTTCTTTCTTAATCAAAGAAAGCCCTGAACGTGAAGGCTTACCACCAACAAGTGAAATCATCGCCGACACAGCTCATAAGGCGCACAGAAGTTCTGAAGCACCGCATATGAGCACAAGAGAAATCTTTGTAAAATACGTATTAAAAAATAAAAACGCTTGGTATGTATCATTAGTTGACACCTTTGTTTACATGATTCGCTTTGGTATGCTTACTTGGCTTCCAATTTATTTATTACAAGTAAAGGGTTTCTCCAAAGCAGAAATGTCTGTTGCCTTTTTATTCTTTGAATGGGCGGCTATCCCTTCAACTATTTTTGCAGGTTACATTTCCGATAAATTCTTTAAAGGTTATCGCATGCCACCTGCAATCATTGCTATAAGTATTATCTTCTTCTGTATATTTGGTTATTGGCAAAGCGAGTCTCTCTTATGGGTTACTTTCTTCGCTGCTATTGTAGGTTGTTTAATCTACATTCCTCAATTCTTAGCTTCAGTACAAACTATGGATATTGTACCACCATTTGCAGTAGGTTCTGCTGTTGGTCTTCGTGGATTCATGAGTTACATTGTTGGTGCAAACTTAGGTACAACACTATTTGGTGTTTTAGCAGATAAATTTGGTTGGAATGCAGGTTTCTATCTTTTATTAGTAGCATGTGTTCTTTGTATTACATTCTGTGTATTGGCTCATTTTGGCGCCAAAGAATTAGATGCTAAAGAAGCTGAACTTGAACAACTTCAACCAGCTGAAGCTAATAGCTAACCCCTAACAAATAAATCCTATAGTAAAAAGGTCGTAATATGTATTAAATACATGTTACGACCTTTTATTTACCCCACGAAAGGGACTCCTATATAACCGATGTGTTTTCATCAACGCATAGTTCTGGAAATAATGAAAGCACAAACCACAATGATACCAAGGACTATACTCCCAGCTACTATATAAGGCCAGGTAAGTACATCCCGTACATCATTCAATATTTTTATATCAAAGATTGGCATATAAAGTAGTAAGTTCCCCAAAATCCAACCGATTGGTCCTATGAACTTTAGCTTCTTAATCGTATCCATTTTATCTAGAATAGACTCGGTTACCTCTGAATCCTTTTCGACAGATACGTATTCTTTATTAATGTAAAAGCCTTTTGAATATTCCGTTTCAAAAGCCCACTCTTGAACAGAAAACGTAGCAGTACCATCAGCATTTTCATACTCTTTATATTTAGCAGTATCAGTAGTACCTACGTCTACCTCACCCCAAGTGCCCGTTACCATCTCATAACCACTATCTATGAGTTTCATATCGGCTGGTAGTGCTTTTCCACACAACTTGGAAAACTGGTACGCATCTCGCTTCTTATCCCAACTGAGCCAAAACTCTGCATTATTCTTATGTCTAACTAACTTATACTCATACCCAATTTTTCCATGAGTATCAATATAGCGTATCTTGCCTAAAATCGTATATAGATCCCTTCGGATACGTAACGTCTCACCATAATTAAAAACCATAATCTTCTCTCATATTGAAAACTATATATATAAATGTATATTACTAATTACTATGATTGTACACGGATTGTGAAAACCTGCCAACACTTCTCAGGTTTAAAAGGAGAAGATAAACTCATTAAATATATTTTAATATCAAAATAACGAAAAAAAGACCTACAGTAAACTGTAGGTCCTTATATTTGGTGCGGTTGGCGGGACTTGAACCCGCACGAGCGTTAGCTCACCACCCCCTCAAGATGGCGTGGCATTTAAAAGGCACACACAAAATCAATAAATACAGTAATTATCTAACTTAGTTGTCAATATATCTATTTATATATCACTATATTTTTATATAACTTGATGTCAAAATGATGTCATATATACATCTATATTTCTCGGATGGAATAGTGGAGTCCAAAGACCTTAATGATCTTTAAAACGTTGGCTCGATTATACTTTGACGGAGCAGGAAATAGTATGTTTTTATCACTATTTATATATACAGCATTTACATTTTCCTCCCAAACAAAGTCAGGAAAGGATTCAGCTAACCCCAATTCTTCCCAAGTCTCTCTGCCAACAAGAAGTATGCCTTGCCCTAGCCTCTGCTGCATGGAGCATATTATATCCCATGCAGCGGCATAGTTGTCTACTTTTACTGCATCCCTCATGAAATGTGGGTCCTTGTTAAATACTTTAAGCATCATTACTCCCACCTCCTATTATTACCCTAATTACACCATATTTTTAACGTGTCTGCAACGGCTATTTGTAAACAAAAAAAAGACCTTACCGAGTCATATTCCCAGTAAGGTCTTTTGCATTATTATAGTCAATCCACACGTCCGCCCTCGTATGGTAGGGAGATAATCGGATCACCCCCGTATTATTTAACAGCTGCCGCAACTGTAACAACGCCAGCCACTACACCCCATATTGTGCGTTGACGTTTAAGGCGCTGTTCTGTTCGTTTGTTGCGTTTGATTTGCTCTCTCAATTCGTCCAATGAGTTCGAGGCCTCTTTCAATTTCTCCTCTTGCTGCGTCGAGATGTTCGAGGCCCTCGCCAATTCTTGCCCCTGTTTCTCGTTGATTGCTTTGAGCGCGTTCAATTCCTTCGTCCGTTCTTCGTTGATAATCTTCAATTCTGTTAATGCTGTTCCCTGCGTCGCGGTTAAGCTGTTGACTTGCTGCAATGCTTTCTCGGAGTTGTTGATTGAGCTTTCTGCTTTCATCAAGCGCCCTTTGAGTTCGTTCCAACTGCTCACGGGTACGCTGATAGTCGGCTCTTGTGTCGAGGTACCCTCCGATGAGGCTGCATGCGAAATAGATGGAAATAATGCTAAGCACACCACAAATAACACGCTTAAGAGTAAACGCAGATATAACTTTGTTCTTGATAGTTTCATACATGGTAACTCCTTCCTAAATTGTACTACCCCACTGAGCACCCCACCATCGAGCGGTGCCACGTAACCAGTCACCACCACTCCATCGTTCGTCGCCCTCATGGCACACCAAGAGGTCCCATCGGTCAACGTTGGAGTCTGGGCCGTACGTATTATTTGGATAGCCCGTCGGATCTAAATAATAGAGGTCCAATCCGTCCCGATTATCTGCTGCTTCGGCGTGCGTCATCTGATGTTGTAGGTCAAGTGGCACACCTGCATTAATAGTAAGCACCGCCATAATTTGTGTCATAGTGGCCAACTGTTCTTTTGTTGGTGGTTCACTACCTAGGTTATTTTCACTGACTGCATCCCAACACGCTTCAATGGCAATGCCTACAGCGTTACTATTGCGCATATAGGTGTGTTCCTTATAATCGGTTAAGGCCTCTATATCGGTCCACATTGTACCTGCTCGGTCGATGTTGATATGGTAATCTGTGAAGTGCTTACCACCTTTTACCCCTGTCCAATGATAGTACGCCTTTTCAATTTGGCCATAGGCATCTAGCGCTAGGTCTTTTAACTCGTCCATTGTAATTTGTCTAAACATTTATTTCCCCCTCTCGTCATGGTTAATATCATCCTCTAATTGTTGTATGCCAGGTCTGTTCATAGGCAATGTATTTGGTTCCTCAAGCTTATCTGGAATCCCGTTATGGTTCTTATCGATGAACATGCCACACAATCCAACAATGGTCATAAGCACTGATGGTACGAATATATGGTCAATTATAAGAATACCCTTATCGATAAGCTGATTCGCTTCAGGGGATACATACCCCTTAATCGTCGATAGCACATACTGGGCAACGACTAATATCATCGGTACTAGCATGACGAGGACCAATGCCCTCGTTGCTAATACACCTGTTGGCCGTATGCCAGCTATTCGAATGGACTTATATGACCGCTTAATGCGGTTAATAATCGCTAGCTTATCCATTACCCCTCCATGCCTTTATGATTTCAATCGTATATTGAAATATTTTTCCTATATCAATTAGGTCATCTTCAACCATTTCACGTAGGTTTTCAATAATAGACCAACACTCAGCGAAGAATGGTATCAGCATAAATGCATAAGAGAATATATGGTCTAAGAATAGATTGGTGTTTGGTATTGGGATATCAGGTAATGAAATAAATACAATGGATAGTATCATCCATGCCGGATATTGTATGCATAGTTTCTTTAATAGATCACCTCTAAGGCGCTCACTCATTAAATATCTACGCCGTTCACCGGTAGTTTCATCGATATACCTACCTTTTCCCCATCCATACCAGGTCAATGTTGTTAGTAGTGTAATAGGATTATTAGGCCTGTGATTATCTTTGTTATACCGCAACACTTCTGCAGCAATCCGCTGTATTGTGTCCACAAATAACAATGTAGTGGTTAAAATAATCACTACCCCCATACTGACTATATGTTCATGCGATATACCACTGATGAGCATGATTAAAATATCATTAAGAATATCCATTCACTCCCCCATGCCCTTATGATTCTTCATCTAAAGCCATTAAATCATTGTGCACGCATCCTTCTGTTGGACATGTACCGTCATCGTTGAGTACTTCCCAGCAGTACTCACAGAATTCCATAACAGGAACTTTGCTATCACCGATATATTTAGGCATATTATTGCACCTCCTTAATTCGTGCGACCATTTCGTTATTCAACTTGATATATTGAGTGCTAATTGCATTAGTAGGTTTTCCCATAAGTAGCAATCTACGTTGCGCTTCTTCTAGCGTTTTGAAGCGGGGTTCATATTCAGCTTTTATAGCGTTAATCTTATCTTCCTTTGTAGGAACATACGGATCAGGCTCAATAAATTTTCCGTTTACATACAATTTACCGCTCATAAATTCATCTAGCATACTGTCACCATCTGCAGAATACACATATTGTGCATTTGGATAATCGTGTTCAGCTTGCGCCATAATATCATCACGGCTCAACGTGTTATCACACAGGGATGTAATACGCTCCCCTTTGTCATTTAAAATAAATACATATTGATTCATAGTAGCATCCTTTCGGAGGTGAAATTATGCGCCGTTACGCCGTTATACTAAAACGTAGACAACGCAATACCATTACATTAAGGCAACTATTTAACGAGTGGTTGCCTATTCACTCACAAGCTATTACTAAGAGTGTCGTTAAGTCTTACCATATTGCTTTTAAACACATATCCAACATAGCGGATATGCCTATCACGGATATTCATTTTCAGCACCTTCAGAATGTGATTAATTCCATGCACGTAAAAGGACTTTCCTACTCATCATGTAAGAAAGTCCGCACGTTACTTAATAAATTATTTAATTACGCAATCATCAAGGATTACCCTATCACTAATTACGTCATACACTTAACCTTAGGCCCTAATATACCAACGATTAGGAGAAGAGTATTCACTCGCCAACAAATTAACAAATTATGGGAAGTAGATACTTCTTACTCTCATATGATTTTAATACTGCTATACACCGGTCTCCGCATAGGTGAGCTTCTTAATTTACGTAAGCAAGACATCCATAGGCGATCGTCATACCTCATCGTAAGACACGCTAAAACGAAAGCCGGTGAAGGCCGTATCATTCCTATACATCACCGCATCATGCCACTAATAGAGCAAGTATACACCAGCACCGAAGCATATCTATTCACCATCAGTTACACAACATTCCATAAGAATTTCAAGGATATTATGAAACAGTTAAATTGTAAGCATACTATCCACGATACTCGTCATACATTTGCAAGTTTACTTGACTCGGTAGCACCGCCCAACACATTACGTTCTTTACTAGGCCACAAACAAGGCGATATTACCACCAGGGTATACACACATAAGACTATTCGTGAGCTACGAAAAGCCATAGAATTATTAAAATAACTCCCCAGTGGGGAGTGGGTGGTCAAGATAACGTAACTAAGACAGAGGTACGATTTCCTATCAAATTTACAACTTTATTTATGGCGAACGCTATAGATGCGTACTGGTCAGGCTCTGACACGCCTAGGTATTTCGCTAACTCCGTGTCAGAGAGCAACGCAACTAAGGCCGTATTTTCGGCAAGTGATAGATATGCTGCTTCTTATTACTGGTTCGCACTAGGAATAATCTAATTTCCTAGGATAATGAACATAATCTGATCACCGACACCTTTGGATATTAAGCCTTCCCTACGACCATCCAAACAAAACTACCTGTGTCCACTCTGTTGGTTAAGAATCGGATGGTGTTTCTATTAGCTTGAGAAAACCCACTGTTCCAAGTAATAAAACATTCTGATCCAGAAGTAGCAACACTAACAGAGTCATCAGTGGCTAAGGCAATTAGTACAGTGCTGCTAATCGGCAGCGAAATATCTTTATAGTATTTATTGGAATCAAACCAAGTTAATCCCCACTGGATAGTGAAACCATTCGCAAATTTTACGAAACCAGCATTGGCATCGAGTTTAGATGCCACGATAGCACCTTGCCCGATAAGATTTTTTATATCCTTCAATGTAGCAACTGGATTTTCTTGCCAGTTAGTTGCACCGAGGATTTTGGCAATCATAGCTGTAATCGCTGGATGAGATGAAATATCTGTGTTATGTTGTTTAACTGCTTCTGTTAACTGCTCACGTGTTACCAACGCACCCATATTAACAGTTAGCGATACATTTCCTGTATTACTAAATACCATTCCGATTGTTAATTCTTGAGATACAACTACCGAGCCACTTTCTGCCGGCATTCTGTCCGGTTCAGGGTCCGTAAGGTATGCATACAATATTTCGCCTTTATCAGGATCTTGTGCAAATAACCCAATTTCAGACATTCGGAAAGCTTCATGTATACCAGTATTAGTTATAACTGTATCAACACTTACAATTTTACCTTCTAGCTTAACTACAAAATTAGTAGTTTCCCACTTAGAGGAGATTACATCAGTTAATGCCAATGGATTCGTTGAATTAACACCACTACCTACTTTGATTTTAGTGAATGTCAGCTTAGTTTTGCCTGCATTCACCTTCGCTTGCAAATTCGCGCCAACATCAGTCATGGTTGCATTTGACCATTCTGCCATATATTCCTCCTATCTAACGCTATTATCTAGCGCTACATTAATCTTCGTTTTCTTAGATTCAACGGTGTAAGACGTTACATGGGTATTCAAATTAATGCGCCATGCATTCGTGAAATCACACTTGATATTCACTTTCCTAGATACACCGCACCATCCGGCAAAATACTTATTGAAGTTAATTCGTCGAATGAATTCAATACCATCTAGCCAGGACCGTACATTTTTAGCCGCATTAATAGCACGTACAAGCTTAGCTATATCTGTTTCGCCTCTTAATGGGGCTGTGATTAGCGTAACCTTGAAATAGTACGGTTTCCCGCCATATTCAAACCATTCTTCGGTTTTTGAATCAGAATATATAGTCTGTACGGCCTTTTCAACAGCATACGGCGTGCCCTTATGGCGGTGAATATCAATTGAGTTCTTCACCATTTCACGTTTAGTCTCTATCGGTAACCCACTATCATAGTCATCCACGTGTAATTGATACGCTAAATGATCAATTACACTCTCTGGTTCAGTATCAATAGACGACCATAATAGCAGAGTATTCGTATTCATAAATTCGGCCAGCATATCATCCCACGTTTTAGCAAGGGACTTAACTGGTTCCCTATCGATTGAGGACGGAAGATGCTCCGCACTAGTATACTTGCTATCAAGTATCATTCTTCCTCACTTCCTGCGAGCGCTACAGCGATTGTATTGGCTACTGCCACGCCGCTTTGTTCTGCAATCGGGGTAAATATAGGTGCCGTTACTTCAACGCGTTTAATTCCGGATACATCCATGAGCATTTGAACCAATCGACTGGGTACTATATCACGGCCCAATTTTGACTTTTGCCATATAACATAGTCATTAACTGCTTTATCTGCCTTAGCTTTTACCACCGTTGCATCGGCGCCTTTTTCAATGTAATACTTAGCGTCGATGTTATATTGCGTAGTAGTAGGTGCTAATACAGTTAGCTTATCAGTCAGAGGCCTACGTTTCTTATCAGATAAATAATCCGTAATAGTCGTGAGCAATTCTTGCCCAGGAAGTCCTCCTCCTGCTAATAAGGGATAAATATTAACCTCACCTGGACGTGGAGAAGATACGCCTACATCTGCCACAAGGTGCGACGCGGACTTTGTAAAATACTCATACGCCCCTTCAGGGCCTGCCACAGAGAACGATTCTGGAGCCTCATGAATACGTTCGCGATACGATTCGTCGTCCTCTGTATCAGAACCACCTTCAGATAGAGTTATATTACGCATCGTATCCACATAAGCTATAGGATCAATAATTGTACTTATCTCGCCCGGCTTAAACCCATTGCCTCGCGCCCCGGCAATTTGTGCTTCTGCTTTTACGGATCCATTAAGTTGACCTGGTAGAATAACCAAATCCTCAACAGTAGCAAAATATTCGCCACTTCCAGTTGATATTCTAGTCCACTTTGGAATAATGACAGAGTTCGTGCGCACTGCTGACAATGTTGCTTGAATTGTTGTAGTCGCTTTCGTTGCCTTTAATCGCTCAACAGCAGCAGGAACAGCTCCAACATGGTCCAAGTTATCGCCTTCTGCATAGGCTAATAGATTTTGTTTAGCTGCATAATTTGCATCGTTCAATAATCGGATAATAATTTCCGAAATTACATTTAAAAATAAAGTAACAGGATCGCCCTCTCCCAAGGTTCGCCCTGTTATTGTTGTGTAAATATCAAATACCTTCTGTTGAACGTGTTCTTTATCTGTGTTAAAAAACTCAACATTAGGTAAATCAGATAATCTCATACAGTCACCATCACTTTCGGAATCAACGCCCCATTTTGTGTGGCGGTAAATGATATATCACTAATTTTGGCACGTGGTTCATACCGTTTAATTTGTTGGAATATGTCGTTAGATAGATGAGCTTGCGCCTGATGGATAGGCATATCAATAATGCGACCATCAATACCAAACTCCCTATCTAGTGGCACGCTACCACGAACAGTAGAAATAATCGTTTGCACATTCTGCAAAATCTCAGCGACTTCACTTTCAGGTGCTAGCGATATCCTATTGTCAGTTACTGGTTTAATTTCATACGTTGCTGACATGGCTAGAACCTCCTCAATATCGTATTAACTTTATTGAACTTCTGACCATATTGATTTAGCATGGACTTTTCTTCTACTGTATTATTATCCGAATATTCCTCAAGAGTTAGAGAAACCTCAATAGATTGAGTCTTACCGTATGCATCCGTGAATAAGCTATCCTCGCTCATAGACATGATGACAAAGTAGTTTTGACTAACAGGTTTACCACCGATAATAAACGGTAATACAGCCCCCATATCGCGATAATTTCGCAATTTCTTAACAGTACTATCTGGAGATTGTCCAAGTGATGCAGAAATAAGAATCTTACATGTAATTTGTTCCACATCAGGTCCGCTAAATTGTTTGACAGGCTTTTCTAACATCAAATTGTGCTTTTCCCATCGAGCACTACCTGAACGCGTTACATCCGATACAGTAAGAACATTATCTAATGCGGTATAAAATACTATATCCGCCAAATAACCGATATACATCTATACCTCCTATTCTGGTCCTGATGTTGTAGAACCACCAGACACTACACCGCCATGCACATGATGAACTAAGGAAATACCATTGACCACTACATCCCCACCGCTTGAATTAATTGATAAAGTACCTCCAACATTAAGAGTCATATCTCCAGGAACAGTAAGCACACGTTTACCATTATCCGCACCGCCTGGAGTCGGATCCGCACTACTAAAGAATGTGCCAATAATGAATCCATCGGAAAACCCACGTCCGGACCGATTAGGCAACATAATGCACAATACCTGGTCATCAATAGCCGGCATCCAATAGTCCTTATCATGTGCTGCACCTCGATTAATGACAGATAATGGCGCCGTTACAACACCTTCTCTGTCTAGGCGTGTAACAACGGCTTTACCTTCTTCAGGAATTGTACTTGAAACATTTCCAATAAATATCATATCCACTAATGTGGATAATATGTCAGTAGCCATTTAAACACCTCCTTACATCAATCGACGTTGAATAATTGGCCCCTAATGTATGCGTTGCTTTAGTAATTAAATAATTACCATCGAACACCCCAAATCCTTCGAGATTAACCGTAACCGATGCCATAATAAGAGGATTGCCAGGAAAACTAAAAGACATTGTATCGGCTTCTTTATTGGCTTCTCTTAGCTTCTTTTTAGCCAATCTCTTTGCCTCAGCCTTATCTTTAACCTGTTCATTAACCTCTAATACAGCAAGGTACGTGTGACCCTTACGGTCAGGATCTTCGAATGTATCCTCGATAACGGATTTCTTATCCTTATCTGTATATTTCACATGGCATGCTCGATATACTTCACGAGTTTTACTTTTGTACGAATAAGATAAGGCTCTAGTAATAATCAAAGGCGGTTGCTCGCCTTCCTTCGTCTGTACAGGTTGATATTGGCCACCTGGTCTACGAATTATAACTTTAGGCTTCACGTTTTCGTATTTGTAATCATCGAATATAATCAACTGTTCAGTGGATACCTTAAGAGAAAACCCCGCATCATTGCATAGTTTCTGCAAGAATGCGAGGTCTGATTCAGCACTTTGTGATGCATCTTTTAACGGTGGGTCAAAATCCGCATCCCATACTAGCTTTAATTTATTATCTTTTGCTTTCTCGGTAGCAATCGCTTTAAGCGTTGTAGTTTTCCACGATTTGTCTTTCTTTTTCTCCCGCAAGTCAGTACTACCGATAATAGCGACACCTTTGATTTTAACTACATCAGGAAGGCTACTGCCCTCGAATTCATCAATTTCAAATTTGCCGATTGGCAACGTAAATTGTTCATCCCCTAATTTCTCCCATGCTACGGTATTAATTGCCACTTCTAGTAATGACCCTTTCACAGGGTACCAATCGCCGACCCATAGACGGCCCCTATCTTCTAGTGAGATAGCCACGTCATCTACAGTTCCTGAAAGGTTATCTGTGAAAGTTACATCAAGAAGGTATTTACTAATATCGTCGGTGATGTCCTTTGACTCCTTACTCCCCCAATGTTGGTAACCAATCGTACACCATGCCCGCCGTGCTAACTTCGTTTGTGGTGTTAAATCTTTCTTCCATTTCTGGACCTTAGCTAGGCTCTTTTGTAAGCTCATATACTATCGCCTCCATGGTGGTAAGAATTCAGGCAAGGAATCAGCAGGAACATCTGGGCATGTTAACACAACACCAGCGGAAAATATCGCCGTATTACGATGTTTTTGGTTTGCTTCTAACAATAGATTAATGTATCGTTCGTTGCCATACACCTTATAAGCGATTAAATCCCACATATCCCCTTGTATTGTTGTATAACTAGTCATAACTTAACCTCCGTTGTCCGGCGGTATAGCTACGCATCATTTGTTCAAATTCACGCATTTTAGCGTCCAATGCCGACATAATATCATCAGTTGAACCATTACCAGCATTAATAACTGGTGCAAATGTAATCTGTACAGGCGCTCCACTATTACTAGATGAGGATGTCACAGGTACGCTAGGTGCTAATGATACAGTAGGCACTACAGCTGACTGCGCACCACCCACACCTAACATTCGTCCGGCCGTTTGCCATAGGTTCATCGCATTAGCACTACCATCAATAGGGACTACAACTTCTGGATAACCAGCTTCACCTATCCATGATAATTCTGGGGATGTAATAACACCGCCGTTAGCTCTCTTACCAACCTCTCCAGCTGCAGAAACACCTACTGTAAAACCTCCACTAAATTGGGCCTTAATACTTTCCCATGCTCCTGCAATTGCATTAGATACAGCACTCGGGATTTGACTTACCCAGTTTAACACAGCATTATAGGCATCACTTGCCCATTGCTCTGCAGCCGCTACAAACGCCGCCCCCGCTTCTGCGCAGGCACTAGGTAAATTTATAAGGAAATTAATAACATCGTTAACCAAACTACTAATCCATGATGTGGCCGTAGCATATGCTTCAGAGGCAAACGAAATAACCGCCGCCACGAATTCAGCGCCCAAAGTGATCATATACATAGGTAAATTGATTAAGAAGTTATAAATATCATCGACCATGGCACTAAATGTGGTAACTGCGAAGTTATAACATTCTGTGGCAAATGATACGACGGCAGATATAACAGCAGTACCAACTTGTACCGCTATCTCTGGTAATCGCAAAATAATGCCTATTATGAATCCTACGGCCATACCAATATATGTTGGTAGGTTTAACCATAGATTTACATAAGCAATTATTGCCGCTTTCAATGCATTAAATGCGCTAAGGCCTAATGATAAGAAGCCATTAATTACAGCCATAATACCGGATATAATGGCGCTCCATGCGGAACTTAAAGCAGAACATACGCTATCCCATATTGAACTCAATCCAGAACATACACTATCCCAAACAGATGTTAACGTGGCACAGATAGTATCCCAATTAGTTACTAATAGGTATATCACCGCAATAATCGCCATGATAGCGATTACCCATGGACCACCTATTAATGCACCCGCTGCTTTAAATGCACCCATTGCCGTTTCTACACCTTTAAATGCCGTGGTAATTGTAGTAATACCTGATGCTAGTTTTGTAGCCGTACCATACAGTAAAGCTAATTTCAATCCATTAGTGACTACGGCGGCAATAGCTTCCTTATTATCCTTCATGAAGGTTACAACAGCTTGCAATACCGGTATTAGTGCCGGTAATATTTGCTGAGCAATCGGTATAAAGGCTTGTGCCAACCCTAATGCAACTTGCGTAGCTTCCGCTTTCAAGATGTTCATTTGTAGCCATATTTCATGGAGTGATTTAGGATCTATTCCGACGCCTTTGATTTGTGATGCGGCCGCTTGTGCATCTGCATAGTTCTCAAATACTTTAGTAAGCTCCATGCCTTTTGCACCTAGCGTTTCAAGCATGAATTCTTGTCCCCGGCCTTGTGCTACCGCATTTTGGTAACCTTTAGCCATTGCATCCAACTGTTGATTCATAGGCAATAACTTGCCATTGGCATCGGTTAAGGATACACCAAATTGACTGAGATATCCTTGCAAAGCTTCAGCACTTTTACCGCCACCAGCCAAAGTCTTATCCATTTTAGCGAAAGACTTTGCGGCCGCTTCTACATCAACACCACTTAATGTCATAATCTTCTTAAATTGTGCCGTTTCAGCGGTTGTCATATGTAATTTATTAGACAATTGATAAAGTGCTTCGCCAGCATTTACTACATTATCTATAATGGCACCAATACCAAACCCACCGGCGGCAACCATAGCGAAATTTGCAAGCTTTCCTGTAATACCACTTACCGCAGCACTAGCACCTTGCGCAGCTGATGCAGCACCTGCTAAAGGACTTGCACCACCCATTTTACTGATTGCATTTTGATGCGCCGTCTGACTTGCGATATTAGACCGTAACCGGGCTTGCCGTTGTAACATAGAATTCAGCTTTTGCTCAGCTGCAATTGCTGCGTTCCTATCGCTAACATTACCAGTCTTTTGCGATATAGCTTGTAGTTTTCTATATTGCGCCTGTTGATCTTTGATTACATTAGATAATTTATTGAGTTCCTGAGATGCTTTTGATACGGAGGAAGATAACCCGCCATCGAGTTTACCTTTAATGGCAATCGCCATTTCTAAGACTTTATTGGCCATTATTTTCTCCCTTTCATTGTTTTATTCTCGTGCTCGATACTATCACTAATGAGCCGAACGTGGACTATGAACTCATCCACGTCTAGCTCTCTAATGAAGTAGTCCATCGGTGTGCTAGTGTATTTACTACACGTAATTGCACACTCAGTAAAATACCGTTCTAGGTCTGTTATTTTTCGGAATTGAGCAAAAAATTCTGTACCTCTAAGCACACTCTAGTGAAATCGGCAGCCGGGAGACTATAAATATCATCCACTTTACATCCGCATACAGCAGCTGCTACATGTGCTTGATACGTCATGGATAATGCCGGAACTGTAATAGTTTTATCTTCACCCTTAGCGGACTTTTCGCATTTAATTAATGTGTACCCGCTGATGCCTTCAAATTGTAAGGAATGACCAGCTTTTACTAATTCAATACCTGTTTGTTCATGTGTTTCGTTCATAGTGTTATGTTTACTCATTAGTGATCGTCCTTTCTACAGACTAAATACCGAGTGCAGCACGAACATCGCCAAGGAAGTCGGTGCCATCAGAAATAGAATCTTTATAGGCGTATTTATCGATTTCACGAACTACCTTGCCATCTTGTTCGAGTTTCAAGTATGTAGTTTCGATTGTGTTCGTTGCATCGATAGTATTGCCAGATTCATATGTGCCATTTTCTTTAGATTTAGCACGGCCACGAATAACAGCACGTGTAGGCACGATTACATATTTATCTTTGCCACTATCCCAACATTGGATAGCACCACGTACTTCTAAGCGTACGCCACGACCACCTGTAAGGCGGTGTGTAGTTTCTGTTGGAGTGTTCCAAGTAAGTTTTGTTTCCATAGAGGAGTAGTGTCCAATAACTGGCGCTTCTACTTCACCTGCAATGCCCACACCTTTTACAGTTTGAGTCATTACAGATTCACTAGGTAATTCCACTTTGGCAACACCTAAACAGTTGTCAGAGCCTTCTTCGTATACACGGAAGTCATTAAGTACTTCCGGCACTTGATTGATAGATGCCATGATTAATTACCCCTTTCTATACTGTTTGAAATAGCGTTTTGAAATAAGAAACATCGTATTCAGAGATGCTTTCAATTTCTTGCGCTGGAATTGGAGGTGTACGGTATTTATGGAAGCGAATAATACCATTCAACAAATCTGTTGTAGGGTTTTCTGCTTCTTTGAATTCAATACGACCGCCCAAGATAAAGCCACGAGAAGTAAGACCGTTAAGACGGATTGTTTCACTATCAAGAATTGTCTTGATATTACGAGGCAAGATAGGCATATCCACTTTTTGCCAATAGGTTAAGATGAATGTTTGGTCATCCCAATCATTGAACCGGCGTACACAAATGAATGTATCCTTAACATCAGTTGTGCCAGGATATGCACCTGTATAGTTACCCCAAGATACCCAACCATTGATATTAACGGCCGTCATAATACCTTGAGAGTTCAATAAGTTTGCTTGCGAATGCGTAAGCATTACTTCCTTACCATTAGCTAAGCACAAGCCTGTGATATTCATAGACTTATTGGAAGTGGATAACGTAGGAATATCGCTATTGGATGCATCACATTTGCCAATAATGCCCATGATGTGCGTAGACATATGGAACATATAATCGCCATTGCGAACCATCGGCCAACATACGACTTCAGATTCACCTGTATAGCTATTACCTTTCTTCCATTCGTAAGCATCTGTGTATTTAACAACTTGTGTAGTATCGATATCTACCAAAGTAGTCGCACCAAACAAGTTATTAATAACACGAGATTTTGCTTTCATCACGGAAGCGACTGTAGGATGTTGAGAGAATCCAGGTGCAGCAATAAGACCAGGTACAATACCGAAATGATGATAGATTGTATCAATCAATTCAAAGCCTGTTGCTTTTTCATTACTATCTACACCGCCGATTACGTTTTTATAATCGAAGTTTTCTACATCGAGTTCATCGTATGTGAGGTCCAATGTACTTGCGGAATCGAACTTACCACCTTTGATAACAGAGATGATTAATTGATTTTTGTCATCAAATGCCGCCGTGTAATCTGTGTTGGCCACACCTGTTTGACCGCCACTAGATACTTGCAATGTGTTAAGCAATACTGCAGCTTTTACAATGCATTTCTTTTCTGTCAATGTAGCAGTTGTTGTAGTGGATTTCTTATGTTTAGCAGGATCCAATACGTTAACAAATACGATTGGAGCTACGCCATACAATTTGAATTGTGCGTACATTGCTTCACACAATGTGAAATGTGTCCAATCTTCAGAATAGCCAAGTTGTTGAACAGCTTCTTCCCAGCTATAACAGATGATTGGCTTATTAATTACTGCGCTAGGGTCTTCTGTAAGGTGTACAGGTGCAGTACCGAACACAATTGGAAGGCCGGCAGTAGTTTGGACAGGAGCAATTACAGAGGTAGCTTGCTCACTTGTTTTGACGCCATGATAAAAGGCCATTTACTTCACTCCTTTATAATTCTTCAATGCGTTAACATAGAATACATTTAATTGTGTGCCTTGTGTTCTCACATCAATCATTGCTTGGTTGAGTTCGTCCAGAGGCACGAATAAATGCATAAAAATAGGGTCTTCCGCTTCCGGCAGTGGTGCACCGTCGCTAAATACCATGAATTGATTTAACCGGCTACTGCGGAACGAAGGCCCAACATATACAACAGGGTTCATCGTTGTCTCCTATTCAATTACTTTATTATCCGTAAATATCTTGTTAAGATTTCTACGAATAACTGGAATGTACACTTCAAATTCAAGATATCCAACCCATTGAGGGTATGGTTGATCATCAGGAATTGTTGTATTAACGGTATTCTCCTTAATTTCATATTTAAGTGCTACTGGATTATCAGATAGTAACCGCTCACGCACTACCTCTAAGAGGTGATATAGTCCGACATGACCTTTTGTTAAGGCCTCGTCATAAGTAGTTACCAATACAGTAATACCTACCGTCGAACTATCCGCATCACTAACAGAATACGGATGCACTACTACGGCTGGACATAACTTGCGCTTATCTTCATTCTTATCCACCCTTGGTAAGAACCCGCTCCATACTCGAATAGGGTTCGTGGTAACATCACTTGTTTCATTTAGCTTGCGCAACTCATCCATGAGATAGGCGGCAATGCCGTCTGATACATCTAATGGTGTCATTAGTTACCTCCTAACGCACGCTCTAATTCGTGATATAGGCGCTTTTCATACATTTCCATGCCTTCTTTTTGCATGGCATTCATAACAGTTTCATTACCAAACATTTGCGGTAAGGCTGGTCCATATATCCCTTTTAATGGGTATCGGTCCTTGCCTTGGCGTTTCATGAATATACCAGATGCACTAACAAAGCCATTTGGTACCTTTGTTTCTGTACCTTTTTTAATAGACACAAACACACCTTTTCGTTTAAGCGATTTAATCTTAAAGTACTTTTGAGCGCTAGTATAACCACCTTTGATACGCATTTCTGTGCCATTATTCAATTTATTAATAGATACACCAGACTTTACGACCGATACACCTTTAATGGCGTAGATATTACGTAGTGCTTGCGTACCTGCTTTTCTTGCGGTTGTTGCAGCACGCTTAGATGCGGCTTGGCAGACACGTCGAACTCTATCTTCTTTTAATGTTTCCAGTGCTTTTTCAATTGTTTTCACTGCACTTTTATCAAGTTCTAGCTCAACCATCCGTCAACACCGCCTCTAGCTTCTGCTCTAAGTTCGATAGACACGAGCCCATCTTCTTCCGTTGCACTTTGAACGATGTACACATCATCATCTAATCGGAATACGTTTCCCTGTGATGGAATTTCAGGGATGTCCTTTAATTTGCAATGCACAAATACAGACACCCCGTGTAATCCGTCATTTGATACGTGAGAGCCATTCGACAAGAATGACTCCCTCGCCGTTGGCGATTGGATAATCGCTTTAGCTACTGTGCCATTTAGATTATGCCCTTCGGCGAATTCGTCTTCATTAAGGAATACATCGTCAATATCGCTTTCTAGGTAATCTCTAAATCGCATTATTTTTTCACCGTAACTTCCGCATCAACTTCAGGTAATTCCATTTCTTCTTCTGGTTCATCTGGAACGACTTCCAATGGTTCCGGTACTTCGATAGGATTATCTTCAGCAGATTCAAACTTATCAGATTCAAGCAAGGACAACGCAACCGTTTTCTTTTTGATGTCGACTACTTCGCCTTTGCCATACATCTCGCCTTCATGTGCTAAATAACCCTTTAATACTCTGATTTTCATAAGTAGGTTACCCCCTATTTAGTCTTAATAGTAGCCCAATCGTCGATAGTTTCAGGAATCAATACGCAACGGGAGTATACAGACAATGTTAATTCTTGTGTAGCCTTATTAGCATAGTAGTAAGGTACATAAATGCCTGCATATGTTGTGAATTGATTGTCATCGTTGAGCAATGTTACTGCTGCATGTTGTTGACGGCCACGGCCAGGAACACCTAATACTGCTGTATCATCACCAATAAAGGATTTTACTTTACCTTCATCATCTTGATATGTTTCAAGGTATGCGTACACATCAATATTCAAAGACATGATACGGCCAACATATCGAACTTGTGGAGACAAGTATTCAGGAGCAAAACTGAACATAGACATGTTTTCGCGATTAGGAATTGCTAACATTTTGTTGATGGATGCATTATCAAGAATGTATTTTTCAACGTTTTTACCAACGACTAACACAGTTGGAACGATACCTGCGTTTTCTTGAATTTTTTCGGACGCCATTTTCAAGTCGCCATAAATGTCAGCACCCGCTTGGTCCCAAGTAGTAGTAGGTGTAATGTCTTGTTCAAATTCGAAATCAATTTCATCAACTTGAACTGTTTCACCATCGTCAGCATAGCCTTCGATTTTGCATTTACCAGTAGTAAGCAAATCGGCTGCCATTTTATTTTTACGATTAATAATTGTGCCTTGTAAGTAAGACAAATCTTCAGCTTGCATTTGTGCGGCACGTTGTGCAGGTGTCATTGTAGACACAATGTTTTCAGCAAATGCACGTTGATCAAGTTGTTCTGGGTCAATAACTGTACGAGGGCCCATCATAGGTGCTTCGTATAAAGCAATTTTAGATCCTGTACGTTTAACATTAACGCCAGATGCACCACGAGATACGAAAGGTGCTAATGTGCGACCACGTTTACGAGTTTCTACTGCGATTTTTTTAGAAGTTGCAACTGCTGGAACTTGTGGGAAGAAAGTATCAAGCAAGAAACTTGCCGGAGTTTTCATTCGTTCCACAGCTTGCATCAAGGAAAATGTATCTTTGAAATCAATTGCCATTATATAGTTCCCCCTATTTAATGCTAGTTAAGAATAAGTGAGCGTCCTTGAAGTCCGCTTCATGATCATTAATTTTGTAAGATTGGTCAACCACCAATACTTCACGATTAAAGCGACCGGAAATGTATACAGTTAATACATTGTGGTCAGTAGTTGCAGTAGTATCAGATACTACGATACCCGCAGGCTTACCACTTGCGATTTTTTGGAATGTACCAGAGTTGTTTTCAAGAACTTGGCCACGTTTATAATCGCCGGCTGCTACTTTTACATTTTGAGTTAATACCGGTACACCGCCACCACCTAATAGGTAATCAGCTGTGACACCATTTACTTGTTCGAAATATGCCATTATTTACCGCCTTTCTTAGCATTCGCAAATGCTACGACTTCATCAATTGCACTAGCTTTTGCTACCGCATCGTTGGTTTCTAGTGTAGATGCACCTTGAGGTGCCACTTTATCCGCACCAGATTCCATTTGATCAATAACTAATTGTCGAATTTGGTCAACTACTTTGTTATCACTTGCAGGAATATCAGATACGGCAGAGATGAAAGGTGTTACTTCATCTACTGTTTTACCTTCTTTAACAGCTACATCAACTAAACGATTGATGACTTCATTGTCACCTTTTAACGCATTTAATGCTTCAACGCGTTCGCGTTCTGCTGTTACTGCTGCGTTTTCTGCAGGTTCATTTGTAGAAATACCGAGCAAACCTTTTAAGCTTGCCATGAATTGGTTTTCAGTCATAGGTTTCTCCTTACTTGTTAAAAATTGTTTGATTTTGGCTTCATTTTTAGCCGAGTATTTGCAAGATACTTTGTTTACGATAACCATTCCGTTATTCATAACAGCTTTGTCCGTAATCGCCGTATCTACTTCATCAATCAGGCCGTAGGACTTCGCCTCGTCCGCCGTGAGCCACGTTTCATCATCCATAAGTGTATTTACCTGTTCAGATGTCAAAACGTCGCTACGGCTCAAATAAACGTTTGCGATTGTCTGTTTAATAATCGCCAAATAGTTAGCCATTTTAGTTAATCCGTCCGCATCAAAGCTATCACCTAGAAATACAGATGGATTGTGAATCATGTACAGAGCATTACTTGGCATGATTACCTTATCCGCCGCACAGGCAATAATTGTAGCAGCACTTGCGCATAAGCCATCAATATGTGCTGTTACTTTGCCAGTATAGGCTTTGATCATATTGTGGATAGCTTGTGCTGCGAACACGTCACCACCACCAGAGTTGATGCGCATTGTTAAGTCATTACCATTACAACTAGCCAAGTCACTTGCAAATTCACGTGGGGTAATTTCATCACCCCACCAAGAGGTATCAGAAATATCACCATACAAAATCAATTCAGATTGACCGGTACCATCTTGATTTACAAAATTCTTAACAGACCAAAATTTATTCATCCTCTTCACCTCCTTTCGCTTCAGATTTAGAGCCAACGGAAGGATTTACCGCATCAGCTAGCCCCATGCCATATTTCTCCATGAGTTGCTTTTCAAATGCAAGTTGTGCAATGTTTTCTTCAAGGTCTGTCCCTGTCATTTCAGCCGCTTCACGTTCACGAGTGGAAACTCCATTCTCAATGCGAAGGGTACTACCATTCATATCCTTAACAGGGTCAAGGATGGACATCGTTGGTCCGAACCAATCAGCATTGCACCATGCTTTTCGAATTAATGGATCATCAAAGAAACCAGGCGCTTCAATTCGGCCGTTCGCTACTGCTTCCATTAACCATACCTCATAGATTGGTTGGCAGAAGTCACGAGCGAACCACTTGCGACGTAGTTTATATTCTTCCCAAGCCTGTAACATTGCTGCACGGCTTGCAGAATACGAAGAGTTAAAGTTCTTCATCAATACTTCGTAAGGCTGGTTAAGTGCAGCACCTACTTGTTTGATGAGTTGGGTACTAAATACTTCAAAAGTAGATTGAGCATTGGAAGCATCAACACTTTTTACATCCACACCTTTAGGTAAGGCATTTAATGTGCCAGGTCCTAAATTGTATTCTGATACATCGACTACTGGTTCCGTTGGATCATCAACACCATTGTCGGCCAACATATCATTTAATGAACCTGAATTAGTCACGGCTTCCGTAAAGAATAACGCAAAATACGATTTAATAATAGCCGATGTAAGCTCTGCATTTGTATATCGATACACTTGCTTTAGCGTTTCAATAACTGGAGCCAAATAAGGAACTCCTCTATACTGCTCTGGTCTAGTATCATTACTAATTTGCAGTACATTCGGAATGCTTGTACGCTTGCCGTATGCTTCAACCCTTGCCCATGTCGTTAACACACTTGTAATTGGTTCGCCAGGTACTTGATTAGATACCCAGTAGGCTACAATAGCACCGTCAGTATCGATTTCTACACCATTCAATATGCGGTTCCCATTATCTTGGTTAAGCGCTTCAACGCCAGTTGGGTCGCCTGTAACATATGTGGAATCAGTAAGCGGATTACTTACACGATTACCTTCAATTAATTGAAGGCGCAACGTATACGGCATATCTGGTGTTGTCGGCTTACGTCTAAATACCGCAAAACTATCACCATCTGTGAGATATCCTTGATATGCTATGCTTTGCATATCATATAAATTGTTTTTTCGATAAATATCACAGTCTTTTGACTCTGCCCATAAGTCAAACTCAGCGCGAACCTTACGAGCCCATGCTCTAGCCTCCTCTGCACTGATTCCCAAGATTTGAAACTTAGGTCTAGGGAACACGTTGAGACCTGCACCTACTGTATGAGTAGTACTCGTATTGATTGCAGCCGTGCCGACTGGTGTATTGATGGCTAAATCTGCGGATCTGTCACGTAAAGTTGATAGATTTGCACCAATATCAGCCTTATAACCCAGTTTTCTAGGGTTATATCCCTTCAATGATTTGTTATTATGAGAGGCTCCTCCCTCACTATATCCGCTATTTTTAGCCCTCGGAGTGCCTATTTTAGCGCTAAATTTCTTGTTTTTTCTCGCCATTTTAGTCTCCTAATCTCTAAAAACTACCCTTTTTGACCGGTTTCCACGTCCATTATCGGTATCCATACCAGGTAATTTGGCGCCTCTTGCCACTAAATCATCAATCATTTTTCTTACCTCTGCTAAATTTGCCCTTGTAAGAGTCCGATTTCCGATTGTATAGCTTTGGCCAGTCAATATTGCTTCCTCAGCCTTGACGTACCACTCTAACCGGACATCAATTAGCCTTGGCTTACTTGAATAACTAGTTGCCATACATCCTCCTAAATATCTGCTGCTTTACTAGCTCTGCGAACACGTTTCCGCATTGGTTTCTTTCGTGGAGTAGTTACTGCTGTAGTGGAATGGCCTCCACCTTTAACTACTTCCGCCAATCTATCCCAATCAGGATGTATTGAGTTCATACACGCTAGGTTATATACACGTAAGTCCAAAGGTTCATTACGAACCCCTGCAGTAGGTTCCCATATTTCATGGATAACGCCCTTACGTTTTACTTTCTTCTTGTGTTCCGAAATGATCCCTTTGAAATACAACTCGTCATACCCTCTAGTTCCTAGGAATTCTTCATCCAAAGGGAAATGAAAGTACTTATCGCCAGGTTCATCGATGGCCAATCGGTTCATTACCTGTTGTTTCCCATCGTCTACACCTAGCATGACAAGTGGAATCTTGCTTCCAGATGCTTTACCAATCTTATAATTTAACGGTATGCCAGGTGTTCCGGCCGTACCTTTGATGGCAAATCGTTGCTTGCTGAAGTTCTTTTCACAGTATTCATATACTTTTGACGTGTAGTGACCGCCGGAGTCAATGAAAGCACGTGCTACTTTAAGCCCTGTTCCGTTCTTAAATCGGTACACCTTATCAAGTACCGCATCAAGTGCATCCCATGTCGCTTTATTATCAGGTTCTCCTAAGATAACACCATTACAGATCCCCCAACATTCTTCACCGTACCCCCAACCGGTGATTTCATACTCTAACCGGTTGTCTTGTGTATCGACGGCACCAGTTAGCAGTAACACACCGTCCGGAAGGTCTGCGCCGTACTTCTCACGGCGCCTAATGAATTGTTGATAGTCTTCGAATGCACCTTGTTGCGCATATGATTCACCAAAACGAGTATTCATAACTACTTTTTCACGTGTAGGGTCACCTTTTGCCTCTAGCCATTCCCTCATTATGTCATTCCATGTGAGCCACGGAGACGTGAATCCATTCACAAAAAAACTGCGTATGCCATTATGCAACGCAGCAGGGTTTTTCGATATATACTTTTGAGGAACTTTTCGTATTTCATCTTCTGAGAATGTGGACCCGCAGTCAGGGCACCGCCATTTTACATCACTAACTACTACAATCTTCCGACCTTTAGCGTCCTTATGTTCCTCTGTCTCACATTCCATCTCAGTATGTCGTATCAAATGGTACTCACCACAATTAGGGCACTCATGTTGCCACTCTTCTTGAGTTCCTGTTTGATACTCTACATCGATTCGTGAGCTACCTTCATTAGTTGGCGTAGAGAATAACCCCATGACCCTGTTCCAGAACGTTGTCATACGTTTTGCAGCAAGGTCTACTGGGTCGCCTTCTGTACCGGCACTATCTGGGAAGCGGTCTACTTCGTCAGCTAGTAGAACACGCACAGGACGTGATGCCAATCCTGCTGGACTGTTCGCGCCACACATGATAAGACGGCCACCAGGAAAGAGTTTAGATAAGATTGTGTTCTTACCATCTCGTGTCTTGGCCCCGTCTTCTGATTTTGTTTCATAGAATACTTGTGAAAGTACTTTTGTATCACGGATCATCGGAGAGATACGAGACTTTGAATAATCTTGAGCTAATTCGATAGTCGGTTGAATCATCATGACTGCGCATGGGTCAAGGTGAGCGTATCGCCCGAGGACATTATTCATTATGTCCGACTTCCCGACCTGTGATGCTGACTTAACAACTACCCGATTTATACCAGGTTGCGTGAAAGCATCCATAATATCCTTTTGATATGGTGCTCTACTCGTTTTCCATCGTCCTGGTTCAGCAGAAAGGCCTTGTGATAGCATGCGATAATCATCAGCCCATTGGCTAACACTGGTTTTAGGTAGTGGTTTTAGACCCATTTTAGAGACATATTGCCACAATTCTTTTGCCGTTTTCATGCTATCACCTCCTTTTTTAAACTAAAAAAGCGCACCCATTTGTACGCTTAACCTTGTACCATTTATAGATGTAAACATCATAGCTATTAATGCCTGAGTTTCGACATCCGTATGGCACACTACCTCCATATGTTTTATGTCATGTGCTGATATATTTAGTCCTTGTCTATATTTATATAAGAATTCAGGCATTGCCTTTTCTATCATCAAATATAAATAAAAGGGAATTACATTTCTCGGTTGAATCACCACATATTTTGCATCAACTTGTTGTGATGTATCTAAATATAATAACTCCCCTTTACTTGCAGATACTTGCAAGCAAATACAACCCTCCGGATACATTTGATTCTTCTTAGGACGCCCCAGTATATCAGCAACTTCCGTAATTTTAAATTTCTTGTAATTTTTTAACATTACACAAACATCTTTTGAAGTAAATACTTCTTAACATCTTCTATTTTTTTTATCACAGCTTCTTGCTCCTCAATTGTACAAGCACTATCAGAAGATACCAAGAATTCTGTAAATTCTTTTACAAATTCATCATGCTCCTTCTGCGCGTCTGGATCCGTACAAACTAATAGCTTTAACATCTCCGCAATTTCTAAACCCAACGTCCGACTTTCTCGATTAATTTCGTTCAGTTCTTTAGCAAGCTGTACTGCATCTGGTATTTCTTCAGGCTCAAAGCTATCAATATATCTAGGTATATTCAAGTTATAATCGTTTTCTTCTATTTCAGAAATGCTAACTTTTCTTGAATACTTTTCAATATCAGAACGATTGTTATAAGTATCAATAACTTTTAACACATGTTCTGATGTCATTATATTTTTGCTTTTATCCTTAACGAAACCTTTTTGAGCATCGATAAATAATATATCTTTATTTACTCTATTTTTCTTAAATACAAGTATACATACAGGTATCCCTGTATTGGTAAATAAATTAGATGGTAATCCTATTACCGCATCAAGCAAATTGTTTTTAATCAAATTTTGACGAATATCACCTTCAGCTTGTCCGCGGAATAAGACACCATGCGGTAAAATATACACTGCTGTCCCGTTATTTTTAAGAGAATAAATACCATCTAAAATAAAAGCATAATCTGCTTTACTTTTTGGTGCTAATTTATACCCATCAAAACGTTCATCATTAACAGGCACCCACGATAGACTATATGGAGGATTACTAATAATCGTATCAGCCTTATATGTACCTTCATCTATACATACTTCTCTGATAATCTGTGGCGCTTGATTACTAATCTCCACCTTATATTTCGCTATATTTTCTTGAGTTAGTACATTTCGTTCTATTACAACAGCAGGTACTCCGTTCATTACCAAATTAAAAAGTAAAAAACATATCGCATTTTTAGAATATTCCTCAAGCTGTAATACTACATCTGGATTATTCTTATACTTAGCTAGCGAAAGACCGCCTATGCCAGCACATACATCTCTTACACAACCATTAGTGGATATACCTGCTACGATATCCATAACACTTTGAGGCGTATAGTCTTGCATATAGTTTTTTCTATCTGCTGCTTTTTCTTCAAATTCCTGTAATAATCCAGAATACGAATAACAACCACTCATATTCGCAATTAATCTTTCTAGTTTATTATGATCAAGCAACACATCCATTAATACACCTGGTATTTCATGAAGCTCACGAACAGATAAGGCTTTCATCATGCAATCTAATATTGTCATTTTCGCACTTCCTCCTCATCTGCATCATCGCTATCCATGAATAATGACGGCGTATATTCACTTAATTCTGATAATTTGTCCTCGATTTCTTGAGTTAACAGGTTATATGCTTCCTCTTTTGTTACATTCTGTAATTGTGGAGCCAGTTTTGTTGGCAATCCTAATAATTGTGTACGCAAATTCACAAGCATTTCTGTCATAACCTGTTCTACAGTATCTGCTGAGTACACTTCGCCGTTCATTTTGGCTAGCTTCAACTCAGCAATCTTGCGTTTCGCACGTTCATTCTTGGCCTTTTCAACCTCGAATATCGCATCATCGGAACTGCTTTCCTCTTCAGCAGAAGATTGGCCCTTATATTTGACATAATTGATAACGGATTTGATAACCAGAATTTGGTTCTTTTCATCCGTTGCTAAAACCCCTTCTTGGAGCAGTTGCGAAACACGTTGACGCGAGAGCCCAAGTGCTTTTGCCAAGTTCGACTGAGAGGCTGTTGCTGTTTTCAAATCATCTGTAATTTTCACTTATCAATCAGCCTCCTTTCATTACCTGTATCACTAGCAAGGCCATAAAAAAATTAAAATCTAGGCAAATTTTGGGGTCTCGGCCACCGCATGCTTTTAATTTTTGCTAGAAGGACCCACAAAAAAATTGCTCAAAAATTTAACAAAACTCGGTATAATTTAAATTTTTTTTTATTTTTACGACGAGACATACGGAGCTCATCTTCGTGACGGTGCCGTGCTACTTTAATACACTCTTATTCTGCTTATATTTACCGCATTCCTTATGTACCTTTGCAGTTTTTATTTTTACTAAAGAATGTGATGGCGCATACGATTTACACATATGATCAATATGAATGCCATTAGCTTTGCACCAACCCTTAACATTGTTTAAGCATCTTCGTTTCTCACAATACACATCAGTCAATCGTATTCACCTCGTTCCATTCTTCTTTTGCATAACTATATACGTTTTTATCATAGATAATATACTATATCTTGTTATTTTAATTTATAAAAACAATATCTTGTATGAAATATTTGTTCTACTTTATATTTTATAAAATAAATTTAAATTTTTCACAATTCTAACTATTGTTTTTTTACATTTAAGTGATATTATGTTGTTGAGATATTTAGACATATATAAGGATGCTCTGAGTTATTAGCTACAACTCATCTTTCTTAAAAACAAGTTAGCTTGTTCCGTCTATCGAAAAAGACCCCAAAAATTGGGGTCTTTTTCATTTTATATATTAATGCTAGTTTAATATATAATTTGCAGTTATAATGTAAATAGTGCGGGCCCGCCATAAATCTCTTCGGAGAAATTTATGAAAGGAGAGCAGGTATATGTCCAAAATATCTCAATCTGGGTCTAAACGCGGCACAAAGAAATTTGTTGCCTATGTAACAGACCCTAAGACAGGCAAGCGTCGTTATGCTCGTGACTACGGTAAACGCGCATTTGTTATTTACGTTTAGTATATAACTTGCCATTAAATTGCATCCTGTTGCGATCGCACTACATTATAGGATTAGCTACCCTATAGCAAAAAGCCCCTGCTTCGGCAAGGGCTTTTTTTTGCTTTAGTGTTCTAGGTTTCACTGTGTCGTTGAGAGATAGAGTATTTGTTGTCCCATTAACTCACACTATCATTATAAAATGTCAAGAAGGACATGTCTAGGACAGTTTTGGGACAATTTTATTAAGCGATTTTTGTATTTAGCCCAATAACGCCCCAGAGCAATACGGATAGTTCTTCAATCCCTCTAGCAATGTAGCGTTTGATGGTACGTACATCAGGCTGTTCAGGGAATGATTCAGCAATTTGTTCTAGCGTTTCCCCATTAATATAATACCTACGCATGCACTCACAATACTTAAATTGTTTTGCACTACACTTTTCAGCATAGATGTCTAGCATGTTATTTACATGGCGCATCATCAATGCTGTTTTCTCCTTGCTCTTAACGATGGCATTCACCCTCACTATGCTATTGTCGTCAAACATATCAGCTAATAGTTCATTGAGCCATATATCCTCGGCCTGTGTAGAATCCGAGATAGCATTATCGACATATGACTGCAGCTGACTGTAATGCTTCAATAACTTGATCGTATTGTGTCGAAGTTTACGACCTAGTTGAGCGTTTTCTTGCTTGGCTAATTCATAGTAAGTTTTGGTTGCCACCTCTGTGGCCAACTTAGTGATTTTTTCAATATCATATTCATTCAAATATGTTTCCTCCTTTATCATTGATTTTGTGATTTAGTCCGAATTTGTTTATACCAACTTCATAAGAAATAATTAATATAATTAGTATTTACACTACAATAAGTTTGCCTTTGCTATTAACAGGGTACGATTTTGTTTCTAAAACTACATACCCTGTGTTTTCGTAACCATGTTTCTTTTCCCATTTGCGAAAGACCGTTGTTAGTTCCTTGCTTAATTCATCGATATGTTCTTTCTTAACATCTGTCAAATAATCTTCGGACCACTCAGCAATCTCATCGTCAATTTGATGATTAATTATATCTTCGATTACATATTTGGCATCAACCTCCGGGATACAATAATTAGGATGTCCTATTTTTACAATGGTCGCTCCTTTTCTGTCCGGCTCATCTAAAAAATAATTATCGATTGCACCTTGTATTGTATTGCATGGTATTCCTGCGTTACCATGAACCACATCTACCCAACACCATTTATCCTTATCTTCGACTAGCATTTTATCACTCCTCATAAGCGTCTATTACATAATAATTCGTATTAGCAACACCATAAACATCATCGATTTCGAAAAAATTGTCATTAATTCTAACATAACACTGCTCATCAGGATCACACATCTGTAACGCCTTTATTAATTCTTTAACAGTCATTTTATACCTCCACTAATTTTATAATCACAAGAATATTCCCATATTTTTCGTGATGTGTAAGATTACATAGTCTTCATCATCCTGAATAATCTCATCAGCCATAGTGCCGATGAACTTTCGATTGTCGTTTTCTAGCACACCAGCAGCTTGTAGCCCATCAAGAATAAACTTCTTAGCGAATGCCACATTATCAGGATCATGCCTAGTTGAAGAGTGCCATTCAAATAATAGGTCTATTTTCCCATTAACCGGTTGTATCTGTTGTAAGAGACATTGTTCTTTAACTTGCTCGGTACACTTCTTTTTCATCGCGGCTGCTGCTATAGTAGAACCGCGTTCACAATCAATGTACTCATTCAATGTTGGGAACCGGTCATGTGTTTTCTTTCTAAACCTGAACTGACATCTTAATAAAAGCTTCATCGGTGTGATTCTCCATTGAATATAGCCACCGCATATTCACCACGTAGGCGGTCATATATTCTTTGGCTATAATTCTCTTCAGTCCAGGTATCGCTATAATTTGTTGTAAGAATTATAGGTTTCATTCGGTTGTAGCGATCAATAATGATGCTTTCAACCTTAGATGATACCCAGTCAGACTTAGAGTACTCTGCACCAAAGTCATCGAGCAATAGTAATGGGATATTTCTAAGTTTTTGTTCATATCTTAGATAAGCTACATTATCGCCTTTAGACAACGCAAGCATATTATCCAATAGATTAGGCATTGAAATCATTAGGCACCCTTTACCTAATGCCATAGCCTGTTTTAATATACTCACCGCAATTGATGTCTTGCCGGTACCAGCTGGGCCCCTTAATATGAGGCCCTTGCCGGAATCAAGATTAGCTTTCAGATTATCAGAGTACTTTTTAACTACGTCGTAAGCTTCAGCGTTCTCTTTTGGAAAACTACCGTATTTGCGTAACCAGTCAAAATCCATATCATAATACCGCTTCGGTATCCCGACCGAAGCATAGGTGGTATTAACGTTAGTTTGAATGACTACTGGTTCATCGTAGACCGGGTAAAAGAACTCATTTTTTACCGTGGACTCTTTGATATTCCTTTTCCCAGTCGACGTCTTCGTCCTTTCTCGAATTTTTTCGAGACACGCCTCTAGCATTGCTGTTACATTTGCTTGCTCCATTGTCCTTTGCTACCTCCTCCCTAATCTTGTTATTTAGAACTGCTGTGATGTATGCGATACTAGCTTTACCTATTTCGCTAGATTTACTAATAGCATTAATGACTTCATTTTCACCAAAGTCATTAACAAGACATTCTAGTTTCTCTTTTGTCACAGAAGAAATTTCACCCACATCATTCATATAAATTTTGAACACGTTTTTATATGGATCAGATTTTTTTGATTCATCATTAAACATGGATAAGATATCCTTATCTGATTTTTCATTTTCGTGCGCCTCATTATATGAATATGAATATATATTTCCTTTCCTTTCCTTTCCTTTAGCTTGATTTGCTTCGTTTGCTTCATTTGCTTGAAGCATTTGCTTCGTTTTGCTTCGTTGTTCTGCGCTCTTGAGCCCACCCAAACGCCCAGCCTCGCTGCGTTTGCGGGATATTTCAACCTGCTTATTTTTTCGAAGCAAATTCCGTCGGACGAGAGATGGGGACCAGAAATACTCTCCATCAGTCTCTAGCAATTCGCACTCATTTATAAGCAAATTTATAAATGCTTCAGCTTGCTTAGTTTTGCTTGCATTTGCTTCGTTGCTTGAAGCATTTGCTTCGTTTTGCTTCATTCCAAACGCTATACCTAACCCTGTGAACGTGATTTTATCCATCGGCAATTTATAATCCTCTTGAACGGCTAATTGCTCAATAAGTATCCACCACCATGCGTATGCAATTACACCACATAGTTCTTTCATCACGATGATTTTAGGATCATTGCTGGCATTGACGTCGTGACTGAAGTAGTATACGTCCCTACCCATTCATTAATCCTCATCTACAAATAAATTGTCTTGGGCTCGACGTCCCATAATAAATTTCACGCATTCATCGATTAAGTCTTGAACAGAGATAGCAAATGTTGAGTCTGCATATTCAACATTTAACCAGTCTGTTTTAAATTTAAATTCGTTAGGAGTGTTCATATCAGACACGATCCCTTCAACACCAACCTGGTTAATAAGACCTTCAATGTCGCCATACTTAAATTTAAATGTATTTACCAAAAATGGGATTTTAAAGTCTTCCAAGAATTCAAAGTTCTTCTTCACAATAGACTGCAGTTTACTGAATGCTTGCAGAAGTTCAGGACGTGGATCATCTTTAGATTTTAGTGTAAATACATCCGTAAGGCCTGTGGCAGATGGTTTCTGGTAGGCAATACTGATGTCGTTATCTTTAATTTGAATTGATTTGATAATCATAAGGGACTCCTTTCTTGTTCTACGACTACTAATTTGCCAGTAGCAGCTTGAACAGCTCGCTTAAATGTTTCTGCATCTGAGTTGCTATCTGATAAATGTAGTAGTCGTATATCTTGGCACTTAGTTAGGTCCATAGATTTGAGGAATTTAATTACGTTTTCTAGCGAAAAGTGAGATTGAATTAATCGTTCCATTCGCTTTTCGTTTAAATAACCAGCATCTACTTGTTGGTGTAGTATTTCATAGGAATAGTTACATTCAACCATAATGTGATCAATATTCTTAAAAGTATATCGGCAGTAATAGGTGTCGGTAATATATAACAGCTTCTCTTCACCGTCAGAAATCAAAAATCCAACATTAGGAACGTCGTGTTCTAATTCAAAAGGTAGAATACTGAAATTACCTATCGTAAATTGAACCTTAGGCGTAATATAGATAGCTTTGTGATGCCCTGCTACATATAATGCATCTGCAGTATCCTTTAGCATGTATACACGATGGCCAAGCTTTAATAAATCATTTACAGCCTTACTATGATCTCCGTGTTGATGTGTAAGTAATGTGCCGCATAGATGTAGGAAATTAAATCGACAATATCGTTGAATTTCTTTAAAGGATAACCCTGCATCTAGTAGCAGTTCATCCCCATTAGTTGAGGTTTTGATTCGGTAGCAGTTCCCTTTTGAGCTACTACCGAATGCTTGAATACTAATCACAGTTAATCACCAAACATATTGACTACTTCGCCAGTTTCAGGATTAACGAATTCATTAGTAGGTGTAGGTTCAATATCGATTACTTCACTATTAGCGTTTTGATTAATAGTTTCAGCAACTATATCAGCCGTATCAATAACCTTTCCTTCAACATCAATAATTTCATCTGCAGTCTGTAACCCCATTGAAATTTCAGGTGCTGTAGTTCTAATCAACCATGCTGCAGCACGATAACGTAACATTTGATCCGGCATAGTTTTCCATTTAGAGCCCTTTTTGTCGTACCAGCCTTCTTGCTTGGCTAATGCGATTGTAACTTCTGGACCTGCGATAATTTCATCTGAACCTTTTTCGCGAGTGTAAGCAATAATACCTTGAGAGTCAGTTCCCTTTTCGCCAGTAGGTCTATATTTAATAGCTTCAAATCGACCACATTGATTGAATGTTGCAATTAGGAATTTACTGGACCACCCTGGGTTGCCATATACGATATATAAATTTTGCATCACCATTAATGGGCTAGCGTTCATTCGAGTTGCCATTTCTAATGCGATAATAGCATTTCCCATATTTTGTTCGCCCTGGAATTGTTGAGGGACCAATGTGGAATGTGTAAACATTTTTGCTTGTCGTTGTAATAGTTCAAATCCTTCTGCAGATTGAAAGCCAGGTAAATTTGTATGTTGCTTTACAGCTACTTCATTTGCCATTATGTACCTCCTATGCCACGTTTTCGCATACAGCGTGGATATCTAAATTAGATAAAATGTTATGAATTTCTAAACGGCCTTTTTGCGTCCATTTAGTAGTGATTTTAGAATCTAAGCGACCATCACTTCTGCAGAATGTAAATGTTTCTGATTTAGTGAAGCCTTTAGACATATGCTGCTTGTAGAGAATCCATTGATCACCGACTTTGCGTTGTAGACCAGCTTCATGCAAAATCTTATTTAGTTCTTGAGCACTCATACCGTAGTCAGCGGCAATTTGTGTGATGGTTAAGCAAGATTTGCTTGAAAGGATTTTATCAACGTAATCCTTAACCGGTTTAAATTCTGCTATCTGCTGCTCTTGCTGAGCGACAATAGCTTTGGTAGCATTGTGCGATTCCACCTCATTAGCGTAGGCTCTTAGAGCTTCAGGCAACGACTTCGGAATATTCATGCTATAAGCACCAGTCTTACGAATTTGAGGAATTACTTCAGAGGTGACCCAACGTTTGAATTGTTTTGCCGTTGGTAGTTTACTGGATAGTACCAGGGAATAAAGTCCGCTTTCATTAATCAAAATTGTTTCTTTATTTTGATTGCCATCAAACACCATTGTCTTTGTTCTATCTTCTTCATCAGTGTGTCGGTTTACATCTCGACTACCGTTTTGGTACCCGAGAGTATCAGCGACATCCTTTGCAACAAACCATAATTCATTATCTTTTTCTAAAATACGAACTTGACCAAATGTATCATTTTTGAAAATCTGTAAATCAGTCATACCTATACCTCCTTAACGACCAGTTGAGGTTCTGATTCATCAACGATCAATTTAATTGTTTGGCTATTAACAGGGATAAAGTCAGTAACAGCTTCGGCATTATCAATAAACACCGGAGCATTAACTTTAAAATAGCTAGTCAATGCATTGATAATATCCAAGCCTACATTAATGCGTGCTGCGTTGTTCATGCTGCGATATGGAACGCCTTTATAAGTGGTTTCACAACATTCCTCGACATTGCCATTTAACATAACGTTGAACATCTTGAAACGAGCTAATTTAAACCTTGCATTAATGCTTTCTTCCAACATGTTAACTTTGGCTTTTACGAACTCATCCATAAGATATGATGCTTCATCGAGTTCATTCTTTTCAGTAACAAGTTTTTGTTGTTGGTTTTCCAATTCGATAACACGATTTTCAATATCATCAATCAATTTAAATTTATTCAATTCAGTCTCGAGATTTGCTTTTTTAGATTTCAAAGAGGCTAGTTCATCATCAAGTCTTGCAAGTTCTTTGACATCTGCACCTGGTTCCTCTTCGATCTCAAGCAAGAACAATTGAGCTTTTAAGTCAGCATATGTAGGATCATCTTCGACATTAGGTTCAGAATACGCTTCATATTCTTCACGTTTAATATCTCTCTCCTTGCTTTGTAGGGTAATGTCATCTATTAATCCGTCAGCTTTCGATATCATAGTTTTTTGCTGCTCTTCGTAGTTTTCTTTTAACTTAGCAGCACTATCGATAAGGCCTTTCCATTCTTCAAGCTTTTTAGATTTATTAGCGTTAAATTCTGCCTCGAGTTTTTCCTGCTTATCCGCCGGCAATTGCTGCCCGCAAGTAGGGCAAGCCTCTTTACTAAACTGCTGAGAGTTAAATGTGTCGAATTCAGACGTTAGAGTTTCGATGCGTTTGGCTTCTCGCTCAATTTCTTTATTAAGCTCGTTGCTTCTATCCATACATCTATCTCTTTCAGCTTCAGTCGCCTTTAATTTAGATAGTGCCGTTTCGTACTCGCTGCGCAAATGTTGTTTGCGCTTATGGTAATCGGATTGTACATCTGAACGTCTAACATCTAATTGACGATTAATATCACGAATTTTAGACTGCTTTTCTGTAGCACTAAAACCGTTTTTAATAATGGCCTTTTGTTTTTCAACATCATCAATGCCAGTTGATAAAGTTTTAATATCACTGATTAGTTTATTTTTATCAGCCATAACTTCAGGTTTATTTCGCACAGCTTCATCAATACGAACCGGAATCATATCCAGTTCTTTATTAATAGCTGTTTTCTTGCTGGCAATCACTTTGCGTTGATCATCAACCGTGCGTCCATCTAATAACTCTGCTAATCGTTTTAAGTCTTCACGACTATTAATTACAGCGGCATCATCAATATCGCCACACATTTCAAGGAGCAGCTTCCGGCGATTTTGCCAGGAATACGTTTCGTTAAAATACAATGGATTTGTAATTAATTTGAAGATGCTTTCATCTACAAGAGAACTAACCATTTCTTTGTATTCTTTTTCTTTTTTAGGCACACCATCGACAAAATAATCTGTCGTGTGGCCTGTTAAGGTAACTTCACCACCACGAGGGGAAGAGTACTTTTCACGATAGACGCGTTTAAGCTCAACAGTACCACCTTCATCTAATGTAAAGGTCCCTGTTACTTCGTGATTGACTTTATGGATAGGTTCACCACCATCCAATGTTTTGATTTCAAAATCAGCCCTATCCAGGCTATCTTTGCCAAATAGCAACCAACACACTGAGTCAAATACAGTCGTTTTGCCGGTGGCATTATCGCCACGGATTACAACATCGCCGTTTAAATCTAACGTAAAGGAAGTTAATCCTTTGAAGTTAAGTAGTTCTAATTTTGTGAGTTTCATATCATTCTCCTATACAACAGTGGCATCCACATCGATGGTGTGCGGCTCAATCTGCAATTGATTGGCCCATTGCATTACCGTCGAATTAATTTGAGCATTCTTTTTTAGTTCTTCATTAGCGAAGAGCTTCGCCTGCACTAAGTCAAATATTTGACGACCTTTCTTCTTACCCTTATTGGCCAATTCTAGGCATGCAACCGGCTTCATAGCATCGTCGGTAACTAACACTATTGCCGTAGTTCCTTTCATGACTCTATCCCGGTATGAGCCCACACAATTTTTTAATCGTTTACCAGCAGTCATTAATTCTGCGGCAGTTCTTGGAACCATAAAATGCATTCCATTTACATCCGCTTGTAGTTGAGGAACATCTGGAAGCATTACGTCGCCATACTCTTGCTTGTTGTAAATATTAACTACAACATCATGGAAGTCTTTTAACTTGCAATCAGTATTCCAAACTTGAGCTATATACTTACCGTTTATTTGACTGTACATATTAACGATATCCCTGATATCTGATGCAGTGACATTTAACAAATACCGCAATAAATTTCGTTCGCCATATCGTTTGGAAAGGCCAATCCACATATTAAAGATTTTTTGAGACCTAACACCCATATTCTCATCTAAATGAGCTGCATTAATTATTTTCGCAGATACATCATCGAACCCTTTGTCTCGATTAAGCGTCAATATTGTCCTTCGATTATTTTCGTCTTTAAAAACATTCAGCATATCTGATAACTTAACAATCATAGGGTCATTAACCATAATGCTACGCAATAATTTACTATCAGGAGCTCGATGATAAATTCGCAATGCTTCTAAGAATCCGGTCCCCTTTTTAGTCATAGTTAAAATCGAATCATCAAAATGTAGATCTCTTATGGAACCCATCCAATAGCGTGGAGTCCATTTAATGTTGCTTTTAATAATTTTAGTGACAGCAGGCATATCAGGAGCTCTAAGCTTTAAGATCATATTAACCAACATAGAAATTCCATATCCGCCATATTCACTAATCGAATGTGGGATATAAACATCTTTTACTTTATATCCACACTGCTCTGACAAGCGTTTTTCAAACGTTAGGCGCAGACTTTTGAAGAGTTTGGCCAAATGTTCTTTATTAACGCCATGAACTGCATAGGATTTTCCTATGTATTTTAAAATTGGCATAATCGGATTATCATACTCACGAATATACTCGACTGTGAGCTCATGTTTTCTCTTATCTTCATCGATATAAAAAGCTTTTCTGGCTTTGAAATCAAAACGCAGGACTTCTTTATAAGAGCCATCTTCAGATGTTCCATCCCAAAATAGCTGGATTCCTTTATATTTAATACGAAGATCGAGAAAGTCTTTGCAATTAACGACTTCAAAAAACATTTCTTTAGGAAATAGTTCCTCATCATCAGATGCAATTACTACTTTATGAACATATGGTTCGGAGCGAGTTCCACAATTAGGACAAACATAATATTTCGCACCTGTATAATATCCGCAGCCCATGCTATATTTGCGATTCCATGTACCACCAAATGTATGATTGCAATCGCAATGGTGAATTGTTGTGTAAGCAGCATCATAATGTTTTTCAATTATGATGCTATCGAACATTTTACGGATGTATAAACTAGACGCAGTTTCCACAGAACGCCACCGCCTTAATCGTCGAACATGGAAAAGATGTTCGAATTTTCTTCTACACTAGGCTCAGCCGTTGGTTGCGTTTCTTCTATAGTTGGTTTGCTATCAACTGGCGCAGGTTCTTTAGCCGTTTTAGTCTTACGTGTACGCTTTGGCTTTTCTTCCTTTGTAGCATCTTCCGTTTTGTCTTTAGGCGTAGCTGCCTTAGGAGGCTCTACCACGTCAAAGGCTTTTACAATCGCATTGGACGCTTTCATAACGCCTTCTGTGTATGCAATACCAGCTTGGTATTCCTCAGCGTTACCAGGGTCCATTTCAATGGCCTTATGTAATATGTCTAGTGACTTCTTACATATATCTGCTTGGCTTTTAAACTGCTGTTTCGACATATTTAAGCCTCCTTCTCTGCCATGATGGATTTCAAATCGGTGATAAGATCATCGGTCAAAGAGTCACTAGATGGACGAGTAACACCATGTTTACCGAAAACAGCAATCGCTTTTTTAGCCTTTACACCATCTTCCCCCATCCATGCGCGGAATTCTTTATAAAAGGCTTTTTTATCTACGGGTTCGTCACTTACATCCAATGCAGGTTCTGGTTCTGGTTCAGGTTCTGGTTTAGGAACAGATTTAACCTTTTCTTGAACGACTGGCTGAGGTTGTGATTCTGCTTTAGGCGACGGATCAGCGTCAAGAGGAAGTACTGGAAGGTCGTCATCCGTAATTTCTGGAGTTTTCTGTTTTTCCTGCTTTGTAGTAGGCTCTGCTTTAGGTGCAGTTTCACACATTGCTTTTGTTACTTGTTCAGCAGGGTGCTTTTCATCGTGGCAATTGCCACAACATTGATGGTTTAAAATTCCATTCCATTCTGCGATTTTAAGTGCAAGGTCTTCTGTGTCATTGAATTTAATAGTTAAGATATTTTGATTTTCCATGATAGTTTCTCCTTTAGAATTTAAACAGTAATTCATCATCAAATAATTTCCCTTCAACGATTTTAGGGATTCCAATTTCCTGGAGTTTACGAATTACGCTACGACTTTTCGATATATAAATAGTATTTTTTTTAATTTGTACCTCTGTCGGCTTAATTACATATGGCTCTGTTGCAATCGCAGGCGCCACACAAATGACTTTATTGTTAATATCTATACCAACTTTGAAATACTCAGGCCCTTTTAATTTTCTGTAAGCCGGCATTGAAAGTTTGATATAGCTATTTGTAGTAACTATCGCTACCTTTTGTAATGATTCGTGCTTGCTTTTGTTATCTGCAAAGAAATTAAAGTCAAATGCATTTACAGTAGGTTTAGATTTTATTGCTTTTATTTCAGGCATTTTATCTCCTTATCTGGTATAATTTACATAGGATATTTTTTATCTTTGCTCGTTACTCATTGCCGTGAGTGCGAGCATTTTTTACATTTACGGCGAATATGTTCATCGTGGCAAGGTTTGCACACTCTAATCGCCTTACGATTAATCTCGTCATAAATGTAGTTATGAGTGTGTGGAATTAACCTAACACCGCATTTTGTGCATATTCGAACAGGTCGTCTCATCGTATTAACATCCAAATTAGACCACCGTAAAACATAATACAAACGGTCATTACAACGAGAATAAATAACACACCAATCACATCAATATCGTCCATAATGCTCATCCTCCTTAAATGATTTATAAAGAATAGCTACTGCAGATACAGTGCATAAAAGCAATAGTAGCATAGTCGATGAATGCAACTCGTACCCTTGTACATCTGAGCCTTCTAAAATTCCAAAACATGTTGCCAGCATGATGCCTGCTAATTTTTTCATTTTTTCACTCTCCTATTCTTGCTTGGCATCGTTTCCCTAGCCACGCATTAAACGAATCTAAATGAATCAATCGTTTGCCACCTCGGGCCCCTATCTTCATCGACGGAAAATCAAAGTCAGCTGCCCATTGACGAATCACATCTTGAGGAACGCTTGCTAGTTCGGCGGCCTCAGCGACTGTTATGCACAATTTATTCCTGTCCACAATAATCCTCCTTTATATCTTTTTATAGATGTTCATAAACTTTTCATGAATATTTTGTGTATTCTTAAATAATTGTTTGTATAATCACCTCAGGAAGGAGGCGGTTATACATGAACCACCAAAACTTAATTGAATCGAATGCGATTCACGCTATGGATGTAATAAAACCTAGAGAAGGGGGCGATGCCGGATGGATGTATGAAAGAATTGTTAAATCAATCGAGGATTTCGAAAAAGATTTAGACAATGAATATCAAGCAGGTGGTAGACTCGTTAATTTTCAAGACATCGTTTTTAGCATTGAAGATGTAGGGTATTGGGGACCAGATATGATTATCTTTTACGGCACCCTACCTGATGGTTCTCACGTTCAGCTCTTACAGCATATAAGTCAATTAAATCTTTTACTGGTATCTGTACCTCGTAAGGATGACCTAACGCAGCCCCGTCGCAAGATAGGTTTTCAGATTGATTCAACAACTCCAGATTAATTTTTTTTCACTAAAAGAGTGCTCTCAACAGGGTACTCTTTTTCTATTTTGAATAAATTTTCAACAAGTTCTTTTATCTCCTCATTAGATATAACATTTGATTTAATTATGATTTTCATATATTCTCCTTTATAAACATCTAATAGAAAAAATTAAGTTCTATAAAGTCCATTACAATTTATCTAATTTTCATAAAATTTTAAGCACCCAAAATGCTATGGATACGCCTAATGAAACAGAGGAAACCACTACAGCAATGAATGGTAAATAATGCCAAAAATCACCCCCTGTTGACTCAACTCTTATAAATTTATTTTGATAATTAAATTGTTCTCTATTTTCTTTTGTATAAATCCCCCCTACAGGGTTCTTCATCTCCTCACCTCCTTCATCTGTTTATTAGTATTACTTCCCTCACCTCCGCGTTTGCTATAATGGATATAGAAAGGAGGTGAGTGGAATGAAAAAACGTTATTTTATTACTTATGATTTGAATAAAGCGGGACAAGATTATGAAAATGTTATCCAAGCAATCAAATCGGCAAGTGATGGAGCTTGGTGTACATATTGGAAATCGTCCTATTTAATTAGATCTAATTATCAATCAGCCCAAGAAGTATCTGACAAAATAACCAAATATCTAGATAGCAATGATAGTTTACTGGTCATAGAAGTAATAAATAATACCCAAGGTTGGTTACCAAAGGATGCTTGGAAATATATCAACGAAACTATTTTTTCAGGTTAGGACCACTCGTTGATTTTTCGTAATATTTCCGATTACTGTCTTCAGGA
>OJXS01000051.1_pt1 | contig 47216 bp, 62 predicted proteins | sample 1600711 | NCBI WGS metagenome assembly OJXS01 (sample SAMN04436958, study PRJEB24849) | human gut metagenome | biome: human gut; feature: NICU; material: stool | host: Homo sapiens | place: USA: Saint Louis, MO | collected 2009-12-25
TGGCCCCTGGGGACCTGTTGCACCTGCATTCCCTTGAGGTCCTTGTGGACCGGTAGCTCCTGTTGCTCCTTTGTCTCCGTATATCCCGATTATTTTTGGTGTAGTGGTCGCTGTCGTATTATCTGTAAACGTAAATTTTTCATAGTTCCACAAGTATTTATTTGTTGCTGTCATCGTCGGAACTGATGTACTCCAACCGCTTGACGCTGTTGTAATTCCTGTTTTTGCGGAAGAAATCAAATAATATTCTGTAATAGTTTTTATCCCTCTTCCAGACGTCCCCGCCGGCCCTTGTGGTCCCGTTGCTCCTTGTGGTCCTGTCGCACCTTGTTCTCCTTTAATCTTCGCCCACTTATAAGATCCAACACTTGCAGGATCGGACTGATTGTAATCCACGCAAGTACCAATATACGTTCCTACATCTTCTCCGCTGTTTCCGGTAAATGTTTTCCCTCCATCGTTGGAATATTTAATGTGCAGATAGCTTGTCTTGCCGTTTGTACCGTTCGTCCCCGGAATCCCCTGTGTTCCCTGCGGTCCTTGAAGTCCTTGGAAACGTGACCAGGTATATTTCTTTGGATCCGTGCTATCTTCCTGTGTGAAGTCTACGTAAGTACCAATATATGTGTTAGGTATCTCTGTCATCTGGTTAGAGGTGGTTGGATTCGATACTGCGGAATACTTGATGTGAAAATAGGTGCTCTTCCCTTTAATATTGGTTCCGCTTGGTACAGGTCTGCTATCTAAGACAGGTGCTGTCTGCTTATAATTTCCATTCTGCCATGTATATCCTGTTGGCTTAGGCGTCCAGTTGACCACAAAATCAGTCTTTACAAAATATTTACCGCCACCTCTTAAATATAATACAGGGATTGATCCATAAGTCAGTTGTGTATAGCTGGCAGGCGACACTGAACAGAATGAATACGTGTCTGCATAAATAATACATTCGCCAGAAGTAGTTCCCCACCCAGATCCAATGGAAGCCAGATCTAAATTCACCGAGAATCCGCTAACATGTGTACTCCAGGATGGTTTTGTTCCACTATTTAAAGACACATTAACCAAAATACGATTATAAACACTCGTTGGAAGCTGACTCCCCACAACGGGATACCATTTATTTACATCGTAAGTTTTAGTATCAGATAAGTCTATCGTTGCTGATGATCTCCAGTAGTTTACACCTGCAGCTCCAGTATCTCCTTTGGGACCCTGTATCCCTTGTTCACCTTTGGGACCTTGCACTCCTTGCAGACCGGGAACTCCCTGCGGACCTTGTTCCCCCTGTTCGCCTTTTATTTTTGTCCATGCGTATTTCGTCGGGTCTGTAGAATCCTCTTGCGTAAAATCTGTATACTGTCCAATATAAAACTTCCCAGTGCTGTTCGAAACATCAAACCCTGTCTTTCCATCAGCACTGTTTGCATAGGCGATATGTAAATAACTTGTTTTCCCATCTGCACCATTCTTACCAGCAATTCCCTGATCTCCTTTTACGCCTTGCGATCCTTTAAACTGCGACCAGGTATATCTTGCAGGATCTGTAGAATCTTCCTGTACAAAGTCCACATAAGTTCCAATATAAGCAGACGGCGTCTCTGTCATCTGACTGAACGTTGTCGGCTTTGCCACAGAAGAATACTTGATGTGGAAATAACTGGTCTTTCCATTCGCACCAGCTGTTCCAGGAATCCCCTGTTCGCCTTTTTCTCCTTGCAGCCCTTGTAGCCCACGTTCCCCCTGTTCTCCTTTTATTTTTGTCCATGTATACTTCGTAGCATCTGTACTATCTGCCTGTGTATAATCTGTATACTGCCCGATATAGAGCTTATTTGTACCATCCGTGGTGGAAAATCCCGTCTTGCCATCTGCACTGTTTGCGTAGGCGATATGTAGATACGGGGTCTTTCCATCAGCTCCCGGCTTTCCGGGTGTTCCGATCGCCCCGTCTGTGCCTTTGATCTTACTCCATGCGTATTTTGTCGGGTCTGCGCTGTCATTTTGCGTAAAATCAACATACATTCCGATATATTCCCTATTACTGTCGGACACGGAAAAATCTGTCCTACCGTCTGCGCTGTTCGCATAGGCGATGTGGGTGTACTGTGTTTTTCCGTCCTTCCCATCTTTTCCCGGGATTCCCTGATCCCCCTTTGGACCCTGTATACCATCCAATCCCGGAGCGCCTTGTGGACCCGGAGGTCCCTGTTCGCCTTGCTCTCCTTTCTCACCTTGCGGACCCTGTTCTCCGTCTTTTCCATCCTCTCCATCCATTACATCTGTAATCGTAACCTCGTAATACCCACGTTTTATCCCATTTTCCATAGCCTCAAACGAGTACACCGCCTTTGTATCCACGTCCGTAGCATTTACCGTAACGCTCTTACCAACATAAAACTCATGCCCATCCTTGCTCCATCGGAATTGTAGCTTGTCTGCCACATCCACGCCGTTATCGTAAGCGTAAGCGGTCAGAGTAGTGCTACCGATGCCATTTTTAAAGATAACGCCGTTGTTTGTTGAGATAGAGCAAGTATAAACCTTATTTTTATTAATAAGGTCTTGCATCCTCTGTAATAAGCTGTCCGAAATTTCCGATGTCAGCTCTTTGTAGTTTGTAAATACCGTCTTGTTTGCTTGCGGATTCGTGAAACTGCGAACCTGCTCCGATACTCTTGCACTCAAGTATAAGGTAGGAACGTACTCCTCATCTTCGATCTCCACGGTATCTCCGATAGCGGTATCAAAGTATCCCGTCACATCATAAGTCACGACCGGTTCAGATGCTGTTCTCAAGTCCGATAGCGCCATACTGTACAGTTTGTCTTTGTTATCCGTATCGTAGGATTTTGGCATAAAGATGTATCCATCTTCCTTGTTTATCAGGTTTGATGGAAATCTGTCCCTTGCCTGCGGCGCCCGGATATCTGGACCTTGTGTATAAAACTCTACTACGCCGTTCTCATCCAGCTCTTCTTTCTCAATTCCCTGTATAGTCAGTCCATCCTTTCCTGTTGGACGGATACCGGTGTACAGATTTTCGATACTGGATTCCTTCCGGATGCCGGTAACATTTTTCCCGTACCGCAGTTTGATATCTCCCCGGAACTCCCCAACTCCCGTGTTATTGTCTGAGTGTTCCCGATACACGTTCATTACAATTTCTTTCAGTGAATAATCATCATTTAACACAGTCTGGAACTCAATCTCCGCATCGAATACATTCGCCACGGAAAATAAACGGGACAGTACCGTTGCCTCACCTGTCCATTCGTTTGAAATCCGCTTATCTGACACTTCATTGATCCCGATCCGCACGGTACGTTCCGGATCAAAGGCAGTTACATATTCCTCAAAGCTCATTGCGCTTTCAGATTTGTACGCACCCACATTCTCATTGATCAATTCGAAACTTAAAGACCATGCTGTCGCAGTAACTGTAAATTCATCCTTTTCCACATGTACGATATTCAGATAGTAGTCTTTTCCGTTATATACAAAGGCTACTTTATTCCCTTCTACGATATACGCCGCATCCTCGTGTTTGGAACTTACCGTAAATGCGTATGTATTCGCTGTCCCCTGCAGATATTCATGGAGCTCATCGTTCCAATAATGCATAGAGTTTCGATGGGTGTTATCCAAAAATGCAAGCACCCTGTCATGTGGATTCAGTACGGCAATTCTGATTTCATTCATTATAAATACGCCTCCCTTATTTTGGCTTTAATCGTTGGTGGAGGACTGCTAAATGCCGAGTAGGAGAACTGGATCTCCGTCTCTCCCGGCGGTACCAGAAAATGCTTACTTCCTCGGATTTCATCTTCCATCCGCTTCATCCCGTTTACATAAACCGCTGTATCATTTCCATCAATATAGACCACATCTCCGGACTTATACCGGTTCGGCACATCTCTGTATTTTTCCACGTTATCCTTGCGGAACCAGATACTTTTTAAATAATTGTGCGTAACCAGCTGATTTCCAAGATCTCTACTTCCCCACTGCCCGATCCAGACCTGTATCTTCTCGCACGCCATGTCCTTGATTTCCGGGATAGTGAAGTAATAGTACTGCCCATACCAGAAAATACGCAACCGATCCCCTTCTTTTAAAAAATCATTATGCCCGCCACCCATCTTTAAATTAAACGGGTTTCCCTCATAAGCTGTCGGCTGGAAATCCAGTGTCTTGATCTTCTTGTTTTGTGGTGCGAACCAGTCCACATGCGCCGTATTACCAACCGTATCACTCTTGTTAATAGACATAGAGCAGATCACTTCATTTTTCCCTGTAAGAAACGCAATAGTCTGTGCTCCCGTCTGTCCCATCAATCCAGTCTCGAACCAGTGCTGCGTGTAACAGTAAAAGTTCTTTGCCCCACGTCTGCCCTCGCTGTCAACCGGGATAGTAAGTGTTCTCATTCCGCCGTTCCAGTACCCGGATGTTGCCTGTCCACCTTTTAATGCCATGACGTTATATCCGGCAACATTCTTGACTTCGAGTGTTCCCTGTGTGGTATTTTCTGGATTCTGATAAGAGGTGCCGTGATCGTCTTGAAACAGGCTATACCCCTCTGACAGTATCTCTGACGCCTTATAGTCTTCGCCGTCTGCTTCTTCGATCTTGCCGAGTTGTATTGCACCGTATTTACTGGCAATCCCAATAAATCCATTTTCATGGTTGTGAGTGATATCGTAGCTTACCGGAACGGATTCTGTACCACCATTTACAATAGTAAGCGTCTGATATCCGCTTTCCTGATGGGCGGTAAACGATTTTTCCGCTGCAGAATATTTCCGTGGATCACAACAATAAAAAGTAAATTCGCTTTTTACGTTCAATCTGCCTGGCTCCACATCTCCTACACTTGATTTCGTCCCGATAAAATATTTATCCGGTTCATCTGCAAAAATCAGCTTTGCCTGTTCCTTATTTAAGATTCCAGAGAGTTTGTTGAATTTTTCCTGAAACTCTCTAGGGGATGTGCAAAGCAACTGGTATCCAACTGTAATACTTCTGGTTGTATCTCGCTTTCCCGTATACTCGGACCCATCCACAAGATCAATTTCTCTCTCCGAAATTTCCGATCCCAAAAGCTCACGACCGGTCACGTACAGAGTTCTGTATCCGTCAATCAAATTTTCAATATATGCCCCATCAATCTGCAGAGCCTCACTCGGCAGGGAGCTTTTACTCCCCGCCTGATTTGTATCCACAAACTCATACATGGCTTCTTTCTCCTTTTAGTCTCATCTTCATACTCTCACGGCTTTCCAGCTCTTTCTGCGTAAATTCCGCCGTAACACGTGCTGCTTCTCTTCCGTTGTACTCAACTGGTACAACGATAGTATAAGTTGCATTGCTGCTGTAAGAGTGATCGCCAGAAAGTTCGTAATCTCCGGCACCGGAAAAGCGCATTCTCATATCTGTGGATAATGTCGGGATATCCACAATGTCCTGCGTAGCTTCTGCAACCTTTCTTGACATCGACTCGATTCCAAGAGCAAATCCCTCTCCTACATAGACACCCAGCCCAGCAAATACTCTTGATGGACTGTGAATTTTTGCTTTTGCCCTGACTGCTGCTTCTGCAGCCGCAGCCATTTGCACCGCAACTGATCTGATATATCCAAGTGTAGATTCCATTCCTCTTGCGAGTCCCTGTCCAATATACACGCCACAAGAATAAGCACCAGAAGAAGTGCTATTAAGCGTTGACAAAATGGACGTTGACATTGATCTTGCCGTAGAAGTTGCTCTACTTGCACCAGAGGATAGAGCGGAATTAAATCGGCTCATTGCCTGCGTTGCAATATTCGTCAACGCCGAAATAAGTTTATTAGCAGATGACGTAATTTTAGAAACACCACGCTGCACGGAATTAGCAGCTGAATTCATACCGTTAGTAAGTGATTTTGAAAATTGCGCCCCCGCTTTCGCGGCCGAAGAATCCAGTTGTGCTGCCAGTGCCGCCGCACCTGCACTAATAGAAGCAAATGCTGCCATGATACTGCTAGTATCTATAACAGGAATTGAAAAGCTTGCTAATACTCCGCTAATCATAGCCATGCTAGCAGGAATTTGAACGGCAGTTGAATTTAGTTGTGTAAGAGTTCCTGAAAACATTGAGATCTGCGCCGATGCAATTGTAATTGCTCCAATAACTCCGTTAAGTCCGTCGGCAACTGTACCGATTCCTTTTCCTTTTGTAGAAATTTCTCCGAGACCAATAGCTACCGATCCGAGTGCCTTTGCTATATCTACAATAGATAGACTAGCAATCGTGTTGATACCGTCAGCTACGCTCTCGAATCCTTTGCCAGCATTTTTGGCAGAGCTTCCGATTGAGTCAATGATTCCAGCAACAGAATCCAAAACGCTGGAAAATCCACCACTAATTGAATCTATAACTTTCGAAATCCCGTCTGTGACTTTTTTAAACCCATCCCCTAATGAATCAATAACACCTGTAATGATGTCCCCGGCAGTTTTAAAAATATTTACAAGTGTATTGCCAACAACTGATACTATTTGGCTAACTGAATCAGAAACAGTTGACACAAAATTTCCGAATACTGGGAAGATAGCTACGATAGCACCAGTGATTACCCCTATTACTTGTACAACAACATCTCCAAGTATTTGAATTACGCTTCCTAGTGCTTCAACAAAAGGCGTTGCCAGAGACATTCCAGCACCAACCATAAGGATGGTTGCGCCGAAAGCAAGCATCGCTGGTATAGCAGCTGTCAGAGCCGTCCCAAATACCGCAAATACTGCAACCAAACCACCGACAACAACTCCGAATGTTCCCATTGCAACAGCCCCGTCTGTACCAGTTTTAGCAAGAGGTGTCATGGATAATGCCATTGCTGATACCGCACCAGCAAACACCGCAATGCCAACTGCACTTTCCTGAAGTTTCTTTCCCATAGTTCCAAGTATGATTGCTAAACCACCGACAACAACTCCGAATGCAGCAAGCGGAGCAACAGCCGTATCTCCGAGGCTTGCTAGAGGTGTAAGCGCAAGAGCGAGACCTGCTAAAGAAAGTACTACTGCTGACACTGCGAAAGCCATCTTTGTGAACGATTTAGACGCCGCATTCATTTTCGCTGGAGAAGTTTTAATGTTTTTCGAAAAACTCATAAATCCAAAACTTAATGCTAGAACTGCACCAACCATGCCGGCAAGTACTGCTACCGCCAACGGACCTGAATCCGCCACTGCTTTTGCGCCTTGCGCCAATAAGAAAAATCCACCACTAATCAAAGCAACTCCGGCACCCAACATCATAAATGCTTTAGCGGACGCAAGCATTTTCTTGGAACTTGCAGCACTGCTTTTACCGACCGCTTCTTGCCCTTTAGAGATTCCAAACAATTTTCCAGCAATTTTACTTATTCCAGCTCCGGCAAGTCCAGCAATCGCACTCGTGAATGCGCCTACAAATGGAGCAACACTTTTTGCAATCTTAAAGCCTTTATATGCCACGAAAAGCTGTGGGAGTTTTGATATTACTTTCGCGATAATTTCGGAATGTTCCTCTAGGAATCCAGCAAAGGTTTTCAATGCTCCGCTCGCAGAATCCATTGCACTGCTAAAAGAACTGATACTTTCCGTGGAACCAAACGCACCAGTAATCTTCCCCAAATCTTCTCCGATTGCGGAAAAAGCATCTCCAAAAGCGATCTTTACTTCCAATGCTTCTGTTTTTAAAACATTCCAGTACCCGCTTGCTTTATCGAGAAATCCAGTTAATTTCCCTGCGATTTCATTTCCATCAAAATCTCCAATTTTATTGATTATCCCGTCCAAGGACTTAATCGCTCGACCGGACAAAACATCAAATGACGGCGCCAGCTTATTGCTTACTGTTTCGGTCAGACCATCCATTGCCTGATCTACAGTCTTATACTCTGTAGCAAGCTTCGTAAACGCGTCATTTGTGCCGACTTTTGCGATAGCATCAAAGAAATCTTCTGTCGCGATTTTCCCGTCCTGCACATTCTGTACAAGCTCCGTGGTAGTCATACCCATTTCTTTTGCGACTGCTGATATACCAGCCGGAGTCTGCTCAATCATGAGTTTAAAGTCCGCCCATGCAACTGTTGGCTTTGCTGCCATCTGTGTAGCCTGCTGGCTTAAAGTCTTCATTGCCTGTTTTGGATTCTCAGCCGCCGCAGCAAGCCCTCCGAATCCCTTTACAAGCTTGTTCGTGCTTTTAATCCCAACTGCACTCAACTGCGCATAAGTACTCGCCATATCAGATGCACTATAAATCGTATCTTCTGCAAACTCTTGCAATTCCTTTTTTACAGATGCAATCTCGTCAGCGCCTTTTCCAACCATCGACATGTTTCCATTAAATGTTTTCCATGCAGCGCTGGAAGAATTTAACTCTGACACCATACCACCAATACTGGATGTGACAGCACCAAATGCCTTTTGCCCAATTCCGGCCATGATCCCGAACCCTATTCCACTCGTGAGCGTGCTTTTTAAATTGCTTACGGTACCCATTGCAGATTTGAAAGCAGACGTAAATCCTCTATCCTGTGCAGATAATATTGCCTTTACTGAATAACTTTCTGCCATGCCATCACTCTCCTTTCATCATCCTGCCGATTATGTCTAATCTTTCATTTTTCTTCTTGCGGCTCTTTATGCGATCCACTTCTTTTTCGTAATCAAAGAATTTTCTGAATCTCTGATACACTGGTTTCGACCTATTCTTTCCAACCTTTTTCTCTGCTTTTACAGCAAAATTTAAGAATGCCTGCAGATGATTTCGGTAGTCCCTGTCTACTTCTCTTAGCTGCACAGCCTCCATGAGCAGGGTGTATTCTGGAATTGTCAACCTATCCACTTCTTCAAAGCTTTTAAAGCCAAGATATCGGAAACAATTCAACGCCGCCTCTCTGTAGGATTCTTCAAAATCTACATCATCAACTCTCTCTTCTTCGCTTCTTCCTCTTCCATTCTCTGTTTCTCTTTCTCCACAGCGTCCACAATCTCTTTTGTAGCTTTTTTCGTAGCATTGGCACTCTTCAAGAAACCCATTACTGTTTCTGTAAGCTCATCAATATCTGTGTCCTCATCGTCGATATACTCATCCAAAAGGCCTCTTGTCACTCTCGGATTCTGCCCTTTATTCGCAACATCAAGAATGTTTACCAATGCATCCGGATCACCATTTATTAAGTTCATAAGCGCATACCGGAATCCTACGTCTTTTTTTACTCCCGGCAATCCATCCACAGGCATATTCGTCTGCTTGTTGATTTCTCTCAAAAATCCCATTCCAAAGTTAAACTGGTACACCTGTCCGTTAATTGTTAATTCCATCATTTTTTATTCCTCCATTAAAAAGAGAGCGGTCTTGCCGCCCTCTATGTACATGATCTATTCTTTTCCTACTTTTGCCTTTCCTACTTTACCTCTGCCGATTAAGGCTACATCGTCAGAGGGCATTATTCCCCCTCTTTCACGCTGTCCTTAAACACGTAATTCGCGATTTCCTGCTGCTGCGTTGTCACGGTTACATCTCCGCGTTTACCTGATCCGTTGATGCCAAAAGTAAGGGATACTTCCACATTCTCATCTGCAGAAGACGTGACCTCAACTTCTGTGAGATATCCTTGGAAATACATTCCCTTAAATTTATTCGGACCCGCTTCCGCTGCTTCTTCAAGGTTTACTTCCCAAATTTCAAGAAGTTTATCGGAATCCATAGCGTCCTCAAGTTCTGTGATCAATTTATCGCCTTTTGCCAAAACAGCAGTGGCTGTAATTTCTGTCTCCGCAGCTCCTGGTGTACGGATTGTACCGTCTTTCGTTGCAGTAGAATCTGCATCCTTACTCTTGGTTCTTCCATTCTCCGTTGTAAACGCAAGATTCTTTGCTGCTTCCTGTTTCGCTTTTTCTGCAAGGCGGTACAAATATACAATTTTCTTGCCAGATACCGCCTCTGCAAATAACTGTAATCCTGTCTCAAACATGCTTTTTCTCCTCTCTAACTAAAACTAAATTCTATTTCTAGCAACCCATGTAAAAGAGGCTGCTTTGTTGTTGTGTCCGGTAAAATTCTTTGATTTACATTCCGGACATTCCATGCAAAATTTTCGGTATGATCCATTCTTCTGCACACATTTTTAATCGCCAGCAACATTTTTGACACCGTTCCCCTCTGTCTTGGATTGTTGTGCCAGACGTGAATGGTCTGATACACATTGCCAAACACAGCCGTTTTATTGGCATCGTCCGTCTGCTGGCTATCTGCAAGATAAACAAAAGGATACGGCGTACCATCCGGCGGTAAGAAGCCGTCATATACGTCATATCCTAATGCTTTGATCTCTGTAAGTAATTTTGTAAATAATTCTTGCTGTGGATCCATATCTCACCTCACAAGCTTTTGCAAATCTTTTTCAAACTGTTTCTTTTGCTCCTCAAATGCGGGTTTTAAATAGGGTTGGGCTTCCATAAAGCGAGTTCCGAGTTCTACATAAGGCGCATACTCAGCTGTTGGTTCGACAGTGGCGGTCATCCCACCATCAGAGATGTCAATACCGATACTTCTTTTCAGTGTTCCAGTGTCAACCGGTGCGTTCCTCTGCGCTTCTCTTTGCATATCAGAGCCGTTCCTTTTTACAACAGTCTTCACTGCGCTCATATCCATTCTCTTTTTCAAGCCTTTATTCAGCTTTGCAATTCCCTCAAATTTAATTTCTGCCACTTTGCACCTCACTTACTACAAACACATGCTTTGTTCGCAGTTTTCGTTCAAAATCCACTCTGTATACTTTCCTTCCAACACGGATCCTGTGGAATGTTTCTGTATAATGAGTCTGCAATTGAATTGTAAGACTTCCTTGTTTAATGCTGCCATAAATCAGGTTCATCGTTTCTGTTCCGGTATCTGAAACGCTTCCGTACTTCTTCACTTCTGTCACGTGGTCATCTGCGTAATCACCAGTATCTGGATTATACGCTCCATGTTCTACCGCCTGAAAATATACAGCTTTATCATATCTCATAGGAATCGCACCCTCCCACGTTTTACCCCGTCTACAGAGTCAAGATACGCTTGTATCTCGTCCATATAGGCGGAAAAATCATTTTCATTGTACGTAGTACTTTCTCCAGCCACGCTATGTGAGGACATGCCCTCTGAGCCAATGCGGTTAAACCTGATCACTGCCACATCCGTAACGATATGCTGCATACTCGATGGCACTTCCATGCCACCAAGAAGCAGTTTCAAACGATTTCGCACAGATTCCAGAATCAGTAAAAGCTTTTCATCGGAATCCCTATCGGAAACATCAATTCCCAGAAGAATTTTTAAATCATCCAACATTCAATTTCAACTCCTTACGAATTCGCCATGATACCCTGTTTTTTCATTTCAGCAAGAATTGCATTGATTTTATTTTTTAAATCAGCCCCTGTTTCTGTGGACAAATCTGCAATCAAAGCCATCTGTTTTACGCCACCAAGCGTTGTTTTATTCGCCGCCAGAAGAGTGTAGCTTGGTCCCGCAGGTCCCTGTGCGCCTGGATCTCCCTTGTCTCCTTTCGGTCCTGCTACTCCTGGATCGCCTTTTTCTCCTTTTGCTCCTGCTGGTCCTGCCGGTCCTACTGCTCCTGCTGGTCCTGCCGGTCCTACTGCTCCTGCTGGTCCTGCCGGTCCAACCTGCTCATTCTTCACGCCCTGCTCTAACTTATTCAGTTTCTCTGCTGTAATAACGTCATCATTATTCCATGTCGTTGGTGTATATGCCATAACTCATACCTCCTATTTTGCTTTACCTACTTTTGCCTTTCCGACTTTCCCCCTGCCTACCAAGGCGAGGTCTTCAGGGGGTGCTATTCCCCCACCGACACTTTAACTACAGCTTTCTTGTTGTCATTCGGAATAAATTCTCCAGCCTTACCAGCTCCCTGCAGAGCTACTCCGTCAAAGTCTTCCGATTCAATCGTTCTCGCTGTGTTAATTCCAGTAAATGCTTTTGCAACTCCGGCAATATATGCATAGGCGCATTCTTTAGACTGGAATAATTCATCCGGAATCTCCTCTACAAGGAATCCCTTGAACTTCACAACTTCATTGCCATCAATGTTTACAGTGGAGTTTTTAGCAGTCGTATTCAAAGGATGATCCACGACGGCATTGTACAGATCGGAACAAACCTTAATTTTTTTCGTTCCAACTGCTTCGATGTTATTAAAATACTTAGACAGCTCATTAAACAGCTTTAATACATTGTCTGCCGTATAATCAGTAACACTTAAAGTTTTTCCTGCAGATGTGGAAATAAATTTTCCGTGCTGCTTGTTAAACTTCTTTGTCTTAGCCCTCGCCTGCAGTTCCAAGCGATCTGCTACCGCAACGTCAAAATCATTATTTACGGTGTGTCGGTCAATTCCTTCATGGAAATTCCATTCCCAAGAATAATTAACCGGTGTGTTTGCGTAGATAATCTCTTTTCTCTCACCGAAACGGCTAGAGCTTCCTGTTCCTGTTCCGAACGCTTTCGTAGCTGTCTTATCGTACCCAGTTCCCACTACAACCGGGATATCCGATGTCTTTACATAAAAGGCCGTTTCATTCTCTCTAACACCATCAAGTGCCTCAATTTCGCCGCCGAAAAAATCCGCGAAATAGGACATCTTTTTAAATACTGCCTGCAAAAGACTTTTAAACTCAAGCTGGTAGCTCCTTATCGGCATATCATTGTTGTCTCCTGCCGCAAATAACTGTAACATCATAAATTCTCTGTTCTTCATCTTCACATTCTCCTTATTTATACTTTGCAAGTCTCTTTTCAAATTCAGACAACTGGCTTCCTGAGTTCGTCATGGTTTTTGGTGTAGTTCCGGTTGCTCTGGCGATCTCGGCTTTCTTAAGCTGGTATTCCACGATTTTTACAAGCTTATCAATTTTTGCATTCGTATCATCAGCGTCATTCCCTACAACAAAATCAAGAACATCCTGCGTTGCTTCAATTCCTTTTTCTGCAAGAATGCCTGTGGCGCTTCTGCTAAGCTCAACCTTTGCAGCCTCCTGCTTCAGTTTTTCATTCTCTTTTTGCAACTTCTCGATCTCGTAATTCTGTTTCTGCTCAGCATTCATTTTTGCCAGCTTTTCTGCCTCTTCCTTAGCACTCTTTACCGCCTGTTCCTGCTCAGTTTTCCATTTTGCGAATCTTTTGTTTACAATCGCATCCACATCCTTGTCTGTGTACTTTTTTTCTTCCCCGCTATCATCAGATGTGTTTTCCGGATTAACACTATCTTTCACCGCATCAGGTTCTGCTGTGTGATCTACGGTTTCTTCTGCAAATAACTGCAGCATTCTAAACATCCTGCTCTTCATTTTTCTTTACCTCCTAAAAGTTTAATGACATTCTTCATGGTCCTTTCCCCTAGCTTTTTACGCCTTCAAGACTTGGGCGCGAATTACATAATTGCTACATAATCCGGAAACTCATCGGCAATCAAGCGAATGCCAACGAAAAAGGAATCCACCAGAGTTTTTGATTTCTCTGACAGATTCCTGTATTCTATCTCAGCCTTTCCGGGAGATATTCTGTATTCTATTTCATCATCCGTTAAGTCATCAATCGACTGGATCAGCGTCTGCGTAAGCGCCGTAACGCCAGCACAAACAATGTCTTTTCCAGGTTCTGCGTACCCGGCGTGTCCAGAGATTTCGATTCGCTCTGGTCGAATTCTTACCTCAATCAATCGTTATCGCCCCCTTCGGCGTGAAACAATTGTGGATTATCGCAATGTAGCATATACAACGCATTTCCAAGTTTCTCAACCTGCTTCTCTTCCAGTTCAATACTGTACATTTCATCAAGTGCATGCAACAATTCATGTACTAAAGTCGATTTTTTCTGTTCTTCTGACGCATCTGCATTCAGGACGATTTTCTCTGGGAGATACTGTATCAGCCCATACAAATCGCCTTCTTCATCATGTAGATTCTGTTGTTCTTCTACTGTATATTCTTTATATAAAACTTTTACTTTCTCTGGTATGCTCATATCATTCACGCTTCCTTCCTTAAAAATAGGTATAAAAAAACCACCAGCCCGCTCGACCGATGGTATTACATTGCATCAATTTCTACTTCTTTTACTAGATCGTTTAATGATTTTCCGCTATAAAATTTATCATTCATAACCTCATCTACATTATCATACTCTTTCGTATCATCACCATGCCACGCTTGATACGTTGGAATGTAATCTCTGACTTCAACTGTCACTCCCGATGCCAATCCTTTGTAAAAGAAAGAAATATCATTGCAACACTCAGATAAAATTTGTCTTAATTCATCTTTATTCATAATATATCGCCATTCTCCTTTCTTTCCTCTTTGCTTAATTCGCGAGTTGTCTTATTCTTCAGTCTACCATCATCTCCCCATGTATAATCATGTACGTGTTCCCCATGTTCTCCATAAGGATGCTGCTTGGGATTCCCATGCGCAGTTGTATGGATATCTTTATATTTTAATTTTGACTCTCCGTAAAAAGCTCTTACATCTACTTTTCCATCTTTTCCAATGTGATCTATTACCATTCCCGCCTCTGCCATTTTAGGAGGACCAGAATGTCCGCTGACTGTTCTATCTGCCTTTATTATACCAGAATCCGTTTTCTTTTCAACCCTCTTCTTCCAAGTTTCAAAGTTCATCCCATGTTCAGAATACCCGTCCAGCCACTCATGATACTCTTTATCATCCGTATATGCCGCTGTACTGCAATGACAATTAGGATGCATTGGATGCGCATTTTCTCCCGGCATCATTTTCGATACCTTAAAATGCTTTCCGTCTAAAGCCCGGCAGATCGGGCAAGCAGTCGGCTCCGCGATAAACTCATACTCTTCAAATCCATTGCGGATATAAGACTGTTTCTGCGCTTCTGCCTGCACCCTTGACAGTTCCGTTATCATCAGTCGCTCTGCATTTTCCCGGCTTACTCCAAACAGTTTGGTAAGATGTTTTGCCAATACTCTTGGATTCTTTCCCTGTATCAGACCTGTTTGTAAGAGTTTCGATAATTCGGCTTTAAGCATATCCTGATACATCCAAATACGGTCCGAATATTTTGCATTGTGGAATGAAGCATTTGCAATTGCATGTGCCATCTTCGCATTGTTCTGAATGGATTTGCCAAGAATTCCAGCCTGCCTTTCAAATTCTTCCAGCGTTTTCTCCGTCAGGATCTGGTCAAAATACTTCTGAAGCTCATCAAATCCACCGACAAGATGCATTCCGATATTTGCTTTCAGCATTTCAAGCCGGTTAATCTTCATAGCTGCGTTATAGAGTCTCATTTCCTCATTGGCTTCCTTCGAAAAATCCTTATCCTTTACATACTGCTCCGCCTTCCGGCTGTACGCATCAATGTCCATTTTGGATACTCGCTTCTTCGCTTCTGCAATTGTGATTCCCTCTGCTTTTGCATATCGCGTGTAAAATCCATTGATCTCTTTCTGGATTTCATCCATCATGTTCGCATAGATCTTCTCAATCTCTTTCGCGTATTCAGCTTCGTCCTTGATATTCTTCTTCCGCTGTTCTTCCTCTCTATTCTTCCAGTACGTCCTGCTGCTCATCTGCCGCACCTCCGAACATCCGCTTCTCTACGATTGTTTGCTGCTTCTTTTCTTCCTCTTTCTCCATTCGATCTATCTCCTCTGAAACATCCTTAACGATCGAGAGGACCTGCAGCTGCGTTTCCTTGGACACGATACTTTCAAGCGCCTGTGCTGTCTGCGCTTCCTCCAAGAGATTCTTCGGGATATTCCTACTCATTGTAAAATCAATATCTTTCCATGCGTCCCGATCTGACACATTCGTTGCAAGAGAGCAAAACAGCTTATACCGCTTTCTCATGGATTTTTCAACTTTACGGTCGAACGTCAACGCAAGATTGCTCATAGACTGCAGTTTATACGCAAGGGAAGTTCCAGAAGCATTTCCAAAAGATTCATCACTGATGTTCGCTACCATGCTTGTCTGATAAATCAAATCCTCAAGCCGATTCAAAAGATTTTCCTGTGTTCCGTCTGCCGTAGGCTTGCCAAGAAACTGAACGATAATATCTTTTGCGTTGTCTGTACCATAAAGGTTTATAATCCGGTTGTCGCGAATTTTGTAAACGCCTTCCTCGTCCAGTTCGGCGCCCAGCACTGCAAGATACGCTTCTGCGAAAGAATCTACATCGTTCGCCTTTTCTCCGATCACTCGGTTGTATGTTTCTACCATGCCGGCAACTTCTTCATACAGACCGATTCTCTCATCGTTCAGCACGTATTCCACGCAATTGATGCGCCCATAAGGGTTCAGCACGCCCTCCTGCATCTTTTCTCCCTCAAATGGGATGATTTCTGTCCTTGTAAGTATCTCACCGTACTTTGTGACATTATCGTCCTTTTTTCCATATCTCACCGCAAATAGAGCGCGGCTCTTTACGGTATCATCGTAGACAACAAACAGTTCTTTTGGATTGCAGACTACTGTCTTTGTCTTTGCTTCTTCATCCTGGTAAAAATACTCAAAAGCATGTCCGTAGATGCAGCACTTCTTCGCCAGCTCGTATTCTTGATCTGAGATATCGTTATCCCGGTCAAATTCAAGGATCGCATCTTTTATTTTTTCGTCTGGGTGCGATTTTTTAACCGGAATCCCATAAGCATATCCCAAAAACGTCTCTGTGATATACCTTGGGAAATTCACCGCCAGTCGGTTATCCGGCTTCCATGACTCCTTTTCCGGAAGACGGAATACATCGTGAAATCCTTTGTATAGATTCTCAAGGTATCTGTACCTTGGCATTCGTTCTTCGTGCTTGCGAATATACTCATCTACTAATGTCATATTGATTTCTTTATCAGCGGAACATAAAAGCGGTTCCGGCAGTTTGTATGGTCTTTTCCCATTCATTTTATATTCCTCCTCTAAAGGTCTTTAACTTCACCTTACCTTTTCTCTCCTGCTCAATTGAGTACCTTAGCATCGCCATCGCATCATCAAAGAAATTCACCGGTTCATCCGTGAATGTGTTCGTTTTCTCATCCTTTTTCCATTTCCACTGCTGGATCTCCTTAATTGTGTTTGTACAGGATGGATGAATGTGGATCGTGTGCTGCTTTAAGTAGTCAATCTGCGCTTTCACACTGTTTGGCTCTTTCTTGACCGGACATGCTCTGTATCCAGCTTTCTGCCACATCTTAATCCTGTCTGGCTCAGCAGAATCGCAATACATGGTAATTCGCTTCTGGAATTTTCCCTCGCCCAGCTGTATGATCTCTGATGTATCTCTTTCAAATACATACAATTCCCGGCATAAGTAGATATCTCCATCCTTGAATCCAACCTCCCCGATACAGTTCGCATGGTTGAATCCAAAGTCCTGTGAATTTACCATGTAATCGAATCTTTCTGGGGATGTATCGAATTCCTCAACCACATAATTCGTAAGGATAAGACCTCCGGTCTCTCCCCATTCACCAAGTCCGTAAATCCGATATCCATCCGGATCCCGTTCTTTACGCATCATCATGCGCCGGTGATACGCTTCATCTATGAACCGGTTCTGCAGGTACGTAGACTGGTGTGTGTATACATCATCACTTTTTATGTCGAAATATTTTGCTTTTAACCAGTGCGTTGCTGACACTGGGTTGAAGCTGAATGTGATCTGGTAATACAAAAATGGATTGAATGACAAGTCACCTCTGAGTCGGTCATCGAGAATATCGACATCCGCTTCGTAAAGCTCCGTTGCTTCTTCAATCCATATCCATGTTAATTTTCCGACATCAAATGTGATAGACTTTACTTTTTCTCGCTGTCCATCATCTTTCATTCCTCGGAAAATCACTTTATTCCCAGTTACTTTCGAGATCAGCTCCATTGGATTACTTCTGATCTGCCAGAATAATCCCGCTTTATCTCCGTATATCTTATAAATCGCACTCTTCAACTCCGCATAGGTACTATCCTTGTTTGTTGTGTCTACTTTCCGGACACACAGAAGATTTGCGCCTTTATACTTTGGATCACCAAGTTTGATGATAAAATTCTGTGCAATGTTCACTGACTTCCCGGATCCGGCAGAACCTTTCGCCAGTCGGTATCGTTTCTTGCACTCATTGAACTCTTTAAAATTTTTGTTAAATCCTACATTAACTTGTTTCATCACCATCACCGTAATCTACCACAATCTTCATGTCCATATCTCCTGCCACATCTAGCTTGTCATTCCACATACCTAAATGTCTGCCAAGAAGCTCGAGCGCCTTCACCTTGTCGCATGGTTTCTGTTCTAATCCATCACGCCCCTTCTTAATTGTTCCTAGGGCTCGCTGCTGTTCTTCTGTAAGATTCTCTGTAAGCTCCAGCTCCACAGTCCGATACAGAATCGGTGCTCCGTCTTCTCCTACAAGTGGAACAATGTTCCCATTCACCTCTGCGGTTGCCTGTTTCTCCACTACTTTCGCATAATCAGAAGCCTTGGAAAAAGCAATTGCGGCCAGTTCATTTAAAACCCGATCCTGCGTGATCTCCGTCCGCTTCTGCCGCTCTTCCATTCTTTCGGCAATATATTCTGCAACCTTAGCATTTCTTAGCAACTTACTTCCATTTACTGCTGCTGACTCTTCTTTCTTTACGCTTGGATATGCGACGCGGTAAGCCCGTGTGGCATTTAGATCAATCAAGTACTCATCTGCAAATATTTTCTGTTTTTCTGTCATAGGACTCACCACCTTTTAAGCATAATAAAAGCACCCATCTCTGGATGCTAAGAATTTAGGACTACTGCAAAATGAAAGAATTATAACAGCAACAAAACCAAAATAACCAAGTACACAATCAAAATTTATAGGAAAAAGGAGTAACTTGCAGTAGTCCACAACGGGTATAGCAGGACTCGAACCTACGACACATCGGTTAACAGCCGATTGCTCTACCAATTGAGCTATACACCCGTAGGATGCCTTTTATTGACACCCTTTACCCTATCCGCACTCGGGTACTGACACTAAATATAGATTGCTGAATCTATTTTTGTTTGTTTTGCAGATCTGCGGATACCTGCTATTGGTACCAATCAGATGCAAAGCCGATCGCGCGCTTAATCATTTAAGGGCCGTCTACCAGCCGCTACTTTACATCCGAAGCCGTGTACAGGAGTCGAACCTGTCTGCCCTACATTTGCCACGGCATAAAAACACCGCCAGACGAGAAAGGGTGAAAGTCCGGCGGTGTTCCGAATGTTGTTTGGAAAGCTTTTGGAGTCTTTCTTCTAACTCCATGTTATACTATATATTATTTAAAGCGGACAATGTGGACAAAACGGACAAACTTTATTTTTCTTTCATCCACCTCTGAAATTCTTTCCTTGCGCTTTCCCCTGTGCAATTTCCTTTCATCTTCGCAGCTACTTCATCCCATGTCAGTCCTTGCATCACCTTGAACCGGATAATCCGCTGCATCCTTACCGGAGCTTTATTGATTACTCGCTCTGCTTTTACTTTAATCCGCTTTGCGTTCAGCTTTCGTTCTTCCAACAACCGTTCCTCTTCGTCTATGTTCACTGCGCTCTCTATACATCCAGAGATATTAAAGCTCTGTGGCTGATACGGAAACTCTGGATTGCTGCCTGTCACCTTGTCCTGTACGATCGTCTTTCTTCTGTGCCGCCTGATATCTTCCTCTGTCTCTTTTACCAATTCTTTTGCATCTATGTACTCATAAATCACGTTCTTGTCCAACTCTATCACCTCCCGGAACAGGATCTTTTATGTTGTATTTCTCTGCTATGTACTCCACAGCGTCCTTATTCGTCCTCTCACGGCTTTTAAAGTCGCACTTAAAGGCTTTATGCCCCTTTTGCTTTAAAGCTGTCTCACAGGGCTTTCTCGTTGCCATAGTGTATGCTTCTATTTTCTTCATTCCATCACCTCAATTTCCTCTCCGGTCAGCTCTTCCAGCTTCTGTTTCATTTCTTTCACTGTCATTTTCTTTGGTTCTTCGCGTTCCCAGATGAGCTCAAGGTTGTTTTTAATAAACACATCTTCTATGCATCCGAGTGATCCCGGAGTAATCCTATAGACTTTAACGACGTCTCCTCCTTTATAACCTGCCCATTTCAAGCCATCAGTATAATAGACTATACGATTGTATCCTCTTTTTCTCACTACCATCCCAGCCAATACAAGATACATGTCCCCATCTCTCTGTTCAACTACCATCCCATCTTTCAGATCTGCTTTAGTAAATTCTTTGTCCATGTAATCACTCCATTCTAAAATTTTGTATTTATACTTCTCGAAGTAATCATAACTTTGATACCCACCATCTCCACCGTAACACGTTTTATCCCTGTATACCTCATAGCGTGTATAACTCAAATAACTACACCCAGATGCCCATACCATGCCATGCTTATACATCTGTTTACAAAAATCTTTCGCTTCTTCCTCGGTCTTACAATGCACCGCAATCTTATTGTCTTTATTTTTAAATTCGTCCCAGTTAAATTTTCTCATATTTTCTACCTCACTATCTTTCGCACAATCCAATCTAAAAAAATCACAAATAACAGTATCGGAAACCCTCCAGCCAGAAGATAATCTGCTCCTTCAAGTTCTACTTCCTCTTCGATTCCTCTTTTTAAAGTAATCACGGTTCCCAGCCCCAGGATGTAATACAGGGCTAGGAATGCGATTGTGATTATAATGTCCATCGTTATTCCTTTCTCATAGGTTCTGGTAGTGGCTGCCATGCTACAACCTTTTCATACCCCAATTCATCATTTGTTTTAAACACCGTATCAACGAATCCTAAACTTGTCGAATCGTAAATATCATGCCAAAATCCAAATCCATATTCACTATCATACTGGCAGAACATCGGCAAATCCTCTTCGTGATTTTCGACAATACACATATAGAATCTCATATCATCATCTTCCGGCAATTTCTCGCTTACCGGAATCCAACCGTCATTTTTCTTCCCATCTTCATATCCTTGCATATAAAATTTTCTTCGGCTGCATTCTCTGCACTTCGGAACATCGCCCATATGAGAACGGATAATGTCTTTTGCCCAACCAACACTTACATAATCATCACACATTCCGAATGATTTAAACTCTATCGCATGATCTTCAATCTCTTCCAAGATCTTCTCTAGTACGTTCTCCATTATTCCACTCTCCTAAAATCCTATATCATCTAAGAAAAAACCAATTTCTTCTTCAAATTCTTCTTTTTCAATACCATAATCTTCAAGCATTTCTTCTAATGGAAATACTTCAGACAGTTTTTTCATTAAGTATTCTGCTATTCCCTCTGTATCATATTCTTCGACAATAGTATCTTTCTGTAAAGGTTGAATCATTCCATCTTTTAAATGATGTGCAAATTCGTCAGCTCCAATAATTATTTTATTCCCTTTTGGAATAATTACTTTTTCTCCAAACATCTTCTCTACTTCTATATCACAATTTGATGTTATGATTTGACCTATTTTGTATTTCATTTATTCCATCTCCTATTCCATGCTTCGATTGCATTTATTTTGCAAGTATTAATACTATTTAGTGCGTTGTCTGCATTTTGCATACTAGGACAATATCCTTCTGCTTTTGCATAACATTTTTTGCATTCACACCAAATAGTCCAACCAACATTATTTTTTCTTTCCATTTTTATTCTTGCTTCTCCGCCACAAAACGGACATTTCTTTAATTCTTCCATGCTATTCACTCCAATCCAATCTCTGTCCGCAATCCCAACAATAACTTGTGTTCTGTCTTTCGTTCATCATTTCAGTTAAAAGACAATTACCGCAAGTAGGACAAGTGTAATATTTGATTTTCCTAATCAAACCATCCTGCATTCCATTTCCTCTAGTTTTCTTCGGCAACTGCTTTTCTAGTGCTTCGATTGCTGTTCTTCGTTCTCCTATTTGCTTATCAGTCTTTTCTTTCAATCCTAAATACTCTGGTATTTTCTGTATGATGGTGATTTGAATTTCCATAAGTTCTATCGCTTCTCTAACTTTCTTCTCATCCATCTAATTTTCCTCCCGTTATTTCCAACCATAAACCACTCTCTCCATCTTTTTCGTAGAGAAAATCTGTCTCTATCCCGCAGACCGCCAATTCGGTCATTGTCCTCACGCAATCCTCTGCATCAGCGCATTTGATCGTGTCGCCTTTTCGCAAGCGCGTTTCTTTCACTTTTGGCATTAGTCTTTTCTCCTACACCTCATATCTTTACAAAAATACAACTCCGTCCCTCTCTTTGTTTTTATATACTCAAAATCTCCGATAATTTCCCGTCCGCAGTAAGAACAGATATGTACTTCATTTTTCTTCGGATTCTCTTTCTTTTTTTCATAGCTTACTGTAAATACCTCCGCATTAATATCCGGTTTGGATTCGACATCGCCCTGTTGAGCCGGCAACTGGTCCGCACCCAGCCCTCGTGAAACTCCATGTAATTTGCAATGTTGCCAAAGATATCCTTGACCGAAGCTTCCTGTTTCTTTGACTCAGGCATCATATCGTTATCCTTCAGGAAGTTTTTAAACGTTTCAATGCTCGCATCTATTCCGCTCTCTTCTCTTATTGCTGCATAGATGTTCTGGATCGTAAGTCCGTATTCGATCATGTACTTAATTTCTCCCTTGTACGGTTCGTATTGTTTTCTTTTATTTTCCATCTTTCTTAACCACATCCTCTTGTTTGCTATTACCCTCTTTTTCACTTCTTTTCCGGTAATATCCTCAAGCACTCTGCAGATATGCTCATCCGTGCATCCGAGTTTTACCATCTCTTCGATTTGGAACTGGTACGGATCCAGAAAGTGTGCTGGTCTACTCATTTTCCTCTCACCCTCTTCTTTCTCTTGCGCTTGGAGCTAACTTTTGTGTAAAAATCCATGTTTCCGTGTCTTTTCTTGCAAATCTTAAACCCATATCTTTTCATGTTCATGCCTGTTCACCCTTTAAACTCCACCATGCTTTCACATTCTTTCCGTACCCTGTAGTCTGGATTCTTACTCCAAGTTCTGCTTTAGCTTTCATGATGTCCGACCTTTTAATTCCTGCCGCTTCTGACTCCATGAGCAACTTCGCCCCGTCATAGCGTCCACCTTCCATCTTGTCTTTTAGCCACTCTAATGCTTTGTCGTAGTCGGTCTTCGACATCGTATTGACCTTGTCCTTGATCTTTTCTAATTGGATGGTGTTGGTGTTCAGCTTATTCCAGATCTTTTCAAAATTTTCTTGCATGATTCTGCGATTCTCTAAAATCTCATCCCGGATGACTGTAAGTGCCTGTGCTGCGGTCATCCCTTTCTTTTCTGGCTCTTTCACCAGACTTCCCGGTTCAAGTCCGAGAAGTAGACACATGGTCCTTTCAAAATCTTCTGTCTGTTCCGGGTTCTTTGCCATATTGCAGACAAAAGACTTGCTTCTCCCGAGTTCTGCTGAGAATTTCTCTTTCGTTTTGCCCTGCTTTTCTAGTTCCTTACAGAGCAGAGCGTAATTTATTGTTACTTTCTTCGGTTCCATAGTTCCTCCTTAATTCGAGTTCAGTAGTTGTTCTTCCAGAGAGTCCATGTCATATTCTCTGCGATCAAAGTTGTTTAGGTTTCTGCTTACTGGCGGTTTTGCCGTCCTCTCTGGTGGCTGATAATTTTTGTCGAGATAATCTTCATATCCGGTGTTAAAAAAGGTGCTGCCGTATTGAGGTTTTCTCCATTCATTTTCTTTTAAATCTTCTTTATAGCGATTTATCGCTCTTTCGAATTGCTCGTAGCCAATATCGAGTAGCCTTTCCTTGCTCTTTTTACTTACCTGTCCTTTTCCTTTTTTCTCCGGATATTTTTTCCATAATCGCTCAAATAACTCTTCTATCTCTTTTTCTTTCTCTTTTCTCTTTACTCTATCTCTATTCTCTTTCTCTATCTCTTTCTCTGTGTTACACAATGTTACTGTATCGTTACAATGTAACGCTTTTCGCTCACGATGCGCTCTAACTCGTTGTGCTGAGGCACTTTCTGTCCCTATTGATTCTTGCGTTTCTGTCATTAAATACTCATTATCATCACATAAAATCATAAGTCCTTGCGCAAGCAAAAATTGAATTGTAACGCCTACATTTTCCGGGTCTTCATCTATCTTCAATGCCATTTCCTCTACAAAATTCTCTTCGATGCCGTCAAAATATAACTTCCCATCATCTTCCAGACTGTAAAGCTGCATTTTCAGATATATGATCGTGTAAGTATCTCCACCGGCTATTTTCCTAAGTTTTTTTATTTTTGGCTGACTAAAAAAGTTGTTTTTCAGTTTTAGCCAGTAATACTTTTTAGCCATAGTTCCTAGAGTCTTTCACTCCTTTCCTCCCGGGAGAAATCCCGGGATATGTATTCAGCGTAGTGTGACGTACCTGAACATGAACGGGTTACAATTTATAACAAGGCTCTCTACCTCGTTACCTCTTCAATTCGGACAATGATTGACGGGATTCCGCTTGTATACTCAAACTCATGCGTTGTATTCACGACATGAGCCGGATCATCATTAACAATCACATCGCATTTCTGCAATGCGTCCTCAATCACCTTGTCCGCAAAACTGAAAACATTCATTCTGTCCCGTTTATTGCCCTTTTTAGGCTCTTTAAACGTATAGTGCAGAATGATAGGCTTATCTGTTTTAAAACGCTTTAAGCCAAGCCTGACGGCGTTACAGGCTATCATCTGATACTGTTGCTTCATTCGATTTCCTGCTTTCGGGTTCTTCCCGATCTCATGTATGTAATCATTCAGACCAGGGAAACAATGTCCTTTGTAAAATTTCCCTCTGATTTCAAAAATATGATTGTCCATATCGTTCCCTAAATTCCTCTCGTGTATGGTTCTGCTCATAGATTGCCTGTCCTACCATCTTAGACAATGCCATGCTTACACCATTTTCGTGTATTTTCCCATGACATTCACTACACACCGGAAGAATCAACTTGTCCTTTGTTCCGTTCTGTCTTCTCCCTCTTCCACAGATCAAATGATGTCCATGGATGTTGTATGGTTTTCCGCAGATCAAGCAGAACTCAACGTATTCTGTTACTATCGTGTCTGACTTTTTCATTTACACTTCTCCTATCAAATTATCTGGCCAGATCGGTGATTTTAATATCTTGGTATGCTTGCACCAGTCGCAAACTTCGCATCGTATCGGGTCAATCTCTCCGTTTTTCAGAGAGAGAATCTTTGATACATTCATTTCCATTCCAGACAAGCAATCATTCATCCATTCCTGCGGGATCTGGATAATCTCGATATCTGGCACTTTCTCCTTGCTGGCTGCTGCGATATAAAACGGCAACCGCTCCCCTGTATTGATCCTCACTACCTCCTGATACACGGCAGCTTGTATGTCATAGCCCCAAAATCTCACAAAGTCCATCAGTCCCATGTCTTTTGCGTAATGCGCTTCTCTAAGGGATTTCATTACTTTCAAATCAACGATGCATTTACCGGGCAAATAGCTGTCAAGCTTCACTTTCCATTTCGCTCCAAACAGATCAGCCGTAAAGATTTTCTGCTTCTCTCCGCTCATAAACATCATGAATAAAGGGTCTCTTTCGATTCTATTTATGATCTCTTCTGCTTTTCGGTACTCTGCCTTTAGCTCTCCCTTTTTTGTAAATATTTCTGGATTCTGAGCCTTAAACAAATCAAGTGTTCCCTCGAAATGAGAATCCACATAAGAGCCAACCAGAAGTGCTGTTGTTTTCTCCATCTCCCAGTAACCATTCAGCTTTGCAAGTGCCTGTTCCTCACACCCAACACGTCCAATTGTTCCGCAGAAATCCTTATACTGCGAGACACTGAGATACTCCTGATTTGCTTCTTTGCTGTAATAATTTTCCTGTGTTAAAATCATTCAAATACCTCCTCTGCTTCTTGCACCGCTGCTTCGAAATCAAACGGGTTTTCTGCTACTCTTGTATCACTTTTTGATATGTCCTCTGCTTCACCCTCGACATAAACCCCCATAAGAGAATTTGGAGTATATACCCGAGCAAAGAACGCAGCCGCACGATATGCAAGCATCTGCTCCGGCATGGTTTTCCATTTACTTCCTGTTTTTTCATACCATCCCTCTTTTTTAGCCATTTCGATCGTCACTGTAGTTCCTTTGATTTTCTCTCCACTATCTTTATATTCTGCTTCAATTCTGCATCCCCAATTATCTGTATGAGGTGTTCCATCGTACACCGGACGGACGTTTTTAAATTCTGTATTCGCCCGGATCATACTCATACAAGCCTGTCCACTCCATGTAGGCTTACCTTTTACAACATACAGATTCTGCATGACCATCATAGGGGATACACCCATTCGATTCGCCATATCTACTGCAATGGTGCAATCCATTGGCTTGCCCTGGTAATTCTGTGGCACCAGCTGTGATGTGGCGAACATTTTCCCGATGTCAAAAATCTTTTGAAAACTCTGACTGTCCGCAAACGGACTTAATTCGTGTCTTTCTTCTTTTACAATCATTTCTTCCATATCGATTCTCCTTATAATTCAATCACTGTCAGATCTTCTTCATCTGTTGTTCTTGTTGCGATGAACTGTAATCCCTTATCTTTGCACTTCTGATACAGCTCTGTCCGCATTTTTGTAGACATTTTCTCTACTCCATCAATCAGGATGATCTGCAGTCCATTCGGTTTTTGAATCGCCACATCAATACAAAGATCAAGTTTTTCTCCGTCTGATAGATTGCTGATCGGTAGTCCGTGAATCAGTGGAACGCCATTTACAACCGTAAGACCAGAAATTGGAATAGTTGCAGTTTCTAAAATTTCCCCAGGAAGAGACCGTGCCTTTTCGATTTTCTTCGTAAATTCTTCGGATTCCGCTTTTAATCGCTCCACTTCGTTCTGTAGATCAACCATTCGCCGATATTCATTCAAGTGGGATTTCATCTCTTCCGCATAAGATGCCTGATTCTGCAATTCCGAGTAATCCTGCACTTCCTTTTCAGACAATTCCTTGTACTCTTCTACAGAGCTGTCATATTTCGCAACATTCGCTTCATATTCTTTTACGATTACTTCTGCTTTGTCCGCTTTTCTTTCTTCCATGCCAGCAAGCATTGTTTGATTTTCCCTTAACTGAGCCTGCAGTCTTTCATTCTCTTTCAAAAGCCGCTCCCGCTCTGCGGTAAATGACCTTTCCAATGCAGATAATTTAATCTCTTTATCCGCTTCGAACGACCGGACTTTATTATCTCTCTGCTCGATGAATCGCTTTGCTTTCTCGATCTGCTCATTTTCTTTTCTGATGCGCTCGATTTCCTGATACAGCTGTCCAAGATTTTCATTTTCCCATTTTTCTGCATCGTATCCAGACGGGATAGCATCTGCGATATCCTCAACAAATGATTTTTTATTCCGGATATCTCTATTCACATCCTGCCGATTCCTGTAATACATGCCGTTTTCCGACTGTATATCATTCAAAACTTGTAAAATATTCTGATCGTAAGATACCCAATCTGGAATTTCACCAAACCATTCACGGATTGTCTGCAATGACCAGTCATACTGGATCATATCAAGCAAAATTGCATTCTGCTCTTTTTCGGATTTCTCCATAAATTCAACTGGTGACAGCTGCAGTGGAGTAAAAATATCTTTCAAAAATGTTTCCGGACTCCCCACCTCATGACCGTTCTGCTTCACGCTCTTGTAATCCGCTTGATTCGTTCTTGCCTTCCGATTGATTCTCAATCCGTTATCTGTTTCAATCAGAATTTCGCCCTCTGTTTCCCCGTTTCTGACAATATATTTCCGGTTTGACTTATTTGTAAGAGCATACCGAATTGCATCAATCACGGAAGATTTTCCTGCTCCATTTGTTCCAGAAAGCTCTACGCTCTTTCCGTCCCCTTCGTATTCTGTAATTCCATAAAGATTTTTGATCTTAATTTTTGTAATTTTCATTTACATTTCTCTCCTTTTCGTCTACAATTTAACTGATTTACTAATTTGAGTGCTTTAACTATGCACTTCAATACCTAGGACTTTCTTGGCCGGAAGTCCTTTTTTATTCCTTCTGCGAATGGTTTCTTCATCAAGTCCTGTTATCCTAGCCCACTGCGCTATCGTATGTTTTTCACCAAGACACTCTATATAAACATTTGTTCTCTTGTTGCTTTGTTGGTCAAATATTGAAATCCATCTACAATTTTCCGGTTCGTAGTTTCCATTAACATCTATCCGGTCAATCGTAAGTTTTTCTTTGTAACCATTGTTTTTTGCCCACATATAAAAAGCCAAAGTGCTTTCCGTCCAGTCTTTACACACTGAAATTCCACGTCCACCATAAATCGGAAAAGATTTGTCATGACTGTCGTTGCACCGTTTAAGCATGTGCTTTCGAATATTTTGTATTCTTTTGTAATCCTCTTTGTTTACTTCAATAATACGTTCTCCATGTATTTTTCTTTCTTGCCATCTTTTCCCTCTAGAGCAGCCACACGTTTTAACTCTCCCAGACTTTAAATTTCCTCTACTTACTTCTGTTTCGTTTCCGCAATCACACCGACATATCCACCTTTTTTCGACAGTTCCGCATTTATGCACTCTGTCTGGTGCGCTTCTCAATACAGTAAGATTGCCAAACCTCATACCAGTTAAATTTTCTGGCTTTCTTCCTTTGCTCAAATTCACTCACCTCCCGATTGGCGTCTTATTGTTATTTCGAAATTTACTGTGACAGCACTCTTTTTTAATACCCAAACACCAGATACCACGCCAGCATCGCCATTCCGAACCCGATCACAGATGCTGCAATCTTATGCCAGTAGGGCTTGTCTTGCACTTCCGGCAGCTCTACGGAGACTGACCGGATATCCCAGCTATTTAATGTGTTGGGCTGCTGAGTAGTCTGGCAATGGTAAGTTCCTTTAACTTTCATAGCTTGTCCTCCCATCTACCGCCTAGGCGGTTTTTCTTCTTTCGAATCCTATATTTTTCATCGTTTCATCTAATTTTTTCTCCAAGATTTGAGAAAGTTCCTCTCGGTTTAAATCCTCTTGGTTTATCCAAGATCCATTGATTTTAATCATGCTTACTACTTCGATTCCTTTCATTTCACCACCCCTCTTTACTGTATGCCGGTTGATCGTCCTACGTATGTTGTCCTACGTTTTTAATTAACATCCGAATCTCTGACGATCACATGATATTTCTTTATCTGCCCATCGCACTGTGTGTATGAGATTTCTCTTGGATATCCGTTGTCGGCGTACCACTGCTTTACCATATCGATCACTTCTGGAGCATATTTTCTAACAGTCCCCTGCCACTTTCCTTTGGATTCCCATGTTTCCGTATACATGTCTTCTGACAAATCTAACCTACGAATAATCTCATTCACAGCTTTGTCTGCCGGCTTGCCTGAACTCTGAAAGTAAAGTCTTGCCTGCCTTGCGATATGTACCGTATCCACATACTGCTGATCCGCTTCAATCCTGATCGGCAGATTGACTCCTGCTTTCTCATAAAGAGATTTTGCAGTCAGGAGCTGGATTTTGCTATTGCACCCTGCTGCTTGGAGCATCGGCGTTAAAATCTTTACTGCATTGTTGACACTGGCGAGACGCTCGTTGCTTTGTTTCTTCTTTGGCATCTCATAGGATCCAGTCTTGCGGAGGGTGGGAAGGACTTCGGATGTCACCCAGTGTTTGAATTCCTTTGCGGATTCCAACTTGCTACCGAAGATAAGGGCATAAAGACCTGATTCGTTGATGATCGTCATCGATTGAGTGCCACCAAGGCCGCCCTGAATTGGGGCATCCTTTTTGTCATCTTCTTCCACATGATTTGCAATGGCATTTCTTGCTTTGACATACCCCAATGCTTCTGCCACATCTTTCCCAACAAACCACGGTTCATTGTCAATTGTTACTGTTCGGATTTTACCGAACTCTTCATTATTAAAAATTTTTAATTCGTTCATATTACCTCCTGTTATCTCGTTTTATCTTGTTTTATCTTTCTCCCTCTTTTATAATGTAGTTATCAAAAAAACAAAGGAGAAAAAGTATGAGTTCTGATTTTGATGAAATTTGCTTGCTATTCCCAGAAAAATTTAAGTTGTTCTGTATGAGGTTTAAGAAAACAGTTACATCAGGTTTTCTTGGCAAATCCGAAAAACCTCTAATGGGATATAAACTAATATCAAGCAATTATTCTTTTGTTGACACAATTCCAGCTGATGAAGCGCCGGAAAGAACTTTTTCCCTTACCGAAAAATATTTTCGTTACTGCGCTTACCGGAGAAAGAAATTTTTTGACAGCAAGCTTTGGCCGCTTATAATTTCCATCGTTGCGTCAGTTATTACCTCGTTAATAACAACACGATTATTATGATTATCAGAATTCCTATGACGCATCTGTATATGGTGCGTCTTCGATAAATCATTTCAAAAAATTCTTTTTCGTCATCGGAAATTTCAAACAACTCCGAAAATTTATTCCAGTTGATTTTTACCACACCTCTTTCTTGTTGAATCTTTATTGTCATTTGTTTCCTTATCTCCTATAATTTACTTACAGGCATCTGCCAATGCCGAGTATTTAAGAAAGGAGATCGACTATGGTACTTAAATCTTTTGACGAATTTAAAAAATCGTTAACACAAGAAGATATCGACTATATCAACGGCGTTAATGATGAGGATTATCCAACGCTTGAAACATCTCTTGGAGACCCTAATGCTTTTAACGAAATAGCCGGATTTATAGCTGGATTCAGTTTTAAAATGAACGTCCGTCTTCTTGAGTTGTATCACAAATGGCTTTCCGAACAGCTTGAGAAATAATCTTTCCATTAAGCACAATATCGGAACTGAGCTCCTTGCTTTTTTTAATAGCTTGGAGTTCTTTTTCATTAGGACATCCACAATATTGACAATATTTGTTTGAACTGTGTATTAAATTTTTGCACCGAGCGCAGCGAATGAAATTTTCGTGTTTTAATAAGTATTCGTTGTACTCTTCTTGCTCCATGGCTGCGCTGTCATTTTCTTTATGTTCTGTGCACCTCATTCTTCCTCGCCTCCTACTCCAAAAAAAACTCAACTGATACACCGAAGTAATCGGCTAAGATTTTTAGCTTATCTGCTTTCGGCTTGCTTCTCCCTGTTTTCCAGTCGGATAATGCAGATTGCGATATCCCTGTATCTTTTGACACACGATACGGAGTTTTGTTTGTTTTGCACAATAGTTCTAAAAATCTTTGGTACATTTTCACACCACCTTTCACATCTTGAGTTGTTGCAATTACTACGGAAATGTGATATACTTCGGTTGTCAAGCAAAATATATAAACAGTTCGTAGCATATACACCGAAAACTGCAACGGTTTTCTTGTGTATGCTCATATATTACTACGTGAATCCGATTTAGTCAATTACTTTTTATCGGTTTTCTTTAGTATTGTTTATTTTTATGAAAGGTGAACAAATTATGTATGAGGTTTTTAGTGAATTACTACAGAAAAACGGAGTAACTCCTTATAAGGTGAGTAAGGAAACAGGAGTTTCGCAGTCAACTCTAAGCGATTGGAAACGTGGACTAAGTACTCCTAAAATTGATAAAATGCAAAAAATCGCCGACTATTTTGGCGTATCAGTTGAGTATTTACAAACAGGAAAAGAGCCGGAACGTCAAAAAGCAACTGGCAATACTTCTCTTACAAAAAGAGATTCCAAACAAATAGAAGCGATTTTGAATGATACAGAAGCATTGCTTAAACAAGACGGCCTGATGTTTGATGGCGATCCAGCATCCCCAGAAGCAATAGATTCTATTCTCTCAGCTATGAGAATTGGAATGGAAATGGCAAAACAAAAGAACAAAGAGAAATATACGCCTAAAAAGTATAAAAAGGATTGATACTTATGGATATTAAGGAACGTGTGAATGAAATCGTTCAAAAATACGGCACAAGAAATCCTCTTGAAATTGTAAAGGCAATGGATGCAATACTTGTTTTCCATCCATTAGACGGAGTTCGTGGGTTCTACCACTATTTTCAGAGGAACCACATCATATACGTGGATGAACGATTGCCAGAGAATGAACTATTATTTGTAATCGCTCATGAACTTGGCCATTTGTTCTTACATAAAGATAGCAATGCTATATTCATGGATACGAGAACAAATTTTGTGACAAGTAAATTTGAAACGGAAGCTGATCGTTTCGCTTTGAATTTACTTATCCAAGATTCTGATATTGAAGAACATCTGGATTTTACTACTGATCAATTATCTAGATTATTCGGTTATCATAAAAGAATGATTGAATTAAGATTGAAAGATTTTGAATGATATAATCGCTACAGCGTTTATATAGAATGAAGTGGTGTGAGGTACAAAAAGGAGGAAATATGGAGTTTATCGAATCTATTAAACAATTTTCGGAGCGCGTATCACTGATGAAAGATACTGTATCTACCGAAGAGGCAACAAAAATGTCTTTAATCGTCCCTATGTTTCAGATACTTGGGTACGATGTATTCAATCCACTGGAGTTTTGCCCGGAATATACAGCGGACGTTGGCATTAAAAAAGGGGAAAAGGTTGACTATGCAATTTTGGATAATGGAGAACCAAACATTCTAATTGAATGCAAAAGTTGTTCCGAACAGCTAGATAAACATTCTTCACAACTATTCAGATATTTTGGAACGTCTCCTGCCAAATTCGGCATTCTGACAAACGGGATTATATACAGATTTTACACGGATTTGGAAGAAGCGAATAAAATGGATCTGGTTCCATTCCTTGAAATAAACATGCTCAGCCTAAAAGACTCTTCCATAAATGAATTAAGGAAGTTTTGCAAGGAAAATTTCGACAGAGAAAAAATATTCAGCACAGCTGAAGAGTTGAAATATAGTTCGCTCATAAAAGGTGTGTTGTCAGATGAATTTGAATCACCATCAGAAGAATTTGTAAGGCTTGTACTCACGAATATATATGACGGACAGAAGAACCAAAGAGTGATAGAAAAATTCACTCCTGTTGTAAAAAGGGCGTTCTCCTCATTTGTGAATGAAATCGTGAATAACAAGATATCTTCTGCTTTATCAAAGGATAATGATGATGAAAAAACAGAAACAGAAGAAATCACAGAAGAACCCGTATCAAAAATCGTAACTACGGAAGAAGAAATCGAATCATTCTACATTGTAAGAGGTATGCTCGCCGGAACCGTAGATGTTAACGATGTAGTACATAGAGATACAGAGAGCTACTTTGGAATCTTGTACAAAGATAATAATAGAAAGCCTATTTGTAGGATAAATCTCGACAAGAAAAACAAGCAATTATTCATTCCAGATGAAAATAAGAAAATGGAACGTTTTTACATCGAAACACTCAATGATCTATATAAATATCGTGATCGGCTGATTACCGTTGTGAAAAGATATATGGAGTAGTATAACCACATTATAAAATAACGCGAAATGCAGGGGAAAAGAGGGAAACTAATGCAATTTATAGGTTTTATTATTGTGCTGATAATTATTGGAGTCGCAATTGAAATATGGCCTGTTTTTGTAGTATTGGCGCTTATTTTTATTGCGTGGAAGATGTATGAACTATTTTATTATAAAAGTGGAAAGTTTTTACAAATAAAAGATAGAATAGAGTCATACATAAATGATTGCAACGAATTGAACGGTCATATCGAACGTCTGAAACATACACAACTTGTTTCGACCCAAACAGACTATGGCGACGCGCTTTATAGAGATAGGAGTAAATGGAACTACAAGCGGAAACACTTAAATAATCAGGAGTATTTGCCGAACATCCACGACTGCTCTCGTACTGTGTGCAATAATGCAAAGAAAAAGCCGTTTGAGTATATATGTAAATATTTCGGAATAAAGGCGACTGAAGAAAATTTGTCTGCTTTCGAAAATATTCTGAATAATTTTGAAGCTGCTGAAGAGGGAAAAACTAAACTAAAAACGGAAAAAAACGGAATAATTGAAAGTATTCAGAGTGAAGTTCCCTTACTTATAAGGAAAATAGGTAAAACAAAGCTTGAAAGAGAACTCGGGTTTGATGAAATTGATATGGGGACTGCGTATTTTCCGAAGTATATTTTTAAATATGTAAGCCCTGGTGGAAATGCTTCTACTCAGTGCGATGTTGTGATGGATATTGATAATCTGAATCGTTTTGTGATATTTCTTTCGGAAAAAATAAAATTCAATAAAAGCGCAGCCGGCCAACGAGCACTCATGACAAGTAAGCTGAGACAGAAAATTAAAGAACGTGATGAATTTACATGCAAAAACTGCGGTGCATCCGTAGAGAAAGAACCAAATTTACTGCTTGAGATAGACCATATAGTTCCAATTTCTAAAGGTGGACTGACAACAGAAGATAATCTTCAGACTCTTTGTTGGCGTTGCAACCGTAAAAAAGGAGCTAAAATAATATAACCGCGTCAAAAAGTACACTGACTCTGCTGCCGGAATGAGCACAGAAGACATAATGAATTCATTAAATTCTTTAGGAGAATAAAATAAAAACCGCCCCGGTGCTACCAACACCGAGACGGTAATACATATCCGAAGATATGCGATTAAAATCCAAGAATATTGTATCATCTTCGGAAACAGCTTGCAATCCAGAACATTTGTTCATGTGCTGGCTGTTATTTTTGTACCTATTTTTACATAAATTAAATGAGGAGATGATCTAAAATGAGCGCAAGATATGCCTATGGTTACGTCCGTGTATCCACTGATAAGCAGGAAGAGCTCTCGCCAGACTCCCAGGAGAAGCTATTACGGGAATATGCTGCCAAAAACAATATTATCATTTTGAAGGTTTTCTTTGAGATCGGAATATCCGGTAGAAAAGCTGACAAGCGTCCAGAATTCCAGAAAATGATCGGGCTTGCAAAATCATCCGATCATCCGGTTGATGTGATTCTGGTTTGGAAATTCAGCAGATTCGCAAGAAATCAAGAAGAATCTATCGTATACAAATCCCTGCTGCGGAAGCAAAGCAACGTTGATGTTGTGAGTGTGTCAGAACCTTTGATAGATGGTCCATTCGGCTCTTTAATCGAGAGAATCATTGAATGGATGGATGAATACTACTCTATCCGGCTTTCTGGCGAAGTCCTAAGAGGGATGAAAGAAAAGGCTACAAAAAAAGGATACCAGATGTCCCCACCTTTTGGGTATCGTGCTGTTGGAAACGGAGATCCTTATAAAATTGATCCGGATGAAATGAAGGTCGTGGATTTTATCTGTGATGAATTTGATTACCACAACTCAGATACCACAAAGATAACAAGAAAGCTAAACGATATGGGAGTCCGCACAAGACGAGGGAACCCTTTCGAATCCCGTAGCGTAGAAAGAATCTTGAAAAATCCATTCTATTATGGTCTTGTCGCGTGGAATGGAATAACATTCATGGGAACGCATGAAGTCCATTACTCAAAAGAACGCTTCGAAGCCCGCATGAAAAAGATACAGACTACATACAAGCCACTGAAACGCCGTGATGTATCCTCATGTAAACATTGGTTATCAGGGATTTTAAAATGTGGATACTGCGGGGCCTCTCTCGCCTACAATGGTGCAAACAGGCACTCACCTGGTTTCCAGTGCTATAAGTACAGCAAAGGAGTACATACCGAATCCTGTTCGATATCGGAGAAAAAAGTGATCGCTGCACTGGAAGAGTATTTTGAAAAACTTCTTTCCGGTATGGATTTTGAATACTCCTACCACTCTGCTGAGACCGGTGAGAAGATATCAGAACGTGAATCGCTCCTGTCTGAGCTTGATAAGATTTCAAACAGAGAGAAACGGATCCGTCTCGCTTATGAGAATGAAGTAGATACTTTGGAAGAATATAAACGGAACAAAGAGCGTCTGCAAAAAGACAGGGAAGATATTTTGATGCAACTGGAAAATCTCGACAAGAATAATGGAGATACGAAAACAAAATCTGATGTGCTCAAGAACGTGCAAACTGTATACGATGTGATTAAAAATGATGCGATAGACTATGATACGAAAGGCATTTTTATGAGAAGTTTGGTAGAGGATATCGTTTATGACAAGAAAAACGGCAAACTGATCTTCCACCTTTATATCTCGTGAGCCCTCTGTTTATAAGGGTTTACGGATATGTTATAGGTTACTGCAATCCGGGCCGCCAAATTGTGAAATGATCACTTTGGCAATCTGTGGGTTCGTTTGTGTAATCTTTACCGGATATTGCAATCGTTTTTCATAATTCCACATAATCAGCATCCTCCTTCCTGCCATGGCCACGGCTCATTGATCCATTTCCAGTATTCACTGCAGGATGCTGTGGCTGTATCGATCGTCAAAGGTCCGAAATTCATGGCATATTCTTTCATTGCCTGATTGCGCATCCGGCTGTATTTTTCGAAATAAGCCAGTGCATCCGGATCCTGCGGGTGGGTATCCAGATATAATTTCACTTCATCCACCGCGAAACTGACAGCGTTGATATGATTTAACAATTCTGTTCTACATGGACGGTCTGTCATTGATTACATCCCCCTTTTCCATAAAATGGTTTGTTTAAAACAGGGAAGATCGTTCCACATTCTAATCCCTTATGAACATCATAAGTGTCTTCCCATGTCTGCCAGGGAACATATGCCATCGCGAGAGTCATATGTTCCAGCGGATCACGGGGAATGCGGCAGGAACAAGGTGGCGAGACTGCTTCACCACAGGAGGAAGAAGGATTCTGTCGACGCTGCACCGGCATATTGCGATAAGGCTGCTGTTGACAGGTAAACCGTTCGTTTCTGGAATAAGACCGATTATTTTGCATAGTGTGTTCTTTCCTTTCATATAATTACAGTACATAATATGGAAAATCTGCAAAAAGGTGAATTTTGATGACAAATACAACTCTTTCCTGTACAATGGTTCTGATAAATGAAATACGACCAAAAAGGAGTTATGTCATGAGTATTTTAAATGTAGAGCATCTCACACATGGATTTGGAGATCGCGCTATTTTTGCAGATGTATCCTTTCGCCTTCTCAAGGGAGAACATATTGGACTGGTGGGCGCAAACGGAGAAGGAAAATCCACTTTTTTAAATATTGTTACCGGAAAACTGATGCCGGATGAAGGTAAGATTGAATGGGCAAAAAATGTCCGTGTCGGATACCTTGATCAGCACACGGTCTTAGAAAAAGGAATGACGATTCGAGATGTATTAAAGTCCGCATTCTCATATTTATTTGAACTGGAAGAACGCATGAATGCAATCTGCGATTCCCTGGGAGAGGCCTCTCCGGAAGAAATGGATACGATGATGGAGGAGTTGGGAACCATTCAGGACACCCTGACTCTGCACGATTTTTATATTATCGATGCCAAAGTTGAAGAAGTTGCAAAAGCACTTGGACTTCTGGATATCGGTCTCGAAAGAGACGTAACCGATTTAAGCGGCGGACAGCGCACCAAAGTCCTTCTGGCAAAATTACTGCTTGAAAAGCCCGATATTTTGCTTTTGGATGAGCCGACCAACTATCTGGACGAAGAACATATCGCATGGCTGAAGCGGTATCTCATCGACTATGAAAATGCATTTATTTTGATTTCCCATGATATCCCATTCTTAAACGATGTGATCAATATTATCTACCATATGGAAAATCAGGAACTGAACCGCTATGTAGGAGATTATCATCATTTTGAAGAAGTATATGCCGTTAAAAAAGCACAGTTAGAGGCAGCCTACAGAAGGCAGCAACAAGAAATCAGCGAATTAAAAGACTTTGTAGCAAGAAATAAAGCGCGTGTTTCTACGAGAAATATGGCAATGTCCAGACAAAAGAAACTGGACAAGATGGACGTGATCGAGCTTGCAGCAGAACGTCCGAAGCCGGAATTCAAATTCCGATACGGAAGAACTCCGGGAAGATATATTTTTGAGACAAAAGATCTTGTGATCGGATACGATGAACCATTGTCAAAACCACTGTCTCTTTCTATGGAAAGAGGGCAGAAAATTGCTCTGGTCGGCGCCAACGGAATCGGAAAGACGACATTGTTGAAAAGTATTCTCGGGCTGATTCCTGCGATTTCCGGCACCTGTGAACTGGGAGAAAATTTGCAGATTGGATATTTTGAACAGGAAGTCAAAGGAGATAATCGAACAACCTGTATTGAAGAAATCTGGCAGGAATTTCCTTCATTCACACAATATGAAGTACGTTCTGCTCTGGCAAAATGCGGACTTACAACAAAACACATTGAAAGCCAGGTTCGCGTCTTAAGCGGAGGAGAGCAGGCAAAAGTAAGACTCTGTAAACTGGTGAATCGCGATACCAATATCCTGCTTTTGGACGAGCCGACAAACCATCTGGATGTGGATGCAAAAGATTCCTTGAAAAAAGCACTGCTTGATTATCGTGGAAGTGTGCTTTTAATCTGCCATGAACCGGAATTTTACCAGGATGTCGTACACGCAGTATGGGATTGCAGCAAGTGGACAACAAAACAGATTTAAAAAGAAAAGGACTTGATCTTCATTGAATTTCAAGTCCTTTTCCAGATTTATCTAATCAAATCCGCAAATTCTTTCTCAAACTCCTTCCACTCTGCATCTGAAAGGTGATGCACAAAGTCTTCCTCTTTCCACTCCTCTCCAACACCAAAATAGGCATGATCGGAGCACTGATATCCTACTTTTCTTGCCATTGCAACTGCGAACAACCGATAGGCATCGCCCTGTGCTGTAATCACATTACCATCTTCCACAACTGGTTGATACCGTATATTCTCCATATCGATAAATGGCAGTCTTTCGTTCATTTCCAGATACATGGAATTGGTGAATTTCTTATCTTTCAGAAGTCCTGCTTTTGCCAAATAAATCGGTCCTGCACAGATTGCTCCGATTGGAAAAGTTTCATTTCCTTCCAAGCCCCTCAAAAATTCCATTAACTTTTCATCCCGAATTGATTGCCTGATATCACTGCATCCCGGTAAAATCAGACAATCATATTCTTCCACACAGAACTCTTCATACGTAATATCTGGAAGGATCGCAAATCCTTCTTCGGACCTGACCGGATTTTTATCCCCGGAAACCACAACTGTCCTGGTGTCAAATCCCCAGCGGAACAGTGAACTCAAATTTCCAATTTCCTGAAAACTAAATTCCGGATATACAACAAGTGCTATTTTCTGATTCATCTTTTTCTCCTTTCAAATCTCTCAATTCTTTTACCTTTGCGCTTGATTATACTGAAAAAACTCCGTTTTTCAAGATTTTTCAGAAAATAATATCTGCAGTAATTCCTGATGCGGATTTTCTGAATCCGCCTGAAACACATCCACACAATTCAATGCCGCTCCCCCGTCAAAAAAGGCCGGAAATAAAAATCCACATTCCGGTTTTCCCGGTTCATAATCTCCTGTAACCGGAGAGATCACGCAGATCAGATACTCAAACATCTGCTCAGATTCTCCCAGTCGTTCCTTATCCTTCGCCTTTGCAGGAATATCATACCGATCATGAAACAAATACACAGCATACTCCTGTTCTGTCTGATACACTTCTGTCACTTTCTCGTAAAACACATCCAACAGTGCATCGTTTTTTAACCCACAGTCCCAGATTCCCATTAGCAGCTGACGCATACCTCCCTGTTCAGATTCTGGAAATACATAGCGTTTCAGATTCTGATTGGTCTGTGCAAATGGAACCGTTTTCGCAAGCTCCAGATTTTTTTCACGTTCTGCAGGAGATAGTTTCAGAAAATTCACGTTAAATGTTCCGTCAATAAAACCTTCTGCGTCTGCATAGCATCCTGCGATTCTGGTCATGGACGTTCTTTTTACCGTCATGCGTCTTGTCAGGGCAAGTATCTCTTCACGATTGATGTTCATTCTTTTTTCCACCTTCCTATCGTCCCATTCCGGCAACAATCTTCTCCACTACCTCCAGACACAGATCTGCTGCCGCATCCATTGTCTCCTGAAATTCTTCAAAACCGCCTTCAATTCCGTCACTCACACATTTTACCAACATGCATGGAACCTGATTTCGATTACAGGTAAGCACGATTCCCGCAGCCTCCATTTCACAGATATCCGCACCAAACATTTCATGCACTCTTATTTTCTGCTCGGGCTCTGCAATAAATTTGTCTCCCGAAGCACAGACTACAGGCACTAATTCCGGATGAATCTTTCTGGCTGTATCACTTAACACTTTCGTCGTTGGAAGAAAGATATCGGGATACTGCGAATATCGTCCCACTTCTGTGTGGTCTGCCGCACTTGTGTCAAAATCATAGTGAACAACTTTCTCCACAATACAGACTTTTGTTTTGGACATCTCTTCCGTAAGACCACCCACTACACCAAAATTAATCACGATATCTACGTGATATTCACTGATCAGAAACTGCGTTCCGGATGCTGCCGCAATTTCTCCCGGTCCACAATTCACAATGACCATCCGATATTGGTCCGTCTCATATTCCAGCACCTGGTACCCTGCTGTTTCTTTTCTCTTAACCAGTTTTGCTCCATAACGCTTCAGTACTGACTGTATCTCAACAGCAACGATCATGCCGATTGTTTTCATAGACTCTCTCCCTCATAAATGACTTCTGTAATTCCATTATAACTTCTGCACATTCACGCAGATCTCCAGTACATTCTCTCTGTAATCCGCTGTGATGGTTCCGCCCATTTTCTCCATCAGTGCCTTTGCAATAGACAATCCAAGGCCTGTTGATTTTCTGGCCGTATTCACGGTATAAAAACGATCAAATAATCGTTCTGCCTGTACTTCTGACAAACCTGATGCATGGTTGGAAATCCGAATCTCACCGTCTTCCGACAATACAATTTTCAAATCGCCGTCACTGTACTTCACCGCATTACTGAGAATATTGCCAAGAACACGGGACAGAGCATTTTCATTTACTCTCCCCGTGATCTGTTGATCCGAAATCGAAATCTCCGGAACAATATGATTCTGCTTTAAAACGGAGTAATACGCGGATATGCTGCTTTCCAAAATCCCATTTAACGTTAAGACTTGAAGCGTCATCTCTTCCGCTTCTGATATCACAATTGTATAACGAAATAATTCTTCCGTCAATTGTTTGAGTGCCTGTGCCCTGTTTTCAATCGCATCCAGATAACGCTTTATATGCTCCGGACACTCTTCTTTTTTGAGTAAGTTCAAATAACCATAAATCGCAGTCAATGGCGTCCGCAGATCATGAGAGATATTGGTAACCGCTTCTTTTAGTTCCAGGTTTCCCTGTTCATAGCAGCGTCTTTTCTCATAAAATGTTTCCAACTGCAGATTGATTGTAGAAGCCAGCGCACACATCTCCCTGTCACGGCTGGAAATCTGGATTATGGTGTTTGTATTGGTCTTCAATAATTTCTGAAAATCTTTCCTGATTTCTTTTGCTGATTTTCGCAACAGATACACCTTGATCTGCAGCACAATATTATACAAAACCAGAATTCCTGCTCCACACCATACTCCAACTTCCATTTCCACTCACTTCTCCTATTTGATATCCTTCCGATTAAATAGATACAATCCTGCCAGGCTCGTTCCGAAAATGATCAAAATCGAATATCCCATCATTCTTCCGAGATTCAGAACTCCCTGATTAAAAATCTGTACGGCCTGCCCTGCCGGCAGAAAATCCAGGATATTTTGATAAACCGTACGGCTTATTCCCGTCAGATAAGCAGGATTTTTTACTGTTTCCATAACGGTTTCTCTATTTACGATTACCGCCTGTGTGATCATCTCCGGCTGAGACAATTTCGAAAAAACAATCCCCGCAAACACCATCATAAAAACCGCCGCCAGAATGCAGACTACCGCAGAGGTTGTCTTACTGGAGCTTAGCATGGAGATCATATGAAAGATCGAAACATAAGAAAGCACCAGCAAAATTCCTGCCACACAATTCTGCAGCATTGTCAAAGCCGGCATCTCTATCACGCCGAACATGGGAATACCTGCCGCAAACCCTGCCGTATAAGCCAACAACACGCTGCACGTCCCAACCAGAAAGCTGATCCACAGATTCGATCCATATACTGCATTTCTTGAAGAACCGCTGATCAGTTTATTTCTCAATGTTCCATCGTGATATTCTGTTCCAACATATAAACTGACAAATACCGAAAGCAAAACTCCCATCACCAGCAAAAAATGAAATAGAAACGGATCCAGTAGATAATTTGTCCCACTTTCTTTCATCTGCATATATTGCGAAAGCATCAGGCAGACACTATAGATGGGAGGAATGATAACACAGGCATATGCGCCCTTATTTTTGCGAAGCCGATAGAGTCCCGCACGAAATAATTTATTCATGCTTGCCACCTCCCACTAAGTTGAGATAATAGCTTTCCAGACTTTCCTCGTATTCCTGCACGGAAAACATCCTGCAATTCTGTTCTGCCAACTCCAACGCAACATCGGAAACTACCAGTTCCCCATAAACATTTGCCTGCGTATCTGACAAGATCTCATATTCAAGACCTCTTTTATCCAGAATATGAGCGAGTACAGCAGTATCCGTCACCTGCAGTTTCACACACTTCCTACAGGTATTTTCCAGCTCTTCTGCCGTAATCTCTTTCACTATAGTTCCCTTGTCAATAAACCCATAATGAGTAGCAAGTCTTGACAATTCATCCAAAATATGACTTGAAATCAGCACCGTGATCTGTCTTTCCCTGTTCAGCTTTAATATCAGTTCTCTCATCTCTACGATCCCCTGTGGATCCAGACCATTGGTTGGCTCATCCAACACAAGCAGATCTGGTTTTCCTGCCAGCGCAATCGCAATTCCCAGTCTCTGACGCATCCCGAGAGAAAAATCTTTTGCCTTTTTCTTCCCTGCATCTTCCAGCCCCACCAGTTTCAAAATCTGAGGGATTCCTTCAAAAGACGGCAAACCCAAAACATAATACTGCTCTTTCATGTTTTCTTCCGCCGTCATATCCAGATAAATCGACGGGGTCTCCACAACTGCGCCGATTCTTCTCTGCGCTTCCAAAATTTTCTTGTCCGTATTTTCGCTTCCATATAACCTGTAACTTCCGGATGTCGGTCTTTGCAGTCCGCAGATCAGACGGATCAATGTGGTTTTTCCCGCCCCGTTCTTTCCTACAAATCCATAAATTGCACCTCTCGGAACATGCATAGAACACTGGTTCAGTGCCTTAAAGTGCCCGTAGTTTTTGCATAAATGATCGGTGGTTAATACATACTCCATAACAATTTGGCCTCCTTACCTTTTCTTTCCAACATATTCTATCTGTAAAGTGTTAAGAAAGCTGTTAAGAAAAGTGCAAAGAAACTGTAAATATTTCTCACTCTGCCATCTTAAAACCGATTCCCCATACTGCTTCTATATAATCTTTCCCCGAGATTTCCCGCAGCTTCTTTCTCAGATTACTGATGTGAACCCGCAGTGAACTTTCCATACAATCCGGTGTTTCTTCGCTGACACGGTCAAGCAGCACAGTCTTTGTGATCACCTGTTTTGGATGCTCCAGCAAAATTTTCAAGATGGCAAATTCTGTCTTTGTCAGTTTTACCTCATGTTCCCCAACCCATGCTTCATGCGTGACCATATTCACTGTAATTTCTCTATACATCAGTTTTTCCGAAGAATCTGATCTTGTACTTTTCCTGAGCTGCACAACAATCCTTGCCAGCAATTCTTCAATTTCAAACGGTTTTGTAATGTAATCCTCCGCGCCATTCAGCAAAAGAGCAACCTTATCTTTCACTTCAACCTTTGCGCTCATCACAATCACCGGAATTTTTTCAATCTGCGACAGCACTTCCTCTCCTGTAAGCCCCGGCAGCATCAAATCCAATAAAATCAGATCCGGCTTTTCGTTTGCCAGAAACAGTAATGCCTCTGTCCCGGAATAGGCATGGGAAACCTGATATCCCTCCTGTATCAGAACCTCTTCCAGCATTTCATTGATATGAATATCGTCATCTATGATTAAAATATGGCTCATAGAAAGCTCCTTCCTGATTTCAATTTTCTTATTCGGAATTTATAAAATTTTTGCCATATAATACTCGTCCACAACTTCTCCTTTTACCAACATTGATTTTGCTCTTATTCCTTCTACTTTAAAATCACTTTTTTCATATAATTTTCTTGCTGCTTCATTATGACATTCCACAGTAAGCTCCAGCCGAATGACAGAATTTTCCTTCGCCCATTTTTCCAGATTTTCAAAAAAAGTCGTGCCGATCCCTTTCCCCTGATACTCTTTCAATACACCCACAACAATATATGCAGTATGAAAATTTCGATGAAACTCTCCCCTCTCTGCCCGGAGATACCCCACTATTTTATTGTCTGCCTTTGCAATTTGTAAAAAGTCATTTCCATGTATCACGTTATGATAGATATCCGTTTCTAATTCTTGAATATCCATATGCTGCTTTCTTTCATTTGGTTCATACATCATAAAATTCGTTTCTGCATCAAGAGCATTTAACAAACTCCAGAAATGTTCCATTTCTTCGATTTCTATCTTTTTATAAATCACCTATATCCCCCTTATCATTTTAAAACTGTTTTTGGTTTCTTTGCCTCCACATACTCAAGGTATATACCAATAAGAATGAAATTGATACAAATACGTCCTGGCTCCCTTTGGCATCTGTGTCACAGCATTGTAAACATTGTAATAATCTCCTGCCCCCATACTTGCCGAAAGGATTCCAAAAACAAGTCCAAAAACAAACTGAGGATAAATCATTCCAACGATGTAAGGTAAAATTCCAAACACCACATTTGGAAGCATAGACATCAAGATAAAGCTTCCTTTGCTCATGGTCTCCGAACCAACCACAAACAACATCCCCTGTTTCCAGTTTGTATACAAATATACATCTTCTTTGAAGCATATAGCATGCAGAATTTCATGTGGAAATAAAATCGCGAATGGAAACAGGATTCCCAACCACATTTGCAGGGATCCATCAAAAATAAATCTGCCCATTCTCATGGTTGCAAAAATCCCCATGATGACCATCACAATAATCGATATCACAGTTGCTGTTTTGGAGAGTTCTTTTGTATCCTCAGCTTCTTTAAATTTTACCGCTCCCGGAATATGTTCTTTATGAGGAATCGATTCCGGATTCAAATCATATGCTCCTTTGTAATGTAATCTCATCTTCTGTCCTACAAGAGACCTAAAAAACGTCTTCACAGTCTATCATTTCCTCGCTGCAATCAAATACCGATGAATCGTCCCTTCAATTTTCCCTTGATCCTCAATTATCTTTTGCATTTTCAGCAACTGCTCAAAGCATTTATCAACTGAAAAACCAGGAAACTCCCATTCAATAATATGTGCAAACCATACAAACGCACCAATATCATAAAATTTAATTGGTCGATGCGCTTCCTCTGCAGCAAGAATATGAAAACCTGCATCGACAAACGCATTTCTCTGCTCTTCCAGATTTAAATGAGGAAACGGACTTTCCACTTCAGGCAGAACCATTTCCACTAAATCTCTATCGTTATCGCCGCCAACCTGTTGTGTAACAAAGATTCCACCCTTTTTTAATAATCGATACAATTCCCTGGCATCAAAATTTCCATGCCTGTTTATAATCATATCAAATGTCTCATTATCATACGGAATCCTTGAAGGTGTATTACACTCTTTAAAATCAATTCCTAAAGGCAGCAACTTTTCCTGACACAATCGCACATTCGGCTCGAATCCTTCTGTCGCTGCTGTTCTGGCAAAGGGATGATTCAGAGACAATAAAAATTCACCCCCGCCAGTGTCATAATCCAACACTTTGGCCGTATTCGTTAAATATTGTTTCACGATCTTCTCATAATCCCACGGCAAATCATTCTCTTCCTCATACCTCCCATGGATATGCGAAAAATCCCAACCTTTGATATATGCCGCCTTCTCTTCTTTTTTCCAAATTAATTTTAATTCTGTTCTATTCATTTTAACTGCTTCCTTTCAAATTTTCTATAAATAAAATGATTTGATCGGTGCAGCCCTGCCAGCATATGTTTTTACTTTTATTTTAACCTCGATACAATCTGCTGCCAGTTTTAAAACTGCACCGAGTAATTAATTCGTTTCATTCTCTCTAACCTCCGTATTTTCAATTTACAATAGCTCCTTTAGTTTGTCAAGAAACGCTTCTTCACCCCAGGTATTGATCTTGAAAAGCATTGCCTGACTGCCGCCTGCAGCAATCGCAGAAAGTTGAATCGGTCCGCTTCCATTCTGAAAAAGAGTTACATTCAGGCTCACCCGATTATCTCCAACATAACTATATCGTTCAAAAACACGAACACTGCATCTGGCAGTTCCACTTTCAAAGTCACTGAACTCTTCCAATGATGCTGACATACTGCCTTCTACGATTCCTCGCTCGATCTTACCAAGCACTTCATAAAAATCGCCGCTTATTACCTGTTCTAATTTTGCCATCTTACTTCCTCCTTATTCGATACACTTCACATCCATTTACAACACTGCAAAACTGAAATCCATACTTTTGTGCAATCCTTTTTGTAGCTTTCTGCTCAGGACTGCATTCTATTACAAGCTCTTTTCCGGAACTTCCGGATTCCTCAGTCACCACTTTAGTAATTGCACTTGCATACCCTTTTCCCCATTCCTTGCGTTCCAAAACCCATCCCAGCTCCATGCTGGTTTCATCATAGGTATGATAGATAACATAGCCGATAAAAACTTTACGCGCATCTTCCACCGCCCATATCAAAGGAGTCTCGCATATACCTGCTTTATACAGGAATTGTTTCGCTGCTTCCATGGAAAACGGCGGTTCAAGATACTCCATGACCTCAGGATCCGAGAGCACATGATACAGTGGAAAGAAATCCTCTGTTGTCATTTTTCGGATTGTCAGTTTTTCTGTTTTCAAGAACACGGCCGCCTCACCTCTCCATGTGCGCTTGGAATCGCAGCCTGCAGGAACTTTATCAAAGTACGTTATGTGCG
>OJXS01000182.1_pt1 | contig 22732 bp, 20 predicted proteins | sample 1600711 | NCBI WGS metagenome assembly OJXS01 (sample SAMN04436958, study PRJEB24849) | human gut metagenome | biome: human gut; feature: NICU; material: stool | host: Homo sapiens | place: USA: Saint Louis, MO | collected 2009-12-25
TGGCGGCCTGTATTATCGATCCGGGCGTCTACTTCGCGATGAACAGCCCGATGGCGGTGCTGGCGCCGGCGGGTACCACCGATGTCGTCGCCTCGGCAGCGCAGGTGGTAAGCGGCTGGGGCTTTAGCATTACGCCTGATACGCTGCATCAAATCGCCAGTGAGGTCGGCGAACAGTCGATTATCTCCCGCGCCGGCGGCGCGCCAACGCTGGCGGTGGGGATGGCTTACATTCTGCACGGCTCGCTGGGCGGGCTGATGGATGTCTCTTTCTGGTACCACTTCGCCATTCTGTTTGAGGCGCTGTTTATCCTGACGGCGGTTGATGCCGGCACCCGCGCGGCGCGCTTTATGCTGCAGGATCTGCTGGGCGTGATTAGCCCGGGGCTGAAAAAAACCAGTTCGCTACCGGCCAACCTGCTGGCGACCGCGCTGTGCGTGCTGGCTTGGGGCTACTTCCTGCATCAGGGGGTGGTCGATCCGCTGGGCGGGATTAACACCCTATGGCCGCTGTTCGGTATTGCCAACCAGATGCTGGCGGGGATGGCGCTGATGCTCTGCGCGGTGGTCCTGTTCAAGATGAAACGCCAGCGCTACGCGTGGGTGGCGTTGCTGCCGACCAGCTGGCTGCTGATCTGTACGTTGACTGCCGGCTGGCAGAAGTCGTTTAGCCCGGACACCAAAGTCGGTTTCCTGGCGATCGCTAATAAATTCCAGGCGATGATCGACAGCGGCAACATTCCGCCGCAATATACCGAATCACAGCTGGCGCAGCTGGTGTTTAACAACCGTCTCGATGCCGGGCTGACCATCTTCTTTATGATTGTGGTGGTGGTGCTGGCGCTGTTCTCGATTAAAACCGCGCTGGCGGCGCTGAAAGAGGATAAACCGACGGCGAAAGAGACGCCGTATGAGCCAATGCCTGAAAACCTGGACGCGATTGAGACCCAGGCGAAAGGGGCGCATTAACCGGTGTGCCGGGTGGCGGCTTCGCCTTACCCGGCCTACATTTCCGATCCTCCCTCTCCCTTTGGGAGAGGCTCGGGGTGAGGGATACAAAAGAGAAATGACTTATGTTTGACACCCTTTCCAAAGCAGGTAAGTACCTGGGCCAGGCGGCGAAGATGATGATCGGCGTGCCGGATTACGATAACTACGTCGAGCACATGCGAATAACCCACCCGGATCAGACGCCGATGACTTATGAAGAGTTCTTTCGCGAACGCCAGGACGCGCGCTACGGCGGCAAGGGCGGGGCGAAGTGCTGTTAACCCTCTTTCGGCAGATAGAGGCTGATCTGCTCCTGAGTACAGCCGTAAATCGCCGCCAGCTTCTCGCGGGTGCGCTTTTGCGGACGGGAGTCCAGCGCTTCCAGCTGTGACACCGCGGACTGGCTGATGCCAAGCTTTTCGGCTACCTCCTGCTGGGACATCCCGCGCAGGATGCGCCACGCGGCCTGCAGGCTGACGTTTTCTTTATGCATCACGTCGCATACTTCGCCCGGCAGCATGACGTCATCATAGATATCTGATTCATAAGGAATATCTTCCCATTCGCTTTCATCCTCGTCGTCGTACTCCAGCAGAGCCAGGCGCATACGAAAGTAATCGCTGTAAGGAATGACGACATACTGGTCTTTTCCTTCTTCATCCTTGATGTACTGAATAGTCATATTCGGTATGTTCCTCATGAAGGTAGGTGGTGGTTCGGCGTTTAACCGCCACGACGTAGCAGGTATCGCCCGGCGGATCCCCAAAGGTGTAGATGACTCTGTAATCACCTAATCGCAGCCGGTAGTGGTTTTCGGGAGAGGACAATTTTTTGATATCCGAGATAGGTGAAGCTTTATCATCCATCTTCTCCAGCCTGGATTTAATGCGGCTCTTATACCGAGTATCGATTTTAGAAAATTGCTTATCTGCCGTTTTTGACCAGACAATTTTCATCCGTCCCTCCACTGTACGCCCACACAAAATATAAGGAAATAATAAGACTATTAGATAAATTCCGAATTTCTTATGGGGTACTGTAGAGCGGAGAAAAAACGCAGGTAAGAGGCAAAACGCAACCCGTCGAGGCGGCGCGGGAAGGCCTCTGCCGGGCGACAGAGGCTTGCAGAAAATGTGCGATCAGGCGTTCAATCCGCCATCCACGTCCAGCCCCGTACCGGAGATCTGCCCGGCGGCCGGGCTGGCGAGGAAGGTGACCGCCGCGGCGATGTCTTCCGGCTGGCCGTAGTGACCGACCGCAATCATCTGGCGCTGGGCTTCCGCCTGTTCCCCATCCTCCGGGTTCATATCGCTGTTGGTCGGCCCTGGATGGACAAGGTTAACGGTGATCCCGCGAGGGCCTAAATCACGCGCCAGGCCACGGGTCAGGGCGTTGAGGGCGGACTTGGTCATGGCGTAAACCGCGATGCCCGGCATGGCCACGCGGTTAGCCAGACAGCTGCCGATGTTGATGATACGTCCGCCATCGGCCATATGCACCAGCGCTTCCTGGGTGGCGATGACCACCCCACGGATATTGACGTTGATAAGCGCGTCAATGTCCGCCAGCGTCATGGATTCCAGTGGACCGCCGCGGGCTATTCCGGCGTTGTTGACCAGAATGTCCAGCCCGCCGAGGGACCGGGCCGCATGGGTGACGGCATCCTGAATCGCCTGCGCGCTGGCGCTGTCGGCCTGTACCGCTTCGCCGTACCGACCCAGCGCCTTTATTTCATCGGCGACCGCCTGGGCTTTATCGGCCGATTTTTCATACGTAATAACCACATCGGCACCGGCGCGTGCCAGCGACAGCGCGATTGCGCGACCCAACCCACGGCTGGCACCGGTAACCAGCGCCTTCTTACCTGTTAAATCGATCTGCATGATGACCTCGTTGCGAGAGTGGTGAGCATCATCATTAGGTATAGACGGTCGGGGTGATTAACGGCTGAAGTATTCCACCTTCTCAAACGCCGCGCGCAGAACCTCAGAGGTTAACGTCACCGGTAAATAGTGAATCGACTCGCCCGGGCGCAGGGTATGGGCAATGACCCGGTCCAGCTCTGCGCGGTTATTGATATCGACTTCCAGCGCCGCCAGGGTGGTCGGCAGGTTAAAGTGCTGATACGCCTGCACTAACTGCGCCAGCACATCGTCCTGACCAAGCAGGGCGCTCTGTACCAGAATGCCGTAGGCCACTTTGGTACCGTGGAGGAATTTATCCGTCTGCGGCAGCACCGTCAGTCCGTTGTGCACCGCATGGGCGGCGGCGACCCGGGTGTAACGTTCCCCCAGCCCGCCAACCATCCCGCCGCCGGCGATAATCGCCTCCACCACATCGCGAAACGCCTGGGTCAGATCGCCGCGGCGCTGGTCCGCCAGCGCCGTTTCGCTGCTGGCCAGCAGCACATCGCGGATCGCCTGCGCGCCGTTAATCCCCAGCCGCACGGTGAGCGGCAGCGCCTCCGGCTGCGGCGCCAGCACCACGGCCTCATACCATTTGGCTAAGGTGTCGCCAATGCCCGCCAGCAGGTACTCCGCCGGGGCGTTGAGAATAATGCGCGGTTCGACCAGCACCAGAAAGTTGGCGTCATCGAAGAGCTCAAAATTCAGGGCCTGTCCGGCGTCGTTATACCACACCGACAGCGGCGTCCACGCCGCGCAGGTGGCGGCGATAGTCGGGATGGCCACCAGCGGTACCCCCAGGCGGCGGGCCAGCACTTTCGCGCTGTCGAGCAGCGCGCCGCCGCCGACGCCAATCACTACCGCCCGATCGTCACCGGAGGCCTGCACCAGCCCCGCCACGTCGCGTTCGCTGCAGTGGCCGGTAAAGCGGATCTTTTTCGCCTCCGGCAGGTGGAAGGCCGCCGGCAGAAAAGGTTCGGCGCCGGCCAGGGCGCGCTCGCCATAGACCCACACCGCTCGCGAGAGCTGGTCGGCGTTAAAAAAATCGCTCAGCCGCTCAAGGCTGCCAGGATGGGAGAAATAGTTGGCCGGGCCGGGCACGACGCGGATATCGCTGTTGCTCATGGAAGCTGTCCTTATGGGTGTTGGGCTAACCTGATGTTATGTCTGGACATCCAGATGGCTAATATTATTTCGTTGTATCTTATGCTTTTTACGCAGTTGTCAGCCAGCGGCGGCTATGAAAAATTCGTTAAATCAGAAGATTAATTGCCGCACGGGAGCAGTGATGAGCGCGAATCGCCTTGAGATGCATAACATTAGCCTGGCCTTCTCCGGCTTTCAGGCGCTGAACAAGGTGGACTTTACCCTCCATGGCGGGTCGGTGCATGCCCTGACCGGGGCCAACGGTGCGGGTAAGTCGACGCTGATGGCCGTGCTGTGCGGCACCAACGCCCACTATGAGGGCGAAGTGACGATCAACAACCAGCCGGTCATCATTCGTTCGCCGCGGGATGCTAAACAGCTGGGGATCCACCTGGTGCAGCAGGAGGTGGACGTAGCGCTGGTGCCGGGCCTGAGCATTGCCGAAAACATTATGCTGGACAGGCTGGCGGAGCCGGGCATGACCTTCCGCTGGTCGCGGGTTCGGCAGCTGGCGCGCGAGGCGCTGGCGCAGCTGGATGTGGCGCTGGACGTCCGGCGCTCCATTGACAGCTGCACGCTCGCCGAAAAACAGCAAATCCTGTTGGCCCGCGCCCTGTCGCACCATTGCCGCTTTTTGATCCTCGATGAACCCACCGCGCCGTTGGATCAGCATGAAAGTGAGCGTCTGTTTGCGGTAGTACGCCGTCTGCAGCACCAGGGGATCGGAGTGGTGTTTATTTCGCATCGTATCCATGAGCTGAAGGCGATCTGCGACACCCTGACGGTGCTGCGCGACGGACGGCTGATTGAGAGTGGCCCGATGGCGCCGCTGAGCGGGGAACAGATCGTCGAAAAGATGCTGGGCCACGAGCTGAGCGATATCTTCCCGCCGCCGCGCCCGCCGCACGGCGAAGAGGTGCTGTTGCAGGTTGACGGTCTGCATGATGAGGCGCTGCTGCAGGATATTTCGCTGCGCCTGCGGAAGGGGGAAATTCTGGGTATCGCCGGGCTGGCCGGCGCGGGCAAAACCGAGCTGTGCAAAGCGCTGTTCGGCGCCAGCAAAAGCCGGGTGCAGAGGGGCGAGCTGAACGGCCAGCCGTGGCGACCGCGCGATCCGGCCGACTCGGTGGGGCGCGGCCTGGCGCTGGTCCCGGAGGAGCGACGCAAAGAGGGCATTTTCATTGAAGAGCCGATCGCGATGAACCTGGCGGTCAGCGCCGATAACAGCTTTTCGCGCTGGAGCCTGTTTGGCCATCGGCAGGCCTGGCGCTGGGCGGAGGAGGTGATTGCCCGCCTCGGCGTGCGCGCTACCGGTCCCGGTCAGACGCTGCGCCGTCTTTCTGGCGGCAACCAGCAGAAGGTGGCCATTGGCAAATGGCTGCGCGGTGATGCCAACGTTTTGATTTTTGACGAACCGACCAAAGGGGTCGATGTGAAAGCGAAAACCGATCTGTTCATGCTGATCGATGGTCTGGCACGGGAAGGCAAAGGGGTGATTTATGCCTCGGGTGAATTCGCCGAGCTGGTCGGTTTATGCGACCGCATCTGCGTACTGTGGGACGGACGGATCGTAGCGGAGATCCCCGGCGCGGAAGCCCGGGAAGAGACACTGCTTTATTATTCAACCGGAGGAGCGGCAGCGTGAGCAAGGCCCTGGCAGTAAACGCGACGGTATCGGGCCGTCAGCGATTTTTTGATTTTCTCTATAAGTGGGGCATGTTGCTGACCGTGGTGCTGCTGGTGGCGGTCTTTGGCCTCGCCTCGGACAACTTCCTTGACCCGTTCAACATCATCAACATTCTGCGCTCGATTGCCATCGTGACGGTGATTGCCATTGGGGTGTCGATTTCCCTCACCATCGGCGGCTTCGATCTGTCCGTCGGATCGACGGCATCGCTGGCTAACGCGCTGGTGATTTCCCTGTTTGTCTGGCATGGCCTGGGGACCACCGAAGCGATTCTGATAACCCTCGCGCTCTGCACCTTGGTGGGGCTGTTTAACGCCTTTCTGATCGTGGTGCTGCGCATTCCTGACATGCTCGCCACCCTGGCCAGCCTGTTTGTGATTCAGGGCGTGGCAATGACCTACAGCTATGGTGGGTCGATTACCGAAAACATGGTGCTGCCGAGCGGCGAGATGGCGGAGGGTACTATCCCGGCGGCCTTTGGCGCGCTGGGGCAGGTGCCGACCATCGTCATTATCATGCTGGTGGTGACGCTGGTCGCCCAGCTGGCGCTGTCGTTCACTACCCACGGACGGCGGATGTACGCCATCGGCGGCAACCCGGAGGCGGCGCGGCTCTCCGGCCTGCGGATCACGCGTTACAAAGTCGCAGCATACGTGATTGCCTCGCTGCTGGCCGGGCTCGGCGGCATTCTGCTGGCCTCGCGCATCGGCTCTTCGCAGGTCAACGCCGGCGGCGGCTATCTGATGGACGCGGTGGCCGCGGCCTGGATCGGCTTTTCGCTGGCGGGCTCCGGCAAACCAAACGCCCTGGGAACGCTGGTGGGGGCGGTGATCCTCGGCGTGCTCTCCAACGGGCTGGTGATGCTCTCGGTGCCGTATTACGCGATGGACATTATTAAAGGGTTGGTGCTGGCTGGCGCGCTGGCACTGACCTATTTTCAGCGCCGTACTTAACATTTTACAGGGTAAACCGCATGAAAAAGATCGCACTCTCTCTGATGACGCTGGGTCTGCTGCAGTCGACGGCGGCGCTGGCCACCGCCCCGACGCCGGTGCCGGCGGCGATTGCCGAACACAACGGCCCGATCCGCATTGCCGTGATCCGCAACCTCGGGTCTGACGATAACACCACCCAGTTTGTCGCCGGGGCGTTGCAGGAAGGCAAAAAGCTCGGTTTCAAAATCAGCACCTTCCTGAGCAACGGCGATGACGCCAAATTCCAGGACTTCGTCAACCAGGCCATCAGCCAGAAATACGATGGCATTATTCTCTCCCAGGGGCGTGACCCGTATTCCACCGCCCTGGTGAAGAAGGCGGTGGACGCCGGGATCAAAGTGGCGGTGTTCGATACCGCGGTAAGCGGTGAGATCCCCGGGGTGACGGTCAGCCAGCAGGATGACGCCTCACTGACCGAGCTCTCCTTTGGCCAGCTGGTGAAAGACTTCAACGGTAAGGCCAACATCGTCAAGCTGTGGGTGGCGGGCTTCCCGCCGATGGAGCGCCGTCAGGCGGCTTACCAGACGCTGCTGAAGCAAAACCCGGGGATTAAAGAGCTGGAGTCGATCGGCGCCGTGTCATCCGATGTGCAGGGCGACACCGCCAACAAAGTGGGAGCGATCCTTGCCAAGTATCCGAAAGGGAAAATCGACGCGATCTGGGGCACCTGGGATGCCTTTAGCCAGGGAGCCTATAAAGCGCTGAAAGAGAACGGTCGCACCGAGATCAAACTCTACAGCATTGATATTTCCAACCAGGATCTGCAGCTGATGCGCGAGGCCGGCAGCCCGTGGAAGGTGAGCGTGGCGGTGGATCCGAAGCTTATCGGCGCGACCAACGTGCGGCTGATCGCCAACAAGATCGCCGGCGAGCCGACGCCAGCCACCTACGACTTCAAGGCGGCAGCGATCCCGCAGGCGCTGCTGGCGGCCCAGCCGGGGGCGGTGAACGTGGCGTCGCTGGGGAAAATTATCCCTGGCTGGGGCCAGACCGAAGACTTTATCGCGCCGTGGTTCGCGACGCTGGAAGCGAAGAACAAATAAAATCAAGCCGGGTGGCGGTGGGTGGCGGCCTGGTGCCCTCGCCCCGGCCCTCTCCGCAGGGAGAGGGGGAAAACCATACCACCGGGCGAGAGGGATCCCCTATGTCAGCATTACCTTCCCCCGAATACAGCCGCAATATGCGGCTGATTGGCCATAGCGATCAGGGCGGTCGTCCGGACGGCGTGCAGCTGATGGTGCACCGCGGATTCGCCTATATCGGCCATATGGTGTCGCAGGGCTTTTCCGTGGTCGATGTTCGCGATCCGACCCGGCCCACCACCGTCAACTATATTGCCGCGCCGCCGGGCACCTGGAACGTGCACCTCCAGGCGCATGACGATCTGCTGCTGGTGATCAACGCCCGGGATCTGTTTGCCGACGCCCGTTTTGCTGATGAGAAGGTGTACTACACCCGCTCGGTGGGCGACACGGTCAGCGATGTGCAGGACAAGGGCTGGAGCGCCGGGCTGCGTATCTTTGATATTTCCACTCCCGCGCAGCCGCGGGAAATCAGTTTCCTGTCGCTTAACGGCATCGGTATTCACCGCATCTGGTACGTCGGCGGGCGCTGGGCGTATGTGTCCGCGCTGATCGACGGTTTTACCGACTACATCTTCCTGACCATCGATCTGGCCGATCCGCGTAAACCCAAAGTGGCCGGGCGCTGGTGGCTGCCGGGGATGCACCAGGCGGGCGGTGAAACACCGGACTGGCCGCAGGGCAAACGCTATGCGCTGCATCACGCCATTATTGCCGGGGATACCGCCTACGGCAGCTGGCGCGACGGCGGCCTGACGCTGCTGGATGTCAAAGACCGTACCCAGCCGAGGCTGATTAGTCATCGCAACTGGAGCCCGCCGTTCGGCGGCGGAACGCATACCGCGCTGCCGCTGCCGGATCGCGATCTGCTGGTGGTGCTGGATGAAGCGGTGCTCGACAACCAGGAGGACGGCGAGAAGCTGATCTGGCTGTTTGATATCCGCGAGCCAACCAACCCGGTGAGCATCGCCACCTTCCCGCCGCCGGATGAAGCGGATTACGTGGCGAAAGGGGCGCATTTCGGTCCGCACAACCTGCATGAGAACCGGCCGGGGAGCTTTGTCAGCTCAACGCTGATTTTTGCTACGTTTCAGAATGCCGGCGTGCGGGCTTACGACATTTCCAACCCGTATCGCCCGCTGGAGACCGGGGCGCTGGTGCCGGCTGCGCCTGAGAGAATGATGGATACCCGTCCCGGCCGCCCGCGGGTGATCCAGTCCTGTGACGTGTTTGTCGATGCGCAAGGCATTATCTACAGCACCGATTACAACGGCGGGCTATCGGTGATTGAGTATCTGGGGTGAGGGTAAGGTAAACGCAAAATTGTAATCGCATGTCTGCCGGGTGGCGGCTTTCGCCTTACCCGGCCTACGAAAGAGTGCAAGATCAAACCGTTATGCGGCTATCTGTAGGCCCGCGCAAGCGCATGGACTGCACCCCAAAAGTTGGACACCCAACTGAGTAAGGTGCAATTTTATGGCTAAACCAAAGTATTCCCCTGAAACAAAACTGGCTGTGGTTAATCATTATTTGTCCGGTAAAGACGGAGAACAGAGTACAGCCGACCTTTTTGGTATTGAAAGAACATCTGTCCGTCGCTGGGTCAGGGCATGGCAGTTCCACGGTGCAGAAGGCCTGACTGCAAAAAATAATCATTATTCCGATGAATTTAAACTCGTGGTCGTCCGGGCGGTTATCAGTGACCGCCTGACGATGCGTGAAGCGGCTGCCCGGTTTAATCTCTCCGCAGAAATACTTGTCCGGCGCTGGCTCGACGTGTACAACGATGCCGGAGCGGAAGGTCTTTTAAACATGCAATGCGGACGGCCCGGACAAATGACAAAGCCAAAAAATATCCCACCACTGACAGATAAAGAGCTGGAAAAACTCTCTCCCGAAGAGCTCAGGGCCGAACTGCGTTATCTGCGGGCAGAGAATGCCTATCTAAAAAAGTTGAAAGCCTTGGTTCAGAGCGAAAAAAATGGCAAAAAGCCCTGATAATCAGTGAACTAAGGCATGAACACGCTCTGCGGGACCTTCTGCGGGCGGCCGGTATGTCCCGTAGCACGTGGTATTACAATATGAATGCACTGAAGCAAGGGGACAGGTATGCGGGTCTTAAAGAGAACATCAGGAAGATATACCACTATCACAAAGGTCGTTATGGCTACCGCAGGATCACGCTCGCACTGAGAAAACAGGGGCTGCGGATAAACCATAAAACAGTGCAGCGGCTGATGGCAGAACTGTCACTCCGGTCTGTGATAAGGGCGAAAAAATATCGTGCCTGGAAAGGGAGAACGGGCGAGGCCGCGCCCAATATCCTGAGCCGGAACTTCGGTGCGTCAAAAGCCAACGAAAAATGGGTAACAGATGTGACAGAGTTCCCGGTACAGGGAAAAAAGCTTTACCTGTCGTCAGTTCTCGATCTGTTTAACCGGGAGGTTATCGCCTACAGCCTGTCGGAAAGGCCGGTGATGGAGATGGTGAATACGATGCTGGACGGTGCGTTCCCGAAGCTCAGACCGGGAGATGCTCCGCTGCTGCACTCGGATCAGGGCTGGCATTACAGGATGAGGAGCTATCAGGAACGTTTAAAGGCGCATGGGATGACGCAGAGTATGTCGCGTAAAGGAAACTGCCTGGATAATGCAGTGATGGAAAACTTCTTCGGGACCCTGAAATCGGAGTGTTTTTATCTGAGGGAGTTCAGGAGTGTCAGTGCGCTAAGAAAAGCCGTAGAGGACTATATCCATTACTACAACAACGAGCGGATAAGCCTGAAATTAAAAGGCCTGAGTCCGGTAGAGTACCGAACCCAGGCTCTGAGAGCCGCTTAATATGAACCATCCAACTTTATGGGGTCAGTCCAGCAGCGCCGCCGGGCAATCCCAGAAAATGGCACTTTTTTAGGGGGTGCTCCCTCTCCCTGTGGGAGAGGGTTGGGGTGAGGGAAACAGGCGCACTCAGCTGTACTGGCGTACCCGCGCCAGCAGCTCGTCGACGCTGTCGATACGCTCGGCCAGCACGATCAGCGCTCTGCCCAGGGTAATGGCGTGGCGCAGGCACTCATGACGCATGGCGTCGTCCTGGATAGTGTCGATATCCGCGACGTGCGACAGTCCGACGCTGCGGCGGATCAGTTCGCTGCCGCAGAAGCCGACCGCGTCCGCCCAGACTTTCTTCAGAAAGGCGGAGGCATAGCCGGGGTAAGCCAGCGCCGCGTCGCGGGTTTTCTCCGCCGCCAGCGCCTGGAAGCGCTCGGCAAAGGTGGTCCACAGCTGGTGGATGTCGTTCAGCCTCTGCTCGCGCGCGGCGGCGGCATCGCGAATGCCGAGCTGGCCCGGCAGGCCGCAGTAGTTAAGCAGCAGGTTGCCGATGGCGGTGCCGATATCGAAGCCGATGGGGCCGAAGTAGCCGAACTCGGCGTCGATGGCCTTCAGGCTACCTTCGGCAACGAAGATCGACCCGCTGTGGATATCGCCGTGCAGCAGCGCTTCCGCATGGGCAAAGAAACGGTGCTTCAGCGCCGCCACCGCCAGCTTAAGCTGGGCGTCGTCGCGCAGGGCGGCGACATCGGCCTCCAGCTCCGCCGGGTAGTTATTGCGCTCGTGGATCTGATACGGGTCGTTAAAGAACAGATCCTCGGTGATCTCGCACATCGCCGGGTTAATAAACTGCGCCACCTGCGCCTTTTTCTCGTGGGGATGGAGGTAGAAATCGCTGGTGTGGAACAACACCTGCGCCAGATAGTCGCCAAGCTGGCGGGCCGCCTGGGGATAGTAGACGTTAGCGATAAGCTCTCCGCGCCAGATGCGGTGGTCGGAAAGATCTTCCATCACCATCACCGCCAGCTCGGGATCAAAGTGATGGATTTTTACCGTGTGCTGCGGGCTGTGCTGATAGTGGGCGACCAGGGTCTGCGCTTCGAGACGGGCGCGGTCGAGGGTCAGCGGCCAGGATTCGCCGACGCAGCGCACGTAGGGCAGGGCCTGTTTGACGATCGCCCGGCTGACGCCCTGACGATCGAACACTTTAAACACCAGATTGAGGTTGCCATCGCCCACTTCCTGCGCGCTGACCAGCTCAGATGGGTTGTCGATGCCGGCGAACTGTTGCGCGTAAGCCACGGCATCGTGGGCGGTGAAGGTATGGTATTGCGACATTGCCTCGATCCTCGAATTCTGATTAAGCCGTTCAGACGTCTATACTTCTGGATTCCATCCTGACACAATGTGATACAACAACGCAACAGGGATTTAACGACATGCAGACATTACAGACCACCAGCCTGCGGGTGAGTGAAAATCAGCTTTTTATTCTCGACCAGCAGGCCTTGCCGCAGGAAAAACGCTGGCTGGCGGCGGATAACGTTGCGCTGCTGGTGGATCATATTCATACCCTGCGGGTGCGCGGCGCGCCGCTGATTGGCCTGTCCGCCAGCCTGCTGCTGGCCCTGCTGGCCCAGCGCGGCCTGAACCGGGATGCACTCCAGCAGGCGCTGGAGACGCTGCGCGCGGCGCGGCCGACGGCGGTCAACCTGATGAATAATCTGGATCGCATGAAGCAGGCGCTGGCCCGGGAGGATTACCCGCAGGCGCTGGAAGCGGAAGCCTTGCGTCTGGTCGAAGAAGATAAACAGCTGTGCGACCGCATCGCTGAGGCGGGCAGTGCGCTGGTGAAGCCCGGCAGTCGACTGCTGACCCACTGCAACACCGGTGGCCTGGCGACCGCCGGGGTAGGGACCGCCCTGGGCGTTATCGCGCTGGCGCACCGGCAGGGAAAAGTGACCAACGTATGGGTTGATGAAACCCGGCCGCTGCTGCAGGGCGGTCGTTTAACCGCCTGGGAGCTGGGCGAGCTGGGCGTGCCCTATCAGCTGATCGCCGATTCAATGGCCGCCAGCCTGATGGCGCAGGGGCAGGTGGATGCGGTGTGGGTCGGCGCCGACCGTATCGCCGCCAACGGCGACGTGGCGAATAAAATCGGCACCTATTCTCTGGCGGTTTTGGCCCATTATCACCAGATCCCGTTTTACGTCGCTGCCCCGCAGACCACCCTCGACCGCCATTGCCCGAACGGGGCGGCGATCCCCATTGAGCAGCGCGCGGCGGCGGAAGTGACCGGAGTGGCGGGCAGCTTCGGCGCGGTACAGTGGGCGCCGACGGGGGCCGCCGTTTACAATCCGGCGTTCGACGTCACGCCTGCTGGGCTGATAAGCGGCTGGGTGCTGGACAGCGGGGTGGTCACCCCGGCGCAGGTCGCCGCCGGGGCGTTTGCGCCGGACAACGGATAACGGACGTCGTGCCGGGCCTGGAAAAAAAGGTTTTCCCGGGCCCGGACAAACACCGCGCCGCTACGGCCGGGGCGGATGATCGGTCGATACGCTGACCGAGGGCGGTAATAGCCGCCTGGAAGGGACACAGCGTACCGACGTCGGTCTGACGGCAGCCCGGCTGATGCCACTCCTGACGCAGCATCGGGTGCTGCGCGTCCGGCGTCTGCAGACGACGCAGGTCGTCGAGGCCCTGGGCCTGGAAATAGACCCGCAGATAGCGTTCTCCGCTCTTCGCGTTGCGCCAGCGCTCCAGCACCAGGCTACTGCCCGGCGGGATATTTCCCCGGCTGTAGCCCGGCAGCTGCCAGCTAAAGTTCATCAGCGTGCGCACCATGGCGATATTGGTGTCATGGGCCACCAGCAGCAGCCAGCGTACGTTCGGATCCGCCTCCGGTTTGACGCCATCGAGCATAGCGTTGAGCAGCACCGACCCGCGTTTTTGCGCGGTATACAACACATCGTTACTCAGATCGTAGTTTTCCGTTAACAGCGGCAGCAGGGCGGTGATCTGCCTGGCCTGGGTGATCTTGCCCCACGCCAGCTGGCTGAGAGGCAGGTTTTCACTCCAGCCGAGACGCAGCGTCTCCACCATATTGGCCATCACGCTCAGTCCGCTAATGGTGGTCTTCCCACTTTTGCTCTGCTCGACCTGCCACGGGGTATCGAAGATCGGGCAGGGCTTATCGGCCTGACAAACCGCCTGTTTCAATAGCTGGATGGTCGGCGCCAGCGCCTGCCGACGCTGCGCCAGATCCCCGGCCTTCTCTTTCACCGCCGCCAGCTGGCGGGCGGGGTCGGTTTGCGTGGCGGCGAACTTGTCGGTCTGAAACAGGGGATCGGCATCCCCGCTGACATAATGGATAGCGACGCCGCAGCCGGGGAAGGCGCCATCCACCAGCGCCTGGGCGGTCGCTCGCGTCCGCTGCAACGGGCTGGCGCGCACGTATATCGACTCCGCCGTCGGGCATCCGGCCTGCAGCAGGCCGAGCTGGCGGTAATGCTGGCCTTCCGCACGCCCTTTGTTGACCACGGCGGCATAGCCATGGCCGGTGAGCTCCCCGTCATGGGTGGTCCACTCGGTCCACGGTCGGCCGGTGGCGGCCTCGATGGCTTCCCGGTTGCCGGCCGTCGGCGGACGAATACCGTGGCGGCTGAGCTCGACAACTTTCTCCAGCTGCCAGTCCGCGGCGGCGGCAGATTGCAGCGCCAGCAGCGGCAGCGCGCAGGCGATAAACAGGCGTAACAGCCCCTGATGTCTTGCAGGCATCATATCTTCTTCCTTATTCGTTAATCGGTTATGAGGAGAACGAGGTCTGCCGTTCGACGGCATGGCGCCGGGCGACGATGGCGGCAGTGGTAAAACAGAGTAGCGCGGAACCCAGACCGGTACCCACCCAGAACAGCGCCAATGTGCTGAAATCATACAGCGTTTTGCCGTTTTCAAGGATAGCCGTTTTATCAATAATGATCCCGGTGAGAAACTCGCCCAGGCCGGCGCCGGCGTAGCTGGCGATGCCGATGGTGCCGAGCGCGGCCCCGGCGGCCTTGCGCGAAGAGATATCGACGGCGATCAGCCCGCCAAGGAAGCAGGTCAGGGCGCCAATGGTGGCCCCGAAGATAATCATCGCCAGAATATCAGTGTAGTAATTGTGCGGCGACCAGAGCATCAGGGCGAAGCCGGCGGTGTTCAGCAGGCTGATGAATCCGGCCATCACGCTGCGGTTGCGCGGGAAAAAGCGGTCGGAGAGCATGCCGGCGATGATAGTCCCGGCGATGCCGGCGATAGCGTTGACGCCGATAATCCCGGACGCCTCCAGCGTGGAATAAGCTTTATCCTGCTCGAGAAAGAAGATCCCCCAGGAGTTGACGGCGTAGCGGTCGATGTACATAAAGGCGGAGGCGAGGGCGAGGGTCCACAGCGCCGGGTTGCGCAGCGCCAGCAGCTGGTTTTTAAACACCGAGCCGCGGGCTTCGACCTCCTCCTGCGGTTCATCGCGGATGACGTTGATGGACGGGAAGCCGCTGCTCTGCGGCGAATCGTGCATGAACAGCACCAGCAGCACCACGCCGGCGGCGCCGAGCGCGGCGGTGGACAGGTAGCCCATCTGCCAGCCAAACCCGGCGATCACCGCGGCGATCACCATATAGGTCACCGCCTCGCCGATATTATGCGCCGTCGACCAGATGCCATAGAAGGTGCCGCGCTCCTTAACGCCGTACCAGCGCGCCAGCGAGACCGCGCAGGGGCCGACGCCCATCGACTGCGCCCAACCGTTGATCCCCCAGAAGATGGCCAGCAGCAGGGCGTTGGTGGTCATCCCCATCATCGGTTCATCCCGGCGCTGAGCAATAAACCGAGGCTCATATAGCGCACCACGTTGGCGTGATCGGCGATAAAACCATTGACCAGTTTGCCGATGGCGTAGCTGAAGAACAGGGTAGAGCCGATCATGCCGAGCTCCGTCGGGGTGATCCCCAGCTCCACCAGCGCGCTTTTGGCGACGGTGAAGGATAACCGGCAGACGTAAAAGGTGACGTAGGCCAGGGTCATGGCGATAAAGGTTTGCCAGCGCACCCGGCGAAAACGGTGTTCATCAAACGCGGCGCCCGCTTTCGGCGGCGACGCCCGGAAAAAAGCGATAATTCCAGACATAGGTGGTTCTCCGCAGGTCGGAGGCCTGACTGATTGATGTGGTTCGTCCGTGAATGAAGTTATCGTTACTGTGTAGAGTACATAATCAGAAATAGCCTGACCCGTAAGGGTTAATGTAATGGTTGTGGGATCATCTTTTTCAGCTGCGGGTAGAGCGTTGGGCTGGCCAGCAGCAGCGGATTGCCGCGCTGGATCCCCTCCTGCGCCAGAAAATCGTTGCTGGCGCCGCCCGCTTCGCGCATCAGCACCAGCCCCGGCAGGGCGTCCCACGGGTTCATGTGCGGCTCGTAGTAGCCAATCAACCGGCCCGCCGCCGCCCAGGCGCTCATCAACGCCCCGGAGCCGTTGCGGATAAACATGCCGCCGTCGCTGAGCAGCGCCTGCAGAAACGGCAGAAAGTCCGCCGGGGTGACGCGATGCGAGGTGCCGACGCCCATCACGCCCTCTTTGACCGTCGTCGCGGGGTGCGGACGGATCGGAGCGTCGTTGAGCCAGGCGCCATGGCCCCGCAGGGCGTGAAACAGCTCGCGATGGTTGGGGTCGTAGACCACGCCGATGACCGGTTCGCCGTCGGCGACGATCGCCAGCGACAGGCACCAGGTGTGCAGGCCGTTGAGGAAACAGCTGGTGCCATCGATGGGGTCGACCACCCACAGCACTCGCGCGTCGGGCAGGCGGGCGCCGCTCTCTTCGCCGAGAAAGCCATCCTCCGGAAACGCGCTCTGAATGCGCTGTTTGACAAAGGCCTCCACCCGCTTATCGGCCACGCTGACCACATCCTGCAGGTCGTCGCCCTTATGGTCGACGGTCAACGCCTCGCGCTGTTGATAGTATTCAAACGCCAGCTCAGCCCCCGCTTTCGCCAGCTCGCAGGCCAGACGGTAGCGGGCCTGTAGCGCTTCTGATTCCTGAGATTGCATAGTGACTCCCTATTTTGCACACGTGTGCATTTTGCGTGAAAAAAACAGCCCCGAAGGGCCGAATGAGTGTGGCCGGGTTTCGCAGAAGATTCTGTGATCGCTCCAGCATAAAATGATTTTTTCATTTAGCACTATGACGAATAATTAGTTTCACCGGCACTTCGCGATGGCGCGAGGGCAGGCTGAAGCGGGCGATCCGCGTCATTAACAAATCCACCGCGTGGTGGGCCAGCAGGGCGGTATTCTGCTGAACGGTGGTGAGCTGATAGGGCTGCCAGTCCGCCTGCGGGATATCGTCAAAGCCGACGATGGCCGGCAGCGGGGCGGCGGCATCCCGCAGGCCGTCCTGGGCGCCCAGCGCCAGCATATCGGTGGCGCAAAACAGCGCCTGCATCCCGGGGTTTTCAGCAACCAATTCTCTGGCAGCCTGGTAGCCGGCCTGATAGCCGCCGCCGTCGCAGAAGCGGCTGCTCACCGCCATATCCGACGTCCGGGCGATAAAAGCCTCATAGCGCTGGCGGGTGCTGAAGTTCTCGCGATTTTCGCCAATAAAGCCAACCTGCCGCCAGCCTCGGCGGCTGAACAGATCCGCCACCAGCTTCGCTCCCTGGGCGTTATCGCTGCACACCCGGTCGCAGCCGGCGAGGTCCGCATGGCGGTTGATCAGGGTGACGGGGATCTTGCGCGCCAGATACTCCTCCGCCAGCGACAGCGGCGGCGCGCCGGAGGTGATGATCACCCCGGCGACGTGATAGCTCAGCAGTTGTTTAAGCGAGGGGGCGAGCTGCTGCGGATCGTCAGCGTTCATCAGCAGCGGCATAAAGCCATTGAGCGCCAGCTGATGGACCAGCGGCGCCAGCAGTTTGCTGCGAAACGGGTTGTCGAAACCGGCGGTGACGATGCCGATAAAATTACTGCTGCCGGTGATCATCGTCCGGGCGATGATATTCACCTGATAGCCCAGGGCTTCCGCGGCGCTCAGCACCTTCTGCCGGGTCTTCTCCGACACCGAGGCGCCGGGGGTGAAGGTGCGGGAGACCGCCGAGCGCGAGACCCCGGCCAGTCTGGCCACGTCCTCGGCCTTAATCCATTTTTTATCGCTCATCGTCGTTTCGCGCCGTCTGTTTTCCAGGAAGCCGACGCCCGGGCGGGCGTCGGTCACGCACACTGCCTGAAAAGGTATCACAGAAAGGCGTCGTCGCGCAGCGCCTTGCGCCCTATGCCGGGTAGCGGATGTGCTCCACCTCACGCTGCAAAATCACCTTGCCGTGGCGAATGGAGGTCAGCACCCGTGCCTGACGACGGACGGCCTCGTAGTCGTTTTCCGCATCGAGGATCAGCAGGTTCGCCGGGCGGCCTTCGGCGAGGCCGTAGTTATCGCCCAGACACAGCGCCCGGGCGCTGTTGTCGGTGACAAAGTCGAGACAGCGCTGCAGATCGTCATAGCCGAGCATATGGCAGATGTGCAGTCCGGCATCCAGAATGCGCAGGATATTGCCGTTCCCCAGCGGGTACCACGGATCCTGAATCGAGTCCTGGGCAAAGCAGACATTGATGCCGGCGCGATCCAGCTCCGCCACCCGGGTGACGCCGCGCCGTTTCGGCCAGCTGTCAAACCGGCCCTGCAGATGAATGCTTTCGGTCGGGCAGGAGATGAAGTTGATGCCTGAGGCTTTCAGCAGGCGAAACAGCTTTGAGCAGTAGGCGTTATCATAAGAGCCCATCGCGCAGGTGTGGCTGGCGGTGACCTGCGCCCCCATGCCGCGCACCCGCGCCTCTTCCGCCAGCACTTCGAGGAAACGCGACTGCGGATCGTCGATTTCATCGCAGTGGACATCCACCAGGCGGCCGTAACGCTGGGCGAGGTCCATCAAAAACATCACCGAGCTGACCCCTTTGTCGCGGGTGTTCTCATAGTGCGGAATGCCGCCCACCACGTCGGCGCCCATCTCGATGGCGCGCGTCATCAGCTCCCGGCCGTTGGGATACGATTCGATTCCCTCCTGCGGAAAGGCGACAATCTGCAGATCGATGAGATCGGCGGCCTCTTGTTTCACCGCCAGCAGCGCCTGCAGGGCCGCCAGCGACGGGTCGGTGACATCCACATGGGTGCGGACGTGCTGGACGCCGAAATCGCGCAGCATGCCGATGGTTTTCATGGCCCGCTGGCGGGTGTCCTCCGGGGTAATACTCGCTTTGCGCTGGCTCCAGCGGGTGATGCCTTCAAACAGGGTGCCGCTGCGGTTCCACTCCGGCTCGCCCGCGGTGAGGGTGGCGTCAAGATGGATATGCGGCTCGACGAAGGGCGGGATCGCCAGCCGGCCCCGGGCGTCGATATCCCCTGCGTCGGCAGTCTGCATCGCGGCCTGGGCGGTGATGCGGTGAATCATCCCGTCCTGCAGGTCAAGGGTAAACAGCGCCTCCTGGCGGCGCAGGCGAGCGTTAATAATTTTCATGGTGGGTCCTGTAAATGGTTTTGCGATAAACGCCAGATCACCAGCGCGACCGAGGCGTTGAGATGAAACTGAGGGTGGCTGACCGGGTAGCCGGTCAGTTTTTCAATGCGCTGGATGCGCTGATGCAACGTGTTGCGATGGAGACCCAGCCGGTCGGCGGCCCGCACCACGTTGCCGTTCTCCTGCAGCAGCGTCTCGAGGGTCTCCAGCAGCAGCCACGGCGCTTTACGGCCCGGCTCGATCAGGCAGCCGAGGGTGTCGTGCATAAAATCGTTGAGCAGCGCCGGGTCGCTGACCGCGGACAGCAGTTTGATAAACCCCAGCTGCTGATAGTCGCTGATGCGCTGGGTTGGCCGCAGGGTATCGCACAGATCCAGCGCCTGGCGCGCCTGCGACAGCGCCCGCGGGTAACCCTGCAGCTGCCTGACTGGTGCGGAGAGGCCGCAGAGCAGCGACAAACCCTCCTCTCCGTCCGCCAGCGCCTGCAGCCACTGCTGTAGCCATTTTTTCTGCTGAAAGCCTTCCCCCTCCTCATCCGGCAGCAGGAAAAGGAACATGTTGCTGCGCTCCAGCAGCGGGAAGGGGTTGCCCTGCTGGTTGAGCTGCTGCTGCAGCTGCTGACGTACGCTGCGGTGGGCCTGCAGCAGCCAGGCTTCGGCCTGTTCGGGCGGGAACTGGCGAAACAGGCGGGACAGCCCCTCCAGACGCAGCGCCGCCAGCCGCAGCGGACGGGTAAAATCGAGCTGCTGATGGAGGGCGCGCTGGTGGAGCATCTGCAGGTCCGGATAGTCGCCGGTGACCAGCTGCATCAGAATGTCGCGCTGCGACTGCAGGACGTTTTCGCTGCGGACCAGCGCGGTGCCGATGCGCTCGGTGACAATCACCATCTTCAGCAGGTAGGGCTGCTCGATCAGCGGCATGCCCAGCTCGTCGGCAAGGGCGATCAGCGTGGCGGGAATGGCGTGGATATAGGCCTCGCCGGTGAGGATCACCATCCCGGCGATGCCGCGCTGTTTGCCCTCCATCAGCAACTGGATCAGGTTGGCTTCATCCCGGGGATGGTTGATGCCGGTGATAAACACCAGCTCGCCGCCTATGATCCACTCGGCGATATGTTCATTTTCCGCCACATAGTACCAGCGTACGGCCCGCTGCAGCCCTTGCTTTCCCGCCCGCAGACGCAGGGCGGAGAGTCCCTCAAGGGCCAGCAGTTCGCTGACCGTCAGGCTCATGGCTCCTGCTCCGCGACGGCGGCAGGCTGACGTTTGCTTAGCAGGGTCAGGACGATATAGACCAGCGCGGAGACGGTGATCCCCACCAGCGGCGCGATCCACGGCGAAAGATAGGCCACCACCGCGCCGGCGGCGTAGGCGCCGAGTCCCAGCCAGTTAAAACGCGGCAGGCGGGCGTTCTGCAGCAGGGGATAGCGCCCGCTGCGGGTGAACCAGTAGTCGGCGAGGATCACCCCGCCGATGGGCGGAATAATACTGCCCAGCAGCACGAGGAAGGGGATCAGCATTTCGTACATCCCGCCAATGGCCAGCACAATGCCCACCCCGGCGGCGGCGAGGGTCAGCGTCCGGCGACGTTCGCTGCGCAGCAGATGGCAGGCGGCGGCGGAGACGTTATAGATGGTGGGGCCCTGGATGGTCAGCAGGTTGAGACAGAGCATGATCACCGCGGCGACCGACAGCCCCTGCAGGATCAGCACTTCAACGATATCGGCCTGTTGATAGACGATAGCGCACCAGGCGCCGGCGACGATCATCAGCCCGTTGCCGATGAGGAAGCTGCCCATGCTGGCGAGAATGGCGGTCCGGCTGGAGTTAGCCAGCCGGGTCCAGTTTGTCGCCTGGGTGGCGCCGCTGGCGAAGGTCCCGAAGACCATGGTGATGGCCGCCGACCAGGTCATGGTGTCGCTCGGCGCAATACGGGTCATCGCCTGCCAGCCGCCGGCGTGGTGCAGCGCCAGATACATGGAGACCATCAGCAGCACAAACATCAATGGCACCGACAGGCGCGACAGCGCGTCCAGTCCCTTGTAGCCCACCAGCGCGGTGACACAGAACAAAATGCCAAACAGCACCATCAACGGCTGGGTCAGCGCCTCGGGCAGAGCGAGGATCTTCACCAACGAGATAGCGACCGTGGCGGTGCCCCAGGCGTACCAGCCCAGCTCGGCAAAGCCAAGAATAAAATCGGCCAGCTTGCTGCCAATCTCCCCGAAGCAGAACCGGCCCATCAGCACCGTATTCAGGCCGCTGCGCGCGGCGATCCAGCCCAGCGACGCGGCATAGAGGGCCAGCAAGGCGTTGCCGATGACGGCTATCCACAGCAGATTGACGATGGAAAAGGAGACGCCGAGTTTACCGCCGGCGAACATCGTGCCGGTGAAAAAGGTAAAGCTGAACAACACCATGGCGATGGAAAATACGCCTTTGCGTCCGGCGGCGGGCGCTTCGACGAGGGGAAAATCATTGCTGTTTGACATCCTGGAACCTCTGGCTGGTAGATGGGCGGTGATAGCCGGAAGTAGCAAGAGATGTGCCAGGAAAAACCGGGCACGGGGAATAGCGCGCGGTGTGCAACATGCACAGTTATTGAAGGATCCCGGAGGGGTAATGCCATTCTACTGTGCATCCTGCCAGGTTTTGCACCAGTCCAGGGCAGAGGAGGGCAGTGAGCGCATCCCTGGCACCGGAGGAGAATTTTAGCCAGGACGATCCGCCTGTTTTTGGCCAGAGAGTAGTGGAGAATAGCGGTGTACTGAAAACGGTTGGTTAAATCACTGTGAATAAAGGTTATTTAATATGCTTTTATGATATAACCATTTGTCTTGTGTGTGTTTCCTGAAATATTGTCCCCTCCGGTTAGCGGTGTTAGTATCGGATAAATAGCCATTTAGACGGCTAAATAAATCATCGCTAACCTAAGGAACTGCTATGTGGCAAGAAAGACTCGCGCAACTGGTCACCACCTGTCATTGGATCGGCGCGAAAGGCTGGGCGCCGGCGACCGGCGGCAATATGTCGGTGCGTCAGGATGATACCTGGTGCTGGCTAAGCGAGTCGGGCCGCGACAAAGGCAGCCTGACAACCGAGGATTTTCTGCAGGTTGAGATCGCCACCAACCAGGCGCCTTCCGGACGGAAGCCGTCGGCCGAGACCGGTCTGCACACCCTGGTGTATCGCCTGTTCCCGGAAGCCAACGTGGTGCTGCATGTGCATACCGTCAACGCCACCGTGCTGTCGCGCATCGAAAAAAGCGACACGCTGGCGCTGCAGGGGTATGAAATGCAGAAAACCCTTAGCGGGCAGCATAGCCATCTCGATACCGTTCCGATCGCCATCTTCGATAATGACCAGGATATTGACGCCCTGGCGGCGCGGATTGCCGATTATGCGCAAACCCGCCCGCTGCGCTACGGCTTTCTGCTGCGCGGCCACGGCCTGACCTGCTGGGGGAAAGATATTCAGGAGGCCCGCCGTCAACTGGAGGGGCTGGAGTTCCTGTTCGAGTGCGAGCTGATGCGCCGCCGCTACGAGCCCTGAGCCGGAGCAGG
>OJXS01000216.1_pt1 | contig 20952 bp, 20 predicted proteins | sample 1600711 | NCBI WGS metagenome assembly OJXS01 (sample SAMN04436958, study PRJEB24849) | human gut metagenome | biome: human gut; feature: NICU; material: stool | host: Homo sapiens | place: USA: Saint Louis, MO | collected 2009-12-25
CCACCGAGATCTACACTCTTTCCCTACACGACGCTCTTCCGATCTCATAACTTATCAATGCTATCCGCCGCCTGGAGGCAAAAGGTGGTGCCGTGAGTACGGAGGGCGTCGCCAGTTGCTGAAACAACGACGCTAATTATGGCGCATGCCCGACGCAATCAATACCACCGCTGCTGGCCCGTAAATTATCCAAAATGATAATTTATCCGGGGGCGGCTCATTATTAAACAACGCGCGAGGAGGTCGGATAACCCTAATAGCGTAAAGCCTCTGTAGATGTATAAAATTAAAATAATGTTCTTATGATAGCGAGATATTCTGTCTACCCAGAATGGGATTGTTATTATCTGAATAAAATTAACCTATATTGAGATAATTTTGACAATGATAAAAAAACTTCCATTACCCGTGGCGGTTATCGCCGCCTTTTTCCCGTTTACCTCTGCAATAGCCCAAGAGTTCACGCAGGAACAGATCGACGCCATTGTGGCGAAGGCCGTCGATAAAGCCCTCGCCGAGCGCCAGGCGAAAATCGACGCTGCCGCCGATAAAAAAGTGGATGTTATTACTAACCCGCAGACCACCGCCGCCTCGCCGGATATGGCGATCCCCTTCGGCCTCAAGTTCAGCGGCTACGCCCGCTACGGCGCGCAGTTCCAGACCGGCGATCAGAAGTTTGTCGGCGTGGATGGCTCCTATAACGGCGCCTCGGCGATCGGTCGTTTAGGCAACGAAGGCAACGGCGGCGAATTCCAGATAACCAAAGCCTTCAAGAGCAGTAAAGGCGCTATCTGGGATATCAACGTCATGTTTGACCACTGGAGCGATGAAGTTAACCTGAAAAAAGCCTACGTCGGCGTCACCAACGTGCTGGAATCTAACCCCAACGCTTATATCTGGGCCGGCCGCGACTTCCATCAGCGTCCGCAGCAGGGGATCAACGACTACTTCTGGATGAACCACGATGGCCAGGGCGCCGGGGTGAAAAACTTTGATATCGGCGGCGTGCAGTTTGACGTGGCGGGGGTGTCGCAGGTGGAGTCCTGTAGCCCGGAAGTGATGGCCGATGAGGCCAACCCGTCGCGCATCACCTGTACCGGCGGCTCCGGTACCGGCGATAACGGCCACTACGCCCTGACCACCAAAACCCACAACATCAAGGCCGGGCCGATCGACGTTGAGGTATACGCCAACTACGGCTTCGATTCGAAAGCGGTGGACAGCGACGAGCGTCTCGACGCCTGGCAGGGCGGGCTGGTGCTGAGCCACACCAACGACAGCGGCGTCAATAAAGTGATCCTGCGCTACTCCGATAACTCGGATAACAGCGTCTACAACAAAACCGATGACCTGACCGCTATCTACGCCAGCTTTGAAGGTCTGCATAAATTTACCCGGCAGGCGCAGATCGAATATCTGCTGGCCTTCCACGACTATGACAACGGCAAGGACAACACCGACAACCGTAAAAACTACGGCGCCATCGTCCGCCCGATGTACTTCTGGAACGACGTTCACTCCACCTGGCTGGAAGCGGGCTACCAGCGCGTCGACTACGACCAGGGCGGCGATAACCACGGCTGGAAGCTGACGCTGTCGCAGAACATCGCCATCGGAATGGGGCCGGAGTTCCGCCCGATGCTGCGTTTCTACGTGACCGGCGGCCAGGTGGATAACAAGCGCACCGCGAAGGTCAACGGCACCAAAGACGAACAGTTGGATTCGCTGAACGTCGGCGGCATGTTTGAAGCGTGGTTCTAAGAGTGAAACCATCCCGGGTCGCGGTGTAAGAGCCAGACCCGGGTGCGCATTCCCGAAGGTGGCGCTGCGCGCCTGTCCGGGCAACCCGACCGCAGACTGCGGTGAACCCGTAGCCCCATTACACCCGCACTTTCGTCGCCACCAGCAGGCCGGTAATCAGCATCAACGTACCGGAGAGGACCAGCGGCGAGAGCAAACCGAGGTGATCCAGCGCCACGCCGCCAACCGCTGCGCCGCAGGTGTTAGCCAGCTGGATCACCGCCACCTGAATCGACCCGGCTTTTTCCGCCTGATCGGACAGGGAGCGGGTAATCCACGTTGACCAGCCAACCGGCACCAGCGCGAAGGCAAAGCCCCAGATCACCGCCACCGTCGACGCCACGATTTTACTCTCCCCCCACAGCACCAGCACCGCGGCGCTGATAGCCAGCACTACCGGGGCAATCGCCAGCGCCGCTTTCACCGAGCGCTTGAGCAGCATTGAGGAGAGCGAGGTGCCGACAAAGCTGGCGATGCCGAAGCTGAGCAGCACCAGCGTCAGACCGTCGACGTCAAAGCCCGCCAGGGTCATATACACCGGGCGGATATAGGTAAAGAAGGCAAACTGGCCGGCGAAGGCCATAAAGATGGCGCACATCCCGGCCATCACGCCGGGCCGCTTCAGCAGGCCGAACATATTTTGCTGCGCCGAGGTCGACTCGCCCGGTAGAGAAGGCAGCGCCTTCAGCACCCAAATCGTACAGACCACGCCCATGACCGCCGCGCCGTTAAAGACGTTACGCCAGCCGATAATACCGCCAAGGAAACTGCCCAGCGGCGCGGCGATCACCAGCGCTATCGATACCGCGCCGAAAATAACCGATAGCGCTTTGGGCACCACGCGCATCGGCACCAGCCGCATGGTGAGCGACGCCGACATCGCCCAAAAGCCGCCCAGCGCCAGACCAAGGCAGGCGCGGCCCAGCAGCAATAACGAAAAGCTGTTGGCAAACGAGACCAACAGGCAGGAAAGGGTCAGCAGGACGGAAAACAGAATCACCACGTAGCGGCGATCGGTATTGCGGATGATCGAGGTGATAAACAGGCTGGCGAACATCGCCACGAACGCCGTGGTGGTAACCGACTGCCCGGCAACGCCTTCGGAGATGCCTAAATCCTGCGCCATCGGCGTGAGCAGGCTGACCGGCAGGAACTCAACGGTAATCAGGCAGGCAACGCAGAAGGCCACCGCAAAAACCGCCGACCAGTTGGGTCGCGCCGCCTGATTAGCCTGCGGCGCAGAGGCATTCGAAGGAGTCATAAGTTACCTGCATGGTTGAATACGGAGGAGCCGCGCAGTGTAACATTTAAAATGTGACGAATTTAACGTTTTGACAACTTTTCAGGCTTTGCAAAGTACCTGCGTAGCTGCTCGCATAACCGGAAAATCACGTTTTTAGGTATTCCGTAACAGTAAGAGGAAGAAATAACATAGCACTTGGTGCTATATTTATGGTTACAGGATGTCAGCCAATGCGTATTTTTAAAACAAAATGGTTTACCAGGGAAGCCCGGGCTCATGCGATTGATGACGACGAACTTTGCAAAGCGATTGAAGCCACTCTCCAGGGAAAAGTAGATAACCTTGGTGGCGGCGTTTACAAAAAACGCCTCAATAAAAATCGCGATCGCGCAATCATCCTGGCAAAGGGTTCTGAGCATTGGTTTTACACATTTTTATACGCCAAACAGGATATCGCCAATATCGATAACCGAGAACTCGCGGCGTTCCGTGAGTTAGCCAGGCATTATTCCCTTCTCAGCGAGGAGAAAATGGCGGCATTGGTTAAGAGAAAAGAATTGGTGGAGATTTGTCATGACTGCAAAAACTAAATTCAAAAGCCCCGCCTTTGAAGCTATCCATAGCGCTGCCGCAGGTTTATACAGTGTTGATGCGATCGCGCAGGAGACGATGCGCAGCTTTGATGAAACATGCATCAGCCGCGTAAGCGATTTCCAACCTGGTGAAATTAAGGCTCTACGTGACCAACTCAACGTCAGTCAGCCGGTTTTTGCCCGCTATCTGAACACCAGCGTGTCCACGGTCCAAAAATGGGAAAGCGGGGCAAAACGCCCCGGTGGGCTGGCATTGAAATTACTCAATATCGTGCAAAAACATGGGTTAGAAGTGCTGGCATGATGCCACTTTGAGGTGATGACTTTTGCACAGTTGGCCTCGTCAGCGTGACGTTTAACGAAGCCAACAGTACACCGGGAAGTGATATCAGTGCAGCCAGTGGACGCCATCCTCCGGCAAAAACAGCGCGTTATAGCGCTCCTGCAAAGCGTGCAGCTCGCTCACTTCCGGCTCCAGCTCGCGAAGGAAACCTTGCGCGAGGCGGATTTGCGCTTCGGTAATCGGCGCCCCGAGGCGGGACTTTTTCATCAACCGGTACCAGTAGTGCAGGTTCTGCTCGCTGCCATCGACGATAGCGACCTGCCAGATCAGCAGCACCTGCGCGGCATTTTGCAAATGCGCCTCATTAGGCCGTTCCAGGTAGCGTAAATACTCGTTACCGGCGGTTTTTCCTAGCTGATCGATCATCGATTCCAGCGGTACCGGCGTAATGCCTAATCGTTCGCTCAGACGGCGAATCGCACGGCGTGAATCAGAGGTAAGCACCCGAAATCCCACAAAAAATACCACTATCAGCGTGGCCAGTCCTAACCAGATCATGCATCCTCTCACTCAATCGCAGCCCCACTATCATAATGGGAAATTGCCCGCTGTCGACTGTCGGAAATACCAGAATGTGACTTATCGCGGCCCCCTGGCGCGTTCATGAAATCACCGATCCCACCCGGGGAGCGGCTACATCAAACCGCCCGGCAAGAAGCATAAAAAAGCCCGGCGCAGAGGCCGGGCAAAGTGACTCACACCCAATGACTCAGGCAGTCTGCAAAGTTTGCGTCTTTTTCTGGCGGCGGATTTTACGTTCTTCAAACACCGCAACGATGGCCATCAGACAGATGCAGCCAATTGCCGCCGCATCCAGCGCCGCAAAGGTGCCCGCCCAGCCGGTGAGGCCGAAAATCGGCGTACCGTCGGCAATCATCCCGAGTCCCAGCTTGGCGAAGCTATCGCCGATCAGATAGGCGAAGGTGCCCTTGATCCCGTCGGCAGCGCCAATCGCCTTTTTCGGCACGAAGCCTACCGCGGCGACGCCGATCAGCAGCTGCGGGCCAAACACCAGGAAACCCAGCGCAAACAGCGATGCGAGATAAACGTATTGATTGCTGGCATGCTGATAAACACCCAGCGTGGCGATAATCAGCGCCAGCGCAACGCAGGCCACCAGCGCGCGGCGACCGTTTGCCAGATCCGACAGCCAGCCCCACAGCAGCGTGCCGACCAGCGCGCCCACTTCAAACAGGGTAAAGCCCTGAATCGCCACCTCTTTGGAGAGCTTCAGCTCCTGGAAAGCGTAAACGGTGGACCACTGGTCGATACCGATGCGCACCACGTACAGGAAGATGTTGGAGAAGCACAGCAGCCAGATGACTTTATTCTTCAGCACATATTCGACGAAGATCTGCCATTTGGTCATGGCATTCTCTTCCGTCTCTTTATCCTCTTCGCTGATCTCTTCGCCAAACAGCTCTTCGGCGTTACCGAGGCCGTAGGATTCCGGGGAGTCGCTACCAAAACGCAGGCCGATAAAACCGACGATTAACGCAATAATCGACGGGAAGATAAACATGCCAATCACGTGGCCGTCGAACAGGTAGTTGGCGCCAAACAGCGCCACGCCCGCCGCGCCGGCGCCGCCGAGGTTGTGGGAGATATTCCAGAAGCCGAGGAAGGTGCCGCGCTTACGGCGAGGCGTCCACTTGGTAATGGTCGAATAGCTGCACGAGCCGCCGGTGCTCTGGAAGAAGCCGCTCAGAGCGTAGAAGGCGATCATCAGGAACAGGCTGGTCGACCCCGCGCCCATGCTGGCGCTGAAGCCGAGCATACAGATGGCCGAGAGAATCAGCATAAACGGCAAGAACTGCTTAGTGTTCTTACCGTCTGCGTAGTAGGAGACCAGCGTTTTACCCACACCGTAGGTGATAGAAAAGCCGAGGCCGATCATCCCCAGCTGCGTCATGCTCAACCCGTAGGTGGAGATCATGTCGTTCTGCGCGATATTAAAGTTTTTGCGGATCAGGTACATGGTCAGATAGCCGATGAAAACCACCAGATACGACTGCATGAACGGTTTGAACCACATTTTGCGCCGCGCTTCGAGCGGCAGGTCCAGGGTTGGCTTGCGCACCTGGTTTAAGAAGGCCAGCATGATTGGGTGACTCCTGAGCTGATTTAATACCTGCGAATGGCAGGCATTGTAAAAATCAGCCGGGAGACTCGCCTGAGACAGCGTCCAGGCGAAACCGGGAAAATTTCTTAGTTTTACGCCATTCGGCGAAGAAAGGTGAAGTCGGTCACGCTTCTCGCGGCGCCTGGGCGTTTAAAAACGGCAGCAGCAGCAGGGCGGAAATACCGGCGGCAATGGCGATGACCACGAAAAATCCGCTCCAGTGCCAGATCTCCATCACCTGCGCCAGCGGCCAGCCGGAGAGCGATGCGCCAAGATAGGCAAACAGGCCAACAAAGCCGGTTGCCGCCCCCGCCGCCTCTTTGTGCGAGCACTCCGCCGCCGCCATGCCGATCAGCATCTGTGGGCCAAAAACGAAAAAGCCGGCGGTAAAGAAGCAGGCCGCCTGCATCACGTAACTGGCGAACGGCATCAGCCACAGCCCGCCAACTGACAACAAAATCCCGGCGGCGAAAATCAGGTTCATCGGCCCGCGGTTGCCGTTGAAGAGTTTATCCGAGCCCCAGCCCGCCACCAGCGCGCCGATAAAACCGCCCACTTCGAACATGGTGACCGCCGAATTCGCCGTCACCAGATCGACGCCGAGCGTTTCCGACATATACAGGTTGCCCCAGTCGTTAATCGCCGCGCGCACCACGTATACCAGTACGTAGCACAGCGAGAGCAGCCAGATATAGGGATTCAGCAGCACGTATTTGGTGAGGATCTCTTTGCGGGTCAGGCCAGCGCCCTCCTGCTGCTGGGCAATCTCCAGCTCATCATGCCGCCAGTCGCCCACTGCGGGCAGCCCGACCGCCTGCGGCCGGTCGCGCAGCCGCCAGCAGAGAAACAGCCCGGCGAGGATCGCCAGCGTCCCGGCAATCATCATCCCCGTTCGCCAGCCGTAGTGCAGCGCCGCCGCGCCAACCACCATTGGGATCAGCGCCCCGCCGACGTTATGCGCCGTGTTCCATAGCGCCCACCAGCCGCCGCGCTCGGTACGCGAATACCAGGCCGTCAGCAGGCGGGCGCATACCGGCGAGCCCCAGCCCTGGAAGAAGGCGTTCAGCGCCCACAGCAGCGCGAAGGCCCACAGGGAAGTGGAAAAACCAAACAGAATATTCACTACGCCGGTAGCGACCAGGCCGATGCCCATAAAATAGCGGGCGTTAGAGCGATCGCTGACGATACCGGAGAAAAATTTCGATAGCCCATAGGTGATGTAGAACAGCGTCGCCAGCAGACCGATATCGCTGCGGGTCAAAACGTTGCTGGCGAGGATTTCCGGCACCGCCGCGTTAAAGCTTTTGCGGGTGAAGTAAAACAGCGCATAGCCCAGCCAGATGGTCAGCAGAATATGCCGACGCCAGTAGCGGTAGCGCTCGTCCAGCGCCTGTTTGTCGGTAATCGGCGGAGCATCGGGCGGGGATTTTAAAAAGGCAAACATTATCGTTCCTCAAGCGTAGCGCAGCGGCAGGCTGACGCAAACGCGAGTGCCGTGGGTGCAGGAGATGGTCAGGGTGCCGCCCAGGGCGGTGACGCGCTCGCGCATGCCGGTGAGGCCAAAGCCCTGCTGACCGGAGCCCGGTGGCAGGCCGCAGCCGTCGTCCTCGATCACCAGCATCAGCCGCTGCTCCTGCTGCCAGCCTTGCAGCGTGACGGCTCTAGCGCTGGCGTGTTTGACGATATTATTCAGCCCCTCCTGGCAGACGCGGAACAGAGTGACGCGCTGGTTTTCGCTCAGCAGCGACTCATCGATACGCCACGCCAGATGGCTGACCATACCGCGATCCTCCAGCTCCATTTCGCGCATCAGCGAGCGCACCGCCTGCTCAAGCGTCAGGTCGTCCAGCTGGCGCGGGCGCAGGCGGCCCAGCAGGCGGCGCACGGAATCGTAGACGCCGAGCGAAAGCTGCTCAATCAGCTGGCCGCTCTGCCTGACGCTGGCGCTATTCGGCGCCAGCCGCTGGACGATCCCCGCCTGGGTGCGGATGGCGGTAATGGTCTGGCCGATATCATCGTGCAGCTCGCGAGCCACTTCGCGGCGCACGCTCTCCTCGGTTTCCAGCAGGCGTTCCGCCAGCCGCTGGTTACGCACCAGCTCCTTTTGCAGCGACTGATTCAGCTCGCGCAGCCGCTGTATTCCGGCGCCCAGCAGCAGGCCGGTCAAGCTTTGCGCCAGCAGCGAAAGCAGTAAATCCACCGGATGATCGTGCCAGGTCTGGCTGGCGATCAGCGCGATAGCGTTCATCAGGGTCGCGATCAGCGCTCCCTGCCAGCCGTAGTGCCAGGCCAGAGCGATAATCGGCAGCGCCAGGCAGAAGGGCGTAAATCGTGAGAGCTCGGCGGGCAGCCCCAGCTGGAGCCAGAGGCTGACGCTGAACAGCAGCAGGTACCAGATAAGATGCCGCCCGCGCCAGTTCACCGGCTGCGAGACCAGCGATGGCCCCAGCGGCCGCCAGACGGTGCTGGTGAGATAGTGCCAGATAACCAGACAGGTGGGCGCCAGCGTCAGGCCGCCGGTCAGGGTCAGCAGCAGCGCGTTCAGTCCCTCTTTGCCCTCCAGCAGCCACGGCAGCGACTGGAGCAGCGCGGCGGCGATCAGCGCGCCCCCCTGACGCAGCAGGGTGAGCCAGTCGCGCTGCTGGCGATAGCGGGAAATCAGCGCCACCGGCAGCAGGGTCAAGAGGCTTCCGGTCATCAATATTATCGGGTGCGCCAGCGCCACTTCCTGCGCCAGCCAGAGGATCAGCAGCCACTCCGCGCCCAGCAGAACCGGCCAGTAGCCGCGCGGGCACTGCAGCATCAGGCCAAGCCGCAGGCCAAAGGGGAAAAGCAGCACCGCAAGATCGGGGCGCTCCACCAGGTGCAGGCTGATGCTCCACAGGCAAAACCACGCGGCGGAAAAGATAAAGCAACAGCCGACAACCGAGAGCAGCCGCGAGAAAAAGGCTTTCATTGCCAGCTATCGAACATGCGGCGCGCCAGCTCGACGTCGTTGCTGACGCCCAGCTTTTCCAGCAGGTTAGCGCGATGAACGTGGACGGTTTTCGGCGACAGGCCCAGCTCGGCGGCAATCTCTTTTACCGCCATCCCCTGTGCCAGCTTTTCCGCCACCTCGCGTTCGCGTTTGGTCAGCGGGTCCCGTCGTCCGGCCGCCAGCTTCATGGCGATATCCGGCGTCAGGTAACAGCCGCCAGCCGCCACGGTGCGCACGGCGGCGATCAGCTCATCCGGGCTGCAGCGCTTGGAGAGAAAACCGCGCGCCCCGGCGTTCAGCGCCTGCTCCACCAGCGCCGGGCTGTCGTGTACCGACAGCATGACGATCGCCATCCCTTTCGGCAGCTGGCTTAATAATTCAAGCCCGGAGATATCCGGCATCGAGATATCGCAGATGCAGACCTGCACGCCGCGACCGGGCAGCCCCGCCAGCGCCTCGCGCCCGGAACCGAATTCGGCAACGACCTGAAAATCGGCTTCCAGCCCCAGCAGTTGGGCAAAGCCGGAGCGGACGATAAGGTGATCGTCAATAAGGGCGATAGTAGTCATGGCGTTTCCTGACGGGTTAAAAAACGCGCTTACCTTAACGATATACACTTCATCCTTCAAGCTGCCTCTGCGCAGACTTGCCGCCTTGATGGCACGACTGATTGAGTTGCCAGCAAGTCATTCACAACGGCGGGTGAGATATTTAATCTCTATGTGTTATGGCTACAATCGCAATATAACGCTGCCAATTATTCACATGTAAAATATATTGATGCCATTATTGCCTAAGATCACTACATCCATTATGTACAGGAAGTAACCTAAATGATATCGTCCCTGTAAAATCAGCAAGGGAATATATATGCACCAACGACCTCATTTAGCTAAGCAAACGATCGATGCACGTTTGCTTAACCAGCTAAATACAAAAACGCAGAGTAAAACGGAGAAGTTATCGCACAGCGAAAAATTAGCTTATATCAACGATGACTACTGTGAGATAACGCGTAATTACACTTCATTTTATGGGATGAACATCCTGGGCATTGTGCTTTTCTTGCCTGTTGTTATTTTGTGTTTTGTGGGTATTTTATTTTCCTTATATGATATAACATTCAATTTTGAACGACATGTTGAAAGCTGGAATTCCAGGTCGGGCGATTATCTTTTACTATGTTTTGGATTTTTTATTTCATTTTTCATGACGTTTATTTTCGCAGCCATCGTAAACTATTTTATCTTCGCGCCCCAGCATTATCCGGTTCGTTTTAATAGAAAAACCGGCAAGGTTTATGTTTACGATTACGTTATGTATAGTATCACTTATAAATTAACCTATACTTTCTGGTGGCATCATCCTTTTTATAAACGAACTAAACCTGAATGCAAAGAGTATGACTGGAGCCAGATTCAAGCCATCAGTATATATTCACGCAATAAGCACTCATCATACTCCACAATTCGCTGCGTCGTTTATGACTCTAGCATCAGTACCACTATGATCGATTCCTTTAACCTGATATCGACGGACGCGGGTACGGATGCGCTGTTTATGCCTAACTACAAGCTGTGGTTATGGATTAGTAATTATATGAAATTTAACGATGAGTTATTAGATATGTCCGTTAACACGAAACCAGGTATTTATGGACGCGAAGTGAAGTGGCCTGATGATATGGATAAGAAATCTAAAGCATCATCTTTGAATGAGTACAGTAAAATCTGCTCTGAATAAACTCAGAGTAGGCTTTACTTCCCGGCAAGAATATTCCCGCCGGGAAGACTAGTTACTCAAAAAAGACCGCGATTTTGCTGAACATAGAGGGATCGGACTGGTTACGCACCACTTTCTCAACATCTTCCAGCTTTTCGATCTGGCTAATCATCTGCCCGAGGCGCTGATCGTCGTTGACCAGCAGCCAGATGCGGCTCTGGTTGCTGTCCTGAATCGGCAGACAAAGAATGCCTTCCACGTTGAAAGCGCGACGGGCAAACAGGCCGCAAACGTGGGTCATCACGCCGGGATGGTTGCGCACGGTGAGCTGTAGAATAACGTTTTCATGAGTCGCTTGTTGCATGGCTTATTCCCCCACCATTTCAGTATTGGCCGCACCCGGCGGTACCATCGGATACACTTTTTCTTCGGCATCGATACGCACGTGGATCAGCGCCGGACCCGGGCGGTCGATAATCGCCTGCAGCGCCGCCTGCGGATCGGCTTCGTTATTTAAATCACAGGTTTGCAGACCAAAACCGGAGGCAATCTGCATAAAGTTAACCATCCCCGGATAGGTCGCGGCGAACACGCCCTGCTTGTAGAACAGGCTCTGCTGCTGATAAACCAGCCCCAGCGCTTCGTTATTCATCAGGATGATTTTCACATCCAGCTGATTTTCCGCCGCGGTAGCCATTTCCTGAATGTTCATCATCAGGCTGCCGTCGCCGGAGAAGCAGATGACCTTGCGCTGCGGGTTGGCCAGCGCCGCGCCGACCGCGGCAGGCAGGCCAAAGCCCATGGTGCCGAGACCGCCGGAGGTCAGCCACTGGCGCGGGCGGTTCAACGGATACGCCTGCGCGACCCACATCTGGTGCTGGCCCACGTCTGTGGTGACGATAGCCTCGTCGTCAACGCAGGCGGCGACGGCGTTAATCAGGCCATAATGGGAAAGCGGGTCTTGCTCCTGCGGGATGGTGCAGGGGAACTCCCGCTGCAGATCGGCCACCAGCTGCAGCCATGCGCTGCGCGGCTGCGCCTCAACCTGGGGGATCAGCTGTTCCAGCACTTCGCCAACGTCGCCCTGAATCGCCACGTGCGCCTGCTTGATTTTACCCAGCTCTGAACGGTCGATATCAACGTGGATAATTTTCGCGTTCGGGCAGAACTGCTCGGTTTTACCAATCGCCCGGTCATCAAAACGCGCGCCTAAAACAACCAGTAAATCAGCCTCTTGCAGAATAAAATTGGTACTGCGCGCGCCGTGCATCCCCAGCATGCCCAGCGACAGCGGATGCGCTTTCGGCAGCATCCCCAGCGCCATCAGGGTCTGGGTAGTCGGCAGGTTGGCCTTTTCCGCCAGCTGGCGAATATGCTCAGGCGCGTTGATCACCCCGCCGCCCAGGTAGAGCACCGGACGCTGCGCGGCGTTAATCATCGCCGCCGCTTCACGTACGCTGGCGCTATCGAATTCCGGGGCTGCCATGCGGGCGCCGGGTTCCGGCAGGGCGTCGAGCTCAATGGTTGCCGCCTGAACATCCTTAGGAATATCTATCCACACCGGCCCTGGTCGCCCGGACTGCGCGATGCGAAACGCGTCGCTCATCACCTGCGGCAGTTCAGCAATATTGCGCACCAGGTAGTTATGTTTGGTGATGGGGATAGAGATACCGTAGGTGTCGACTTCCTGGAAAGCGTCGGTGCCGATCATCGAGGCCGGAACCTGGCCGGTAATGCACACCAGCGGAATCGAATCCAGGCGGGCGTCGGCGATCGCGGTGATCAGGTTGGTTGCCCCCGGTCCGCTACAGGCCATACAGACGGCGGGTTTGCCTTCGGTGCGCGCCATGCCCTGGGCGATGAATCCCGCCCCCTGCTCGTGACGCGCCAGAATATGGCGGATCTGCGTGCTTTGGCTTAACGCGTCGTAAATGGGAAGAATGGAGCCGCCCGGAATGCCGCTGACCGTGGTGATCCCCTGACGCTCCAGTAAATGAACGACTAACTGTGCGCCAGTGAAGCGCATTTTTTCTGATGTTGTGCCCGAACTTGCCATGCTCCAGTCCTTTTATTCTGGGCCGACTTACCGGGGGGCATGAAACGAAAAACCCCGCTCGGTTTGCGCCGGCGGGGTTTGGAATTCGTGTTGTTCCGGACCCTACGGCGCATTGCCGACGACGACCACCACAGACACGACGACCACCGCGGCAGGCGCGGTTAGTAGTAGGGTCGAAGTCAGCGTGGTAGCGTTCATGAGGGACCTGTTGTCTCAAAAAGTGAATGAATTTATACAAACACAGCTTGTGTCATTTCACAATCGATTTATTTTCAACCACAAGAAACTGCGTTAAGGATCACATTAATTTGCGGAGGGATGAAAAACAAAAAACCCCGCCGCGGCGAGGTTTTCTGTTCGGTGTTTTTACGGTTGGTAGCCGCAAGCACACTGTATTACGTCAACGAAAAAAGTATACGCGATCGGCGAAGAAGGCGCAATTTTCACGACGGTTTTAGCTGATGTAGAGTATGGATCGTCCACGTAAATTTGTCCAAAAAATACTGTTCATGCATACAGTATTCATTCTATACTGAGGGGGTACGCAGGGTGAATCTGGGGCCGCACTTTTACCGGCGCAAAGAAGTCCTGGCTGAAACGGGTGGTGCCGTCAGCGCCTTAACCCCAGAAGAGCACACTGTGTTACGTCAACAAGTACCCCGAATAGTTTAGCCCGCCGCCGACAAGCCGGCGCCTGAAATATGACGGGTATCCCTGGCTGGCAACAGGCGGCGGAAAGGTACGCCAGCCGGTCGTGCTCCTGAACCAGAGGAGACGCGTATGGGCGGAGTGGATATCATTGTTCTGATCCTGAAACTCATGGTTGCCGTGTTGCAACTACTTGATGCAGTCCTGAAGCAGTTCCGCTGATTCAGGTTCAAGTCGCACCTGGGAGGGGCGGGAAACCGCCCCTCTACAGGCTAACCCGATGGAGAAAACCATGCCACCGCTGTTGATTGCCGCCATCACCCCGGACGAACCCGGTTTTTCGGCACTGCGCGCCGAAAGCCAGGCGCAAAACCTGAATATGCTGCGCCGCCTGGCGGAGAACTGGCAAAATGGGGAAAATCGCTTTAACGCCCCCGGAGAAAAGCTACTGGGGGCCTTTGCCTACGGGCAGCTGGTCGGCGTGTGCGGGCTGAATGCCGACCCGTTTAGCCAGCAGCTACGGGCTGGCCGCATTCGTCATTTATACATCGGCGAACGCCACCGTCGACAGGGGATCGGGCATCAGCTGCTGGTCTCGGTTATCACCCATTCCGGTGCTAGCTTTGATTTTCTCAACACCCATGCGCCGTCAACGGCCTGGTCGTTTTATGAAAATCTGGGGTTTCGCCCGGTGCATGATGAGCCCCGGGTTACGCATCGTCTCTTCTGTTCGCTCTAGCCGCCGCTGGCTGACGACAAGCACGCATGTTACAGTCCGGTGACGATTTTTTCCTCAGCGCCAGGCCGCAATGACCATTACCGTATTCTCTATTTTGCTGTTCGCCGCCCTGCTTCACGCCAGCTGGAACGCTATCGTAAAAGCCAGCGGCGATAAGCTGTACGCGGCGGTCGGCGTTAGTGGCTCAGCGTCGCTCATCGCCCTGATTCTGCTCCCCTTTTCTCCCCAGCCGACGCTGGCCAGCGTGCCGTTTCTTGCGGTTTCCTGCGCGCTGCAGGTGGTGTATACGGTGCTGGTGGCAAAAACCTATCAGGTCTCGGATATGAGCCAGACCTATCCGCTGATGCGCGGCACGGCGCCGCTGCTGGTGGCGGCGATAAGCGTGCTGTTCCTCGGCGATCGTCTGTCGCCGCTGGCCTGGCTGGGTATCGGCGTCATCTGCCTGGCGATTCTGGCGATGGCCTTTAACGGCCGCGCCAGCTCGCGCAAAGGCATCGTGCTGGCGCTGATCAACGCCTGCTTTATCGCCGGTTATACGCTGGTGGACGGCACCGGCGTCCGGCTGGCGGGCTCGGCGCTGGGCTACACCCTGTGGACCTTTTTTATGAACGGCTTCTGCCTGCTGTGCTGGTCGATGGTGGCGCGACGGCGTGAGGCCAGTCGTTATTTACGTCAGCACTGGAAAAAAGGCATCCTCGGCGGGATCGGCACCATGGGCTCCTACGGCCTGGCGCTATGGGCGATGACCCAGGCCCCGCTGGCGGTGGTCGCCGCGCTGCGTGAAACCTCCATTCTCTTCGGCGCGCTGATCGCCTTTATCGTCCTGAAAGAGCAACTGATGCCACTGCGCATCGTGGCCGCCTGCGGGATTGCCGCCGGGGCGATCCTCCTGCGCCTGGCGTAGCCTGAGATGGCAACATTAGTTGCCGTTCCTGTTTACATAATCTGCCTGGAATTCCCTCAACAATCGGCACTTTGCAGTTGTTCTGTCATTTTAATATGGTAGATTCCTCCATCGTTTACGGGATGTGGTAGTCACATATTCTTCATTTCTCTTTACTCACAAAGTATTCATCGACATGAAACGGCATAAGAACTTCAATTTGTTGTTGATGCTGGTACTGCTGGTGGCCGTCGGCCAGATGGCGCAGACCATTTATATTCCGGCCATCGCCGACATGGCGGTCGCGCTGAACGTCCGCGAAGGGGCGGTACAAAGCGTGATGGCGGCCTACCTGCTGACCTACGGTATTTCACAGCTATTCTACGGCCCGCTCTCTGACCGCGTCGGTCGCCGCCCGGTGATCCTCGTCGGGATGTCGATTTTTATGCTGGCGACGCTGGTAGCTATTACCACCCATAGCCTGCCGGTGCTGATCGCCGCCAGCGCCATGCAGGGGATGGGCACCGGGGTTGGCGGCGTGATGGCGCGTACCCTGCCCCGCGACCTGTACGAAGGCGCTCAGCTGCGTCATGCCAATAGCCTGTTAAATATGGGTATTCTGGTCAGCCCGCTGATTGCGCCGCTGCTCGGCGGCATCCTCGACACCCTGTGGAGCTGGCGCGCCTGCTACGCTTTCCTGCTGGTCCTGTGCGCCGGGGTGACCTTCAGCATGGCGAAGTGGATGCCGGAAACGCGCCCGGAAGGGGCGCCGCGCACCAAACTTCTGGCCAGCTACAAAACGCTGTTCGGCACCGGCGCCTTTAACTGCTATCTGCTGATGCTGATCGGCGGCCTGGCGGGGATTGCGGTATTCGAAGCCTGCTCCGGGGTGCTGATGGGCGCGGTGCTCGGCCTGAGCAGCATGGCGGTGAGTATTCTGTTTATTCTGCCGATCCCGGCGGCGTTCTTCGGGGCGTGGTTTGCCGGCCGGCCGAACAAGCGTTTCCCGACCCTGATGTGGCAGTCGGTGATCTGCTGCCTGCTGGCGGGTCTGATGATGTGGATCCCAGGGCTGCTGGGCATCATGACCGTCTGGACCCTGCTGGTGCCTGCGGCGCTGTTCTTCTTCGGCGCCGGGATGTTGTTCCCGCTGGCCACCAGCGGCGCGATGGAGCCGTTCCCGTTCCTCGCCGGAACCGCCGGGGCGCTGGTGGGCGGCTTGCAGAATATCGGCTCCGGCGTGCTGGCCTGGCTGTCGGCGATGATGCCGCAAACCGGTCAGGGCAGCCTCGGCCTGCTGATGATGCTGATGGGCCTGTTGATTCTGCTGTGCTGGCTGCCGCTGGCCTCGCGCTTCACCCACCATCAGCAGCCGGTATAAGCGCGGCGGCCGTTCCCCGGATGGCGGTTGACGCCTTATCCGGGCTACCGGACTGGTCGTCTGCCGGCCCGCGCATGCGCAGTGCCGTCATTTTGCCGGGTGGCGGCTCACGCCTTACCCGGCCTCCCTAACAACACCGAGGGATAGCCCGGCTCTTTTTCAGGTCAGGCTATGCAGCCACTCGATAAAGGCGTCGATTTTCGGCCACTGGCGGCCCGGCAGGGTGGTCACGTAATAATGCTGATGGCATTTCAGCGTCATATCGCCGAACGGCGCGATAAGCTCGCCGCTCTCTAACCGCTTCTGCACCAGCCGTTTACGCCCCATCGCTACCCCGACATGATTCATCGCCGCAATCACCGCTAAATCAGAACGATCGAAGCCAATGCCCGACGATTGCGGCAGTTCAATCCCAAATTGTTGTGCCCAACTGAACCATTCATCGGTGCCGGAATCATTGCTCCATGCCTGGCGATCGTGAAGCAGCGTACAGTGGCGCAGACTGGCAGGATTTGACGTTAACTGCAGCTGGCGGGCGTAATACGGCGTACATACCGGCACGATCGCCTCATCCATCAGAAAATGGTGGCTTAGCTGCGACGACGGCGCGTCATCAAAATAGATTGCCAGATCGATACCCGCCCGCTGCAGATTGACGTTATCGTTGCCGGTCAGCACGGTCAGCGAGATGGCCGGGTAGCGGCGACTGAAATCCCCCAGCGCCGGCACCAGCCAGCACTGGGCGATAGAGGGCCGCGAGTAGACCGTCAGACTGCCGGAGAGCTCCTGGTTTTTGATGTCCAGAATCTCCTGATTGAGACCATCCAGCGACGCCTTCAGCGCCCAGTAAACGCGCTTCCCTTCACGCGTCAGCTCCACTTTGCGGTGCGAGCGGACAAAGAGCTGGATCCCCAGCTCCTCTTCCAGCTGATTAATCCGGTGACTGACGGCGCTTGGGGTGAGCGCCAGCTCGTCGGCGGCAAGGGCGAACGACTCGTGCCGCGCCGCCACCTCAAACGTCGACAGCCTGGAGAGCTGCCAGCCGTTCAGCAACCGGGTACCTAAGGTTTTTAGCACATCCATTCTGCGCTCCTGGCGATAAAAGGGAGTCTGGATGATAAAAAAATAACGCCGGAACTTCCGCTAAAGGATGATTTAATTTGACCCATAGCATATTTAGAGGTCACTTTTAGAGCCAAATCACCTTTTTGATTTAATTTGGCTCATCTGAAAGGTCATTTATATCGTTTGTCAGCCCATGCCGAGTTTCTGTTCAATAACCACACGTTACTTACGGCGAGGTGGGGTATGGAATCGCAAATTTGGGTTGTGAGCACATTGCTGATTAGCATCGTGTTAATTGTATTAACCATCGTCAAACTGAAGTTTCATCCGTTTCTGGCGCTGCTGCTGGCAAGCTTTTTCGTCGGGGCGATGATGGGAATGGGCCCGCTGGAGATGGTCAACGCCATTGAGAGCGGGATCGGCGGTACGCTGGGCTTCCTGGCGGCGGTGATCGGTCTCGGCACCATTCTCGGCAAGATGATGGAGGTCTCCGGCGCGGCGGAGCGCATCGGCCTGACGCTCCAGCGCTGCCGCTGGCTGTCGGCGGATGTGATTATGGTGCTGGTCGGCCTGATCTGCGGCATTACCCTGTTTGTCGAAGTCGGGGTGGTGCTGCTGATCCCGCTGGCATTCTCCATCGCCAAAAAAACCAATACTTCGCTGCTGAAACTGGCTATTCCGCTGTGTACCGCGCTGATGGCGGTGCACTGCGTGGTACCGCCGCATCCGGCCGCGCTGTTCGTGGCGAATAAACTGGGGGCTGATATCGGGACGGTTATCGTCTATGGCCTGCTGGTCGGTCTGATCGCCTCGCTGGTCGGCGGCCCGCTGTTCCTCAGGCTGCTCGGCAACCGCCTGCCGTTTAAACCAGTGCCAGCCGAGTTTTCCAACCTCGACGTTCGCGAAGAATCGACGCTGCCGTCGCTCGGCGCTACGCTGTTTACCGTGCTGTTACCGATTGGCCTGATGCTGGTGAAAACCGTCGCTGAACTGAATATGGCGAAAGGCGGCACGCTGTATACAGTGCTGGAATTTATCGGCAACCCCATCACCGCGATGTTTATCGCCGTCTTTGTCGCCTATTACATGCTCGGCATCCGTCGGCAAATGGGGATGGGCGTTCTGCTGACTCATACCGAAAACGGCTTTGGGTCCATCGCCAACATCCTGCTGATTATCGGCGCCGGCGGCGCATTCAACGCGATTTTGAAATCCAGCGGCCTGGCCGATAGCCTCGCGGTGATCCTGTCGAACCTTGATATGCACCCGATTTTGCTGGCCTGGCTGGTGGCCCTGATCCTGCACGCCGCCGTCGGTTCCGCCACCGTGGCGATGATGGGCGCTACCGCCATCGTTGCCCCGATGCTGCCGCTTTATCCCGGCGTAAGCCCGGAGATCATCGCCATTGCCATCGGTTCCGGCGCCATTGGCTGCACGATCGTCACCGATTCCCTGTTCTGGCTGGTAAAACAGTACTGCGGCGCCAGCCTCAGTGAAACGTTCAAGAACTACACGACAGCGACATTTATCGCGTCGCTACTTGCACTGGCCGCCACCTTCCTGCTTTCTTTCATTATCTGAGCGCAAAGAGACGTATGATGAAACACGCTGACCTGACCACCTTAACCGCGACCTTCCCGCTTGTGCAGGATCTGATCGCCCTGAAAGAAACCACCTGGTTTAACCCGGCAACCACCACCCTGGCGGAGGGGTTGCCTTACGTCGGTCTGACCGCCGACGATGTGCAAGACGCCCATGCCCGCCTTCAGCGCTTCGCGCCCTATCTGGCAGCAGCCTTCCCGGAAACCGCCGCGAGCGGCGGCAATGAAACGCAGCCTTGAGCAAAAATTCGGCCAGCCAATTAGCGGCGAACTGCTGCTGAAAAAAGACAGCCATCTGCCGATCTCCGGCTCAATCAAAGCGCGCGGTGGGATTTATGAAGTGCTGACCCATGCGGAAAAGCTGGCGCTGGAAGCCGGGCTGCTGACGACCGCAGACGATTATCGCAAATTGCTGACGCCGGAGTTTAAACAGTTCTTTAGCCAGTTCAGCATCGCCGTCGGCTCCACCGGCAACCTTGGGATGTCGATCGGCATCATGAGCGCGCGCATTGGTTTTAAAGTCACGGTGCATATGTCCGCCGATGCCAGGGCGTGGAAAAAAGCCAAACTGCGCAGCCACGGCGTAACGGTGGTTGAGTATGAAGAGGACTATGGCGTGGCGGTCGAACAGGGGCGCAAGGCAGCGGAATCCGACCCGAACTGCTTTTTTATCGATGATGAAAACTCGCGCACGCTGTTCCTCGGCTATGCCGTAGCCGGCGAGCGCCTGAAAGCGCAGTTCGCGCAAGCAGGACGCGTGGTCGATGCCGATCATCCGCTGTTCGTCTATCTGCCGTGCGGCGTCGGCGGCGGCCCCGGCGGCGTGGCATTTGGCCTGAAGCTGGCCTTCGGCGACCACGTTCACTGCCTGTTCGCCGAACCGACCCATTCGCCATGCATGCTGCTCGGCGTCTATACCGGGCTCCACGACCAGATAGCGGTGCAGGATTTAGGCATTGATAACCTGACCGCGGCCGACGGTCTGGCGGTCGGCAGGGCGTCCGGGTTCGTTGGCCGGGCAATGGAGCGCCTGCTCGACGGGTTCTATACCCTTGACGACCAGACGATGTATGACATGCTGGGCTGGCTGGCGGCAGCGGAAAATATCCGCCTTGAACCCTCCGCGCTGGCCGGGATGGCCGGAGCGCAGCGGGTCTGCGCCAGCAAAGCGTACCATCAGCTGCAGGGGCTGAGTGAGCAACAGCTGCAGCAGGCCACCCACCTGGTGTGGGCCACCGGCGGCGGCATGGTGCCGGAAGAGGAAATGGCGCAGTACCTGGCGAAGGGGCGCTAATCTTTAGCGCAGCAGCGGCATCAGCGCCTCTGGCGGCCGCTGCTGTCGCCGCAGGTCCCGCATCACTCGCATATAGGGCCCGCTAAAATCGTAGAACTGCCGGTAACCCGCGCACAGCGGGTCTTCCTGTTCGCCACAGCGGCACAGGCGCAGCCACGGGCAGCCGTAGCAGGTGCTGTTGGCCGCCGGCGCGCCTGGCTGGGTCAGCGTCTCGCCGCACCAGGCGCTCAGCGTCTCGCTAAACAGTAAAATATTGATGCGCCCAATATCTTCCCGCACCCAGCGGTGAAAGACTGCGCAGAGAAACTCTCCCCAAAGCGCGGCGTCGCCGGCCGCCAGCTGCGGAATAAAATGGATAGCGGTGAGCCCCTGTTGACGAAGCTGCGCATAGAACGCCTGCGGTTGATGGCAATGATGCGCCTCCACCACGACAGCCTGAAAGGGAGTGTCATGTTGCTGGCCGGGGGCATGAGTGAGAGGCAAAT
>OJXS01000247.1_pt1 | contig 19326 bp, 12 predicted proteins | sample 1600711 | NCBI WGS metagenome assembly OJXS01 (sample SAMN04436958, study PRJEB24849) | human gut metagenome | biome: human gut; feature: NICU; material: stool | host: Homo sapiens | place: USA: Saint Louis, MO | collected 2009-12-25
TTTCGATATGAATATCCGAGGCTTTCTCTTTGATGGCCTCGGTGAGCATGGCGTTGATCAGGCGGATGATCGGCGCGTCGTCCTCGCTGTCGAGCAGATCGTCGGTGTCCGGCAGCTCTTCGGCGAGGGTATAGAGGTCGAGCTCATTGCCGATGTCGGCCATCATGCGGTGCGCCTCCGCCGAATCACGCTGATAGCTGAGCACCAGCACTTTCTCGAACGCGTCCGGCGCCAGACGGCTGACGCGCATCGGCCCGTCCGCCAGGCGGCGCGCTTCCAGCAGCGCCCGGGCGGCGGTATCGGGGCGGCACAGCGCTTCGCAGCGTTCACCGTCGCTGAGCAGCACAAGATGGTGCGCGCGGGCCCAGGCGAAGGGCAACAGCGGACGGCGTTCGGCGGCTGGCGTCATGGGCGGCCACCGAGATTGAAGGCGTCAATGGCGGCGCTGACCTGGCGGAAAGCCTGGGTCTCCTGCTGCGGATAGATATGCAGCAGGTCGTTGCTGAGCGACGCTTCGCTGCTTTCTTTACCCCGCTGTTTAGTTTGCGCATTGTTGAATGCGGTGTACTGGCCGGAAGAAGCCTGGCGGTACTCATCGCGATCGCGAATGATGGTCGGGCGGATAAACAGCATCAGGTTGCGTTTCGACACTTTCTTGCTGTCGGAGCGGAACAGGGCGCCGATCACCGGGATATCCCCGAGCAGCGGCACTTTGTCAGCGGTATCGGTGACGGTTTTATCCAGCAGCCCGCCAACCACCACCGTTTCGCCGCTGCCGACCAGCACGGCGTTATTCACCGTCCGGGTATTGAAGGTCGCCCCGAGATCGCTGCTGGTGCTGGAGGCCGAGTCGGCAACGCTCGATACCTCCTGCTCAATCTCCAGCAGCACCGCATCGCCTTCGTTAATCTGCGGCTTCACCTTCAGTTTAATGCCGACGGTTTTGCGCTCGACGGTATTGAAGATGTTGTCGCCGGAGGTGGTTTGCGAGCCGGTTAATACCGGAACTTCCTGGCCGACGTTAAAGGTGGCTTGCATGTTATCGAGGGTGACGATGCTGGGGGTGGCCAGAATATCGTTCTTGGTACTGCTGGAGAGGGCGGTGAGCAGCATCGCCCAGTTCCCCTGATAGAAGCCGGCGGCGATACCATTAAACGAGCCGAGGGCGCTGGCCAGCGAGCTGCTGATGGTACCGTCTTTGTTGTACTGGTTGGCGCCGGCGATAGCCGTCGATATCGGCAAACCGCTGTTGGTGAACTGCGTCATGCCGGCGTTCTTGTTTGCCCACTGGATACCGAGATTAAGGCCATCGGCATCCTGCACTTCGGCAATAATCGCCTCCACCAGCACCTGCGGGCGGCGGATATCGAGCTGGGCGATCACCCGCTCAAGATCGTTCATCACGTCCGGCGCCGCGGTGACGATCAGGGCGTTGGTCTGGCCGTGGGCTTTGATAATAATATTTTTGTCGATCGCGGCCACTGGCCTGGCGCTTTGCTTGTCGCTCTGCAGCGAGCTGCTGATCCCGGTCAGAACCTCCACCAGATCGGCGGCTTTGGCGTACTTCAGGTAGATCACTTTGGTGTTACCCTGTACCGCCTGCTGGCGGTCGAGCTGTTTGATCATGGCGATGATGCGCTGGCGCGAGTTTGGTTCGCCGCTCACCAGTACCGCGTTGGTGCGCTCATCGGCCACCACGTTCGCCACCATCGAGCCCGGCAGCGCCGACTTGCTGGTATCTTTATTAAGCTCGGTAACCAGTTTGACCACTTCCGCGGCGGAGGCCCAGGAGAGGGGCACGGTCACCACGCTGCGATCCCCGGCGTTGTCGACGCGCTCGACAATAGTCAGCAGGCGTTTGATAACCGCCGCGCGGCCGGTCATCAGCAGTACGTTGGAGGGCTCATAATGGACCACGCTGCCGGCGCCAGCGTTATCGTTCAGCTGGCGGAGCAGCGGGGCGAGATCGCGGGCGGCGACGTTGGTCAGGGGCACCACCTGGGTGACTACTTCATCGCCTTCGCCCGGTGCGGCCGCGCTGGCGACCGGCACGGCCGAGGTCTTGGCGTCTTTGGCGCGGACCACTTTTAGCACGCCGTTATTCATATTGATCACGGCGAAGCCATATACATCCAGCACGCTGAGGAAGAATTGATAATATTGTTCTTCATTGAGCATATCGTAACTGCGCACGGTGATAGTGCCGCGTACGCTGGGATCGATAATCACCGTTTTATTCAGGTTTTTGCTGACGGTATTGATAAATTCCTGGATATCGGTGCCTTTAAAACTGGCGGAAAATTCCTCCGCGGCGGTCGGAGAAAATAGCAGCGGGGTTAATATCAGCAGCGCAGGCAGCATTTTTCGCAGGCGTTTCATGGTTGGCAATTATTCATCCCCCAGCGCGAAAGCAATATCGTGTCGTTGGCCTTCCCGCTCAACGGTTAGCGTTATTTCGGTCATGTCGGCCAGATTTTGCAGCGCCTGTTGCGCTTGCTCCTGGTCGCGTAAATCGATGCCATTTAAGGCAATCGCCAAATCATTTGCCTGCAGGCCGGACTGGCGAAACAGCGAGGCGTCTTTGCCTGGGTTTAGTCGATAACCCTGCAGTTTGTCGCCGCTGAGTACCGGCGAAATAGATAAATAAGTGAGGATATTTTGCGGCTGTTCGCGGAGTCGCTTCACGAGGGGCGGGTTGCCCGCGGCGGTGGGCGGCGGCGACGGCGCGCGGCTGTCGTTAAATAATAAAATGGCCTCTTTGCGCCCCTGATAGTTGACGATGATCCGGTCAGGCAGAATGGCGGCGATCCGCGCATCATACCCTGGGAGGGGATCGCCCGTGCTAAGGCTAACCTGCTGATTTCCCTTTTCGATAATAGCGATGGAGCGCGCCGGGTTGCTGCTGGCGAGTAGCCCGGCCAGGCGTAGCTTCAGGCTGGAAACCGGCACCTGATTGAGACTGGCAGCATCCGTTGGCGTGGGGCTATTTTTCACCGCCAGGCCAAACAGGGTAAATGCGGGCCGCACATTTTTTAATTCCGGATCTGCCGCCGGAGGCATGGTTAACGGTAGGGCGGAAATATCCTCAGGACTCACAGGGAATACCACGCGCCAGGTTAATTTCGCCAGTTGTGGGATAGCGGTTATTAATATGATGAGCGTCACAATTTGTGGTAATAATTTAATTATCCCTTTATTTATATTTGTTAACCTCATCACAGAAACTGGCATTTTAATTCCTTTGCTAATTTATTTTTCTGCACGTTGGCGTAATACCCTACCGAAACAGGTAGGTGATTATTGGCTTTTGAATTATTTATTGCCGGAGAGTGGCGATAAGCGTGGCGAATCATAATCAGTTTGCGGTTTCGGGTCGTCATTCCCTTTATTGATTTACTCCCCCGGCTTCCTACGCCCCCCGCTCATTTGTGGGGGATGATTGCGCCTGGGAAAGCAAAAATATCTAATTAGCGCGCTGTAAAGATATTCATCCTTTCTTACCTTTTATAATTTAATAAGCATATTAGGGACTATCGAATGCTCAGATATACCTGTCATGCCCTATTTCTTGGATCGTTAGTATTATTGAGTGGCTGTGATAACAGCTCTTCCTCTTCTACCTCTGGCTCACCGGGTTCACCAGGCAATCCTGGCAACCCAGGCACTCCCGGCACGCCCGACCCGCAGGATGTCGTCGTCCGCTTACCGGACGTTGCCGTCCCAGGCGAAGCGGTGCAGGCTTCCGCCAGGCAGGCTGTCATTCATCTCGTCGATATCGCCGGCATCACCAGCAGCACGCCGGCCGACTATGCGACGAAAAACCTCTATTTATGGAACAACGAAACCTGTGACGCGCTGAGCGCGCCGGTGGCGGACTGGAATGATGTCAGCACCACGCCGACCGGCAGCGACAAATATGGCCCTTATTGGGTGATCCCGCTGACTAAAGAGAGCGGATGCATCAACGTTATCGTCCGCGATGGCACCAATAAGCTTATCGACAGCGACCTGCGCGTCTCTTTCAGTGATTTCACCGATCGGACGGTATCGGTCATCGCCGGCAACAGCGCGGTCTATGACTCCCGCGCCGACGCCTTCCGCGCCGCCTTTGGCGTGGCGCTGGCCGATGCGCACTGGGTCGATAAGACTACTCTGCTGTGGCCGGGTGGGGAAAATAAACCCATTGTGCGCCTCTATTACAGCCACAGCAGTAAGGTGGCCGCCGACAGTAACGGCGAATTTAGCGATAAATATGTCAAGCTGACCCCCACCACCGTCAGCCAGCAGGTAAGCATGCGCTTCCCGCATCTCGCCAGCTATCCAGCCTTTAAACTGCCGGATGATGTTAACGTCGATGAATTGCTGCAGGGCGAGACGGTGGCGATAGCCGCGGAAAGCGATGGGATCCTGAGCTCAGCCACCCAGGTGCAGACCGCCGGCGTGCTGGACGATACCTATGCCGCCGCCGCCGAGGCGCTGAGCTATGGCGCCCAGCTAATCGATAGCGGCGTGACCTTCCGCGTCTGGGCGCCCACGGCGCAGCAGGTCGAGCTGGTGATCTATAGCGCGGACAAGAAAGTGATAGCCAGTCACCCGATGACCCGCGATAGCGCCTCCGGCGCCTGGTCCTGGCAGGGGGGAAGCGACCTGAAGGGCGCCTTCTACCGCTACGCGATGACGGTCTACCACCCGCAGTCGCGTAAAGTCGAGCAGTACGAAGTGACCGATCCCTACGCCCACAGTTTGTCGACCAACTCGGAGTACAGCCAGGTGGTCGATCTCAACGACAGCGCGCTGAAGCCGGAAGGCTGGGACGGGCTGACGATGCCGCACGCGCAGAAAACCAAAGCCGATCTGGCGAAAATGACGATTCACGAATCGCATATTCGCGATCTCTCCGCCTGGGATCAAACCGTGCCTGCGGAGCTGCGCGGTAAGTATCTGGCGCTCACCGCCCAGGAAAGCAATATGGTCCAGCATCTGAAACAGCTGTCGGCCTCGGGCGTGACCCATATTGAGCTGCTGCCGGTCTTCGATCTGGCGACGGTCAATGAGTTCAGCGACAAGGTCGCCGATATTCAGCAGCCGTTCAGCCGCCTGTGCGAGGTCAATAGCGCGGTGAAGAGCAGCGAGTTCGCGGGCTATTGCGACAGCGGTTCGACGGTCGAAGAGGTGCTGACCCAGCTGAAGCAGAACGACAGCAAGGATAACCCGCAGGTGCAGGCGTTGAATACGCTGGTGGCGCAGACCGACTCCTATAACTGGGGCTACGATCCGTTCCACTACACGGTACCGGAAGGATCCTACGCCACCGATCCGGAAGGCACGGTGCGTATTAAAGAGTTCCGCACCATGATTCAGGCGATCAAGCAGGATCTGGGAATGAACGTCATTATGGACGTGGTGTACAACCACACCAACGCCGCCGGCCCGACCGATCGCACCTCGGTACTGGATAAGATCGTCCCCTGGTACTACCAGCGTCTGAACGAAACCACCGGCAGCGTGGAATCGGCTACCTGTTGCTCCGACTCGGCGCCAGAGCACCGGATGTTCGCCAAGCTTATCGCCGATTCACTGGCGGTATGGACCACCGATTATAAGATCGATGGCTTCCGCTTCGACCTGATGGGCTACCACCCGAAAGCGCAGATCCTCTCGGCCTGGGAACGCATTAAAGCGCTGAACCCGGATATCTACTTCTTTGGCGAAGGCTGGGATTCCAACCAGAGCGATCGCTTTGAAATTGCCTCGCAAATCAATCTCAAAGGCACCGGGATCGGCACGTTCTCCGATCGTCTGCGCGACGCCGTGCGCGGCGGCGGGCCGTTCGACTCCGGTGACGCATTACGCCAGAACCAGGGCGTGGGCAGCGGGGCCGGCGTTCTGCCGAATGAGCTGACCACCCTGACCGACGATCAGGCGCGTCACCTCGCCGATCTGACCCGTCTCGGCATGGCCGGTAACCTTGCGGACTTTGTGCTGATCGACAAAGACGGCGCGGTGAAGAGAGGCAGCGAGATTGACTATAACGGCGCGCCAGGCGGCTATGCGGCTGATCCGACGGAAGTCGTGAACTATGTGTCAAAACACGATAACCAGACGCTGTGGGACATGATCAGCTATAAAGCCGCTCAGGAGGCGGATCTCGATACCCGCGTCCGGATGCAGGCGGTGTCGCTGGCGACGGTGATGCTCGGCCAGGGGATCGCCTTTGACCAGCAGGGCTCGGAGCTGCTGCGCTCTAAATCCTTTACCCGCGATTCGTATGATTCCGGCGACTGGTTTAACCGCGTGGACTACTCCCTGCAGGACAACAACTACAACGTCGGTATGCCGCGCAGCAGCGATGATGGCAGCAATTATGACATTATCGCCCGGGTGAAAGACGCGGTGGCTACTCCGGGTGAAACGGAGCTCAAGCAGATGACCGCGTTTTATCAGGAGCTGACCGCGCTGCGTAAATCGTCTCCGCTGTTTACCCTCGGCGACGGCGCGACGGTGATGAAGCGCGTGGACTTCCGCAATACTGGCGCCGATCAGCAGACGGGTCTGCTGGTGATGACCATCGATGACGGGATGCAGGCTGGCGTCAGTCTGGACAGCCGTGTCGACGGCATCGTGGTGGCGATCAACGCCGCGCCGGAAAGCCGGACGCTGCAGGACTTCGCCGGCACATCGCTCCAGCTGAGCGCTATTCAGCAGGCGGCGGGCGACCGGTCGCTGGCGAGCGGCGTGCAGGTTGCCGCTGACGGTTCGGTCACGCTGCCGGCCTGGTCGGTTGCCGTTCTCGAGTTGCCGCAGGGCGAGTCGCAGGGCGCTGGCCTGCCGGTGAGCAGTAAATAACATAACGTAGGGCGCCCGTAAGGGCGCCTCTGGCTGATGACAAACCTGTTTCGTTATTGTGCTCGCCTTTCTGTCGGGTGGCGGCTTTCGCCTTACCCGGCCTACGAAAGATTGCAATTTCAAACAGTTATGCAGTTATCTGTAGGCCCGCGCAAGCGTAGCGCCGCCGGGCACTTCCTGAAGATTGCACTTTGTCAGCAGTCTGGGGCATCCGTAAGGGCGCCTTCTCGTTATCGTGAGGGAACAGGAGACGGTTGTGATTGTTCGTGATGACAGTGAAAGAGGCATCCCGCCTCTGGTGGCGCATCAGCCGCCGTCCTCGCTGGATGATGCGCCGGTGAGCCGCGGTCGGATGGTGCAGATCCCCGGCTGGATTATCCCGCTGTACGCCGGATTATTTATCGCGCTCGGCTGGTTTGGCGGCGAGCAGTGGCGTCACCCGGCACCGCCGCAAACGCTGCCCTTGCCGGTGGCGCATGCGGCGCTTCTGCCGTTAACCGCTGCCGGAGAGGCCGCGCCAAAGACGCCGCCGCCGGCGGCAAAAGCCAGCGCGCCCGCGGCGCCGGAAGTGGACAGCGATACGCTGCCGCCTCTGCGCTACAGCGCCCATGTCTACGCCTCGCGACCGGAAAAGCGCAGCATTGTGTTAAACGGCAAAGCGTGGACGGAGGGCGATTCACCCCTGCCGAACCTGGTGGTGGAGCAGATCCAGCAGGATGTGACGATCTTCAGCTTCAACGGCACGACCTTTACCCTCGCGGCGCTGGAGGACTGGCCGGGCGGAAAAATTGACGAGGAGCCGAAAGAGGAATAAAAGCGCGCACAATAACCGGCGCGCTGAGGATATTTCGCTTAGTCGCTGCGCAAGCTGGCAATAAATGGCGCGAGCTGACGATTAAATTGACTGCACTGTGTGGCTTCCGGGGTACTGTCCTGTAATAGCTGTTGGTAAAGCCGGTCGCTATTTGGGCTTAACGTCGCCACGTCAATATTTCCCCATCCGCGCGCTTTACCGACATTCACCGCTGCCCGATATATCGTTTCATCAGCGGGGAGATCGCTACGATTACATTTATTCTTGAGATAGCGCGTCCCGGCCGCCACGGACGAGAGCTGCTCGAGCTGCGCCTGGCTGCTGATAGCCGGGCTGAGCGTTGATGCGGGTTTTTGTTGGCAGCCAGAGAGAAGGGCTACCATGCAAAGCGGAAATATAAGCGGAATACGCATCATAGAGTAATCAAAATAATGAATCACTGGCCGCTAGTTTAACAAATATTTACCTGGTGTCATCATAAAATATTATTCTGCATAAATGTTAACAGGCTCTCATTTTTATCAACGGAAAGGCGCTAAATCGACTTTACTTTTATCAATAATAAACGTTGGCGCTGGGAAAATATATTTTCATCCGCGGATGATGCCACTGCGTTGACCGGCAGGAAGCGCGCCGTTTTTTATGTTATTAAAAAACATACTCTTTCCCATCTTGTTACGTGCGCAGGAGGTAAAATGCTGGTTAAGAATGTCGCATTTTAGTGCTATCCTGTATGCCCTGAACATTACGTGCTATGTTCTGACTTATTCTGCCGATGATGCGTTTAACACAATGATTTTATGGTGAATTTTTATTGTTAGTATCATGTAACATGAAGCAAACCAACCCTCTGAAAGGCTGGCGGCGCGTCCTGCCTGCCAGCAGGTTGTCGTCCGAAGGATAAGCAGCCTGGACGTTAATTTGAGAGATTTCTTCTTCCTCTGAACAGGGGAAGTATTGAGAATCAGGCCTTTGCGCCTGAACGTTGCGGAGAAAAAGCATGGCGGGAGATGACCGCGAGCCTATCGGACGTAAGGGAAGACCCTCACGTCCGACTAAACAGAAAGTCACCCGTCGCCGGGTCCGGGAAGAGGACTACGACGACGAGTATGATGACGATGATTATGAGGATGAGAAACCGGTGCCGAGAAAAGCCAAAGGCAAAGGTGGCAAGCCTCGTCGGAAGCGCAGCTGGCTGTGGCTGCTGGTCAAGCTGGGGATTGTCTTCGCGGTGCTGATTGCCGCCTATGGCGTCTACCTCGACCAGAAAATCCGCAGCCGCATTGACGGTAAAGTCTGGGAGCTGCCGGCCGCGGTCTATGGCCGGATGGTCAACCTTGAGCCGGACATGCAGATCAGCAAAAACGAGATGGTGCGTCTGCTCAACGCCACGCAGTATCGCCAGGTCAGCGCGATGACGCGCCCCGGCGAATATACCGTGCAGGCTAACAGCATCGAGATGATCCGTCGTCCGTTCGATTTCCCGGACAGTAAGGAAGGGCAGGTGCGCGCGCGTCTTACTTTCGACGGCGACCATCTTGAGACCATCGAGAATATGGATAATAACCGCCAGTTCGGTTTCTTCCGCCTCGATCCGCGTCTTATCACCATGCTGCAGTCGCCGAACGGCGAGCAGCGCCTGTTCGTGAAGCGCAGCGGCTTCCCCGATCTGCTGGTGGATACCCTGCTGGCGACCGAAGACCGCCACTTCTATGAGCACGATGGGATCAGTCTCTACTCCATCGGCCGCGCGGTGCTGGCGAACCTGACGGCAGGCCGAACGGTGCAGGGGGCGAGTACCCTGACCCAACAGCTGGTGAAAAACCTGTTCCTCTCCAGCGAACGCTCCTACTGGCGTAAAGCCAACGAAGCGTATATGGCGCTGATCGTCGACGCCCGCTACAGCAAGGATCGCATCCTTGAGCTGTATATGAACGAGGTGTACCTCGGCCAGAGCGGCGATAACGAAATTCGCGGCTTCCCGCTGGCCAGTCTGTATTACTTCGGCCGTCCGGTGGAAGAGCTGAGCCTCGACCAGCAGGCGCTGCTGGTGGGGATGGTGAAAGGGGCGTCGGTCTATAACCCGTGGCGTAACCCGAAACTGGCCCTTGAACGACGCAATCTGGTGCTGCGTCTGCTGCAGCAGCAGCAGGTTATCGACCAGGAGCTGTACGACATGCTCAGCGCCCGTCCGCTGGGCGTGCAGCCGCGCGGCGGGGTGATTTCACCGCAGCCGGCGTTTATGCAGATGGTTCGTCAGGAACTGCAGGCGAAGCTGGGCGATAAAGTGAAAGATCTCTCCGGCGTGAAGATCTTCACCACTTTCGACTCGGTGGCGCAGGATGCGGCGGAAAAAGCGGCCTCCGAAGGGATCCCGGTTCTGAAGAAACAGCGTAAGCTGGCGGACCTGGAAACCGCCATGGTGGTGGTTGACCGCTTCACCGGCGAAGTGCGGGCGATGGTCGGCGGCGCGGAGCCGCAGTTCGCCGGTTATAACCGCGCGATGCAGGCCCGCCGATCGATTGGTTCTCTGGCCAAGCCGGCGACCTATCTGACCGCGCTGAGCCAGCCGAATCAGTATCGCCTGAATACCTGGATCGCCGATGCGCCGGTGACGATTCGCCTGTCCAACGGTCAGACGTGGTCCCCGCAGAACGACGATCGTCGTTTCAGCGGTCAGGTGATGCTGGTGGATGCCCTGACTCGCTCGATGAACGTCCCGACGGTTAACCTCGGGATGGCGCTGGGCTTGCCGGCGGTAGTCGATACCTGGACTAAACTGGGGGCGCCGAAGAATCAGCTCAACGCGGTGCCGTCGATGCTGCTTGGCGCGCTGAACCTGACGCCGATTGAAGTGGCCCAGGCCTTCCAGACCATCGCCAGCGGTGGGAACCGTGCGCCGCTTTCCGCGCTGCGGTCAGTTATTGCCGAAGATGGCACTGTGCTCTACCAGAGCTATCCGCAGGCGGAGCGCGCGGTGCCTGCCCAGGCGGCCTACATGACGCTGTGGACTATGCAGCAGGTGGTGCAGCGCGGTACGGGGCGTCAGCTGGGGGCGAAGTATCCGGGCCTGCATCTGGCGGGGAAAACCGGGACCACCAACAATAACGTCGATACCTGGTTCGCCGGCATCGACGGTAGTCAGGTGACCATCACCTGGGTGGGTCGCGACAATAACCAGCCGACCAAACTGTACGGCGCCAGCGGCGCGATGTCGATTTACCAGCGCTATCTGGCGAACCAGACGCCAACGCCGCTGGTGCTGACGGTGCCGGAAGACGTGGTTGATATGGGCGTGGACAGCAACGGCAACTTCGTCTGCAGCGGCGGTATGCGTTCGCTGCCGGTCTGGACCACGCAGCCGGATGCGCTGTGCCGTCAGGGCGAAATGATGCAACAGCAGCAGTTGCAGCAACAGGAAGCGAAAAATCCGTTTAATCAGTCCGGGCAGCAGCAGCCGCCGCAGCAGCAACAGCAGCAACAGCCGCCGAAGCAGCAGGAAAAGAGCGACGGCGTCGCGGGCTGGATCAAGGATATGTTCGGCAGTAACTGATTTTGACCGCACGACCAGACCCCTTAATACGAAAGTATTAAGGGGTTTTTTTCTGCCTGTAAAAAAGTTAACGGCTCTTTAACTCCATAATAACTATCTGGTTATTAATTCAGCCTTCGACCGGCGGCGACAGGCATATCGCTTGCCTTGCCTTCGACGTTTCGCCTATTATATCGCCCGTCATAATAATAATTCTCGTTTACGTTATCATTCACTTTCATCAGAGATATACCCATGGCGCGTCCAAAAACTGCTCAGCCAAATCACTCGCTGCGTAAAGTCGCAGCTGTAGTAGCCACGGCGGTTAGCGGCATGTCTGTCTACGCACAGGCAGCAGAACAACCGAAGCAAGAAGAAACCATCACCGTCGTTGCCGCCCCGGCCGCCCAGGAAAGCGCCTGGGGACCGGCGCCGACTATCGCGGCAAAACGCTCTGCCACGGCGACCAAAACCGATACCCCGATCGAAAAAACGCCGCAGTCTGTGTCGGTGGTCACGCGCCAGGAGATGGAGATGCGCCAGCCGACGACGGTAAAAGAGGCGCTCTCCTATACGCCAAGCGTCTTCTCCACTCGCGGCAGTTCGACCACCTATGACGTGGTCACCATTCGCGGCTTCACCACCTCGACGACCGTCAACACCAACCAGTATCTGGACGGCATGAAGCTGCAGGGGAATAACTACTCTGAAGTCTCCATGGATCCTTACTTCCTCGAGCGTGTGGAAGTGATGCGCGGGCCAACCTCGGTGCTGTACGGCAACAGCAACCCGGGCGGTATCGTCAGCATGGTCAGCAAGCGCCCGACTACCGAGCCGCTAAAAGAAGTGCAGTTTAAGATGGGCACCGACAATCTGTGGCAGACCGGGTTTGACTTTAGCGACGCCATTGATGATGCCGGCGTCTGGTCGTATCGCCTGACCGGCCTTGGCCGCAGTCAGGATGCCCAGCAGCAGATGGCGAAATCGACCCGCTACGCGGTGGCGCCCTCCTTTAGCTGGCGTCCGGACGATAAAACTGACTTCACCTTCCTGAGCAACTTCCAGAATGACCCGGATGCGGGCTACTACGGCTGGCTGCCGCGCGAAGGCACCGTGGTGCCGTATTACGACGCCAACGGTAAGGCGCACAAGCTGCCGACCGATTTCAACGAAGGCGAGTCCGATAATAAAATCTCCCGCCGCCAGAAGATGGTGGGCTACAGCTTCTCCCATCAGTTCGATGACACCTTTACCGTGCGGCAGAACCTGCGCTATGCCGATGTGCATACGCTCTATCGTTCGGTATACGGCAACGGCTATGTCGCGCCGGGCTACATGAATCGCGCCTACGTGCGCTCCGACGAGCACCTGAACACCTTCACCGTCGATACCCAGCTGCAGTCTGATTTCGCCACCGGCGCGGTCAGCCATACGCTGCTGACCGGCGTGGACTACTCGCGGATGCGTAACGATGTGGATGCCGACTACGGGACGGCGGATCCTATCAGCATGAGCAATCCGCAGTACGGCAATCCGAATATTCAGGTCACCTTCCCGTACGCGGTCCTCAACCGGATGGAGCAGACCGGCCTGTACGCGCAGGATCAGATGGAGTGGGATAAATGGGTGATGACCCTGGGCGGCCGTTACGATTACGCCACGACCTCAACGTTAACCCGCGCCACCAACAGCCTGGCGGAGAATCACGACCAGCAGTTCAGCTGGCGCGGCGGCATCAACTACCTGTTCGATAACGGCATCTCGCCGTACTTCAGCTACAGCGAATCGTTTGAACCGGTATCGGGTTCCAACAGCCGCGGCCAGCCGTTCGATCCGTCGCGCGGTAAGCAGTATGAAGCCGGCGTGAAATACGTGCCGAAAGATATGCCGGTGGTGGTCACCGCGGCGGTCTATCAGCTGACCAAAGACAAGAACCTGACGGCTGATCCGGCTAACCAGGCGTTCAGCATCCAGACCGGCGAGATCCGCTCCCGCGGCCTTGAGCTGGAGGCGAAGGCGGCGGTGAACGCCAATATTAACGTCACCGCAGCCTACAGCTACACCGATGCGGAGTACACTCACGATACGGTGTTCAACGGCAAACGTCCGGCGGAAGTGCCGCGTAACATGGCCTCCCTGTGGGCGGATTATACCTTCCACGAAACCGCGCTGAGCGGTCTGACGATTGGGGCCGGGGCGCGCTATATCGGTTCAACGGTCAGCTACTACAAAAATGACACCAGCACCGGTAAGAAAAATGATGCCTTTAGTGTGGCCGGTTATGCGCTGATGGATGCGACGGTGAAATACGATCTGGCGCGCTTTGGCCTGCCGGGATCGTCGGTCGGCGTCAACGTCAACAACCTGTTCGACCGCGAATATGTCTCCAGTTGCTACAGCGAATACGCCTGCTACTGGGGCGCCGGACGTCAGGTCATCGCCACCGCCACCTTCCGTTTCTAACCACCTACGGGCGCGGTTCGCCGCGCCCTCTATCAGGTTATCGCTATGCAGGAACAGACTCCGCACGCAGAAACCACCTTCGCGCTGGATCGCGTCACTTTCCGTGTGCCTGGCCGCACATTGCTCCATCCGCTCTCGCTCACCTTTCCGTCCGGAAAAGTCACAGGCCTGATCGGCCATAATGGCTCCGGCAAATCGACGTTACTGAAAATGCTTGGCCGTCATCAGCCGCCCTCCGCAGGCGAAGTGCTACTGGACGGGCAGCCGCTGGAGAGCTGGGGCAGCAAAGCCTTTGCCCGCAAAGTGGCCTATCTGCCGCAGCAGCTGCCGCCGGCCGAAGGTATGACGGTGCGCGAGCTGGTGGCGATCGGCCGCTATCCATGGCACGGCGCGCTGGGTCGCTTTGGCGCAGCGGACCGTGAGAAAGTAGAAGAGGCGATTGCGCTGGTGGGGCTGAAGCCGCTCGCTCATCGTCTGGTGGACAGCCTCTCCGGCGGTGAACGCCAGCGGGCGTGGATCGCCATGCTGGTGGCGCAGGACAGTCGCTGCCTGCTGCTCGATGAACCCACCTCGGCGCTGGATATTGCTCATCAAGTCGATGTTCTGGCGCTGGTGCATCGTCTCAGCCAGCAGCGCGGCCTGACGGTGATCGCCGTCCTGCACGATATTAATATGGCGGCCCGCTATTGCGACTATCTGGTGGCCCTGCGCGGCGGAGAAATGATTGCTCAGGGGACGCCGGCGGAACTGATGCGCAGCGACACTCTGGAACAGATCTACGGCATCCCGATGGGGATCCTGCCACACCCGGCCGGTGCGGCGCCGGTAAGCTTTGTCTATTGATGATGAACCCAACTCTGATAACCCGACGCCGCCTGCTGATCGCGATGGCGCTCTCGCCGCTGCTGTGGCAGATGCGCGGCGCGCAGGCGGCCGACGTCGACCCGCAGCGCGTGGTCGCCCTGGAGTGGCTGCCCGCGGAGCTGCTGCTGGCGCTCGGCGTGACGCCCTATGGCGTGGCCGATATTCCCAACTATCGCTTGTGGGTGAACGAACCCGCGCTGCCCGACTCGGTGATCGATGTTGGTCTGCGTACCGAACCCAACCTTGAACTGCTGACGCAGATGAAACCGTCGTTTATCGTCTGGTCGGCGGGCTACGGCCCGTCGCCGGAGAAGCTGGCGCGTATCGCGCCCGGCCGCGGTTTCACCTTCAGCGACGGCAAACGGCCGCTGGCGATGGCCCAGCGTTCGCTACTGGAAATGGCCGATCTGCTGGGCAAAACGCAGCAGGCGAAGCGCCATCTGGCGGAGTTCGACGCGCTGATGGAGAGCCTGCGTCCGCGTTTTGCCGGGCGCGGCGATCGTCCGTTGCTGATGATCTCTCTGCTCGATCCCCGCCACGTGCTGGTGTTTGGCGAAAACTGCCTGTTCCAGGAGGTGCTTGATCGCTTTGGTATTAAAAACGCCTGGCACGGCGAAGCGGCATTCTGGGGAAGCGTTAGCGTTGGCATCGACAGGCTGGCGGCATTTAACGAAGCCGATGTCATCTGTTTCGACCATGGCAATGAGCGAGATATGGCTCAACTGCTGGCGACGCCGCTATGGCAGGCGATGCCCTTCGTGCGCGCGGGCCGCTTCCAGCGCGTTCCGGCGGTTTGGTTCTACGGCGCGACGCTGTCAGCGATGCATTTTGCCCGCGTGCTGGCTGATGCCCAGGGGAGTCCGGCATGAATACGCGTCTCTCGCCGTTAGCTATTATCCTGCTGGCCGGGCTGCTGGGCGTCGCCTTCGCGCTGAGCATCGTCAACCTCAATGTCGCCTTGCCCTATGCGCAGTGGCGGCAGGCGCTGTGGCAGCCGGATGTCGATGATATTGCCCAAATGCTGTTTCATTACAGTTTGTTACCGAGACTGGCTGTTGCGCTGCTGGTGGGCGCCGGGCTGGGACTGGTTGGCGTCCTGTTCCAGCAGGTGCTGCGTAATCCGCTGGCGGAACCGACCACCCTTGGCGTCGCCACCGGCGCGCAGCTGGGGATAACGGTCACCACGTTATGGGCTATTCCCGGCGTGCTGGCGTCGCAATTCGCCGCGCTGGCCGGGGCCTGTCTGGTGGGCGCGCTGGTGTTTGGCGTCTCGTGGGGCAAGCGCCTGTCGCCGGTAACGCTGATCCTGGCGGGGCTGGTGGTCAGCCTTTACTGTGGCGCGCTTAACCAGCTGATGGTGATTTTCCATCACGACCAGCTGCAAAGCATGTTCCTGTGGAGCACCGGGACGCTGACGCAGACCGACTGGAGCGTGGCGCAGCGCCTGTGGCCGCAGCTGCTTGGCGGGGCAATACTCACCTTGCTGCTGCTGCGGCCGCTGACCCTGATGGGGCTCGATGACGGGGTGGCGCGTAACCTCGGGCTGGCGCTGTCCCTGGCGCGCCTCGGCGCCCTGACGCTGGCGATCGTCATCAGCGCGCTGCTGGTGAACGCGGTAGGGATTATCGGCTTTATCGGCCTGTTCGCGCCGCTGCTGGCGAAAATGCTTGGCGCCCGTCGGCTGCTGGCGCGGCTGCTGCTGGCGGCGCTGATCGGCGCGCTGCTCCTGTGGCTTTCCGATCAGGTGATCCTCTGGCTGAGCCGGGTATGGCGGGAAGTCTCCACCGGCTCGGTCACCGCCCTGATTGGCGCGCCGCTGCTGCTGTGGCTGCTGCCGCGGTTGCGCAGCATCAGCGCCCCGGTGATGAACGGCGGCGATAATGTGCAGCCTGAGCGCTATCATGTGCAATGGTTTGTTCTCGCAGGCGTCGCGTTGCTGCTGCTGGCGGTGAGCGTGGCGCTGGCCTTTGGTCGCGATGCCCCCGGCTGGCTGTGGGCCCACGGCGATCTGCTGGAGCAACTGCTGCCCTGGCGCTGGCCGCGGGTGCTGTCGGCCCTGTTCGCCGGGGTCATGCTGGCGGTCGCCGGCTGTATTATCCAGCGCCTGACCGGCAACCCGATGGCCAGCCCGGAAGTGCTGGGCATCAGCTCCGGCGCGGCTTTTGGCGTGGTGCTGATGCTGTTCTTCGTGCCTGGCGACGCCTTTGGCTGGCTGCTGCCGGCCGGCAGCCTTGGCGCGGCGGCCACCTTGCTGATCATTATGCTCGCCGCCGGGCGCGGCGGCTTCTCGCCGCATCGGATGCTGCTGGCGGGGATGGCGCTGAGCACCGCCTTCACTATGCTGCTGATGATGCTGCAGGCCTGCGGCGATCCGCGTATGGCGCAGATCCTGACGTGGATCTCGGGGTCGACATATAGCGCGACGCCGGAGAGGGTGGTGCGTAGCGGCGCGGTAATGCTGGCGCTGCTGGCGCTGGCGCCGCTCTGTCGTCGCTGGTTAACCATCCTGCCGCTGGGCGGGGAGGCGGCGCGAGCGGTGGGCATGGCGCTGACGTCATCGCGGATTGTTCTGCTGCTGCTGGCGGCCTGCCTGACGGCGGCGGCGACGCTGACCATCGGCCCGCTGAGCTTTGTCGGGCTGATGGCGCCGCATATCGCGCGGATGATGGGCTTCCGGCGAACCCTACCGCATATGGTGATTTCAGGGCTGACTGGCGGGCTGCTGCTGGTCTTCGCCGACTGGTGCGGACGGATGATGATGTTCCCGTATCAGATCCCGGCGGGGCTACTGTCGACCTTTATCGGCGCGCCTTACTTTATTTATTTGCTGAGAAAGCAGAGTCGCTAACGGTCCTGGATGGCTTCAACATCCCCGGTGGCGCTATCGCTTACCGGGGCTACAGCGCTGTGCGATTTGGTAGCCCGGATAAGGCGCAATGCGCCTTATCCGGGAAAATCCCTGCGCCACCAGGCATTCAAGCACCTTACAGCTTGGCAAATACCCGACGCGCGGCGTCGATGGTGTTGTCGATATCTTCTTCGCTGTGGGCCACGGACATAAAGCCGGCCTCAAACGCTGACGGCGCGAGGTACACGCCTTCCTCCAGCATCAGATGGAAGAAGCGCTTGAAGCGTTCAACGTCGCACTTCACCACGTCCTGATAGCAGGTGACGGTTTCGGCATCGGTAAAGAAGATGCCGAACATGCCGCCGACGTTATTGACCACCAGCGGGATCCCGGCGTCACGTGCCGCATCCAGCAGGCCTTGCGCCAGCTGGTTAGTCAGTTCAGTCAGGGTTTCATGGACCCCCGGCTGCGCCACTTCGTTCAGGCAGGCGAAGCCAGCCGCCATGGCGATCGGGTTGCCGGAGAGGGTGCCCGCCTGATAGACCGGACCGGTGGGAGCCAGGGCACCGTCAGTCCATGGTCGATGCCCGCCCGCAGTGCAGCCACTTCCTGCTGACGCTGCGCCGCATGTTCGCCCATATACCAGGTGCCCAGCCCGATGGCCGGCACTGCCGCCTGCTCGCCGAAGCGTACTGTTTTTTTCACCATCTTCTCCTCCTTAACCGTATGCACCACCATAAAGCAAAACAGGGCGCAAGGCCCTGTTTTGATGCATGAAGCGCACTGTAAGAATGCACAATCAGAAGGTGTAGGTGATCCCGGTGGAGATCAGACCGCTCCAGGATTTATCCACCATCGGACTGTCGGTAATTTCATCCGACAGACGCGTGTAGCGCGCCACGCCGTAAACGCTCCAGTCACCGAGGAAGCGATAGTTAGCCGACAGTTCCAGATACGGGTTCCAGCTACTGTCCGGGTCATAGCTGCGCATGCCGCTGCGGCGCGACTCGTGCCGGGAGACACCATAGTAGTATTCGTTCTGATTGTCGCTGTTCCACTCCACGCCAATACCCGGCGTCAGCGTCAGGTTACCGTTGGTGTAACGGTACAGCCAGGCGAGATCCCAGTTAATACCGTTGCTGTTATCCAGCGTATCGCCGGCAATCGTCGTGCGCAGGAAGCCATAGGGCGTGTTGTGGACATAAGAAAGACCGGCCATCACGGTCGATTTACGTTTATCCAGTCGACGCATCTGCTCGCTGTCGCTGTCGCCCGGCTTGAAGTACATTGGCGACCAGTAGGCCGTAATCGACAGTTTATCGTTGGTGTCATTCCACAGGTAGTAACCCCCGCCCAGACCGTGGAACCAGAAGTTTTCGCTCTCATAACTAATGACCGGCACCGGATAGACATCCGCATCATATTGCTTATACGGATGCTCAACGACCCCTACGCCAGCCCCAAGAGTGAACTTCCCGTCGGCATGCGCCGCGCTGGCGGACGTCGCTATCAGCACGCCGAGTGCCAGAAGTTTGATTTTAGTCACAATCCATATTCCCGTTGTCAAATAATCAGCCCGTGCAGTGTACCGTCGTAGGTCTCATGCCTCAAATTCTTTACCCGATATGACACAAATCGTTCACTTTGCCACCCTTCTCTTACCATCCGGTGACAGCCCGATGACAACTTTGCGTCCCAACGAATCAAAAAGCGTCATGTTCAGGATGAGTTATTGATATGTCATTGAAATTGATTTTCTGCGCCATGCAAGATTTCTAAATGCATCTACGCTTAAATTTAGAAGGTGTAATTGCCGGGCACATTCACGCTACCCCACCCGCAACCTGGCATAAGGGTTGCTGGATACCAGGAGAGCGATGTTCAGCTTATGTCTTCCGGGGGCCCCCACTATTCATATGAACGGCTCTCAACCTGTGCTAAAAACGAAAGGACGGCATG
>OJXS01000250.1_pt1 | contig 19123 bp, 22 predicted proteins | sample 1600711 | NCBI WGS metagenome assembly OJXS01 (sample SAMN04436958, study PRJEB24849) | human gut metagenome | biome: human gut; feature: NICU; material: stool | host: Homo sapiens | place: USA: Saint Louis, MO | collected 2009-12-25
AAATACCGACCTCCAAAAAGTTAGATTTTTGGTCTAACTTTTGGGGGTCGGTTCAATATAGAAGGATTATGCTCGTTCGGTTTCTTTTTAGAATGGAGCGATTAATGAAGATTCTTAGTCTGTCTTCAAATATCGCCACAATGTTGTTCGGCTGATCCCTAGTTGTTCCGCGGTTTTTGTTTGGTTGCCATTGTTTTGTTCTAACACGTTTAAAATGATTTCTTTTGAATAATCAAAAAGCGTCGGATTTTCAACTTTTGTTTGTAAGGTAAAGCTTCCCAGATGCGAGTCTGAGAAATGTTGAATCAACCGTTCCTTTTTTAACAGCTGAATCACTTGATGCTCAGAAATGTAATGAGTGGTTGCATTGATGACTAATTCCTTAAGAGCGGATTGTAGCTGATTGAAATTTCCTGGCCATTCGAAGGCTAGAAATTCTTTTAAGGCATTTGGTTCAAAACCAAGTACATCTTTATTGCATTCGATGTTTATTTTATTCAACAATAATGTAGTGATCACACTCAATTCATGTTTTCGTTCCTTGAGAGGCGGGGCGTAGATACTGGCGCAATTTAATTCAAATAATAAACGATTATAGATTTTCTCTTCACTAGCATTATTGGTATTATAGGTGAACAACAAATTATTTCTTTGCAGGAGCTTGGTGTTTTTAACGATTGTAATCAGCTGTTCCGCGTCTCTTACTGAAAGTTGTTCGATGTTTTGAAAGAGCAGGGTATTATGCTCATCAACCAATGGACCATTGGTGGGATTTACGAGAAATTTCCACATTTTTTCATTCATCAGCTTGGCATCAATTGAGATTAGTTGATTATGCATTTCTTGATTCAAAAAGGTCTGATAGGCAATACTGGATTTGGCGGTTCCGGTCTCGCCGACGATAATGATAGAATTGTAGAAATTCTTGATTCGTTGCAGATTTCTTTTTGTTTCCTCTTGAATAAATTGAGTAAATAAAAGCTTTGTTGTAAAAATTTCTTCTACTTCAGAGCGCTTTTGGTAAAAAATGCCAAAGCGATTATTTATGATAGGCGGGGTCGAAATTTTTAGAATACAGCTATAGTAGGTTCGCTCATCAACCATTATTTTTTTTACATTAAGCATATAGACCTTGTTTTTAAAGGTATGATAGTATTGGTTTTCGTCTGTCATATCTTTTTTTGTGTTTAAAAATTTGGCGATCGAGCTGGATAAATCATTCGACGTATTTGCATAATACACCTGAAAGGCCTCATCAATGATGATAAAATCCTGTTTTTGCTGGTGAAGACTTTCTTCCAAGACTGTTTTCTCATGAATGACTCTTTTTAATTGTTTCGCAATCGTCAAAGCCTCCTGGTAAGCATGCTTGATACTTTCAAACCCCGAAGTGATCAAAATAGTATTAATTGATTTCGTCAACGCGAGCCGATTCGTGATAGCGTCGCACAGAATCATTTCGTATTGCTCCTCGATTAAGATATCCAAGGTCATACTCGTGTCCGTTGATTCATCTAATGTGATGATTTTAATCGTGTATCCTAAAATATCACAAAGCAAATGAGCCGTTTCAGTAATACTGGCATAGCCGACAATTGCGAAATTTTCTGTATAGTTTTTAGCTAAACGTATGGTTCCAAGAATATCGTAAATGGAAATTGAGACATCAATCACTGGAATTGAGACTACCTGACGAATTAAATCAGCAGTTCCTCCACGAGAAATGATCGCATCATAGTCATTTTCAAACAGCTCTGAGGCAATTTTCTGTCCTTCTTTCAAATCAGCTGTATAGATGTCAGATTCTACATCAGTAAATTGTTTACTGACGATACTCATGGAATTATTTAGTTCTTCATAAGGAGCAATTCCTAAAATTTTGATTTTTGCTGACATGCTTTTTCACCTATTGTTTCATATTGGAACAATTATACATCTTTTTATTTAAGGAAAACATCAAAACAAAGAAAACGTTCAATAATAAACGTTTTTTTCTTTTTTTAAATATCCAAGGGCAAGGATGCAAGCTAAAATGAAACCATGAAATCTAAGGTGGTGAACGGATGATAAAGCTATTAGTTATCGCAGATGATTTTACCGGAGCGTTAGATACAGGTGTTCAATTTTCTAAACGAGGTATTCCAACGATGGTTTCTACCGATACAACGTTTAACTTCAATGAAATGAATGAAGAAGTCGATGTATTAGTAATTGATACAGAAAGTCGTTACTTAAGCTTTGAAGAGGCATACAGCTTAATTCATCGGATAATTGTAAGCGCTAAAAATGCGGATGTGCCTTTCATTTACAAAAAAGTTGATTCTGCTTTGCGAGGGAATATCAGTGCTGAGATTAAAGCTGTGTTAGATGCTAGTCGAGCAACTGCGGTACCGTTTTTACCAGCTTATCCTGAAATGAATCGTGTATTAATAGATGGGAATTTATACATTGATCAAATATTAGTTTCTGAGAGTGTCTTTGGAAAAGATCCCTATGAGCCAGTGAATGAAAGTAACGTATTGCGACGATTAAAAAAAGAAGCGAATATTGATAGCCTCTTAATAAAAGAAACATTTCCGCAAAGCTTCAACGGTGTTTTACTATTTGATGCTAAAACGAATGAGGATATGGAGCAGCATGTCGAAAGGTTGCAACAGAAGAATTTGCTGTCAATGACGGTAGGATGTGCTGGTTTTGCGAAGATCTTGGCAACAAAACTATTTCCCGAATATGAACCTAAAAATTATTCCTTAAAAAACCTCTTGTGGTGATATGCGGAAGTGTCAACCCGATTACAAAAAAACAGGTCGATTATGTAGAGCAGAGAAACTATCCTAGAATTTCCTTGACCCATCACCAATTGTTACGCTCAAATTATTGGTTCGATTCAGAAGGAAAGAAGAAGGTGGATCACTATTTATCGTTGATGGAGAAGCATCCGCTGATTCTCTTTGAAACATTAAGTAAAGAAACTAGCATAGGAATTGAAAGCTACAAACAAGAACAAGGCTTAGATATTTCAGATTTTCGTTTTAAAATTGGTCGGTCATTAGGAGAACTAACGCAAGCGATTTGGTCGAAGGACTCTGAAAACACCTTCCTATTCACAGGCGGTGATACCTTGTTTCAGTCAATGAGTGTGTTAGGGATCAATCAGATAAAACCTCTGGTAGAAATTAGTGCCGGTGTGGTTCTTTCCTCAATTGTATGGAAGAATCGAGAAATTCAGGTGATTACTAAGTCTGGTGGCTTTGGAAATGTTGAACTTTTTGAAGAAATCAGCCAATTAACAGAATAGATAAGAAAATGGAGGAAATAAAAATGCTTGCAGATTACAGCTTAAAAATGCCAAAGAATATTATTGCCGGCGAACATGCAATTGAGCAACTTTCAGATATCCTTGCAAAAGGTGTTCAAAAGATCGTGATTTTTACCGATAAAGGAATTTTAGGCGCAGGGCTATTGGATTTACCTAAATCAATGATTGAAAAGGCTGGTGTAGAATACACGATCATATCGGAGATTCCGGCTGAACCGAATTATCATGAAGCCCAAGCGATGGTGGAGGAATTTAAGAAGGAAAAAGCAGATTTTATTATTGCAATCGGCGGCGGAAGTGTGATGGATGTTGCCAAACTAGCGTCAATCTTAGCGACAGATAGTTACACGGTTAAGGATTTATTGGACAATCCAATGTTGGCTAAGAAGCAAATTACTAGCTTAATGATTCCAACTACCGCTGGAACAGGCTCAGAAGCGACCCCTAACAGCATCGTTGGAGTTCCGGAAAAGGAATTAAAAATTGGAATCGTCAATCCTGAAATGATCGCCGACTACGTGATTTTAGACAGTCGAATGATCAAAAATTTACCAAAACCGATCGCAGCAGCGACTGGAGTGGACGCGTTATGTCACGCAATTGAATGCTTCACTTCTACAAAAGCAAATCCAATCAGTAATACCTTCGCGTTAGAAGCATTGGACTTGATTATGAACAACATTATTGAAGCTTGCACCAATCCAGAGGCATTAGACGCAAAAAGTAACATGCTTTTAGGCTCCTTCTATGCTGGAGTAGCGATCACCTCATCAGGAACAACTGCCGTTCATGCACTTTCATATCCATTAGGTGGGAAATACCACATTGCTCACGGTGTTTCTAATGCGATGCTATTGACACCGGTGATGAAATTTAATGAACCAGCGATCAAAGAATTGCTGGCGGTGGCATACGACCGAGTAGTAAAAAATGGCGTTAAAAATTTAACGGTGGATCAGAAATCTAGTTACATGATCAATCAGCTAGAAAAAATCGTCAAAGTATTGGAAATTCCTACTAGCTTGAAAACTTTTAATGTACCAGCCGAAGACTTGGACGGTTTAGTAGCTGCAGGGATGGAAGTAACACGCTTGTTAGTCAACAATAAGCGCGAAGTGACACCTGAAGATGCAAGAAGCATCTATTTAGAAATTTTATAAAAAGGAATGGGGTAGAATAATATGGTAGAAATCAAAGGAATCATTTCTCCGATTTTAACACCAATGAAAAGTGATGAGAGTGTTAATTATGAAGAGCTTCGCGTGCAAATCAATCGACTAATTAATGGTGGTATCCATGGAATCTTTGTTTTTGGGACCAACGGCGAAGGCTATATTCTTTCAGAAGAAGAAAAAATTGAAATCATGAGGGTGGCAGTTGAAGAGGTAAACGGTCGCGTACCTGTATATGCTTCAACAGGACTTGTAGGAACAAAAGATACGATCCGTTTGTCACAAAAGGCTAAGGAAGTTGGCGTTGATGTACTTTCAAATATTACTCCTTCGTTTGCGGCAGCATCACAAGAGGAGTTGTATACCCACTTTAAAACAGTGGCTGAAAACGTGGATATGCCAATCGTTCTATACAATATCCCAGCGCGAACCGGCAATGCCATTGCTCCAGCTACCGTTGGTAAATTAAGTACGATTGACAATATTATTGGTGTGAAAGACAGCAGCGGAAATTTTGATAATATTCTGCAATACATTGAACAGACTCGTGAGCAGAAGGATTTCGCTGTTCTTTCCGGTAATGATTCATTGATTTTGTGGACGCTTCTAGCAGGTGGACAAGGCGGAATTGCGGGATGTTCGAACATCTATCCATTTGTTATGGCTCAGATTTATGAACAATTTTTAGAAGGAAATATTGAAAAAGCAAGAGCTTATCAAGATTCGATTCGTTCATTTAGAGATTGCTTCAAATTTGGTAATCCGAATACAATTGTCAAGCATACAGTAGGACTATTAGGCTACCCAGTCGGGAAATGTCGTGCACCGTTCAATCAAGTTTCCCCACAGGCAACAGAAGCGTTGAAAAAAGTAATTGCAGAAAATCAAGAAAAAGGCATGAAATAGGATGGAGGAAGCGAAGTGAAAAAAATCGTTGGAATCACCATGGGCGATCCAGCTGGAATTGGTCCTGAGATCGCGATTAAAGTCTTGAACAAACAAGCGTTATATGATCGGTGTCGTCCGCTATTAATCGGTGATGAAAGTGTTTTGAAATACTACTTAGAAAAACATCCGGAATTAGCTCTAGCTATCAATGTAGTGAAAAAGCCAAGTGAAGGGAAATTCACGTTTGGAACAATTGATTTGATTGATTTAGCTGTTGTAAACATGAAAGATTTGCCAATTGGGGAGGTCTCCAAAGTTGGCGGAAATGCCGCCTTTCAATATGTAAAAAAAGTGATCGAACTAGCGATGGCTAAAGAAGTTGACGCCACTGTTACAAATCCACTGAATAAAGAAGCAATGAATGCTGCTGGTCATCATTATGCTGGACATACTGAAATTTATGCAGATTTAACTGGAACTGAAAAATATACGATGATGCTGGCAGACGGGAATTTGCGGGTTGTGCATGTTTCGACTCATGTTTCCTTGAGAGAAGCCTGCGATTGTGCCACAAAAGAACGGGTTTTAGATGTGATTCGAATTGCGAATCAAGCCTGCAAAAATTTAGGAATCGCTGAACCGCGAATCGCAGTAGCGGGCTTGAATCCTCACTGTGGTGAAAATGGTTTGTTCGGTCAAGAAGAAATCAATGAGATCAATCCAGCCGTAGAAGCTGCTGAGGCAGAAGGCATCAAAGCGTATGGTTCTTTGCCAGCGGATACCGTGTTTTCCAAGGCGAACGGCGGGATGTATGACATCGTTGTTGCAATGTATCACGATCAAGGGCACATTCCGTTGAAAACATTAGGCTTTGTCTATGATCAGAAAGCAGGTGCTTGGGAAGCGGTCAAAGGAGTAAACATCACTCTTGGTCTGCCGATTATTCGAACTTCTGTGGATCATGGTACCGCATTTGACCAAGCTGGGAAATGGACGGCAAGTGAATTCAGTCTTGAAAATGCTATCGACTATGCGATTCGTTTAGCCGAGAATTCTTAGGAGGTTGAGAAATGATTATTGATGCAGTAGCAAATTTACATCATTATACGAAATTGTTTCCTAATATCCCTGAAGCGCTTGAAGCAATGAATAGGATTGAGCAACAGGAATTTGGCAAAAAGTATTTCTTCGAGGGTGGTTTCAAGAAGGAGCGACCAAACCCATTGAAGAGACACAATTCGAAGCGCATCGAAACTTCGTAGATCTTCAGATTGTCTTAGAAGGGGAAGAATACATCGCTTGGAATAAAATTGATGATTTAACCGAAGCGATCCCATACAACGCAGAAAGAGATGTTCAAAAGTTTACGGGTAAAGATGCGCATAAGATGAAGATGTCAGAAGGCATGGCGTACATTTGTTTTCCATGGGATGGCCATAAGGCGGTTTTTCATGTCGATCAGCCACTGCGTTTTAAGAAAGCAGTCATTAAGTTAGCACTTAATTAAAAAGGAAGCACTCTGGAAAAATAAGTGAGGGACTACCGGTGAAACCTAGTTGGATGGGATGCGACATGAATCGTTTACTTAGTTTTTCTAGAAGAAAAAATAAACACATTAATAGGAAGAATAAGGAGGAAAAAGTATGACAGAGTTACCGAAAGTACGACAATCTGAACCAAATGGCGTGGTTTATCGGGATGATTTTATGAATGTAGATTTTGGATTGATTCCCACTGGCGGAAAAGCAACTGCTCATGCACCCGCATTAATTGAAACGAAGGATAGTGGGATGTTGTGTGCGTGGTTTGCTGGAAGTTTTGAAGGAAGCGGAGATATTTCCATCGCTGTTTCCAAGTTAGACCCTAAAACACAGGTTTAGATACGCTGCCTGCTTTTTATGCACTAAGCTATTTTTTGGGACAGACATATTTCATTGTCGTAGTCCCGACAATTATCGTATTTACATAGATTTGTTCGATGATTCCTGTTACTTTTTCTCCATGGCAGTCTACGGTAGTAATTTCATTACCAATAACATATTCCATTAATCATCCATCCCTTTCACCTGACATCCTACCACTGATTAAGGAATCATTCTCTTCAATTATTTATTATGAAACGAAATTATTAATAGTGCGTATCATTTGTTATTTTACTTTTTTAGATGATTCATCCGAAACTAAAATCTAGTAAAGAAAAATACAATTACACACCTCCTTAGTCATTGACTGATTTGTATACTCAGGGTGTAACTAAATGAAAGAGTGATTTAAGAATGAGGCGCATCTGGGGATTGTTACTCATTTAGAAAGCAATGAAGCTAAAGGCTTTTGAGAAATCCTTCACCCGATTTGACGATACACGCTATAATGGGTTTAATAAAAGAATGATCAACAGAATGAGAGGTGTTTCCATGAAATCAGAAAAAGAGACGACAAATTCGTTGATTGAAAAACGAGCAGCTTCCCTGCAAACTACCTCAAAGGTTGTGCTGCCACCAGCTCTAGCTGAAAGAATAGAACGTTATCCAGAAAATAAACGGCGACCTGTTAACAAAACGGTTTTTAAAAATGATTATTTTCAATTGACCTACAATACAAGAAATCATTCTATGGCAATTTCCTCAAAAGGCGATTTAGTCTATTCAGCGATTCCTTATGATACAGCTCGAAACTATATCCAACGTGCCGCGATCCAATACTTGCTTCATCCAGAAGAAATTCGACGCTATATCGAGCTTCATCAGACAACAATAGAGAAATATTTGATGTTGAGCATTTTTCAGGTGTCTGGAAATCGTGTGGATGAAAAATCATTTGAAGTAAAGCAGGCTTATAAAGCGATTCTGCAAAATCCGTTATTAGAAATTCAAGTTGCTGGACGATTGATGCAACACGATGAAACCGGACCGTTATCAGCGAATCTGGCCGGAAAATTTCTTTTTAGTGAAAATATAAAAACCGGAATTGCAGGCTATATTTCTGAGTATTTGAATTTCGTTGTTCAGCTGGCTAATTCATTGCCATTGATGATCGATGGAAAAGATGTTCAGTTGTTAGATGCAGTGGAGCAAGATCAACTGCTGATCGACAAAGGCCTGACGATATATTCGGATATTGAATTGGCACTTTCCTTATTGCCTCAAGAAGTGAAGCAGGGTGTCGAACATGCATTAGCTGTTACTGATTCAGCTCAGATGGTCAATACTCAGCCGCTTCTACGCTCTCAATATGGGGAAGAACTCTCTCGAACGCGGGAAAACTATGTTGCTCATAGTGTCCATCCCGATGAAGCAGAGAAGTATTTCAAAAACGTCCATTCCACTGAAAATCGTAATCTGATCAATGTGGTTTCAGATATCCATGCGCAGGATGGAAAGTTGCCATTTGTTAATCGACATTTTAATGTGCTGGTCGGTGATGTGTCGGATTCTCATGTTCAAGATGAAGAAATTGAAGGGATCTATGTGATAGGAGGACATGAACTAATGGACGTTCTACCTGAAACGACCGATGTATCTGAAGAGCAATGGGATAAGTTGCGAACGTTTTTCAACTATGAATGGTTTAAGGAGCTAATGCAAGAAACGGATGAAGCGTGGTATTTATTGCCGACTGGTGAGCATGAATTTTATGAAGTGGTCAAAACGGAAATCACTAGTCGCTTTCCAAAAATGAAGCTTTTGAACAATGAGTATCTTATTTATGAAGGTATTCGTTATGTCGGTTTGACAATTCCTGTTGCGTTAGTGAGACGAAAAGAAGCGCTGCAACGATTCATTTTAAACGCGTTGGAAAAAATCTTAGGCGAGGACGTGGATACACCCACTGTAATTGTTTCTCACGCACCATTATTCAATGAACTGAGCCTACTGCCAGAAACAAGCGATGCATATAATAAAGATTATGTTTGTTCAGAACCACAGATAGAAAAGCTATTTGAAAGATACAATATTATCGGCGCTATTCATGGACATCATCATATCCCGGCATCTTCAAGACGCTTCAAAAATGTTGAATTTGCTGGAAAACGGATGTTTGTTGTGTGCTCGATTTATTCAAAAGTAAATACCGGGTTTGAATTAATGAGCTTATTAGAACGCGGAAAATAATTGACAGAGGAGAAGAAAGATTTTCGCCTCTGTTGATTTTTACGATTATTCAAAGATAATATATTTGTTCGTATATAGCTTTACTCGAATATGAAAGAATGTATGGAGGAAATCTATTAGAGTCGTAATCTCAGACAATATCACTTTTCAAGAGTAATATTGAAATTTATTAACAGAACTTGCTAACTCTGAATTTGACGTAATTGACTATTCACGAGAAACTCAAAACTTAACAGAGGAGTATCCGCAAATTTTGATGGGATTTTATAAAAAGATAGAGACCACTGATATTTTTCCTTATTTAATCAAGATAGGAGAGGATATTCGTCGAAAGATCGCTGTTCTTCAAATGAGTCGACGGATTTAGAAACAAGTAATGAGCTGTGACGAAATTTTTGTCACAGCTCTTTTTTTTGATTTTTATGTAAGTTAGTCGTGAAAGACAGCAAGTAAAAGAACCTAAGAAAGTGCCATACTATTATGTAAAGAACGCACTTCTTTTTTGTTACTTATAAAAAATCTTGAATCAGCTTCTTATTTTCCGGTCTTTTATCAATTTCCAGTTTGGCGATTTTGTGGATTAACATATCAAGCGTAATCTCATTCATTTCTTCTTCTACTTTTTTCTGCAGCGCATCGTATTTTTCGCTAAGCACTTCTTGAATATTTGCGCCAACGATACAATTCGGATTGGTTTTAGGATCTACTTGAATCAAATTCGTATTTCCTTCAATACTTTTATAAATTTCTAATAGCGTGATATTTTCCGGTCGTTTTGCGAGAGTGGGGTTTGGTTTTCCGATTTGTGTGAGGATCAGCCCAGATTTTTTTAGTTGGCTCATGATTTTTCGAACATTTGCTGGATTCGTTTCCACACTTTTAGCAATCATTTCACTAGATAGCGCATCAGTTCCTTTGCAGATTTCAATATAAGCAAGGATGTGGATGGCATCACTGAATTGTATCGAGTATTTCATGACCTCAGCTCCTTTTGTAATTTTCTTTCTTGACATATCTTATCATACTACTTATGATTATAGGTGTAAATTATAAATATACAGCAAAAGAAAAGGAGCGGATCATATGAATTATTTGGTAACAGGTGCAACTGGAGGATTCGGAAATCATGCATTGGACTTCTTGAAAAAAGTATTTCAGCCTCGGAGATTTTTGCTTTGGTTCGAAGTGAAGCAAAAGCTGAAGCTTTAAAAAGGGCTGGTATACATGTTCGAATCGGTGATTATGGGGATAAGGAGGCTATGGAAAGAGTATTTGAAGGAATTGATCGAGTGCTGTTTGTGTCTGGTGCTCCAGGCAATCGACAGAAGGAGCACGCAAATGTGGTTGAAGCAGCGATAAAAGCAGGAGTATCTTACATTGCTTATACGAGTTTTGCTGAAGCGGACAAAGCAACTAGTCCTTTAGCTGAGGATCATCTTTTTACAGAACGATTGATTGAAAAAGCAGGCATCTCGTATACATTTTTGCGTAATAATTGGTATTTAGAGAATGAATTGCCGTTAGTCGAAGCGGCTATGAATAGTGGGAAATTTGTTTATGCGGCTGGAAATGGAAAAACAGGTTGGGCGATGAAAAGAGAATACGCAGAGGTGGCTGCAAAGGCTCTACTAGGAGCTGACTATCCAGCCATTTTAGAACTTTCTGGAAAACCAGTAAACTATAACACTTTGGCGAACGCGCTAAAAAAAGCGACAGGAAAAGAGTTTGAAGTAATAAGTTCAGATGATTCAGGTTTTATTAATCATTTAGTTGCCAACGGAATGCCTCAATCGGTCGCAGAACTATTTTTATCTTTCCAATATGATATTAAAAATAATCAACTAGATGTTACTTCTACGGATTTCGAAAAAGCATTAGGCAGACCACTAATGAGTTTGGAAGCAGGATTTAAAGAGCTTTTGCATTGATGGATACACAGACTTTTTTGTCTAAGCATTATAAAACAGCTAGATAAGCCTAAAATGACTATTCCTTCTTTGGAATAGTCATTTTTAGTAAATGAAAAACTTGTATGGAGATACTAATCAGAAATGATTTCATACATAATGGCAAGATCTTCCGCCGCCATTCGAACCTTTGATTTTTCAATCAAAATATTTTTACCAGTCATGATGTAAGAGGGCATGATTCGGATATTTTGATAGTAAAGTTCAGTGTTTCGCAATTTATAGGTGGAGATAGCTGGGACAATATTTCTTTTTGTAGACTTTTTGGTGATCCGATTAAAGCATTTTTTTGCGACATCGCCCATCAACATAATTGCTTGAACATTTGGAAAAAGGGTCAATTCCTTTTCTAAATAAGGCAAACTTCTTTCGATGCTGTCATTAGAGATTGTCGTTTCTAATTTTGGAATTTTTATCGCGTTAGTTAGATAAATACCGTAAGACAATATGTCTTGAATGTTTGTAACCTCGATACCGGCTTTTTGAAATAATGGTATTGTAGTTTCCATGTAAGCAGCATCTTCTAAACCGTAGAAATCATTGTTTGGATCAGCAGGAACCACTTCGTTAATCATAATCGCCTTTATTAATTTTGGATCGATATTAATATCGTTTAAATAAATCTGGTCATTTTCATCTACGTATTTCTCAATTTCTTGTTTGATATTCATTTTGCGACCTCCTTTAGTTTAGTATACAAAAGAAATCTTGACAGTGAGTGTCTAGTTTAGATTGATTGCCAAAATAATTGAGCGATGCCCGATTTTAATCACAAGGAACTTATCGGCTGCTAAGCAGATTATTTTCCTTCATAAAATAATCGTGTTAGGGTAATTTTATCAACTGATAAGTGGAGGTCTTTTTATGTTTTTAGCGATTAATGAAATCAAACATTCGAAATTGCGTTACACGTTAGTAATGGGAGTCATGTTTTTGATTGCCTATCTGGTATTTTTTTTAACGGGGTTGGCTTATGGGCTGGCGCAAGATAATCGAACAGCAGTAGATAAATGGAATGCAGATTCCATTCTTTTAACAGAGGAAGCGAATAATAATCTCAATATGTCAATGATACCGCTGAAAACCTTTGATGATGTAAAGGCAGATGAAAAAGCCTATCTTGCTCAAACAGCGGGAGTAATCAAAAGTGATGGGGGAGAAAAAATTGATGTCAGCTTTTTTGGTATCGATAAGGATCAATTTCTGGCTCCAAAGCTGACTAGCGGAAAGATGTTTTCTTCTGATGATGAAGCAGTAGCGGACCGTTCGCTAAAGGATGAATACAATCTGAAGCTCGGTGAAACTGTTAAAATGGCAGGAAACGATAAAACATTAAAAATCGTTGGGTTCACGGATAATGCAAAATTCAATGTAGCACCAGTGTTGTATACAACGATTGGTGCGTATCAGGAAATTCGCTTTGAAACACAAGGAACTAGTGAAAATACTCGAATCAACGCGATCATTACTAGAGGAGATGTTCAATCTGTTCCAGATGATTTAGAGGAGACGGACATCAAGAGTTTTATCAATGATCTACCAGGTTACAGTGCACAGGTCTTGACCTTTGGATTTATGATCGGTTTCTTGATTGTAATTGCTGCAATCGTCATAGGAATTTTCATCTATGTGTTAACGATGCAAAAGGCAGAAATATTTGGTGTGATGAAGGCTCAGGGAATTTCAAGTCGCTATATTTCAAATTCTGTAATTGCGCAAACATTCCTATTAGCGACTGTTGGGGTAGTGATTGGATTAGCAGCCACGTTAGGAACAGCTCTGATATTACCAGATGCAGTGCCATTTCAGGTTAATATGCTGTTCTTTGGCGGAATCAGCATATTGATGATCTTAGTTGCTTTAATTGGGGCGTTCTTCTCAGTGCGAACCATTGTAAAAATTGATCCATTGAAGGCAATCGGATAGGGGGAAGAAAAATGAGTGCAATTGAATTTAAACAAGTAGAAAAATCATTTAAAGATGGCGATTCAACGATTGAAGCGTTGAAGGAAACGAATTTTTCAGTGGAAAAAGGGGAGTTCGTTGCCATTATTGGTCCGTCTGGTTCGGGAAAGAGTACTTTTCTGACGATTGCAGGCGGTTTACAGGCCCCTTCGAAAGGTGAAGTTCTGATCAACGATGAAGATTTCAGCGAGAAGAAGGAAAAAGAACGGGCAAAATTACGCTTCAAGGAAATTGGTTTCATTTTGCAGGCGTCAAACTTAGTTCCGTTTTTAACCGTCAAAAAGCAATTAAAGCTGGTCGACAAAGTTAGTAAAAGTGATAATTCGGAAATGGCGGAAAAATTATTCGAGCAATTGGATATCGCCAGTTTAGAAAATAAATATCCTGAAGAGCTTTCTGGCGGGGAACGTCAACGAGTCGCGATCGCTCGGGCGTTGTATCATGACCCAACGATTATTTTAGCCGATGAACCGACAGCCAGTCTGGACTCTGAGAAGGCTTATGAAGTTGTAAAAATTTTAGCCAAGGAAACCAAAGAAAAAAATAAGGCGACAATCATGGTCACTCATGATACTCGGCTGGTGAAATTCTGTGACCGAATTTTAGAGATGAAAGATGGGAAATTGACAGAAAAAGACATTTCAGAAGCGAACGAATAACCTTATCGCGTATAATAATGGTATCAAATAAAAAAGAGGCGATTGGATGTATGAAGAGATTTTAGATGTTGCTGAAGAATTATTTATGAAGCAAGGCTATAATGACACATCTACTAGGCAAATCGCGAAAATACTTGAGATTACGCAACCAAATATTTATTACCATTTCAAAAATAAAGAAGAAATCTATTTTCAAGTAATGCAGCGATTGGCAAATGAAGTTGGGAAAAACCTATCAGAGCTTTCAGCTCAAGATATTAGTTTTGAAGAAAAAATCTTGGCAATGGCTTTCTATTTACAACAAAGGCATCCTTTCAGCCTTTTTATGATGATGCATGATATTCAACATACGCTGATTCCTGAAACAGCTCAAAAGTTATTTGTACTTTGGCAGAGCTCTTATAAACATCCTTTTCTTAAGGTATTTAACAATGAGTCTCAAATAAGGGAGACGGTTGATCCGAATTTTGCTGTGAGTCAATTGTTTATCTTGATATCCGCTTACTTAGATTCGCCTATGAATGTGCGGCAAGAAAATCTGGAGAAAGCAATTCAACTTTTTTTCCATGGTGTATTAAAATAACGAAAAAAATCCCACTGTCATCTTCGACAGTGGGATTTTGCTTAAGCTAAGACAGCTGCGATCATGTCTGGCAATTCTTTTTTCATGACACGTTTGGTATTTAGTGCATCTGTATAAGTAACAGTTTGATCTGCTACGATGGTTGCCAATAATTGACGGTCTTTCTTCGGTGGGTTATAAAATACCTCGATCGCTTTATCAGCATCAGACCATTCAGCAGAGTAATTTGCTTTTGATTTTAAAGATTGATTCAATGCTTCTGCTTGGTCTGCGGTTACATCAGCACTAACAGGTTCCTTGACTACATCAGCCAAGATATCTTGAGCAAGCTCCGCTGCTTTGTCAGTATCCTCATTTTCAACAACAGGTTCTGATGTTTTAAAACTTTCTGACCATAAATTATAGATGCTGTTGGTCAATTGATTTAGGGTATTTGTTTGTGGTTTTTGAATATGAGCATTGACTAATTCTCTAAAGGAATGGTCATGTTTCGCACTTTGAATATGGCGAGTTTTTCCATCAGGAGTTGTCTCATCAAGGTGGATTTGATGTGTGTTCACTTTATCAAAATAGATTTTTACATCACTGTGGATGTGCTCACTCAGTGTTTTTTCCACTTGAGCAAAAGTTTTGTTGATTTGTTTGTTACGAATTTTGAGTGATTTTTTGATACTTTTTAAATTCACGAGTATAATTCAGTCGCTTTCTTTTAAGAGTTGTACTAATCCGTTAGTATTATAGCATACTTCGTGAAAAATGCAGTAGGAATACGATAAAATAGGTTATTTGATTCAAAAAAAGCGACTTTTAAATAAAATATTGAGTAATTTAACTTAAAAATGCTTAATTTTTTAGCATACGATGACTGTTAGTGTGGAAAAAGGGGAAAGAACGGAGGTTAAAAAAAATCTCAGCCGCTTTTACCTGAAGACAGCTGAGATTTCTTACTTATCTTAAATCATCTAAAAATTCAGTTTTACCAGGATCGATTTCATCCTTCATCTTGATGATCTTGGCAGGGGTGCCAGCGACAACGGCTCCAGCTGGAACGTCTTTGGTAACGACAGCACCGGCTGCAACAACGGCATCTTTTCCGATATGGACTCCCTCTAAAACAACGGCATTAGCTCCGACTAAAACATTGTCTTCTACGACAACAGGTGAAGCACTAGGCGGCTCAAGTACGCCAGCCAACACCGCTCCTGCACCAATATGGGCATGTTTCCCAACAGTTGCACGTGCACCTAAAATAGCTCCCATGTCGATCATCGTGCTTTCGCCGATGGAAGCACCGATATTGATAATGGCCCCCATCATGATGACTGCTTTATCACCAATCTCTACACGATCACGAATCAATGCCCCTGGCTCAATGCGAGCGTTAACTGATGAGATATCCAGCATTGGAATTGCCGAATTTCTGCGATCGTTTTCTACATGTACATCACTGATTTTTCCTTGATGCTCGTTTAATACTTCTTGTACCGCTTGACTTTCACCAATCAAGATCCAGGTTTGTTCTTGACCGAAAAACTGAATTTTTTCTTTGGTGATTCCCGCTAAATCGCCTTGAACATAGGCTTTTACAGGGGTCGTTTTTTCGGCATTTTTAATATATTTAGCAATTTCATAAGGATTGGTTAAAGTCATTGAATCTGCTCCTATCTCATATTGAAGTAATTATTTTTTCAAAAAGCGAAAAAATAAGTTTGATTTTCGCCACGTATATCATCCAACTAAGGATCTCGAATTAAAATTAGTCAATGATTCATGTCTTAATAGAAATTCAAGTATAACTGCCAAAAGTTAGACTGACATCCTATCTCATACTAAGGTAATTATTTTTCAAAAGGCGAAAAATAAGTTTGATTTTCGCCACGTATGTCATCCAACTAAAGATTTCGAATTAAAATAGACAATGATTTATGTCTTAATAGCAATTCAAGTATAACTGCCAAAAGTTAGACTGACATCCTATCTCATACTAAGGTGATTATTTTGTCTGGTTTGTTATTTCTCATCGATCAATTTTTCCATATCGTACAAACCAGTCGCTTTATCACTGATATATTTTGCGGCTTTAACTGCGCCACTAGCAAAAATATTTCGGGATAATGCCAAGTGGTTCAACTCAATCACTTCATCAGGACCGGCATAGATTACGGTGTGTTCACCAGGAATCGTACCACCGCGAACGGCGTGAATACCTAATTCTGATAACGGATTTTCTAAATCATTGCCATGGCGGCCATAAATATAGGTTTTCTTTTCCTCTACCGCGTCATTTACCGCATCAGCTAATAATAACGCAGTTCCGCTAGGAGAATCCTTTTTCTGATTGTGGTGTTTTTCCACGATTTCAATATTGAATTCTTCCTCTAAGACGGGTGTGATTTCGCGAATCGCTTTTGCTAAGAGATTGATCCCTAGAGACATATTGGCTGAGAAGAAGACGGCCGTTTGTTCAGCCGTTTTAGCTATTTGTTCTTTTACTTCATCAGTCAGACCGGTTGTGGCTACAACAACAGGGATTTTCTTTTCTGCACAATAATCCAAAACAGCAGGGACTGCGGTATAGTGAGAAAAATCAATGACTACATCTGCATTTACCTGACAATCGTTGATTGCTTGAAAAGTAGGAAAGTCCGCTTCAAAGGCTTCACGATCAATTCCGGCAACGACTTGCATATTGGATTGATGCGCGATCATTGTCTGTAGAACCTGACCCATGCGGCCATTGGCACCATTTAAGATAATATCGATCATTTAGCAACCTCCAATCCATAAGCAGCCATTTCCTTTTTCAATCCTTCAACGGTTTCGTCTTTCGCTGCAGAAAGTGGGAGACGGAAGTTTGGTTCGATTTTTCCTAATAAACTCACACCTGTTTTGACTGGAATAGGATTTACTTCGCAGAAGATCGCATGAATCAATGGAATTTGTGCTAACTGAAGTTCTTTGGCTTTTGAAAAGTCGCCATCTAATAAGGCTTGTGTCAATTCATGGGTTTGTCGTGGGGCGATATTGGCAATTGTTGAAATAGAGCCTTTTCCACCAAGGGCCATGATCGGTAAGACTTGATCATCATTTCCAGAATAGATCGTAAAATCGTCTGGCATGATTCGTGCAATATCAGCAATTTGTGAGATATTCCCACTGGCTTCCTTAATTGCTACCACATTAGGAATCTCACCTAAGCATTTTACCATTTGTGGTGTGATATTCATATTAGTACGTGAAGCAACAGAATATAAAATAATCGGTAATTTCACGCTTTCAGCAATTTTTTGATAATGTAAAAAGAGGCCTTCATCTGATGCTTTATTATAATAAGGAGTCACGATCAATAGAGCATCGGCGCCAACTTTCTCAGCACCTGTCGATAATTCGATGGCATGCTGGGTATCGTTTACACCAGTTCCGGCAATAACTGGAATTCGTCCGTTCACCTTTTTGACGACTGTCTCGATTACAGCAATATGTTCGTCATTGGCTAAAGTGGAAGCTTCGCCAGTAGTTCCGCAAGCGATGATTGCATCGGTTCCTTCACTGATCTGCCACTCGACTAGCTCCTCTAACTTCTTGTAATCAACAGCACCATCGGCTTTCATGGGCGTAACTAAAGCAACACCAGATCCTTCAAATATTCTCAAGGGAAACAACTCCTTCTTCATTTTTTTCAAAGCCTTTGTAAAAAGGTCTTTAATAGTAGAATTATATCTTAATTATGAGTGCCTGCCAACGAAAATCTCATGAAATTTTTAATCAAAGAAAGTCAAAAAAACAAGGACGTCTAATGTCCTTGTAAGTTTAGTTGATACATCAGCCATAAATCAAGACTGGCAATCACTAGATAAGTCGTACCAATCTTGGTACCGAATAGGAAAAAATAGGTAAGGCTACCAAGGAAATAAACGAGCAGTTCTAAGCAAAGTTTCCCGTTGCCAGTCAGAACAGTTGGGGATTTTGGCGCACCATATCTCGCCCAAACTAGTGTGACAGTAATTGTTAAAACAGCGAAAAGAATTCGTTGTAAAACACCTTTTTTGATAAAGATACCACTAAAAAGCCCGCCAACTGTTGCGACTTCAAGTAAAAATCGGATACCCAATACAATACTAGCCAAAAACGTGCACCTCCATAAAAATTTCTATCATTATAAGTAGTAGAAAATTCTAAATCATCAGGAAAAAACAATCAATGTATGGACGTTTTAAAGAATAAATGCGATCGCTACAAAAAGATAAGTCCAGCGAATATCTTTTTGGCAGAGAAGATAGATACATCCGGCAACTACTGAAAAAAAGATCGTATACAATCCGCCACTGACCCCTTGAAGAAGAAAATGAATTAGGCCCCAAGTGATCGCAAGTAGTAATCCTCCACTAGGAAATCGCTCAGACAATCCAAATTGAGACTTGAAAAATTTCTGACCAAACGCGATGACTAATACAATCA
>OJXS01000271.1_pt1 | contig 18245 bp, 9 predicted proteins | sample 1600711 | NCBI WGS metagenome assembly OJXS01 (sample SAMN04436958, study PRJEB24849) | human gut metagenome | biome: human gut; feature: NICU; material: stool | host: Homo sapiens | place: USA: Saint Louis, MO | collected 2009-12-25
CGGATTCACTGCCACGATCTCGATCTTGCTTCCTTCCGGAACTTCCGGCAGAACCAGAGTTTCTGTTCCTGCTTTCACTTCTGATGGAATCTTATGGTTTGCCAGAATGTCATCTAAGATTTCCTGTGCACTCGGAATATGCGGCACTTCCACGGCTTTGAATTCTCCGGTCAGCTCGATGTTCTTTGTCACTTTAAACTGATATTCTGCATCCTTCGATACATATTCGGTCTGTCCTTTTTCTTTCCAGCCCACAAATTCAAATCTTTCTTTGGCTTCTGCCTTCACAGATGCTGTCGCACCCTCTTTGTATGTGCCATCCTCTTTATCCATGGAAACCCTTCCCATGTTCTCATCATTGGACTGTACCACAACACGGTAGTATGTTTCCGGAACCGGAGCCAGTCTAAACTCGGCACGCAGTACACGGTCTGACTCTGCATGAAATTTGTATTCTGCCTGAGCGCCTTCTACTGGTGTCAGAACTTCTTCTCCATCTGCTTCTGTCACTTCCAGCCACTGGGTAAACTCATATCCATCCTTCGGCTCTGCTTTCACCGTGATCTCTGTTCCCTCTTTGTAGATGTTTCCTTCATTTGCAGGATCCATTGTGACCGTTCCCATCTGCGGATCCGGTGACTCTACATAGATCAGGTAGGAATGCTCTACTTCTTTAAAGTTTGCAGTCAGTTCCATATTTTCCTGGATCTGGAATACGTACGGATTCTCCTTGCTGACAATCTCCTGGGTTCCTTTCTTTGTGAATCCTACGAATTCATAATCCTCGGATGCCGGCACTGCACTCACCTTGATCTCGGTTCCTGCCTCATAGGTATCCTGCTGCGGTTCTACTGCAACGCTTCCCATCTTCTCATCATTTGCTGCAACAGAGAATGTATATTTTTCTGCAGGGATCTTTTCAAAGTTTGCAGTCAGATCCAGATCCTTTGTCACCTCAAATACATATGGATTGGACTCACTGATCACGTTTCCTTCTGCATCGGTCCAGTTTACAAAACGGAATCCTTCGTTTGCCACTGCGATAACTTCTGCTTTTTCTCCTTTTTTGTAGCTTCCGTCTGCTGAATCAATGGTTACAGTTCCCATTGTATTGTCATTGGCTTTGATCGTTACATGGAAGATTTCTTCTGGCACTTCTTCTTTCACAAAGTTTGCAGTCAGATCTGTATTTTCTGTGATTGCAAACTTGTATGCTGCTTCTGTGCTGACTTCTTCCTCTGTTCCGGTCTTTGTCCAGTTTACAAAGCGGAATCCTTCCTTCGCTTCTGCTTTGACTGTTACCTCAGTTCCTGCTTCATAGGAATCCTGCTGTGGTTCTACACTCACGATTCCCATTTCTTCTGCATTCGCTGCTGCCTTCAATGTGAAGTTCTCTTTTTCCGGCTCTGTAAATGTAAACTTAAATGGAGCTGGAATTGATTCATTTCCTGCGTTATCTACTGCTGTAATACGTACCTCATAAACAGTTCCGACTTCCAGTTTATCCATTGTAAATTCTGTGTTCTTACTGTCCCCGATCTTCACACCATTCTGATAAATATTATAGCTTGCCACGTCTGTGTCAGCCGGTGCTGTCCATGTCAGCTTTGCTGAATCCTCATCAACAGGTGTTGCTTTGATTTCTGTAGCGACTCCCGGTTTTACCACATCTGTTGTTGTAATTCCGTGAATTTCAATCGCATTTTCAGACGGCACATCTTTTGTATTCAGCGCAAAAATGTTAAAGTCATAAGTCACACCCGATTCCAATCCTTCAATCCGGATTCGCGTATCTGAGGTCTTGACTTCCTGATCATTCCATTTTACAAGATAAGATGCTGCACCCTTTACCTGACCCCATTCCAGAATCACAGCTGAACTTTCAACATGTACTGCTTCTCCTTGTACTTCTCCGATTTCCGGAACATTTGGATCTCCAAGTGCTTCCATCGCCGCATTCAGAGCTGCTGCTGCTTTTTCAACCGCACCCTGATCTGCATCCGCATTATTCATTACTTCTACTGCCACTTTGTATGCTTCCTTAAATGCTTCCCATTTGTCCGCATCATATGCGCCCTCTATGAGTCCGGCCCCGCTTTCGATGGCTGTCTGAAGATCCGCTTTATTCACCTCCGCTGCCTGTACCGGTGCGAAGATTTTTAAGTAGTCAAGGTTTGCCTGTGTTTTTCCGTCACGAGCTACAATTGTGCATCTGATTGTATGCTGTTTGTTCTCAAGATTTTTTGCTTCAAAAATCTTCTGCTGTGGATCTCCTCCACCGGATCCCGCTAATGATACATTTTCAGCTTTTCCACCATCAATGCTTACATCATAACTTGCAAAGTTTGCATGTTTCTGTGCATAAACTTCAATTCCAGTTCCTGTAAACGTATATTCAAAATATTTACCTGCCTGGTTTCCAGTTGAAGGAACTTCTGTCTTTGTCTTTCCATGATGTTTCTCCGGCTCTCCAGCCCATGTAGACCATTCAGAGCCGCTCCAGCTAATCGCATCATTTCTCTTTCCATCCTCAGATGCATCTTCTACGATCGTCTCTCCGGAACCAAGGTCTCCAAAGAGTGCCACAGTCAGTTTACAGCTTCCGCTCACTTCAGAATCGGCATTTGCTGTTGCTGTGATCGTCACTTCTCCGTTTTTCTTGTGAACTGTCACCAGTCCGTTTTCATCTACGGATGCGATGCTTGTATCAGAAGAAGTCCATGTAACACTCTTGTCTTTTGTATCTCCCGGTGTTACTTTTGCCTGCATCTGTACAGTGCCTTCTTTTCCGATCGTTGTAATTCCGGAAACTGTAGATACTTCTACTTTCTCCGGCAGTGTGATCGTATTATCCAGAATATTCAGAGCATCCAGTTCTACTTTTGTACCAGAACTTGCATCTACTTTTTCATTGAGCACTTTCAGCTCTAATGTATGTGTACCATGCTTCAGATCATCCTTTTTAAATACAACCTGCTGACGTTTTGTAGTAGAACTGTATGTATCTACCTTTCCGCAAGACTCTCCGTCAATAAATACTTCGTATTTTCCACGGTCTGTATTTGTACAAGTAATCACTTCGATGCCTGTTCCCACAAACTCCAGTTCTACAGTCTCTTTTCCTGTCGGTTTGTTCAGATACTTGATCGTATCCTTGTAGTTGCCTTCGTTTGCTGTGTCCCAGTCACCCCATGCACCTGTATACACAATATGCGGATCCTTATTATCAATCTTTCCTGCTCCAAGCGGCTCTGTCAGCTCTACTTTTTCACTGAGCTTTGTCTCTTTGCCATCGACTACTGCTGATACCTGATATCGGATCGTACCCAATGCCTTATCTGCATTTTTATCAATGTATTCTGTTTTTTCTACACCGCCTGCAATTTTCTGTACGTCTCCGGACTCAATCTGACGATATACATTGTAAGTAATGTCTTTGTCTTTTTTCGTCTTGACTTCATCCCATGTCAGTTTTCCTGTATTATCATCTGTACGTTTTGCAGATAATCCTGTCGGTGCCTCCCCTTTCACAGGAACATCTTTGACATAATACGTCTGTCCGGCCTGTGTCTCAAAGGAAACTCTGTCCTGAGATTCTACTTTTACATCTACAACATTTCCATTTGCATCTGTAATTGTTGCAAAGGAAGCATTTGGAACCTGAACAGTTGCTGTTCCTCCGTTATTTGAAAGAATCTCTGCGCTTGTCAGATGTTTGTTCTTCCAGTTCATGGATACTTCAAAGTTTCCGCGTGCAACCAGTCCGCTGACACTTCCTGATGCCCATGCATCCGGCAGTGCAGGAAGCATATTGATATATCCCATGTTGCTCTGCAGAAGCATCTCTGCAACACCTGATGTCATCCCAAAGTTTCCGTCGATCTGGAATGGCGGATGCGTATCCCAGAGATTGGTCATAATTCCGTTTTTAAACAAATCTGTGATCAGCTTATATGCACGGTTTCCATCTGCCAGTCTTGCCCATGTATTGATTCGCTGTCCCATTCCCCAGCCGGTACTTTCATCTGTACGGTTGTTCATGGACACTCTTGCTGCCTCAAAGTACTCCGGTGTATCAGATGAGATCAGATCTCCCGGGAAAAGTCCCAGCATATGGGAAATATGTCTGTGCCCGTATCCCTGTCCCATACTGTTTACAGTCGTTTCTTCATACCACTCTTTGATCTGTCCGCTATCGCCAATCTCGATCGGTCCTTTTAACCTGGACTGATGATCTTTCCATGTTGCCACCAGATCCGCATCAACACCAAGAGTTTCTGCTGCTTTGATAGTATCCTCATATAACTGCCAGATCAGTGTCTGCTCATAAGTATTACCTGCCGTTCTTGGTCCATGCTCCGGTGAATAACTTGGTGAAGATACCAGATGTCCGGTTCCATCATCTATCAAAATATTATCGTAGAAAATTGCCTCTTCCTTCATCATTGGATAGATGTAATTTTGCATATAGGATACATCACCTGTAAATTCATAGTATTCCCAGCAATTCTGAAGAATCCACGGTACCGCTGCCGGTGACCATCCCCAGTCAAATGACCATCCCGGACAAGTCCATCCAAACGGATTGTTCTGGGTATGTGCCATAAATCCCTGATCCACACCTGCATAAATTTTTGCAGTAACACGTCCTGGTTCTCTTAAAGAATCTACGTACGAAATCAACGGCTGCGCACACTCTGCCATATTCGTAGAATAGGTCGGCCAGTAGTTCATCTGCAGATTAACATTCATATGATAGTCAGAATGCCATGCTGAGCTGTTCGCTCCAACCCAGATTCCCTGAAGGTTAGACGGAAGTGTCGCTCTGGACGGATCATCTTCCGGTGTCTCTCTGGAAGACTCAATTGTCAGATAACGGCCGTACTGGAACAGCATCACTTCCAGGTAGCGTCTCTCCTGCTCGCTTGCTGAACCATCATTATAAGCTTTCAACAGTTTATCTGTTGTCTTCTCAGAAGGAACCTGTCCAAGATCCAGATTGACACGGCCAAAGATAGAAGAGTAATCATCCACATGTGCCTGTTTCAAAGTATCATAAGAATCATTTACTACAGTATCTGCTGCTTTATCTACATAAGCACGCACTCTGGAAGCGACCTGCTCCTGGCTTTCCCCTGTGCGATATACCGGATAATCATTCTTGTAATCTGTTCCAATCGATGTAATAATCGTAACAGCCTTTGCATCCTTGACTGTGACCTTTTCGTCTCCGTCTTCTGTTGTTCCGCCTTCTGTCAGAACCTTTGTCTGAGAGCTGAATCTCATCTGATTGTCTTTCAGCTGTCCGTCGATGGAAATCAGCGCATCCTTAACTGTTGTTTCCCACTCTCTCTGGTAAGACTGCGCCTGTATTGTATTTTTGTTGCTTCCACCGCCTGCTTCATTATCCGGCTCCACTCTGACATCCAGATTCAGCTTATCGCCACCTTCCGCAGTCAGTCGTGTCACAAGTACATTGTCCGGATAACTTACAAAGTTCTCACGAGTATAATGTGTATCCCCGTTATCATACTCAACTCCGGCAATTGCCGTATTCAGATCCAGTGTTCTCTCGTAATTTTCAACGTCTTTGTCCGAGATACCTTTAAAATCCAGATACATATTTCCGTAACTCAGATAATATCCGTATCCGTTTACTCCTGCATCATCACTTAAACCTACCAGTTCTCCACACTTACTGCTTGCTGCATCATTGTCCCCATTAGCAAACAGTTGCTGAATCTCTTTTACTGTCTGTCCGTTTCTTCCTTTTTCTTCCAGGTTTCCTCCGTTATAATCCGGACGGCTTTCGCTTGGTCCGCCGGACCAGAGTGACTTCTCATTCAACTGAATACGCTCTGTCTGCACACCACCAAATACACTTGCCCCGATTCCACTGTTTCCGATTGGAAGAGACCATTTTTCCCATCCATCATAACTATCCGGTGCTGCGCTTGTATATCTCAGCTTTAATTCGCTCCTGTCCTGAGATTCTTCTGCATGAACGACTGAATTGGAAACCGGAACTGCAGATGCTGCAACCACTGCTGCCAGTGCACTGGCCAGAACACGTTTTGTCTGTTTCTTTCTCCTTGTTTTCATGTATACCCTTTTTCCTCTCAAAATTTAAAATAAAATCTTACTGACTATACCTCTCTTAACCTCCTTCTTCACCTTAAACTGAAGATTTGTAATGGTTATAACATAATCAATTCGGAAAGTAAATTTACAAAACTACTACTTTATGTCATTATTTTACTGTTTCAGAAAAATGTGGCAGATTTTTAACCTTTTACACAAAAGGGACTACTCTTTCGAATAGTCCCCTGTCTCTTATTCTAATTCTTCTCCGTTGGATGCAATGACCTTCTTATACCAGTAGAAAGAATCTTTTCTGCTTCTTTCCATAGATCCGTTTCCGTCATCATCCATATCTACATAGATAAAGCCATATCGTTTTCTCATCTCTCCGGTAGATGCGCTGACAAGGTCAATACATCCCCACGGTGTAAATGCGATCAGTTCTACTCCGTCATCGATTGCCTCTGACATTGCTCTGACATGATCCTTCAAATATGCGATACGATAGTCATCATGAATGCTTCCATCCGCTTCTACAGTATCAATCGCACCGAGTCCGTTTTCTACAATCATAATCGGCACCTGATAACGTCCATAGATCTCATTCAGAATGTATCGCAGTCCGTCCGCATCCATACCCCATCCCCAGTCAGAATACTGGATGTATGGGTTTTTATATCCGAGTACCAGATTGCCTGCCCCGTCTTTTGGTGCATCTGTATGTGTCGTCTCACAGCTTGTGCTGTAGTAGGAAAAACTGAAGAAATCGGCTCTTCCTTCTTTTAAAATCTCCAAATCCTCTTCCGGGACTTCAAATGACACGCCGTCTTCTCTCCACATTCTCTTCGCAAATACCGGATAATGTCCGCGGATCATCACGTCCCCGCTGTAATAGAAATCTTCCTGCATCTTATGCTGTGCACGCAGAACATCCTGCGGATCACAAGTCAGCGGATATGTCGTCATACCTGCGATCATGCATCCTACCACATATTCCGGATACTGCTCATGAGCAAGCTTTACCGCTCTGGCGCTTGCCACAAACTGATTGTGAAGTCCTGCATACGCATTTTCCAGCATCTGTTTCGGAGCATTCGGAACGAAATTCTTCATCATCAGCTGACTGTTGATCTCATTGAATGTAAGCCAGTATCTGACCAGTCCTTTATATTCTTCAAAGATCACTTTTGCATATTTTTCAAACGCATCCACCAACTGACGGTTCGTCCATCCGCCTAACACTTCCTCCAGATACAGTGGTGTATCATAATGGCACATCGTCACAAGCGGCTCGATGTCGTATTTTCTCAGTTCTGTAAATACATTCCGGTAAAATTCGATTCCCTCACGGTTGGGCTCCTCTTCAATTCCCTTCGGGAAAATCCGGGACCAGGAAATCGACATACGGAACATCTTAAATCCCATTTCTGCAAATAATGCAATGTCTTCTTTATAATGATGATAAAAATCAATCGCCTTGTGGTTCGGATAATAATATCCGTCCAGCACTGCATAGGATGCACCTTCCGGTATCCGGGAAAATCCGCCCACCATGCCTTCTGTTCCGTCCGGCATGCGGTACGTGATCCCTCTTGATTTCTTTGCGGAACCACCTGTTGTCACATCTGTTTTGGCCGGTCCTCTTCCACCTTCGTTCCAGCCGCCTTCACACTGGTTCGCGGCTGTAGCGCCGCCCCAGTAAAAATTCTTTGGAAAACTCATTGCTCTTTTACTCCTTTCATCGAATCACATGCAGCATGTCCTCACCATGTACATGGCGGTCATGATCTTTTTCTACAATATCCAAATACTCATCCGTGTTTGTTATGATCACAGGAATCTCACAGCTGTAACCTTCCTGTTCGATTTTTTCTTTCTCAAAGGATACAAGAAGCTGCCCTTTTTTCACGCAGTCTCCCTGCTGTACATGAGTTTCGAAATATTTTCCATCCAGATTCACCGTATTGATTCCGATGTGGATGAGCGCTTCACATCCACCCTCACTGGCAAGCCCGATCGCATGTTTTGTCGGGAACAGCACACGTACAGTACCGTCAAACGGTGCATATACATTTCCATTTTCCGGGATTACAAGACAACCCTTTCCAAGCGCTTCATTCGCAAATGCCTCATCTGCCGCTTCGGAAAGTGGCTTGATCATACCGTCTGCCGGCATTGCGAGCATCTCTTTTTCTTTTAAAAGCGCCGGAGCAGCTTCTTTTTTCTCTTCCGTCTTCTCTTCTTTTGACACTGACTTGATGTCTGTTTCTACTACATCATTCAAATATTCATAATCGGAATCTTTGTAAACCAGCATACCAAGAACAAAAGATACCACAAACGGAACGATCGCAGATAATGCGATTCCGATAAAGTTCGGTCCGTCCGGATTGACAAATCCAAGAAGACCGATGATTCCCATTCCCGCATAGCTGTACATCGCCAGGTTGCTGAGTGCAACTACAACACCACTTGCAGCACCACCGATACAGCAGATGGCAAACATCTTCTTACGAGGAAGTGTCACACCGTAAGTTCCCGGCTCTGTCACTCCGAAGATTGCAGAAATAAAGGACGGCAGTGCCACTTCTTTGAGTTTTGCATCTTTTGTCTTTAAGATGATTGAGAGCAGAACTCCGCATGTAGCAAAGGATGCACCGTAGGAAAATGCCAGCAGCTGGCTTGGATTTCCTGCGAGCAGATCCATAAACGCAAAAATTGTAAGAACACCATGGATACCGAACAATACAAAAATCTGCCAGCATCCGCCCAGAATCAGTCCTGCAAGCAGCGGTGAGAATTCACAGATACTTGTGAGAACAACATTAAGTCCCGCACCGATCATATTTGCCAGAGGTCCGATCACAATAAAGGTCAGCGGGAAAATAATGATCAATGTAAGCATCGGTGTCATAAAACCTTTGATCATCTTCGGAAGCACTTTGTCAAACCACTTATACAGCGGAACTGCTGCCAGAAGACCAAATAAAATCGGCAGGAATGTAGAAGTATAGGTCGTATTTACGACATATCCCCATAAATTGATGTCTACATTCTGAATTGCCGGATAACACATTGCAGCTGCCAGGATCAGTCCGAAGAATGGATCGATCTGGAATTTTTTTGCAAAGTTAAATCCAAGAATCAGCGGCAGGAAATAGAAGAAACAGTCTCCTGCTGCATTCATCAGCATATAAATTCCATCTGTCGGTTTGATTCCGACAAATGTCAGAAGGACTAACAGCCCTTTGATAATACCGCAGGCACAGAGCAGATGAAGAGTCGGTCCCATACCACCCATGATTGTTCCCAGAACTTTCTCGAGGGGACTCTTCTTTTTCGCATTTTTCTGTTCTTTGTTCTCTGCCTGCATGGCGTCTAAGCCAAGCTGGCTGCATACTTCATCGTATACATCCGCCACGTGCTCCCCGATGACTACCATGTATTCTCCCATGGCTTTCATCACGGTCACCACACCGTCCATATTTTTGATGACCTCATCATTTGCGATGGATTCATCAATCAGACGGAATCTTAATCTTGTAACGCAGTGTCTTAAACTTTCAACATTTTCTTTTCCACCGACATTTTTAATAATGTCTGCGGCTAAACTTGAGTATTTACCCATGTCATCCTCCTTATATACAGTTTTCATTGTATAAAGGTGTAGCCAACTTAATGTTACCATCCTGACAAAGCAGAAACACTCCTCATCTGTGCGCGCTTCCGATGATTCGCTAATCTCTGCTCTTATATATAACGCGTTCAATATGAATGGTCAGATATAATTTTTCTTCATCTGAAAGTTCCTTTTCATATTTACGCGATATAAACTCTGCGATTTTTTCCACACACTTATAAGAAGTGCGGTACTTTTGCCGAATTGTATTGAAAAGTTCGTTGTCCTGATCGTCTTCATACTCTTTATCTGTCAGAAGACGCTGTGCAAAGAACTTCAAATGGGTAATAAAACCAATCTCATCTTCCGGTAATTCTACCTTGAACGTCTGATTGATCATCTTCCAGACCTTCTTCGCCGCCTGATATTCTTTCTCATAAAAACGCTTGATATCCCACAGCATGGAATTCTTCACCACAACACCGTCCAGATATCTGGTGATTGCCATATAAATATGGTCGCTTAATGAAATATAGATTGCTTCATTTAGTTTTCTTTCCAGTGTTTGTGTGAGCATCTCCACAATCTCTGTCGTGATCTGAATATATTCCATAGGAATCTCAGAGATAATCTCCTGAAAATGCTGTTTCTGAGCAGTGTCCTTCAAAACAAACACTTTGTTGATCAGCTTTTCTGATAAAAGATCTCCCGCCTTTTTCTTGTAGGCGATTCCTTTTCCGCAGACAACCTGCTCTTCTCCATTCTCATCTTTTATGATCACGACATTGTTGTTCAATATCCTGTCTATCCGCATCTTTTCCCCTTCTTAATACATAATAAAAACCTATCTGCACGAAAAACCAGTCCTGTCTCTGCTGCAAATAGGTTTTGTTCTTATTTATTCTATTATTTATATTGTTTACATGTCAACATTTCTTCTGCATAAATATTTTGTGCAAAATAACTATTTCAAGAATGTTTTTTTGTGTATATTTTCAGAGATAGAAAGTAGCTGATCACCATCAACACTGCTGCCATCACCAGACAACCAATGATCCAAATACTTTTTTCCACCTGCATGATTTCCTCCAGCCCGATATTAAACACGCTGAGCAAAAACGCAATTACAAGTCCTGCCATCGCAAGAAATGTAAAAATCACACCTTTCAAATTACCAAGCCAGAAATATGCTACATAGCTCACTGCAAAGTAAATCACACCTCCGACTACACCGATTCCCCATGTCGGAAGTGCGTCTTCCAGGGTGATCGTCCGATATCCATACACATAGATCAATACAAACACAAATGAATAAAGTGTCATACCTCCCTGTACGATCAGACCGCCCAGATATTTGGACAGAACAATCTCGCTTTTGCTCAGCGGATAGGTGAGCTGAATCCGGTCAAATTCTGCCTTTTCATCCTGTTCCACCGTCATCTGAAGCAGTGTACTTCCCATCACAGGAAATAGGAGTACTACAATCAGCAAAAATCCATAGGCACCTCTCATAAATTCACTGATCGCTGTCAGCGCAGACGTAAATATCATAGAAGCCAGCCAGTTGATCAGATTCTTCTTAATACAGAATCCCTCATATAAATCTTTTAAAATAATCCCTCTCATGCCACTTTCTCTCCTCTCACGCAGTACAGCATCACGTCTTCGATCGTTGCCTGTTCAATCTCCAGATCTGAAAATACCTTCCGGATTCCCTGCTTATTGTTGACCAGAACCCGATATCCATAGGTATCCTTTCTGTATGCCTCAATATCCTCCCGGTTCAGTGCGTCAAAGATCCGCTGTCCACAGTTTAAGACGCCGTAATTTTCCTGAAGCTCATCATAGGTCTTTGTAAACAACAACTCCCCATCATGAATAAATGCGATATAATCCGAAATCTTATCCAGATCACTGGTAATATGAGAGGACATCAGAATCGTATGTTCTTCATCCTCTGTGTACTCTCTGAGAATATCCAGAATCTCGTCCCGGAATACCGGATCCAGACCGCTTGTCGCCTCATCCAGAATGAGAAGCTTCGGATCGTGGCTTAGGGCTGCGGCAAATTCCATTTTCATCTTCATTCCCTTGGAAAATTCTTTTAATTTCTTTTTCTTCGGCAGTTCAAACCGATCCAGATACATATGATATTTTTCCATATCCCAGTTGGAATACACATTACTCAATATCTTTCCGATAAACAGCGGTGTAAAATTCAGATCATAACAGGTCTTGTCAAAGATCACCGCAATCTCTTCTTTGATCTGCTTTTCATTTCCTGCATACTCTTGTCCAAAAATCCTTAAAGACTCATAGTCGCATTCAATCAGCCCGAGAATCGCATTAATCAGAGTAGATTTTCCGGCGCCATTCTCTCCGATCAGCCCGAGCACACAGCCCTTGGGCAATTTCATCGAAATATTTTTTAATCCAAATTCTTTGTATGTTTTACGCAGTCCTTTGACTTCCAGTGCAAATTCCATCACACATCCTCCTCTTGATACAATACGTCTAATGTCGTTCTCAATTCCTCAAGTTCAATTCCGTTTTCCTTTGCCAGCTCTACCGCATCTGTTAAAAGCAGTTCTACCCGTCTTCTGTTCTCCTCCCGGATAAAGTCCTGGTTCTGTGCAGATACAAAGGTTCCTTTTGCCGGAACTGTCACGATAAATCCGTCCTTTTGCAGATCATCATAAGCTCTCTGTGTCGTGATCACACTGACGTGAAGCTCCTTTGCAAGCTTTCGCATGGACGGCATCGGGTCTCCTGCCTTCAGCTCTCCGTTCATGATCATGGCTTTTATCTGGGAAGTGATCTGCTCATAGATTGGTTTCGGACTGGCATTACTTAAAATAATTTCCACTTCATCACTCCTTCTGTCATATCTGTACTTACCTTGTAAGTACAGTATATCTCAAATTGTAATTACTGTCAATATCAAATATGTACAGTTTGTAAAATAAAATGACCACTCCGGAAAAAGATCTCTCACTCTCTCCGGAATGGTCCTCTCATCACATGGATTTCCACAATGTTTCTTCAATTCGAAGCAACTGATTATATTTTGCCACACGTTCCGAGCGGCACGGTGCACCGGTTTTGATCTGTCCGGTATGAAATGCCACCGCCAGATCTGCGATCGTGGTATCTTCCGTTTCACCAGATCGGTGAGACATAATCGTCCGATACCCTGCCTGATGCGCCAGTTCCACCGCTCTTGCCGCCTCTGTCAGTGTCCCGATCTGATTCACCTTGATCAGCACCGAATTAGCTGCTTTTTTTGCTATCCCCAATGCGACTCTCTCCGGATTGGTCACAAACAGATCGTCTCCCACAAGCTGTACTTTCTCCCCAATTTTTGCTGTCAGTCTGCTCCAGCCATCCCAATCCTCCTCATCCAACGGATCCTCAATGGAATAGATTGGATAATCCAGAATCAATCTTTCATAGTATTCCATCATCTCATCCGATGTTCTCGCGATCTTTTTCCCGCTCTTTTTGCTTTCCCCCACAAAATAATACCGCTGTTCTTTTGCCCGGTAAATTTCTGAAGCCGCCACATCTAAAGCAATCCCTACATCTTTTCCCGGCTGATATCCCGCCTGATGTGCTGCCTCGATCAGAAATTCAATCGCCTCTCTGGAATCTCTCAATTCCGGTGCAAATCCGCCCTCGTCCCCGACAGCTGTAGTCAATCCTTTTTGCTTCAAAAGTGTTCGCAGTACGTGATAAATTTCTGTCCCCATGCGCAATCTTTCTTTAAAGCTGTCCGGTCCATAAGGAACCAGCATAAACTCCTGAATATCCAGATTATTGTCCGCATGAGCACCGCCGTTTAACACATTCATCATAGGAATAGGCATTACCTTTTCTCCTACATTTCCAAGATAGTCATACAGCGGAATCCTAAGTGCAGCCGCAGCGGTCTTTGCCGCAGCCAGCGAGACACCTAAGATTGCATTTGCCCCCAGATTATGCTTGTCAATGCTGCCGTCGAGTTCCTTTAAAATATGATCGATCTCCGTTTGTGCCAACACATTTTTTCCAATCAGAGCCTCGGCGATTTCTTCATTGACGTGACGCACCGCCTGCTCTACCCCTTTTCCTCCATACCGCTTCTCCCGGTCACGAAGCTCTACTGCTTCAAATTTTCCCGTTGATGCGCCGGATGGAACCGCTGCTCTTCCCACGATTTTCTCCCCGGCAAGTATCTCCACTTCTACCGTCGGATTGCCCCGGGAGTCTAAAATTTCTCTTGCGTAAATATCCTGAATCGGTAAATCCTGATACATCTTTTTTCACCCTCCTTGTTGAAAGTTAGTATTTCCAATAATCCGACGATAATTCATTGACTTTTGAGAAAGCACAAGCTACAATTTTCTTATCTTATTCGGGGGTATTCGACATGAAAAGTAAACTACGACATTTTTTCCTGCTGACCTTCAGTACACTGGTGATGGCGGCAGGCACTTATTTTTTCAAATTTCCAAATCATTTTACATTTGGAGGAATCACCGGTCTTGCGGTTCTCGTTGCCAAAACCGGCGTGATGTCCGCAGGAGATTTCAACTTTATCACTAACATGATTCTGCTGATCATCGGATTTTTTATTCTCGGCAAAAAATTTGCCGCAAAGACTGCCTACTGCAGCATTCTGTTGTCAGTTGCGCTCTCCGCACTGGAGCGGATCTATCCGATGAGTGCACCACTGACAAATCAGCCGATGCTGGAGCTTTGTTTTGCCATCGCGCTTCCGTCTCTTGGTTCCGCGATCCTGTTTAACATCGGCTCTTCCAGCGGCGGTACGGATATCATTGCCATGATCCTGAAAAAATATTCCAGCGTAGATATCGGACATGCTCTTTTGATCACAGATGTGCTGATCACCGTTGCTGGTTGTTTCATGTTCGACATTGCAACAGGGCTTTATTCATTCCTTGGACTTGCAATCCGCTCGTTTATGATCGATACTTTTATTGAAAGTTTCAATCTTTCCAAATACTTTAACGTAGTATGTGACAATCCAAAGCCGATCTGCGACTTTATTGTACAGGAATTAAACCGAAGCGCTACTGTCTGCCATGCACAGGGCGCGTTTTCCGGAAAAGACAAATACGTCATCTTCACGGCACTGAACCGCCCGCAGGCTGTCCGGCTCCGTAATTTTATCAAAGACGAAGAACCTTCCGCATTTATTCTCATCTCCAATACAAGTGAGATCATCGGAAAAGGCTTCCATAACGTCTGAATATTTTAAACAGAAGAAGGAGAAACACTATGAAGCATCTCGTCATTGCAGAAAAACCTTCCGTGGGCAGGGACATCGCCCGGGTTTTACACTGCAATAAAAAAACAAATACTTATATAGAAGGAACAGACTATATCGTCACATGGGCGCTGGGTCACCTTGTCACACTGGCTGATCCGGAGCAATACGACGAACAGTACAAGACCTGGAACATGGATACGCTTCCCATGCTCCCAGAGCACTGGAAGCTGGTAGTCATCAAACAGACCGGCCGCCAGTTCCACGCTGTCAAAGAGCTGATTTTCCGGAAAGATGTCTCTGATATCATCATTGCAACCGATGCCGGCAGAGAAGGGGAACTTGTGGCACGCTGGATCCTTGACAAAGCCGGAAATCAGAAGCCGCTGAAGCGACTCTGGATCTCCTCCGTTACAGACAAAGCCATCCGGGAAGGTTTTCAGAATCTGCGTCCCGGCAAATCCTACGAGCCACTGTACCGCGCTGCTGTTGCCCGTGCACAGTCCGACTGGGTGGTCGGGATCAATGCCACCAGAGCGCTGACCTGCAAATACAATGCACAGCTCTCCTGCGGACGTGTCCAGACCCCGACACTCGCTATGATCGCTGCCAGAGAAGAAGAGATCCGCACCTTCAAGCCGGTTCCTTATTACGGACTCAAAGCTGCGGTTGGCGGAATCACATTTACATGGACAGATGCCAGATCCGGCTCTTCCCGCTCCTTTGATAAAGACCGCATCCAGGCGATCAAACAGGCCTCCGCTCCGTCACTGCTTGTAACGGATGTACGCAAAAAGCTGAAAAAAACATTCGCACCTGCACTGTATGACCTGACTGCACTTCAACGGGAAGCCAACCAGAAATTCGGATTTTCCGCAAAACAGACCCTCAATATCATGCAAAGACTTTACGAGAATCACAAAGTACTCACCTACCCTCGTACCGATTCCCGTTACCTCACTACCGATATCGTGCCGACTTTAAAGGAACGCTTAAAAGCCTGCGCAGTAGGTCCTTACAGCAAGATTGCCGGACGGCTTTCCATGCAAAAACTTCAGGCAAATAAATCCTTTGTCAATGACAGCAAAGTGTCTGATCACCATGCAATCATCCCGACCGAACAGTTTGTGCAGCTTGACCACATGAGCAATGAAGAGCGCAAAATTTACGATTTGGTCGTGCGCCGGTTTCTGGCGGTTCTCTCTCCTGCCTGCGAGTATGAAGAGACTTCCATCAGCGGCACCATCGGCGAAGAACGCTTTAGCGCGAAAGGCAATTTTATCAAATCTGCCGGCTGGAGAGAAGTTTATGAGTCGGGCTATACTGACGGCGAAGACGAGGACGAAGAACAGACCACATTCTCCCAGATTTCCCTGCCGGATGTGCAAAAAGGCGAGACACTTCCTGTCACCGCACTGACGATCACAGAAGGCAAGACCAAACCGCCAGCCTGCTTCACCGAAGGTACTCTGATCGCCGCCATGGAGAATCCGGTCAAGTATCTCAAACATAAGGATAAGGATGTCGTAAAAACGCTGGGAGAGACCGGAGGACTCGGTACAGTCGCCACCAGAGCAGATATCATCGAAAAATTATTCAACAGTTTTCTGATGGAGAAAAAGGGAAATGAGATTCACATCACATCCAAAGGAAAACAACTGCTCTCCCTGGTTCCTTCTGACTTAAAGAGTCCGGAACTGACTGCCTCCTGGGAAATGCGCCTGCAGGCGATCGCAAAAGGAAAAGAATCCGACAAAACCTTTATGAAAGAGATCGACAATTACACAAAGGCTCTCATTCAGGAGATCAAATCTGCAGACGGTACCTTCCGCCACGACAATATGACACGCACCAAATGTCCGGAATGTGGCAAATTCATGCTGGAAGTCAACGGAAAACACGGAAAATTGCTCGTCTGTCAGGATCGGGAATGCGGACACAAAGAAACCATCTCCCGCCATACCAATGCCCGCTGCCCGGTATGCCATAAGAAAATGGACCTTGTAGGAAAAGGCGACGGACAACGATTTGTCTGCGTCTGCGGACACAAAGAAAAACTGAGTTCTTTTGAGGAACGAAAGAAAAAAGAAGGAAAAGGCGCAAGCAAAAAAGACGTGAATCATTATTTACGGAAACAGGCAAAAGAAGCAAAAGAGCCGATCAACACTGCCTTTGCGGAAGCATTTTCGAAGATACAGTTATAGGGTCTGCTTTGGCAAATGAAGTTGATATCCAACTGGACAGACGCCCCCCACGAGGTTGCAACTCGTGGGGGCGTCTATTCCGTAAAGCGACTTATTCTTTTCTATCTTTATTCAATTTTTAATGGAAGAAATGATCTCCAATCTGAATTCCATAATTTCCATTTCCAAAATACAGACAGTCTCCGATCGGATTGACTCCCGCCATCGCATCTGCCGCTGCCTGCATAGCAGTCTGCGTATATCCTTCCGAGCTGCGGACAGTATCCAGCCATCCTGTCATCGCCGGGCCAAACTGCCCTGACTGATAGATTACTTCGGAAATACTGTTCGGATACACACCACTTCTGACACGGTTCATGATCACTGCTCCGACCGCAACCTGTCCTTCATAAGGCTGATTTCCTGCCTCACAGAAGATGATCGATGCCAGAAGTTTCTGATCTTCTGCAGCGATCTGTGCCCGTGCAGCTTCTTCTGCCGCTTTTCTCGCAGCTTCTTCCTCCGCTTTTCGTTTTGCTTCTGCTTCTGCCTGCTCTCTGGCTTCCTGCGCTTTCTGCGCCTCGGCTTTGGTAAGTTCTACTGCCTCTGCCGGAATACTCTCCATCGCAGCAGCAATCGCCCCTGCCCCTGTTGTATATTTGCTATTTTTTTCCTGAATCATCTTGGAACCGGAAACGGATGCCTGACTCGTGAAACCTGCTGCAAATAACAACGCTATTGTCCATACAGTAAGTACTGCCATCCATCGTTTTCTCTGTTTCATAAATAAATAACCTCCTGATTATTGCAATATTATTACGTAGTTCTTGTAAATTATATGAACTAAATTTCGTAAATATTACAAATATTACAAAAATGTTACGTTTGGTATTCTAATATAAAACAGAAAAACTGTCAACCGGAAATTTTTCCCGTAAAATTCTCATATTTTTCTCTATGGATTAAAACCGGTTTGTTTCTGTAAGATGTATATTCCTTGACAAAATCAGGATGTACCTTTATGATTTCAAATGAAAACTATAAATGAGCAAATTTGAAAAATTGCACAAAACTACACTGCGAATTTCATAAA
>OJXS01000384.1_pt1 | contig 13612 bp, 8 predicted proteins | sample 1600711 | NCBI WGS metagenome assembly OJXS01 (sample SAMN04436958, study PRJEB24849) | human gut metagenome | biome: human gut; feature: NICU; material: stool | host: Homo sapiens | place: USA: Saint Louis, MO | collected 2009-12-25
ATAGAGGTATATGTTGCTAAACATAATATTAATGATAAATGTAAATATTACTTGTCAAAATGTATAGAAAATAGTGAGAGTGTTACATTTGATGATGTAAGTAATGAAATCGATTTAATTTATAAAAAGTTAGTAAAACCACTGCAGAAGCTTGAAGACTTGAGGTATAGATTATGACAGATTACTTTGTTAAATATGTAGACTGTTTAAAAAGCTTAAAAGAAACATCAAAAGATACAGCAAATCAAGAATACATGACAAATTGTGAAGGTATAGTATTCGACTTTGACTCTATTAAGCAAGAATATACTAAATGTCTGTCTACGTCATATACAGTATGTAAATCTTGTGACGCATTGAAGTGGGATGATAAACATAAAATTTTGATTGAGTTTAAAAATGGGAATTTTAATAGTAAAGAGATTAAAGATAAGATTCAAGCTTCACTTTTATTATTATGTGATATTGTTAATACAAATATAAGTAAAACTCGTGAGGAATTAGACTTTATACTGGTATATGATAAAGATGTAAAACCGTTAACAAATGATGAAAAAGAATTATTGGTTCAAGAATCTTCTAGTAGGGTAGAAATAGGGGGAATATTGGGTAAATTGGCACATACCCCTTTAGTAAGATTTGATTTGGAAAAATATAAGGGGTTCTATTTTAAGCATGTGTTAACATTAACTGGAGAAGAATTTGAATCTTGGGTCGAAGCAAGTTTTGTATCGTGAGTTCTAATAAACTGATTATTAAAGTACTTAATATATTATATTGGTAGTGATATTTTAATAATTCGTCTGAAATGGATTAGCCAATTAAGTATAGTTACACATTTTTAGTTAGAATGTTATTATGATATGAGTGGAAGTCAATCTAATATTTATTAGGTAATCTTAAGAAAGGAGCTCGTATGAATCGACTTAGTTTCTCGCGAACTCAAATATTAATTCTCCTTAGCGTGTGGCTCACGTTCTTGTTAAGCTTTGTTATGCGCTTGTCTTGGGCATCTGTTATGCCTATCCTAAATGAGGCATTGCATTTTACAGCCAAGATGGGGGCTCAACATATTTCGGCCTTTTACTTTGGTTATGCGTTAACGGTACTGCCAGGAGGTATTTTAGCCGATAAAATCGGCTACAGACGTACTATCTTGTTTAGTTTGATCGGTATGGCCGCTGTAACGGCTTTGATGAGTACCATTACAGACTATAACATGGCTTGGGGCTTGCGTTTCTTGTTAGGTGTTATGTCTGGTCCCGTACAAGCTTCTTGCTTGAGTGCTATCGGCGATCACTTCGGTCCGAACCAACGGGGTGCGGCCGTAGGTATCTTCATGAGTTGTACCTCCTTTGGTATTACTACGGTAAACCTTTACGCACCCTATGTGGCTACACATTACGGCTGGCAAACTGCATTCCTTGCTACAGCCATCTTGCCGTTGGTAGTACTTGTATTATGTTACTTTACAGTGCGTAAGCCGAGTGCAGAAATTCTCGCACAACGAGAAGCAGAGGCTTCCGAAGCAGCTGCTAAGCTTGGCGTAGGACAAACATCTTTAGTAGAAAATTTGAAGCACATCATTTCCAACCGTAATATTCGTTGCTTAGCAATTGCTGGCTTCTTCGCCACAGGTACGACTTGGGGCGTAACGCAATGGGCGAACTTATACATGGTTAAACAATTAGGTGTAACGGCTATCTATGCAGGCCAAGTCATGAGCGTATTCGGTACGGCTGCGCTAATTGCGAAACCAACGATCGGTATTTTATCTGATATCTTACCAATTAAGAAGAACCATTTAGCGGCTCTCGTTATGTTCTTGTTTGGGCCCGCTTTAATTTTGTTTGCAAGCACGTCAAATCCAAATATGCTCTTTGTAACAGGTCCGATTCTTGGTATTGGGGCCTTCATGCATAGTGCGTTGACCAATGCTCTCGTAGTTCAATCTGCAGCACCTCATTTGCGCGGTACTACAGCGGGCTTTGTAAACTTGTTTAACCAAATTGGTGCACTCTTGGCACCACTTCTCTTGGGCAATGTCCTTGTCATGACGGGTAGCTACCAAATGTCTTTGATGTCTATCGCTATAGCTCCTATTATTGGTGCATGTGCATTATTCTTTATTCGTCTTAAATAATATAAATGGATCCGTACATGAATTGCTCTTCTAAAAATTGCGTCTAATTGGAGGGCAGATCAAAACGGATCCTTTTTTGTAATTAATATGTATATTGTGTATGGTGTTCTTTTATTATATGATTAAGTCATAGTACAGGAGGGAGGGGTGAAGATGGAAATCATCTGTTTTGGCGATAGCATTACGCGTGGCTATGATGTGCCCTATGGACGCGGTTGGGTCGAAATCTGTGATGCATCCATAGAGGGTGTTAATTTTACAAACTACGGTGAAGATGGCTGCTCCGTACAGGGTATGATTTATAATATTGAAAATTGGGCGGTTACTGCTGTATCCGATCCAACACGTCATATTTTCTTGATGTGTGGCACTAACGATATTTTACAAGGTCGAGATAGTACCTATGTGTACAAGACTTTGGTGAAAGCTATTGAGCTTGCTAGTACAAAAGGGACGGTAATCATCGGTTTAGAAACTCAAATTGATAGCGATATGGACGGATTAGATCTGGTTGTACGAGAGGTTAATGAACAGCTAAAAGCTTACTCAGAGGCGCATAATATTAAAGTTATAGATTTCTATACTACCTTGTTTGAAGCAGATCAAATTGGACAAATTGTCTTTGCCGGAGAGGTACATCCCAACGAGCGTGGTTATCGATTAATGGCGTATAAGGCATTAGAGGTCTTTACGCGATTATAACGGAGCTATAATAGAACTGGAACGGGACTATAATACAACGTAATATAAAGAACATAAAAACTCCCCTAATGAGTTGCCTCATTGGGGGAGTTAGTGATTTATAGTCTTTTGTGCTAGCGAAAGTTGGGGGCTTTCACCAGATAAAATTAAATTCGTAACGAATTATTTTTTAGATTTAGTAGATACTTTGTTATTGGACACCTTAGCAGATTGTGCAATTGCGTATGCAGTGCCTTTTACTAAATCAGAAGCTTCAGCAGTGTTGCCAGATACGGTTACAGCTGCTACAGTGTCTTCAGTTACTGCGAATAATGCAGTTGCGTAAGGATGTTGCGCACCATTTGGTACAGTTACAGCACCGGATTTAACAACGATGTAACGACCATTGTTGTTGAAGATATCATAATGAGCGGCTTGTTTTACACCATCATAGCTTTCATTATAAGCGAACAATGCAGCTACTTCACCACTAGCTACTTGACCAGATTGTTGCATGGAACGCAATTTAGCGGCTGCCACAGCTGTTGGTTGAGTCATGTTTACAGTGATGCGCAAAGAGTTGTTATTTACAACTGCTTCAGTGATTACGTTTGTAGAGAATACATTCGCAACACCGTTGCCAGCACGGTTGTAAGAGCTAGCGGTTTTTACTTGGTAGCCATTAGTGTATGCAGGCAAGTCATATGTATAAGTTTTGCCATTTAACAATAAGTCAAAGGCGTTCAATTGGTTAGCTTTGTAGCGAGAAACGTAGGAGCTGCCGTTGCCATTAGCTGTTACGGAGTTTACAGTTTCTTGGTATACCGATTGGGCTTCAGTAGGGATAGGATCCATGATTTGAAGACCTACAGCTGTTGTTTGAGGTGCCACAAAGATTGGATCACCTAATTCTTTAGATACAGGCATTTGTTGAGCCATATCGCCTGCTGTATAAGGCACTGTTGGCAATGGTTTGTAACCAGGGCGCGGTGCACTTGTGGCATAACTAGTTTGGTAAGCTGGCGTAGCCGCTTGTGGTGCAGGATAAGAATATTGCTCTGTTGAAGCACGTTCATAAGCGCGTGCATTAGCATCGATAGTTGCAGCAAAAGCAGAGAAAGACATTGTTGTCGCTGCAAATACTGCAAAAGCAGTTGCTAAATGTTTTTTGTTCATAATAATTTACTCCTAAATACATGATTTTACAAATAACACAGATACTAACTTGTATTATATAGGAATTCATGCTAATTGTAAATAAAATATAAAATATTATCTTAATTATAAATAAATATAATCAGATGAGTCAAATATTGTACAATTAGCCATAGAATGTCATATTACTATATAATAATAATCAGTATAGTAATTTATTATATCGAAAAACTTCGTTTGATGCTATATCTAATTCGTATAGTGCTACAATTAATTTGTGTAGTGCTATATCTAATGCGTTAAATGATATGAGCAATATACATTTGTGGATTACATCAATTGAGATGGTGAAAGTTTCACTAGGGAGGTCTCATGAGTATTAGCGTCTATTATGGACGGGCTGGATCAGGCAAGACACGTGCCGTATATGAGCGCATCCGTCAGGTCATGACAGATTGTCCAGGGGAACCAATAATTTTGCTTGTTCCTGAACCTGCCACCTATCGGGTAGAACGGGAGCTAGCTGAATTTATGCCTGAAAAAGGCTTTACTACGGTTCGTGTCGTAGGCTTTGGGCGTTTGGGTTATCAGGTATATCAATCGATAGGCTCAAAAGGGGCTGGTCAATCAAGTTTATCAAGCTTTGGCCGGTCTATGTTGTTGCGCCTTGTAATGAAACGAAAGCAAAAGGAACTGGGGCTGTTAGAACAGGCTACAAAGCGGCCTGAGTTTTCCTCCGTATTGCAACAGCTCTTTTCTGAATTCCGCGCCTTTCGTGTAGGCCCTGCTGATCTAGAACGAGGGGCAGAGACTGTTAAAAATAATGTATTACAAAAGAAATTGCGCGAGCTAGCTATCTGTATGTCTGCCTATGAAGAGGAACTCAGTCGTCATGGGGAGCGCGACATCGATCCTATCATGGAAATCATAGAGGCTTTGCCACAATCTCCTCTCATGGAGAATAGCCACGTCTTTATCGATGGTTTTCATTGGTTTACGCCCACACATTACGAGCTGATTTATACCTTGTTTGACTTGGCGAAGGAAGCCGTTATTACTATCGATTTACCAATGGCCCCAAAGGCGTTAAATCTAGCTCATCGAGGGGAGCATCTCTTCAGCCGCCCTTTAGAGATTTACGACACCTTAGTTGCTCGTTATGGCTCTAGTATCAACTGGGTTGGCTTTGATGGGAAACGAGGCCCTCAAATCGTTCAAGAGCTAGAGGCTAATTATTTTGCTAGCCCTAGTAAGAAAAATACTACAGATGCAACGATTCCGCTTATTCGAGGCTATAACAGGGAACGCGAAGCCGATGCGGTGGCTCGTCGTATTTTAGCCTATATAGAATCATCTGAAGAGGCTCGTTACCGAGATGTATGTATCATGCTCCGCGAGTCTGAAACCTATGGTGACACTTTAGAAAAGGTTTTTGCTCGCTACGGCATTCCGCACTTTATTGACCGTCAGCGGCCTATGAAAAACCATCCATTAGGCGAGCTATTGACGGCTCTATTTGATATCGTGCGTCATAACTATAGTCGAGACAGCATGTTCCTCTTGCTCAAGACAGACTTGATGCCGCTTACTCGTGAGGCTGTAGATGAGTTAGAGAACTACGTTCTCGAGTTTGGCATCGATCATTATAAATGGGAACGTGAAAGCTGGCCGTACTTACGAGGCTTTCATGAGGGGCAAGATGAAGAGAGCCACGTAGATGCACCACGCAGAGCACGTGTTAACAAAGCAAGAGAAACTATTATGGATATATTATCTCCATGGTTTGACTTTGCTGCTAATGCGGAGGGTCATACAGGGGCTGAGTGGGGTACACAACTTTATGGTTTATTAGAAATCTTACAAGTGCCAGAGCGGCTCTATGAATGGGCGAAGGACGCAGAAACTATAGGTGATCAAGAATCCAAAGCTAGTCATGAACAGATGTATAATGCGGTTCTTTCCTTTATAGACGAAATTTCTATGGTCATGAAGGATGAAATATTGACTCTGGATGAGATGATGCTCCTCCTCGAAGAAGGCCTTAGCGATGTAAACTACTCTATGATTCCGCCGTCTTTAGACCATGTGGTGATTACCACTATCGAACGTGGTTACAGCCAGTGGTGGCCTAAGGTGTTCGTAATGGGCCTCAACCAAGGCGTATTCCCTCAAAGTATGGGAGATGAAGGCCTCATCAAAGATAAGGAGCGTCAAGAATTGGCCGATGAAGGCATTACCTTAGCAGAAGGGGCCTTGCCGAAGGCTTTCAACGAGAATTTCCTATTATATCTCGCCATGACACGGGCATCCGATTCGTTGACCTTGTCCTATGCGGGCTCTGGTGAGGATGGAACAGGTCTTGAGCCATCCCTCGTTGTAAAGCGATTAGAATCTCTTGGATATGTAAATCAGGCAGTAGAGATTCCTCTCTCCATTGCACCTGATACAGAGGCAGATTACGTGTGGCGCCCACTCCAAAGTCTGTCATTGTTATCGGAGCGTTGGGGTGCGCTCTTTAGTGGTTATGAGGTCAATCCTCTTTGGTGGGGCCTCTATAACTGGGCTTGTGAAAGCGAAACCTACCGTCCTCGTTTAGCGGAGGTGTCACGTGGTATTCGAGATAACAACGATGTGCCTGTCATAACGCAGGATTTAGTGAATGGGCTATTCTTGTCTAAAGGCTACATGTCCGGTTCTGTGACGCGCCTTGAACGATACCAACAATGTCCATTTAAGTTCTATGCTCAATATGGTTTGAAATTAGAGCCACGTCCAGTGCGTTCCTTTGGAGCTCCTGAAATCGGTACGTTCTTGCATGCTAATTTAGAGCGCTTAGGTAATTATCTATTAGAAAACAATAAACAATGGCGTGACCTCGACGAAGAGGAACAAGAAAATCTATGCCGTACTGTGGCAGACGAAATCTTGCAAGAAAATCAGCTAGGTGAAGAAGCGAGCGATGCCTACCAAAAGGCCATTGAACAGCGTGTACAGAGAACATTACATGTGACGGTAGACCGCCTCGTAGAGTGGTCTAAGCGCAGTGATTTTGATACGAAGTATTTAGAGCAAGACTTTGGTCGTCAAGGTGGCTGGGATCCTATTCGGGTCCCTCTTGGTGAAGACCGTTACTTGCGACTCATCGGTCAAATTGACCGCATCGACGAATATACAAAAAATGATCAAACCTATGGCATGGTTATCGATTATAAGTCGGGTGGTGCTCATGTGACGGCCCAAGATGTGTATTATGGACTTAAACTGCAACTCATGACCTATCTGTTGGCTTTGGAGTCCGCTTATGGTAAAACACATGGCGAATCTATGTCCCCTGCGGCGGTGGTTTACTCTTACGTGAAGAACCCTAAAATCCCTGCTGATGCGCCTATATCTTATGAAGATGCCGTTTCGTTGGCTAATGAAAGCGATGCTTGGCAAAACAGTGGGTACTTCTCCGATGATATTGAGTTGTTGACGCATATTGACAATAAGTTCTTGTCCTATGGTTCTAAGCGAGGGCCTTATGTGCCGATTGCTACGAAAAAAGACCAAACCATTTCCAGCAGAGATTTGCGGAAGGTTAAGTCTACAGGCGAATTTGACGTAATGTGCCGCTATACAAATCATGTGATGGCTGAGACGGGACGTAACATTGGGGACGGGCAGTTCCCGATTAAGCCATATCAATTGAATGGCCTTAGACCTTGTACATACTGCGACTACAGAACGGTATGTCGCTTTGACTCTAGCCGTAATCGATATAATTATTTGTCTAGATTGTCCGAGAATGACGCATTAGAACGGATGAAAGAGGTCTTAAACGACGAAAATAGCGATAACAATGGGAATCGCAATAACGGAAATAACAATAACGACGGAAATAATAGTAGCGAAGGAGGTGAAAACCATGGGTGTTAAATGGACGCCAGAGCAGGAGTCTGCTATTATAGCGCCTAAGGATTCCTCCTTAGATAATCAGACCTTACTTGTTGCGGCCGCTGCCGGTTCAGGTAAGACCGCGGTTCTTGTAGAACGCATTATTACGCGCCTTAAGGACATGGATAATCCCTTATCTGTTCAAGAACTCATGGTTGTAACTTTCACAAAGGCTGCAGCTCAAGAGATGAGCGCTCGTATTGGCCTTGCCTTGGCTAAAGCCATGGAATCTACAGATGATGCTGCACTACAAGCGCGCCTTGAACGACAGCTCAATCTGTTGCCCTCGGCTCATATTTCTACATTGCACTCCTTTTGCCAATGGGTAATCCGGTCCTATTTCTATAAGCTCGACATTAATCCGACAGCGCGCATCGGCAATGAAGCAGAAATGGCATTGCTACAACAAGAGGTATTAGCCGATTTATTAACTAAATCCTATGAAGAGGGCCTTTATAATATCTATGAGCTAGCAGATTTCTTCAGCGATGATAAATCCGATGCAGGCTTAACGGCGAAGATTATGTCCCTGTATAACTACGCCATGTCCCTCGCCAATCCCGATGGATGGCTACGCAAAGCCTTAGAGCCTTATAAAGAGGCGATGGACATAAACCCTAGTGATACGTTGTGGGGTCAATATATGTGGTCGAATCACATGGCTGTCATCGATCGCATTCGCGAGCGCTTAGAGCGGATGGAACAAATCTTGCTCGATCCAACAGGACCTCATAAATGGCAAAACATATACGATAATCAACTGGCTGCACTAGGCATGCTTTCAGCGGCTCAAACTTGGGACGACATGGGGGAAGCTTGTAAACATATGGATACCTTTATTAAGGATCAGTTCCGGATGGGATCGAAAGAGGCACAAGCCTATGATCCTATATTGGTGGCAGAGTTTAAATCTTTAGGTGGTCAAAATAAAGATGACCTTAAAGCTATGCAAGCCGCTATATTCACCGTTCCGGAAGCTACCTTGCAAGACCAGTTCAAGGCTCAATATCCCATCATTGAAGGGTTAGTAGAGCTGACGATTGCGTTCCATCAAGCGTATCGGGATATGAAACAAGAGCAAGGCATCATGGATTTTAGCGACCTTGAGCATCTATGCTTGGCCCTTCTCGTTGAGCCTGGCACAGAGGATGATCCTCAGCCATCTGAAGTAGCGAAGGAACTACAAGATACGTTCAAAGAAATCATGGTTGATGAATACCAAGATACGAACGGCGTGCAAGAGACGATTATTAACTTGATTTCTCGCATCGATAATAGGTTCTATGTGGGGGACGTGAAGCAGGCTATTTATAGCTTCCGTATGGCCGATAGTTCTCTGTTCATGGAGAAATATAATACGTACGGCGGCAATGATGCGGTAGAACGTCGTATCGACCTAGCGAAGAATTTCCGATCTCACGAAAATATCTTGGCTGCAACGAATTTCTTGTTCTACCAAATCATGACGGAAGAGGCAGCAGAGCTCAATTATACAGAGGCTGAATCGCTCATTCCTGGCCGCATCGTAGAGGATGCGCCAGAGGATTGGATCGGTGGTGACGTGGAATTACAGCTCTTAGATGTGAGTAAGGATACCCTTGGTGCTAGTGAAAGTGACGAAGATGAAGGAGATGATCCTGAAAATAACGAGCGTGAGCTAGATTTCATCATTCAAAAAATCAAAGAAATCTATGCTGCTAAGAAGCAGGTACAAAATCCAGATGGCACATTCCGTCAAATCGAGTGGCGAGACTTTGCTATTTTGCGCAGATCCTTAGCGGGCTGGGGCACCCGTGCCGTAGAAGCCATGCGTCAAGCGGGGATTCCTGCAGTTGTAAATGAGCGAGACGGTTACTTTGAAGCCCAAGAGATTCAACTCTTATTGGCGTTGTTATCCGTCATAGATAATCCGGAACAAGATTTGCCGATGGCTGCCGTGTTGCACTCTGGCCTGGTAGGCCTTGATGCCAACGAACTAGGTGCATTGCGCCTGTCTGGTGATGGCTCCTTATGGTCTCTTATGCCAGCCTATGCAGAAGAGGCTCAAGATGAGCGTTTATTGGCCTTTATTGGGCATATGGAAAGGTGGCGCACCTTATCGCGTCGTCACGGTGTGACCGACTTGTTGTGGGATATTTACGAATCTCAAGACTATGTAAACTATGTGGGAGCTATGCCGAATGGCCTCGTTCGCCGTGCCAATGTGCTCGCCTTATACGATAGAGCCAAGGGCTATGAAGCCTCTGGCTTCCGTGGGCTCTTTAGGTTCTTGCGCTTTGTGGAAAGCTTGCGCGACAGCAACCAAGATATGCCTCTTGCCAATGTGGTGAGCGAGGCGGACAATGTGGTGCGCCTTATGACCATCCATAAGAGTAAGGGCCTTGAGTTTCCTGTAGTATTCCTATCAGGTGTACAAAAGCGATTCAACATGATGGATTTGCGTTCAGAGCTTCTTATCGATAAAAATGCAGGTCTTGGTTTGAAAGGGTATTTCCCAGATATTCGAGTATCCTTCCCGACCATGCCTTGGTTTTATGTGAAAGACGTAAAAGAAGCGGCCCTCAAGGCGGAGGAGCAGCGCATTCTCTATGTTGCTTTGACACGGGCACGAGATAAGCTGTTCATGACAGGATTTATTAAAGGCTTTAAAAATTCTAAAGGTGTGTTAAGCACCATAGGTGAGCTCATTAAAAATGCGGCTTCCGTAGAAACTCAACAGTTACCGACAGATATTATTACACAAGCTAATACCTATCTAGACTGGATGATTATGGGCTTTGCTCGTCATTTAGATGGTGGCAATCCATTGCGCGTAGCCATCGAGTACGAAGGGCCAACCTATTTTGATTTACCAGATAAACAGTGTCGTTTAAAGGTTGAAATCCATGATGGCTCTCTTTATGGTGATCTCGATTACAAAGCGGATATCGACGAGACAACCATCAACAAGGTGCGTGAGTTAAAAGCTGTTAATGCCGTAGAATTACCGCAGGAAATCGTGGACCGTTTTAACTATAGCTATCCGTACAATGATGCTACACGACGTACTGCTAAAATTTCCGTTAGTGAATTGAAGCGACGATTCCAAGAACGAGAACTTGAAGCAGGAACTATTGATACTTTGAATGAACCGATTGCAACGGTAGAAGTTTCAGCAGATGACCTAGCAAACTCCGTATTCGGTCGAAAGCCACAAGCATTACAGTCTGAAGATGATGTATTGACCGGTGCTCAATGGGGGACCTTGATGCATGAGGCTATGCAATGGCTACCTCTTGTGACGTATACGCAAGCTTCTTTGACGAAAGAACTCGATGCACTGGTGGCGAATGGAACTTTTACAGAGGAAGAACGGAATTTATTAAGCGATACGAGTTTGTATAAATTTTTTAGCTCTGATCTTGGTAAGCGCCTTATCAATGCAAAACGTATCGAACGAGAGTTGCCGTTTAGCATGCTCTTTGAAGGAAAACGCGTATACGACACCTTAGAGGACGGGGAAAATCTGTTCCTCCAAGGTATTATTGATACGGCCTTTGAGGAGGATGGCGAATGGGTTCTCGTAGATTACAAAACGGATCGCGTTACATCCGGAGAAGAACTCATTAAGCGCTATAAAATCCAAATGGACCTCTATAAAGAGGCCTTGCAGCGATTGACGGGAATGCCCGTGAAAGCATGTTACATTTATAGCTTCCGCTTGCATGATGCAATCATTGTGGACTAATGCGCATAGATTCTTATAAATTAATAAACACAAAAGCTCTCTATCTTTTGATAGAGAGCTTTTGTGTTACCAATTACTTATTATATATGTGGTAGTTTAGGCAGATTTAAGGCTTTTTTCTTTTTGTGCTTTGCAGGTGCAAATACTTTGAGTACGCGTGGCAATACTTCAATATCCACAGGCATATCCGGACCTGCATCACCATCCATATTAGTCGATAAATCATCGACGTCAGATAGAAGTTCGATATGAGCTTTTTTCACCGTTAATGTCGTTGTATAACGAGAATTATAGATGGCACCACTGATAATGAGTGGTAATACGCTGAGAATATCGAGGATAAAATATTCCTTGAAGATGATGATACGCATATAACCATCATCTACAGAGGCTTCTGGCATAAAACGTTCAAAGCTAGAGACTACATTGGTAAGTAGGGCTAAAACGAGAGGGGATTTGCAGATGAAATCGTCGTTCTCTGTTTTGATGCGGTACGTGTAGTCCTTTGTAGTGAACAACGCTTGGCCTGCTCGCAAGAAATACGCAAGAGGGCCGAGTATGCTTTTTTCCTTTGGCGTAACTTCATCCACAACCTTAGGAATAACACCAGCTGCAATATTATTGCAGAAATACCGATCATTACAACGGCCGATATCAATGGTTCGAGTTTCATTGATATCGATACGCCTGATAGCTTGTGTTGGATTTTGGTGAATGCCGAGCGCACGAGACATATCATTTACTGTACCAACGGGGATAAACCCAAAGGTACAGGAGAATCCACCTTGGGCAATACCATTAACGGTTTCGTTAACAGTGCCGTCACCACCCATGCAGAATACGGCATCAAACCCGCGCTCACAAGCGTTCTTAGCGAAACGTGTAGCATCGCCTTCACCTCTGGTGAATTTGACCTCAATCGTTTCGAACAATGTACTCAATTTCCATTGTAAATCGAGGGCGTAACGGCGCGCTGCACCGCCTCCTGAGACAGGGTTGATGATAATCAAACAACGGCTCATAGTATACTTCCTTACTTTCAAAAATGAGATATAGCTATTATCTATAGTTAAATTGACAGTCTTAATGATGAGTTCTATAATTGTAATGTATGCACTTAATTTCGCACAACATACTGTCTAAGATATGTTGTATACTATATTATACTCATTTTAACCGTTCTTTGAAAGTCTGAAAGCATGAATGGTTAGTAAGGTTTAGGGGCTAGTAATGGGAAGACAAAGTTCAAAAGATAAATACAAATTGTCCGCAGTGGATTCTATCGAAAGATTACCTCTCAGTGAACAAGTATATTTAACATTAAAAACAGCTATCTTAACAGGCGAATTGATGCCTCAAGAGAAGCTTAACGAAGTAAAGATTGCAGAACAATTACAAGTGAGTGCTACACCTGTACGTGAAGCATTCCGTAAATTAGCTAAAGATAATCTCGTAGTTATCGTTCCTTGGAAAGGCGTTACTGTAAAAGCTGACACTCCAGAAGAAATTGTAGCACTTTACCAAGTTCGCGAAGTAATGGAAGGACTTGGTGCTAGATTATGTGCTCGTCATGCTACACCTGAGCAAGTACAAGAGCTAAGAACCCTTTGTAAAGAGATGCATGAAATTGAAGATGCCACAGAACGTGTTGATGTGAATAGCCGATTCCATACAATGATTGCTCATTACTCTGGCAATGAACGTATTGTAGATTATCTAGCAGGTTTCCGTGAACGCGTTAATCGTGACATGTACATCAGTTCTTTCAATGCTGTACGTACACATGACTGTGATGATGAACATGACCAAATCGTAGACGCTATTGAACGCCACGACGAAGTAGCAGCAGAAACGGCTATGCGTCAGCATATCAACAATGCATTTATCTTCAAAAAAGCAAATGCGGAAGTACAGCATAAAAAACTTAATGAAGTATAATGCCTGCTGATGCTGATGCTGATGCTGATGCT
>OJXS01000388.1_pt1 | contig 13469 bp, 10 predicted proteins | sample 1600711 | NCBI WGS metagenome assembly OJXS01 (sample SAMN04436958, study PRJEB24849) | human gut metagenome | biome: human gut; feature: NICU; material: stool | host: Homo sapiens | place: USA: Saint Louis, MO | collected 2009-12-25
TCAACCTGGATATCACCAAAAACCAGGTGACGGCGTTTATCGGTCCGTCAGGCTGTGGTAAATCCACCCTGCTGCGCACGTTCAACAAGATGTTTGAACTGTATCCGGAGCAGCGCGCGGAAGGTGAGATCCTGCTGGATGGCGACAACATTCTGACTAACACCCAGGATATCGCCCTGCTGCGCGCTAAGGTTGGCATGGTGTTCCAGAAACCAACGCCGTTCCCGATGTCCATATACGACAATATCGCCTTCGGCGTGCGCCTGTTTGAAAAGCTGTCCCGTGCCGATATGGACGAGCGCGTGCAGTGGGCGCTGACCAAAGCCGCATTATGGAACGAAACCAAAGATAAACTGCACCAGAGCGGGTATTCTCTCTCCGGTGGTCAGCAGCAGCGTCTGTGCATTGCCCGCGGTATCGCGATCCGCCCGGAAGTGCTGCTGCTTGATGAGCCGTGCTCCGCGCTGGACCCGATCTCCACCGGGCGTATCGAAGAGCTGATCACCGAGCTGAAACAGGACTACACCGTCATTATCGTGACTCACAACATGCAGCAGGCTGCGCGTTGCTCCGACCATACGGCATTTATGTATCTTGGCGAGCTGATTGAGTTCAGCAACACGGATGACCTGTTCACTAAGCCCGCGAAGAAACAAACTGAAGATTATATTACTGGCCGCTACGGTTGATTTGCCCTTGTGCTTTCAGGCTCTCACCAGTTGGGCAATCAGGAGACACCATGGACAACCTAAATCTTAACAAACATATTTCCGGCCAGTTCAACGCTGAACTGGAGTATATCCGCACCCAGGTGATGACCATGGGTGGGCTGGTGGAACAGCAGCTCTCTGATGCCATCACCGCCATGCATAACCAGGACAGCGATCTGGCGAAACGCGTCATCGACGGCGACAAGCAGGTCAACATGATGGAAGTGGCTATCGATGAAGCGTGCGTGCGCATCATCGCCAAGCGCCAGCCGACCGCCAGCGACCTGCGCCTGGTGATGGCGATCATCAAGACTATCGCTGAGCTGGAACGCATTGGCGACGTGGCGGATAAAATCTGCCGCACCGCGCTGGAGAAGTTTTCCCAGCAGCACCAGCCGCTGCTGGTGAGCCTCGAATCGCTGGGCCGCCACACGGTGCAGATGCTGCATGACGTACTGGATGCGTTTGCGCGTATGGATCTCGACGAAGCGGTACGTATCTATCGCGAAGATAAGAAAGTCGACCAGGAGTATGAAGGCATCGTGCGTCAGCTGATGACCTACATGATGGAAGACTCGCGCACTATTCCCAGCGTCCTGACCGCGCTGTTCTGCGCGCGCTCCATCGAGCGTATCGGCGACCGCTGCCAGAATATCTGCGAATATATTTTCTACTTCGTCAAAGGTCAGGATTTCCGTCACGTTGGCGGCGATGAGCTGGATAAACTGCTCGCTGGCAAAGATCCGAAAGAGTAATAATCATTCTGTCTAATTCTGGTAAATGGATTTATCAGAATTAGATATGTTTTACCCCGCGGCAGCGAGATTGCTGAGATTATCGTCACAATTAACAATCTGCCCGTTTGAGTTATTCATTTTATCGCGTAACAATCAGCTGCCACTCACTGAGTTTTAACGCTCAGGATGGTTTAAACGGATTGTGACTGCGACAGCAGGCAAAACCTGATATTGCTCCTGGGGGCGATATCAGGTTTTTTGTTTTATGCGGGCCAATAATGGCTGAATGAGGGTTGCTACCGCGATGCGCGGGCAAAACCTGAAGAGGATTATCTGCTAAGGCAGATGGTCTTCTTCAGGTTTTTTTGTTTTTGTCTAACCGCAAAAATAACAGCCGCCGCGACGTCAAACGGTATGGATACGGCTATTAGCACCGGCACGGAATAGGGTTGTTGTCGTGTTTTATTTACGCCAATGATTATATAAGGGAATATTATGATGAGATAAAACAGGATCGCTTCGGCGATAGTCTTGCTGGCGCCACTTTGTTATTCAACTAATCTGCTAGCGAGCCAGTTGACGGTGGAACAACGGCTTGAGCTGCTGGAAAAAGCGCTCAAAGACACGCAAAAAGAGCTCAAAAAATATCAGGACCAGGAAAGAAAAAGAGACCAGATTTGGGCCTCATGGTCTCCTCCTGCGGAAGGTCAGAAGCGCAAGACCGGGGGGGCGACCGCCGGGCCGAAAACGGCGGTTAAACCGGATGCGGTGCTGGTTAAAAATCAACAACCTGTCACCGATGGCGCGCCAGCCTACAGCGCGATGACGCTGAAAGACTTTAGCAAGTTCGTGAAAGATGAAATTGGCTTTAGCTATAACGGCTACTTCCGTTCCGGCTGGGGGACCGCCTCGCACGGCTCGCCAAAATCATGGGCGATCGGTTCGCTTGGCCGCCTGGGTAATGAATATTCCGGCTGGTTCGATCTGCAGCTGAAGCAGCGGGTGTTTCAGGAAGGCGATAAACGCGTCGACGCCATCGTGATGCTCGACGGTAACGTCGGCCAGCAGTATTCCACTGGCTGGTTTGGTGACAATGCCGGCGGCGAAAACTACATTCAATTCTCGGATATGTATGTTAACACCAAAGGGTTCCTGCCGTTTGCGCCGGAAGCCGATTTCTGGGTCGGCAAACACGGGGCGCCAAAAATTGAAATCCAGATGCTGGACTGGAAAACGCAGAGAACCGATGCGGCGGCCGGCGTAGGGCTGGAAAACTGGCAGGTGGGCGCCGGGAAATTCGATATCGCGTTGATTCGCGAAGATGTCGATGATTATGACCGTTCTTTAAGCAATAAGCAGCAAATTAACACCAACACCCTGGACGTTCGTTACAAAGAGATTCCGCTGTGGGATAAAGCCAGCCTGATGGTTAGCGGACGCTATGTCGCCGCCAACCAAAGTTCCTCTGAGAAATATAAAGAGGGCAATGAAGGTTATTATCCGTGGAAAGATACCTGGATGGCTGGTACCTCGTTAACGCAGAAATTTGCTAACGGCGGCTTTAACGAATTCTCTTTCTTACTGGCCAATAACTCTATTGCCAGCAGCTTCTCACGCTATGCCGGATCCAGCCCCTATACCACCTTTAATGGCCGCTATTATGGCGATCATACCAATGGCACCGCCGTGCGCTTAACCTCGCAGGGGGAAACCTATTTACGCGATGACGTTATTATGGCGAATGCCATCGTCTACTCTTTTGGTAACGACGTCTATAGCTACGAAACCGGAGCCCACTCCGATTTTGAATCTATCCGTACGGTTCTGCGACCGGCTTATATCTGGGATAAATATAACCAGACCGGCGTCGAGCTGGGGTACTTCAAACAGCAAAACAAAGATGTTACCGGCAAGAAATATAACGAGTCCGGCTACAAGACCACGCTGTTCCATACCTTCAAAGTCAATACCAGTATGCTGACCTCGCGCCCGGAAATTCGTTTCTATGCCACCTATATTAAAGCGAAGGATATTGACCTGGATAAGGCCGCGAATAATACCACCAGCATTTTTGAAGACGGGAAGAACGATCAGTTTGCCGTGGGGGCGCAGGCGGAAATCTGGTGGTAAGACGATAACTGAACGGACACAACGAAAGAGGAACAACGATGAAACGACATGCAATTTATTTCGCCCTGGCGCTGGCGGGCGCGGCGTTTACCCTCCAGGCGGCGCCATTACCCGCGATGTCGGACCCAAGCCTGCCGGTGAGCCACTTTATCACCCAGGTTAACGGGGATAAAAGTATCACTTACCGCTTGTTTGCCCCTGATGCCCGGCGGGTCTCGATAGTGACTGGCGCCACGCCGGACTCCTTTGTCTCGCACGACATGACCAAAGCAGCGGACGGAGTCTGGACATGGAAAAGCGAGCCGATGAAGCCCAATCTCTATGAATACTATTTCGATGTGGATGGCTTCCGCTCGGTAGATACCGGCAGCCGCTATCAGAAGCCGCAGCGCCAGGTGAACACCAGTTTGATTCTGGTGCCGGGCAGTATTCTTGACGATCGGGAGGTTGCGCATGGCGATCTGCGCACCCTCACCTATCACTCGAAGGCTCTGAACGCCGAACGTCGTCTCTATGTCTGGACGCCGCCGGGCTATAGCGGAACCGGCGATCCTCTGCCGGTGCTCTATTTCTATCATGGCTTTGGCGACAGCGGCCTGTCGGCCATCGATCAGGGGCGGATCCCGCAAATCATGGATAACCTGCTGGCGGAGGGCAAGATTAAGCCGATGCTGGTGGTGGTCCCGGATACCGAAACCGATATCCCGGAAGCGGTCGCGGAAAACTTCCCGCCGCAGGAGCGGCGCAAAACCTTCTATCCACTTAATGCGCAGGCGGCGGATAAAGAGCTCATGCAGGATATTATTCCGCTGATCGATGCCCGATTTAACGTGCGTAAAGATGCCGACGGTCGGGCGCTGGCGGGCCTCTCGCAGGGCGGTTATCAGGCGCTGGTTTCCGGAATGAATCATCTGGAGAGCTTTGGCTGGCTCGCCACCTTTAGCGGCGTTACGACTACCACGGTGCCGAATGCCGGCGTGGAAGCGCAGCTGAAGCAGCCTGACGCGATCAATAAGCAGCTGCGTAACTTTACCGTGGTCGTCGGGGAAAAAGATTCTGTGACCGGTAAAGACATTGCTGGTCTGAAAAGCGAGCTGGAAAAACAGCAGATTAAATTTGATTACCACCAGTATCCCGGCCTGAACCATGAAATGGACGTCTGGCGCCCGGCCTACGCCGAGTTTGTGCAAAAACTGTTTAAATAACCTTTAGGGGGCCTTCAGCCCCCGTTTTGTGCTTGTGAAGGACGACAAGATGAAAATGATTGTGACCGAAGATTATGAAGAGATGAGCCTGGTCGCCAGCCATCATGTTCTGGGCTATATCACGGCGCCGCGGCGGGTGAATCTGGCGGTGACGGCGGGGAGCACGCCAAAGCGGATGTATGAGCATTTGACCGCCGCCGTGAAAGGCAAAGCATTCTATGATCGGGTGCACTATTACAACTTCGATGAGATCCCTTTTCGCGGCCAGTCGCGAGAAGGCGTCACGATATCTAATTTGCGCCAGCTGTTTTTTACCCCGGCGCAGATCAAAGAAGAGAACATTCACAAGCTGACGCTGGACAACGCCGCTCAGCACGATCGCCAGCTGGAAGAGGCTGGCGGTCTGGATCTGATGGTGCTGGGGCTGGGGGCCGACGGCCATTTTTGCGGCAACCTGCCGAATACCACCCGCTTTCATGATCAGACGGTCGAAGTGCCGATTCATGGGGAAATGATTGCTCTTATCGCTAACAGCGAGATGGGCGGGGATATCTCGGCAGTACCAGACAGCTATGTCACCATGGGGCCGAGAAGCGTGATGGCGGCGAAAAATTTATTGCTAATTGTCAGCGGTGCGGCAAAAGCGCACGCGTTAAAGCAAGTGGTGGAAGGTCCGGTCAGCGTGCAGGTGCCGGCTTCAGTGCTCAAATTGCACCCTTCACTGGTGATTATTGCCGATAAAGCGGCGGCGGCGGAATTGCAGCAATAAAAAGCCGCTAGTTCTATTCCCCGCTTACGCAGACGCATAGCGGGGGGGCATCGATGCCAACGCGCCGCTCACCAGGCCCTTAACGCGTGATATCCCAGCCGCGCGCCTGCCACAATGCCGGCAGCTCTGCCAGATCGGTAAAGGTCGTCACTTTGGGATGATCGATCGGCTGGTTGTGCGGATCGGCGCAGAAATAAAACACTTCCATGCCGGCGGCAATCCCCGACTGAGCGCCGGCGCTGGAGTCATCCACCAGAATACAGTTTTCGGCTTTTACCTGCATGGCCTCTGCCGCATGAAACATCAGCGCCGGGTCGGGCTTCCAGCGCTGAATATCGTAGCCGCTGTACAAGCGGTCAGTGAAATGGCGCAGCAGGCCGGTGCGTCCGAGCGAGTGCTGCATCTTACTGACCGGGCCATTGGAAACCACGCACATCGGGACGCTTACCGCATCCAGCAGCGCCTGGGCTCCGGGAATCACCTCCAGCTCGCTATCGAACAGGCGAGCGACCTCCGCCCGGTAAATCGGCTCCAGGGTGGCCTTTTGCAGATTAACGCCATACTCAGCGTTGATGGTGTCGATAATTTCGTACAGCTTCACACCTTTGAAGCGCTTAAAAATCTCGGCGAGGTCCAGCGTAATGCCGAATTCCTGAAACATGTGAACGTAGGCGCGGGAGCAAATCACCTCGCTGTCGACCAGCGTGCCGTCACAGTCAAAAAATACTGCTTCTGGTTGAGTCATAGCCTTTCCATATTAACAAGTTTAACGTTTTCGTAATGCTCAATGCCGCGACGCAATCGTTGCCGTATAAGCAAAATAAATGAAAAAAATTACCATACAACCGCGCCTGGTGCCGTAATTTGGTATAGGATAGCCTCGAATTTTCCCTCCTTACGTTCGGAAACCGATAATGAGTCAACAACAAACCAGCCAGTCTTCTGGCCAGGGTCTGCTGGAGCGCGTATTTAAGCTGCGCGAGCACGGCACCACGGTGCGCACCGAAGCCATCGCCGGTTTCACCACGTTCCTGACGATGGTGTATATCGTTTTTGTTAACCCACAAATTCTTGGCGTAGCGGGCATGGATACCAGCGCCGTGTTTGTGACCACCTGTCTGATTGCCGCTTTCGGCAGTATCCTGATGGGTCTGTTCGCGAACCTGCCGGTCGCCCTGGCGCCGGCGATGGGCCTGAACGCCTTTTTCGCCTTTGTGGTGGTGCAGGCGATGGGGCTGCCGTGGCAGGTGGGCATGGGCGCCATCTTCTGGGGCGCCGTGGGCCTGCTGCTGCTGACCATCTTCCGCGTACGTTACTGGATGATCGCCAATATTCCGCTTAGCCTGCGTGTAGGTATTACCAGCGGTATCGGCCTGTTTATCGGCATGATGGGCCTGAAAAACGCCGGGGTGATTGTCGCCAATCCGGAAACGCTGGTCAGCATTGGTCATTTGACTTCCCACAGCGTACTGCTGGGCGTGCTGGGCTTCTTTATCATCGCGATTCTGGCGTCGCGCAACATTCACGCCGCGGTACTGGTCTCTATCGTTGTGACCACCCTGCTGGGGTGGATGCTGGGCGACGTGCATTACACCGGGATCGTCTCGGCGCCGCCGAGCGTGGCTTCGGTGATTGGTCAGGTCGATCTGGCGGGCTCCCTGAACCTGGGCCTGGCCGGCGTGATCTTCTCCTTTATGCTGGTCAACCTGTTTGACTCCTCCGGGACGCTGATTGGCGTGACGGATAAAGCGGGTCTCGCGGATGCCAACGGTAAATTCCCGCGCATGAAGCAAGCGCTGTTTGTCGATAGCGTCTCGTCGGTGGCGGGCTCCTTCATCGGTACCTCGTCGGTGACGGCCTATATCGAATCTTCTTCCGGCGTTTCCGTGGGCGGGCGTACCGGCCTGACCGCCGTTGTCGTTGGTATCCTGTTCTTGCTGGTTATTTTCCTCTCTCCGCTGGCGGGGATGGTTCCTGGCTATGCCGCCGCGGGCGCGCTGATATACGTTGGCGTGCTGATGACCTCCAGCCTCGCGCGCGTGAAGTGGAGCGACCTGACCGAGGCGGTGCCTGCGTTCATCACCGCAGTGATGATGCCGTTTAGCTTCTCGATCACCGAAGGTATCGCCCTGGGCTTTATCTCTTACTGCGTGATGAAGATCGGTACCGGCCGGCTGCGCGAGCTCAGCCCGTGTGTGATTATCGTTTCGCTGCTGTTCGTGCTGAAAATTGTCTTTATCGATGCACATTAATCCGCACGCATGATGAAAAAGCCCGGCATCGCTGCCGGGCTTTTTTTATGCTTTAACCCGCCGAATATAGTCGCCAAAGGCGGTCAGTTGGCCGCGCAGATGGTCGAGTGTGCTTTGATCGACCACTTCACCCGCCTGCGGATCCACTTTGTTCTGGATGACGCCGCCCATAAATTCCGGTTTATTCATTACCATCGCATCAAGGAAGACCAGAATCTGCCGCAGATGATACTGGCAGCGCGCACCGCCGATGGCGCCCATTGAGCTGGTCTGAATCAGTACCGGTTTGCCGGACAGCGGCTGCTCGGGCAGGCGTGACAGCCAGTCGATGGCGTTTTTCAGGCCGCCAGGCACGGAATAGTTATATTCTGGAGTAACTATCACTACCCCATCCGCCTCGCGGATCTGTTGCGCAATCTCCTGCACGCGCTGCGGAAAACCTTCTTCCTCCTGCATATCAGCATCGTACAACGGGATATCACCGATCGACGGCAGCGCGGAGATATCCATGCCCGCTGGCGCGATGCCGGGCAGGGTGCGCGCGACCATTCCATTAAACGACCCTTTACGCAGGCTGCCGAGTAACGTAACCACTTTCAAGGTATCTGACATGATTGCTCCTTTGGATCATGATGCCGGCAAGACCGGTCAATTGAGGGATAAGGTTTTTTCCATGGGTAAGCTGGTAAAGCGCATCAGGCGGGCTGACGGTTCGCGTGCGCGCTGCTGCGCATCTGCCAGGCTGCGCCAGTCACCACCCTTAGCATCATATTCCCAGACCTTCAGCGAGCCGATGTTCGGGGTAGCGGCAATGGACCATACCAGCAGCGATTCGGCGTCACATACCGCTTCGATTGGCTGACTGCCGGCGGTGCGCAGGCGGCCAGAGCCGGGCAGCAGCTGCAGCTGCGTTGATGCTTCGCCGGTCAGCTTTAGCACGCTGCGGCGCAGCGCTACCAGCTGGCTGCGCGCTTCGTCCGGATCATGCTGTATGTTAATCCACAGATTCTCATTGTTGCTGAAATTGTGCCGGTCGGCGTCGTGGCTGCGGACAGTGCGCTGCAGTTCCATGTCGAGGCCACAATCCCCCTCGGTGGTGAGGGCAACACCAACGATATTGCCAGTATAAGCGATCGAAAAGCGGGGGAGTTGGCGATCGCTAAAAACCGGTCGGCCATTGGCTTCGTTGATGATTTCAGGCAGCTCGCTGATGCCGTAAAGCATAAACAGCAGCTCGGCAAGCAGCGAGCGAGACGCGCAAAAGCGAGCCTGGCGATATGTCGGGAGAAGACGTGCGGATTGATGACAGGCCGCTGACAAACGTGTCGATAGCGGCTCCCCGGTACTGAGTATCCCTCTTGCAAAATGCGTTGCCATACGTCGCTCCGTGAGTAATGGTCTGGATAAAACTGCGGGCGCTATTATCGCCTGGTATTAACAGGTTTTAATGCCGAAATCCCCCATTGAAAAGGGAATTTGTTTGAATTTTACAAATTCTTGCGCAAATAAGGTGCTATGGGCACGAAACAAGGCTTAAAGCGTACCGGAATAGAGCGCTTTCAGCGTATCTCTAAGCCAGACAAGCTTCGGGTTGTAGCTGTTGCGCTTATGCCATAGCAGGGTGAAGGGAACGCGCAGCTTTTCCAGATGCTGCGCCTCCAGGGGGAGCGGCCGGGAGACGAGCGGCAGCTGGTGCTGCTGATTATAGTGCTGACAGTAGCGCGGCGCGGTGGCCAGCATGGTGTGCTGCGGCTGAGCGGCCATAAAAAGTGATTGCTCAAACCCCGGCACGGTCAGCGCCACGTTACGCTTATACCCCAGCTCCTGCAGCACGTCGTCCAGGGCCCAGGTATCGCGTTGTTCCCAGCAGATAGTGATATGCGGATAGCGTAAGAATGTCGCCAGATCCCACTCTTCCCTGAGCGCCGGATGATCGGCGCGCAGCCAGACCTGCGGCAGGTCGGTGAACAGTACATCAAAATCGATATACCACGGCAGCAGGCTCAACAGCTCACGCGACTGCGGATGGCTTTCGCGTCCGCAGAAGCCGATATCCACCTCACCGCGGATGATGGCGTCCAGGGAGTCGTAGTCCCAGTTGCGCAAACGAATCAATGCCTGCGGATAGCGCTGATAGATGCGCTGAGAGAGGGTGTTAAACAGGATCATCAGCAGCGGCGCTTCCGCCGCCAGTTCGAATTTGAGGCCGCTGGGCATGGTATGGTGCGGTTTATCGAGGATTTGGTTGCCCATCTGCATCCAGTCCGCCAGATCCTGCTCCATGCTGCTGACCAGCGGCGTGGGCGCCAGGCCCAGCGGGGTTTTCACAAACAGCGGATCGTCAAACCAGGCGCGCAGTTTGGCCAGCGACTTGCTCACCGCTGACGGCGAAACGTTCATCCGCTTCGCCGTACGGGTAACGCTGAGCTCCTGGGTCAGGAGCTGCAGGCAGAGGAGTAAATTAAGATCAAGACTCGACAGCGGCTTCTTCATCGTATTGCGCAACCCGCGGCGGGGTAACGACCAGTAACAAAACAAGGCTCACTATGCTACAGGCAATGAGTATCCCGATCAGCATATTCATTGCGCTGAGTCCGATGATGGCGGCGAGCCAAATCCACAGCGATGAACCGCACACCTGCGCGATGCCGAGGACCGAGCTGGCGACGCCCGCGCGCAGCGTGAACGGCCCCAGCGCCTGGCTCATCGCGACGCCGAACCCAACGGAGAAGCCGGCGCAAATCATGCCCAGCCCGATCAGGGTGACGGCCTGGCGAGTGGCGAGGCTCAGCGTCACGCCTGCCGCCAGAAACAGCACCTGTGAGGTCAGCATTAAGGTGCGGGGGTTAAACAGCGACAGGGCGAACGGCGTTGAGAAGGAGACCGCCATGCTGATCATCGCCATCAGAGCCATCGCCATTGAGTAAGTTCCCCGGTCGAACCCCATCTCTTCCATCATTAGTACCGGCGAGACGTTAACGTAGGTCAGGATCACCGTCACGCTGAGGGTGGTAATGAGTAAGCGGCTGAGGAAAAAGCGATTCAACAGCGATTCGCCAGCGTCATGCTGCGGTGACGCTGCCTGCGGAGGCGCCGTCGGCCGCGTTTCACGCAGGATAAAGACCGACAGCACAGCGACCATGACGCCCATGCCGGTCATCGTGTAGAACAGGCTCTGCCACGGATATTTCAGCATAATCAGGTGGCCAAGCACCGGCGCCAGGACGGGGATAATGCAGGTGATGCCGTTGAGCAACGACAGCACCTTGGCGCGGCGACGGTCGTCCAGCGTATCGCGCAGGATAGCGAAAGCCACCACGTAGCAGCTGCCGGCGCCGATCCCCTGGATAAAGCGTCCGATGAGGAAGTGGCTGCTGGTATGCGCCTGGGCGCAGAGCAGGGAGGCGATAACAAAGATCGCTGCACCTACAATAGCGACAGGCTTACGCCCCGAGCGGTCGGCGATGCGGCCAGCAAACAGCATCGCGGAGGCCATACCGGCCAGATAGACCGAGAAGGCGATATGTAATTGCGCCTCGCTGGCCCCCAGGTCCTGAGCAATACGCGGCAGGCCGACCAGATACATATCGATGCCGGAGGGGTAGAGCAGAACCAGGGCAAAGCTGCAGAGAAGAAAGCGTGTCATGGGATCCTCGCGATGTGAATGGCGTTCAGCATAGTGAGGAACGCGCCGTAAGACGAGTTGCCATTTGGACAACGCTCTTTTCCTGGCAGGAAATGCGAGCTAACGACTGCGGGTTCGCCAGACGCGGGCCATCCCCTCGCTCTCCGGGCGAACGCTTTCGAAGCCGAACTTCGCGTACAGTTCCGGCACATCCGCCACCAGCGTAACGTAGGCGCCATCAAAGGCGTTAGCGTCCAGCCAGGCGACCAGCTTCTCCATCACCAGCCGGCCAAGGCCTTTTCCCTGGTGAGCCGGATCGACGGCGACGTCGACAATATCGAAATTAATCGCGCCGTCGCCGACGATGCGTCCCATCGCGATCGGCGTCTCCTGCCAGAGGAGATGTACGCCATAACAGCTATGCGGCAGTCCGGCTCTGGCGCCTTCCAGGGGGCGCGGCGACATGCCGGCGGCTACCCGCAGGTGGCAAAACGCTTCGGCGGAGGGCACCTTCTCGATCACGGTATATTCAACGGTCATGTTTTAGTCTCGCGGCAGAGGGGGAGATAAAAGTAGAGAACGTTGCGCCGCAAAGGGCAAGAAAAAACCCGCATTAACGCGACGTTAATGCGGGTGAGTGAACGTTTACGGACTAAACGTTATTTGCCGATACAGAAGCTGGAGAAGATGCGGCCCAGCAGATCGTCGGAAGTGAACTCCCCGGTGATCTCGCTCAGCGCCTGCTGCGCGAGGCGCAGCTCTTCCGCCAGCAGCTCGCCGGCCCAGGCGCCCAGCAGCTGGGCTTTGCCTTGCTGCAGATGGTTCGCCGCCTCTTCCAGGGCCTGCAGGTGACGGCGGCGGGCGAGGAAGCCGCCTTCCATATTGGTATCGAAGCCCATGCTCTGCTTGAGGTGGTTACGTAGCACCTCCACGCCTTCGCCGGTACGTGCCGACAGGCGAATAAGTGAGTGGCCATTTACTTCGCTGATACCGAGCGCTTCGCCGGTGACATCGGCTTTATTGCGCACCACGGTAATCGGCAATTTAGCGGGCAGGCGCTCGATAAAGTCTGGCCAGATCTCCGCCGGGTCAACGGCGCCGGTGGTGGTGCCATCGACCATAAACAGCACCCGATCGGCCTGGGCAATCTCCTGCCAGGCGCGCTCGATGCCGATACGTTCCACTTCGTCATTAGCATCGCGCAGGCCTGCGGTATCGATGATATGCAGCGGCATGCCGTCGATATGGATATGCTCGCGTAGCACGTCGCGGGTGGTACCGGCGATATCGGTGACGATCGCCGCTTCGCGGCCCGCCAGGGCGTTCAGCAGGCTTGATTTACCGGCATTTGGCCGCCCGGCGATCACCACTTTCATCCCTTCGCGCAGCAGGCTGCCCTGACGAGCTTCAGCGCGGACGGCGTCGAGATCGGCCATCACCTCGTTCAGCTGGGCTTCAATTTTGCCGTCGGAAAGGAAATCGATTTCTTCATCCGGGAAGTCAATGGCCGCTTCCACGTAGATGCGCAGGTGAGTGAGCGCTTCCACAAGATGATTCACCCGCGCGGAGAACGCCCCCTGCAGCGAATTCAGCGCCGAGCGCGCCGCCTGCTCTGAACTGGCGTCGATAAGGTCGGCGATGGCCTCTGCCTGCGCCAGATCGAGCTTGTCGTTGAGGAACGCGCGCTCGGAAAACTCACCCGGCCTGGCGATGCGCAGGCCCGGCAGGGTCAGAATACGTTTAAGCAGCAGGTCGAGAATGACCGGGCCGCCGTGGCCCTGCAGCTCAAGCACATCTTCCCCGGTAAAGGAGTTCGGCCCGGGGAACCACAGCGCAATCCCCTGATCCAGCGGGGTACCGTCAACGTCGTTGAACGGCAGGTAGTCGGCATAGCGCGGCTTCGGCAGCTTGCCCAGCACCGCCTGCGCGACGTCGCGCGCCTTAAGGCCGGAGATACGCAGGATGCCCACACCCCCGCGTCCCGGAGGGGTTGCCTGGGCGACGATAGTGTCGTTATGGCTCATGGTGACTCTCTATGTAG
>OJXS01000406.1_pt1 | contig 13125 bp, 9 predicted proteins | sample 1600711 | NCBI WGS metagenome assembly OJXS01 (sample SAMN04436958, study PRJEB24849) | human gut metagenome | biome: human gut; feature: NICU; material: stool | host: Homo sapiens | place: USA: Saint Louis, MO | collected 2009-12-25
TCTTTTTGGCGAGTATTCGTCCATAACGCATCCCCTTTTGAGTGGTTTAAACGACGACTAGCAAACACCGTTGTGGGATGAACACGACTAACTGACCTGACACTAACTGAGTAATCCTGCTGATTTAACTATAATCCACTCTCCAACAGATTTCATCGTGCTATTACGAAAAATTACAATTATCAGCGAGAAATTATCTTAAAAATAGACGAATTAATTTCGCAGGCGCTGGCCCACAGCCGGAGAAATAGAGAAATCTTATGAATCATTGGTTTAAGGCAGGCAGCTGTCGCGTTCAGAAACCGCCGACCTGTGGATAATGATAGTAAGATTATTCCTGGTAAATGAGTGTTTGCCGATCCCGAGTTGTTGAACAAGCTGCTAAAAATAGCCTGCGCCATATCAATATATATTAAATGCAGAACGAAAAATAAACAATGGCAATATGTGCCTTGCCAGCCAGTGATAAAAGGGCCGCGGTAGCGGCCCTTTGTTCAGGAGTGAAGATTAATGATGCTCAACCTGATGGCTGTGCTCTATATCTTCCGATTTTTTGCTAAAGCGGCGACGAACCACCACAAAGAACACCGGCACGAAGAAGATCGCCAGGATCGTCGCGGTCACCATCCCGCCCATTACGCCTGTACCGACGGCGTTCTGCGCACCGGAGCCGGCGCCGGAGCTGATAACTAGCGGCATTACCCCGAGGATGAACGCCAGAGATGTCATCAGGATTGGACGTAGACGCATACGTACTGCTTCAAGCGTCGCCTCAATCAGCCCTTTGCCCTCTTTCTCCATCAGGTCTTTGGCGAATTCAACGATCAATATTGCGTTCTTCGCCGACAGGCCGATGGTGGTCAGCAGACCCACCTGGAAGTAAACGTCGTTGGTTAGCCCGCGGAAGGTGGCGGCTAACAGCGCACCGACCACACCCAGGGGGACGACCAGCATAACCGAGAACGGAATCGACCAGCTCTCATACAGCGCCGCCAGACACAGGAAGACGACAATCAGCGAGATGGCATACAGGGCAGGGGCCTGGTTGCCGGACAGTCGCTCCTGATAAGACATCCCGGTCCAGTCGTAGCCGATACCGGAAGGCAGTTTACCCGCCAGCTCTTCCATCAGCGCCATCGCCTCACCGGTACTCTTGCCTGGCGCGGCCTGACCGAGGATTTCCAGTGACGGCAGACCGTTGTAGCGTTCCAGACGCGGCGAACCGTATTCCCAACGCGAGGTCGAGAAAGCAGAGAACGGCACCATCTGACCATCGCTGCCGCGAACATACCACTTGCCGATATCTTCCGGCAGCATACGGTATTTCGCTTCGGACATGATGTACACTTTCTTCACGCGGCCGCGGTCGATAAAGTCGTTGACATAGCTTCCGCCCCAGGCTGCGCCCAGCGTGGTGTTAATGTCGCTGATGGAGACGCCCAGCGCCTGAGCTTTCTCCTGATCGATATCGATTTTAAACTGCGGTGTATCTTCCAGACCGTTAGGGCGCACGCCGGTCAGCACGTCAGGATGCTGCGCCACCATGCCAAACAGTTGGTTACGCGCCTGGGTCAGTTTTTCGTGGCCCAGACCGCCCTGGTCAATCAGCTCGAAGTCAAAGCCGGTCGCGGTACCCAGTTCAACGATAGCCGGCAGGTTAAAGGCGAAGACCATCGCATCTTTAATCTGCGAGAAGTAGCCCATTGCTCTCGCGGTGATCGCTTCAACTTTGTTTTCCTCACCCGGACGCTGGCTCCAGTCTTTCAGCGAAACGAACGCGATACCGGTGTTCTGGCCGCGGCCGGCGAAACCGAAGCCGTTAACCGCAAACACGGATTCCACGTTGTCCTTCTCTTTGGTGAGATAGTAATTCGTCATCTCATCCAGCACTTTCTGCGTACGCTCCTGGGTGGCGCCCGCAGGCAGCTGCGCCATACTCAGGAATACCCCCTGGTCCTCGTCCGGCAGGAACGAGCTCGGCAGACGGACGAACAGCCATGCCATACCCACCACGATAATCAGATACAGCACCAGATAACGACCGGTGCTGCGCAGAATGTTGCCTACGCTGTCGGTGTAATGGTGCGTGCTCTTATCAAACATGCGGTTAAACCAGCCGAAGAAGCCGGTGGTCGCGCCATGGCTGCCTTTCTGAATGGGTTTCAGCATCGTGGCGCACAGCGCCGGCGTCAGGATTAACGCCACCAGTACCGACAGCGCCATCGCGGAAACGATAGTGATGGAGAACTGGCGATAGATGGCCCCGGTTGAGCCGCCGAAGAACGCCATCGGGATAAATACCGCCGACAGCACCATAGCGATACCTACCAGCGCGCCCTGAATCTGTCCCATCGATTTACGCGTCGCTTCTTTCGGCGGCAGACCCTCTTCCGCCATCACGCGCTCGACGTTCTCTACCACCACGATGGCGTCATCCACCAACAGGCCGATGGCGAGCACCATCCCGAACATCGTCAGGGTGTTTATCGAGAAGCCAAACGCCGCCAGCACCGCGAAGGTGCCTAACAGGACCACCGGTACCGCGATGGTGGGGATCAGGGTGGCGCGGAAGTTCTGCAGGAACAGATACATGACCAGGAACACCAGGATGATCGCTTCCACCAGCGTTTTAACCACTTCGTGAATAGAAATTTTCACGAACGGGGTGGTGTCATACGGGTAAACGATCTTCATCCCCGACGGGAAAAACGGCTCCATCTTCGCCAGTTCAGCGCGAATAGCGTTGGCGGTATCCAGCGCGTTCGCGCCGGTAGCCAGTTTAATACCCAGACCGGATGCCGGCTGGCCGTTAAACTTCGCCACTACGTCATAGCTTTCGCCGCCCAGCTCAATTTTGGCGACATCACGCAGACGAACCTGGGAACCGTCCTGGTTCACCTTCAGCAGGATGTTGCCAAACTCTTCCGTATTGGTCAGACGCGTCTGCGCGATGATCGAGGCGTTAAGCTGCTGGCCTTTCACCGGCGGCGTACCGCCTAACTGGCCCGCGGCCACCTGGGCGTTCTGCGCTTTCAGGGCGCTGATCACATCCACCGGCGTAAGCTGGAAGTTGTTCAGTTTGTTTGGATCCATCCAGATACGCATCGCATACTGGGAACCGAATAGCTGAACGTCGCCGACGCCGCTGGTACGGCTAATCGGATCCTTCATGTTGGCCGCCACGTAGTCCGAAATATCGTCCTGGTTCATGGTGCCGTTGGTGTTAATGACGCCGACAACCATCAGGAAGCTGCTGGACGCTTTCTCAACGCTAATCCCTTGCTGCTGTACTTCTTGCGGCAGCAGAGGCGTCGCCAGCGCCAGCTTGTTCTGAACCTGAACCTGGGCGATATCCGGATCGGTACCGGATTCGAAGGTCAGCGTAATGGTTGCCGTACCGGTGGAGTCGCCATTTGAGGACATGTACATCAGGTGATCGATACCGTTCATATTCTGTTCGATAACCTGAGTTACGGTGTTCTGCACCGTTTCGGCGTCAGCACCGGGGTACATGGCGGTAATGGAAATTGCTGGCGGCGCAATCGTCGGATATTGCGCCACCGGCAATTTGAGGATCGATAATCCCCCAGCCAGCATGATGATAATGGCGATCACCCATGCAAATATGGGGCGATCGATAAAGAAATTAGGCATGTCTTAACGGCTCCTGTTTAAGTTAAGACTTGGTTTGTTCTGATGGCGCGTTGCCTGCGGCTTGCTGTTTATCATCAGAAGCTACTTCCTGCGCTTTTACCTGCACACCTGGTTTGATTTTTTGCAGGCCGGTGACGATAACGCGATCGCCGGATTTCAGACCGTCAGTGACCAGCCATTTATCGCCGATCGCCTGAGAAGCAGTGACCTGGCGGACTTCGACTTTATCGCCTTCACCCACTACCATGACGCTGGCGTCGCCGCGCGGCGTACGGGTAACACCCTGTTGCGGTACCAGCAGGGCGTCAGGGTTAATCCCTTCTTCCAGACGGGCACGGACGAACATCCCCGGTAACAGGGTGTGATCCGGGTTCGGGAAAATAGCGCGTAGCGTGATTGAGCCGGTGGTCTGATCGACGGTGACATCCGAGAATTCCAGCGTGCCGGACTGCGGATATTTAAGCCCGTCATTAGTCACCAGCTCCACTTTCGCTTTGCCGTTTTCCTGTTTCAGGCGGCCGTCGGCTAGTTCCTGCTTCAGGCGCAGGAAATCATTGCTCGACTGGGTGACGTCAACATAGATCGGATCCAGCTGCTGAACGGTTGCCAGGGCGGTCGTTTGACCATTCTGTACCAGCGCCCCTTCGGTCACGGCGGATTTACCGATCCGGCCGCTGATCGGCGAGGTGACTTTGGTGTAGGCCAGATTGATGCGCGCGGTTTCAACGGCCGCTTTCGCCGCGACCACGGCCGCATTGCTCTGCTGCGCCGTCGCAACGGCGGTATCGTAGTCTTGTTGACTAATATATTTGGTGCCCAACAGTTTCTGATAACGCTTGACCGTCAGTTGATCCATGTTTGCCGCCGCCTGGGCTTTTGCCAGGTCGCCTTTGGCGCTGTCATAGCTGGCCTGATAGGTGGCTGGATCGATCTGATACAGGGAGACGCCGGCCTGGATATCGCTACCTTCCACGAAGTTACGTTTTAAAATAATGCCACTGACCTGAGGACGGACTTCCGCAATGCGATAGGCGCTGGTGCGGCCTGGCAGTTCGGTGGTTATTTGTAGAGGTGCGGATTTGAGCGTCACAATACCGACTTCCGGCATGTGCTGAGCTGGTTTGTCGTCACATCCTGTTAGCGCTAAGCTGCCTGAGAGCATCAGAACGACCGCCAGAGGCGTTAACCCTCTGTTTTTGTTCATATGTAAACCTCGAGTGTCCAATTTCAAAATGTTCAGTGGCTCAAACAACCACAAACCCACTACAGTCTTTCTATTATGGTCATGCTATGGTACATACATTCACAAATGTATGTAAACGTAACCTCTGTAAAGTCATTAACCTATGGCACGAAAAACCAAACAACAGGCACGTGAAACCCGGCAACTGATTCTGGATGTTGCTCTGCGTCTGTTTTCGCAGCAAGGCGTATCATCTACCTCGTTGGCAACAATTGCAAAAGCTGCGGGTGTAACGAGGGGGGCTATCTACTGGCATTTCAAGAATAAATCAGATTTATTCAACGAAATTTGGGAGCTGTCAGACGCCAGTATTAGCGATCTCGAAATTGAGTATCGGGCAAAATTCCCCAAAGATCCACTCTCAGTTATCAGGGAGATTCTAGTCTATGTTCTTGAAGCGACAGTGACAGAAGAACGTCGACGATTAATGATGGAGATTATCTATCATAAGTGTGAGTTCGTCGGTGAAATGACCGTGGTGCAGCAGGCCCAGCGGCAGCTCTCCCTGGCGAGTTATGAGCGTATCGAGCAGACCTTGAAAGAGTGCATCGCGGCGAAGCTGCTGCCCGCCAATTTACTCACCCGGCGGGCGGCCGTGTTAATGCGCAGCTACCTTTCCGGGCTGATGGAAAACTGGCTGTTTGCCCCCGATTCGTTCGACCTGCATGCGGAAGCGCGGGACTACGTCGCTATTCTGCTGGAGATGTATCAATTCTGCCCGACGCTACGCGGCCCGGAGAGCTTGTCAGCTTAAAGGTAGCGCGCGGATGGGCGTGAATTTTTAGCGCCGTCCGCCGCTATTCGCCAGCGCTGAGAAGTGCTATTCTGCGCGCTTGCGACGACCCCCGGTATTCTCCGGCATTTGCATTCATTCATATTAACTATGCTGCACACGATCTCCAGGCAACGCGCCACGTTCATCTTTATTATCACGCTGCTCTGTTTTATTGGCCTTTTCAGCCCAGTCCAGGGCCGCGCCGCGGATCTCCCCGATCGGGCAGAGGTGCAGAGCCAGCTCAATACGTTAAACAAGCAAAAAGAACTGACTCCGCAGGACAAACTGGTCCAGCAGGATCTGACTCAGACGCTGGAAACGCTGGATAAAATCGAGCGTATCAAAAGCGAGACGGCACAGCTGCGACAGCAGGTCGAGCAGGCGCCGGCGAAGCTGCGCCAGGCGGTGGAGAGCCTCAATAACCTGAGCGATGTCCCGAACGACGACGCGACGCGCAAAACGCTAAGTACGCTCTCCCTGCGTCAGCTGGAGTCGCGCGTCACCCAGACGCTGGACGATCTGCAGAATGCGCAAAACGATCTGGCGACCTATAACAGCCAGCTGGTTTCCCTGCAAACGCAGCCGGAACGCGTGCAAAATGCGATGTTCAACGCCTCCCAGCAGCTGCAGCAGATCCGCAATCGTCTGAATGGCACCTCGGTGGGCGACGAGACCCTACGCCCGACCCAGCAGGTGCTGTTGCAGGCTCAACAGGCATTGCTCAACGCACAGATCGAGCAACAGCGCAAGAGCCTCGAAGGCAACACTATCCTGCAGGATACCCTACAGAAGCAGCGTGACTACGTCACCGCCTGGAGCAACCGGCTGGAGCATCAGCTACAGCTGCTGCAGGAGGCCGTGAACAGCAAACGGCTGACCCTGACCGAGAAAACCGCCCAGGAGGCGGTTACCCCCGACGAAACGGCGCGTATTCAGGCCAACCCGCTGGTCAAGCAGGAGCTGGATATTAACCATCAGCTCAGCGAGAAGCTGATCCAGGCAACAGAGAACGGTAACCAGCTGGTGCAGCGCAATATCCAGGTCAAGAACTGGCTCGACCGCGCGCTGCAGTCTGAACGGGATATTAAAGAGCAAATTTCAGTTCTGCGGGGGAGCCTGCTGCTGTCGCGTATTCTTTACCAACAGCAACAGACATTACCGTCGGCGGATGAGCTGCAGGATATGACCAACCGCATCGCCGACCTGCGGCTTGAACAGTTTGAGGTGAACCAGCAGCGCGACGCGCTGTTCCAGAGCGATGCCTTTGTCGCCAAACTGGAGGAGGGGCACAGCAGCGAAGTGAACGATGAAGTCCACGCCGCGCTACTGGAAGTGATCGACATGCGTCGCGAACTGCTTGATCAGTTCAACAAACAGTTGGGTAACCAGCTGATGATGGCCATCAACCTGCAGATCAACCAGCAGCAGCTGATGAGCGTCTCGAGCAGTCTGAAGGAAATTCTGACCCAGCAAATTTTCTGGGTGAACAGCAATAAACCGATGGACTGGGAGTGGATTAAGGCCTTCCCGGAGGCGCTGAAAGGTCAGTTTAAGGCGATGAAAATCACCGTGAACTGGGAAAAAGCGTGGCCTGCGGTGTTTGTCGCTTTCCTGGCCGGTTTACCGCTGCTGTTGATTGCCGGCCTCATCCGCTGGCGTCTGCAGTGGCTCAAGGATTATCAGGCAAAGCTTGCTTCCCAGGTGGGACAGCTGCGCAACGATACCCAACTGCATACGCCGAAGGCGATCCTGATCGATCTGATCCGCGCCTTACCGGTGGTGCTGTTGATTCTGGCTATCGGTCTGATCTTACTCACCATGCAGTTAAATATTAGCGGACTGCTGTGGGCGTACAGTAAAAAGCTGGCTATGTTCTGGCTGGTGTTTGGCCTGTGCTGGAAAGTGCTGGAAAAGAACGGCGTCGCGGTCAACCACTTTAATATGCCGGCGCAGTTGACCAGCCACTGGCGGCGGCAGATTGTTCGCGTCAGCCTGGCGCTGCTGCCGCTGAATTTCTGGTCGGTGATTTCCGAACTGTCGCCGCTGAACCTGATGGACGACGTGCTGGGGCAGTTGGTGATTTTCTTCAACTTACTGCTGATCGCGGTGCTGGTTTGGCCGATGTGCCGGGAAAGCTGGCGCGATAAAGAGTCGCACAGCCTGCGCCTGCTGACGATCACGGTGTTGTCTATCGTTCCGGTGGCCCTGATGGTGCTGACGGCAACCGGCTACTTCTACACGACGCTGCGTCTGGCGGGACGCTGGATCGAGACCGTGTATCTGGTGATGATCTGGAACCTGCTGTACCAGACCGTGCTGCGCGGCCTGAGCGTGGCGGCGCGGCGTATCGCCTGGCGCCGCGCGCTGGCGCGCCGTCAACATCTGGTGAAGGAAGGGGCGGAAGGCGCCGAGCCGCAGGAAGAGCCAACTATCGCTCTCGAGCAGGTCAACCAGCAGACGCTGCGCATCACCATGTTGGTGATGGTCGCGCTGTTCGCGGTGATGTTCTGGGCGATTTGGTCTGATTTGATCACCGTTTTCGCCTACCTCGACAGCATTACCCTCTGGCACTACAACGGCACCGAGGCGGGGGCCAGCGTGGTGCGCAGCGTGACGATGGGCAGTTTGTTGTTCGCCATTGTGGCGTCAATGGTCGCCTGGGCGCTGATCCGCAACCTGCCGGGTTTGCTGGAGGTGCTGGTGCTGTCGCGGCTCAACATGCGTCAGGGGACCTCCTACGCCATCACCACCATTCTCAACTATGCGATTATCGCTATCGGGGCGATGACGGTATTCGGGGCGCTGGGCGTCTCCTGGGATAAACTGCAATGGCTGGCGGCCGCGCTGTCGGTTGGTTTAGGTTTTGGTCTGCAGGAGATCTTCGGTAACTTTGTCTCCGGCCTAATCATTCTGTTCGAACGTCCGGTGCGCATTGGGGATACGGTCACTATCGGAACCTTCTCGGGGACGGTAAGCAAAATCCGTATTCGCGCCACCACCATCACCGATTTCGATCGCAAAGAGGTGATTATCCCGAACAAGGCGTTCGTTACCGAGCGCTTGATCAACTGGTCGCTCTCCGACACCGTGACCCGGGTGGTGATCCGCCTCGGCGTCGCCTATGGCTCAGACCTGGATAAGGTGAAAGAGGTGCTGCTGAAGGCCGCGCACGATCATCCGAAAGTGATGCAGGAGCCGGCGCCAGCGGTTTTCTTCACCACCTTCGGGGCCAGTACCCTGGATCATGAACTGCGTCTGTATGTTCGAGAACTGCGCGATCGCAGCTACACGGTAGATGAGCTCAACCGCGCCATCGACCGCCTGTGCCGGGAGAATGACATCAACATTGCCTTTAACCAGCTGGAAGTTCATCTGCGCAATGAAAAAGGCGATGAAGTCACCGAAGTGAAACGGGACGGGAAAGGCGACGATCTGGCGCCCACCACCGCGTCCTGAGCGAAGAGGGGCGGCGCAAAGCCGCCCCTGCTGTATCAGGGCGCCAGCGCGGCGAGTTCTTCATCGCTCAGCCCGGTGAGCTCCTGCACGGTTTGACGTTCGAGGCCGCGCGCCAGCATTCTGGCGGCGATGCTGCGGGTAGCTTCCTGCTCACCCTCTTGCTGTCCCTGTTTACGGCCTTTCTCTTCCAGCCATTCGGCAATGGTCATCATCAGCTCCTTATGCCTGGGCGACTGCGCCGCCAGCGTGCGGATCAGCGCCCCCGGATGTTCCGTAGTTCCCGCCTGCAACATATAGCGCAGCAGCGTATTCAGCTGCGCTTCTGTCAGATAGCCTTGCGTCATCAGCGCAATCAGCGGCACCTGCAGCTCGGCCAGATCGCGATGGCGGATATGCTTTTGCAGCAGCTCCAGCATGGCCATCCGCCGATGACGGGCGATCTGATTATCTGGCATTACGGTGAGGTCCACCAGCGGAAAATCATTGCTATAGAGCGCCTTCGCCAGCGCCGGATCGGCGAATAGCTGTTGCCAGTTGCGGGCCCAGGGCCAGGGGCTCACTTTGCCGTGATAAAACAGAATCGGCACCACCAGCGGCAGCGTGTCGTGGCCGGCGTCCAGATGACGCTGCATGGCGGCCAGCGCATAGCGCAGCAGGCGAAACGCCATCAGCTTGTCCGGGGTACTCTGGTGCTCAATCAGCGCGTACACATAGCCCGGTCCATGACGCGTGCGCAGTGAGTAAAGGATATCGGAATAGCTGGCGCGCAGGTCCTCTTCAACAAAGCTACCGGAGACCAGCTGCAGCGAATCCAGTTCGCAGATCGCCAGAAACGGCGCGGGGAGGTACAACTGCAAAAAATCCTTCGCGACCGCCTGATGCATGAGCATCTGGCGAAACACCGCGTCGTGTGGGGTTTGACTGACTTTTTCCATCAATATTGTCTCCAGTGGCGTCATGCGCAGAGGACCAGACTGCCAGCACACTGCCGGAGACAACATCCTACTTCTCTGGGTTTTGCGACCCGCTTTCCGCGTTTTTTAACTTGTTTGCATAATCCCGCCGGACAATTTCCAGCGCGCTCAGCACGGTTTGCGCCGGGATCTGATGCGATTCCAGCAACATGATTAAATCGACGGCCAGTTTGACCTCATCGGATGCATTTTCCAGCGACATCGGGCTCTCCTGTTAGCGCGTCAGCCGCGCCAGTACGTTTTCAATCTTGTCCAGCGCCTGTCGGCAGCGCGCCAACCGGCCGCTGTAGGCTTCAACTTCTTTCCCCAGCCGCTGCTGCTCGTCAAGGCTGGTCGCCTGCGCCAGCTGACGCTGGCGTTGGTCGCGCATCGCCAGCAGGCGGCGCTCATACTCCTGATGCTGCAGGCGACGGCGCTGCCAGCGGCTCAACGTTGGCGACGCGTGGTCCCAACTGCGCAAGGACCAGGTGGCGGTTTCACGGCGCAGCGCGGCGATTTGTGCCGCCAGACGCTCGGCAATCCAGACCACCTGCGGCAGCTGCTGGCGCTCGACGGCCTGGCGGAGCTGGTTAAAGTTGTGTTGGGCTTCCGCCAGATAGGCCTGCATCAGCGTGCTGCGGGTGTGGAAGAGCTGGCGGTCAAAGCGCGGGCTGAGGGTCGCGTGCTCCGCCAGCGGCGCCACCAGCGCGGCCAGCTCACTCAGCTGGTCGTTCAGCGTTTGTAAAAGTTGAGCAGTTTTCACCAACCCCCTCCATTTTCCGTCAGCCAACTGTGCTACAGTAGCCTCATCTGTTTGATAACGATTCGCATTATGCCACCTGTTATTTTAACCATTATCGGCTGGCTGGCGGTAGCGCTGGGTACGCTGGGCGTCTTCTTACCGTTGCTGCCGACGACGCCGTTTATTCTGCTCGCCGCCTGGTGCTTTGCCCGCTCATCGCCGCGCTTTCACCAGTGGCTGCTGTATCGCTCCTGGTTTGGCGGCTATCTTCGCCACTGGCAACAGTACCGCGCCATGCCTCGCGGCGCTAAACCGCGCGCCATTGCGATGATCGTGGTGACTTTTGCTATTTCGCTATGGCTGGTTAAGCTTACGTGGGTGCGCATCATGCTGTTGGTCATTCTGGCCTGTCTGCTGATCTTTATGTGGCGCATTCCGGTGGTTGACGCAAAGCAACAAAAGCACTGATGCGCAATAATGCCTGTTGCAATTGTTGCCGACAGCCAGTAAATTCTGGCGTTTTCGAGCGCGGGCAAGCCTGGTCAAAGGTTAAACAAATGTTTCTTTGGCCCCTTTTGCACGCCCGTGGGTAATACCGTTTCAATCAGGCATACACTTATGACCGCAACTGCACAGCAGCTTGAATATCTGAAGAACAGCATCCAGAGTATCGAGGATTATCCAAAACCTGGCATTCTTTTCCGCGATGTCACCAGCTTACTGGAAGACCCGAAGGCCTACGCGCTTAGCATTGAACTGCTGACCGAGCGCTACAAAGACGCGGGTATTACCAAAGTGGTAGGGACTGAGGCGCGTGGCTTCCTGTTCGGCGCCCCGGTCGCGCTGGCGCTGGGCGTGGGCTTTGTTCCGGTACGCAAGCCGCGTAAGTTGCCGCGTGAAACCATCGCCGAGACCTATGAGCTGGAGTATGGCACCGATCAGCTGGAGATCCACGTTGACGCCATTAAACCGGGCGATAAAGTGCTGGTGGTTGACGATCTGCTGGCGACCGGCGGCACTATCGACGCCACGGTCAAACTGATCCGCCGCCTCGGCGGCGAAGTGCACGATGCCGCTTTCATTATCAATCTCTTCGATCTGGGCGGCGAACAGCGCCTGGAGAAGCTGGGGATCCACTGCTACTGTCTGGTGCCGTTCCCGGGCCACTAAGCAAATCCCTCCACATAGCCTCGCCGATCGGGCGGGGCTGTGATAGCATGACCCCTTCGTGATTTCACCTTCCAGCGTTTCAGAGCCAGCCCATGAGTTATCAGGTCTTAGCCCGTAAATGGCGCCCACAAACCTTTGCTGACGTCGTCGGCCAGGAACATGTGCTGACCGCACTGGCGAACGGCTTGTCGTTAGGGCGCATTCATCACGCTTATCTTTTTTCCGGTACCCGCGGGGTCGGGAAGACCTCCATCGCCCGTCTGCTGGCGAAAGGGTTAAACTGTGAAACCGGCATCACCGCCACCCCCTGCGGCGTGTGCGATAACTGCCGGGAAATTGAACAGGGGCGCTTTGTCGATCTGATTGAGATTGACGCCGCCTCGCGAACCAAAGTCGAAGATACCCGCGATCTGTTGGACAACGTCCAGTACGCGCCGGCCCGCGGCCGCTTTAAGGTCTATCTCATCGACGAAGTCCATATGCTGTCGCGTCACAGCTTCAACGCGTTGTTAAAAACGCTGGAGGAGCCGCCGGCGCACGTCAAATTCCTGCTGGCGACGACGGATCCGCAGAAGCTGCCGGTAACGATCTTATCCCGCTGCCTGCAGTTCCACCTGAAGGCGCTGGACGTTGAACAGATCCGCCATCAGCTGGAGCATATTCTTGGCGAAGAGCAGATTGCCTTTGAGCCCCGCGCGCTGCAGCTGTTGTCGCGGGCGGCCGATGGCAGCCTGCGCGATGCCTTAAGCCTGACCGATCAGGCGATTGCCAGTGGGGAAGGGCAGCTGACGGCCGCATCGGTGAGCACCATGCTCGGCACCCTTGATGACGATCAGGCGCTGTCGCTGATTGAAGCGCTGGTTGCTGCCGACGGCGAGCGGGTCATGGCGGGCGTCAATGACGCCGCCGCACGCGGCGTCGAGTGGGAGGCGCTGCTGGTCGAGATGCAGAGCCTGCTGCACCGCATCGCCATGGTTCAGCTGTCGCCTTCGGCGCTGGGCGCCGACATGGCCGCGGTCGAAGTGCGGATGCGCGAACTGGCGCGAACCGTACCGCCCGGCGACGTTCAGCTCTACTACCAAACGCTGCTGATTGGCCGCAAAGAGCTGCCTTACGCCCCGGACCGGCGGAT
>OJXS01000421.1_pt1 | contig 12708 bp, 12 predicted proteins | sample 1600711 | NCBI WGS metagenome assembly OJXS01 (sample SAMN04436958, study PRJEB24849) | human gut metagenome | biome: human gut; feature: NICU; material: stool | host: Homo sapiens | place: USA: Saint Louis, MO | collected 2009-12-25
GGATCCAGAAGAGCGGAATGATGGAGAGCCTGACCTACGGGGCGTCGATTATCGGCCTGATGGTGGTGGGGGCGATGACCGCCTCAATGATTGATATCACTATTCCTGTCTCCTTCGGCGCCGGGGAGGCGAAAACCCAGGTGCAGGACATTATCAACGACATTCTGCCCTGCATGTTGCCGCTGGTGAGTTTCGGCATCGTCTACTGGCTGCTGGGGCGCAAGGTTAAGCCGCTCTCGATTATCGGCGGCATGGCGCTGGTGGGCATTGTGGGTTCGTGGATTGGCTTGTTTTAACGGGAGGCGAAAATGGTACCAACGATGATGACCTATATCAGCGAAGAGTCGGCCTGTCTGACGCAGATCCTGCGCGATTACCGGCAAAAGCTGGCGGCGATTGAGGACTTTGCCCGCCAGCACCCGGTGCGCCGCATTCTGCTGCTGGCGACCGGATCGTCGCTCAACGCCGCCCTGTGCGCGCGCTATTTCTTTGAACAGCGTTTCGGCGTGCTGGTGGAGATTAAAGAGCCGTACAACTTTACGCATTATGAGGCGGTCGATCCGCATACCGATCTGGTGGTGGCGATTTCACAAAGCGGAAAAAGCGCCTCGACGCTGGAGGCGATGCGTAAGGTCCAGGCATTGAGCCTGCCGGTTTTTGCCCTGACCTCCGACCCGCAAAGCCCGATAGCCCTGGCCTGCGATGGCGTTCTGGATATCAATACCGGCATTGAGAGCGTGGGGTTTGTCACCCGCGGATTTAGCGCGACGGTGCTGAATTTGCTGCTGATGGCGCTGATGATCGCCCGCAGCCAGGGGAAAGCCAGCGAGGCCGAGGAGCAGCATTATCTTGATGAATTACAACGGCTGGCGGCGGCGATCCCGGATGTGATAGCCCGCACCTCGCGGTTTATCGAGCGGCATGGCGAAACGCTGCGGGGCGGCGAGCGCTTTGTCGCCACCGGCTATGGCGCGCTGGTTGGCGTGGCGAAGGAGTTCGAAACCAAATTTACCGAGACGGTGCGCGTGCCTTCCAGCGGCTTTGAGCTTGAGGCCTATATGCACGGCCCCTATCTGGAGGCGAATGCCCGTCATGTGATGCTGTTTATTGAAGATGCGCCGGATATTCGTACTCGCGCGCTGCGGGACTATATGGCGCCGTCGATTGCCCGGGCCTTTACGCTGACGCTGAGCGACGAAGAGAATGCGCACACGCTGGCGCTAAACTGCCCTTGTGAGCATCACCTCGCGCCGCTGCTGCTGATTGTCCCTGTCCAGATGCTTGCCTGGCATACTGCCGGACTGAAAGGCATCGATCTGGCGAAACGTATATTTGACGATTTTGACCGCGTATTAAAAAGTAAAATCTGATTATTCAGGAGAAAACTATGTTGGGTTTTAATCAGGACGAGTACCTGACCAGTGCTCGCGAGATCATCGCTGCGCGTAAACAGGCTGAAACCGTAGCCGACGATATTTATGACAGCGGCTGTAGCGCATTATTTTTTGCTTCGGTAGGTGGTTCCCTGGCGCCGATGATGGCAATTAATGAATTTGCCAAAGAATTAACCAGCGTGCCGGTATATCTTGAACAGGCCGCGGAATTAATCCATCGCGGGCATAAAAAATTAAATAAAGATGCGGTTGTCGTTACGTTATCTAAATCCGGCGATACCAAAGAGTCGGTCGCCATTGCCGAATGGTGCAAGGCACAGGGGATCCGCGTGGTGGCTATTACTCGTCACGCCGACTCGCCATTGGCTGCCGCCGCCAGCTGGCATATTCCGATGTGCCACAAAAATGGCGTGGAATATGAATATATGCTGCTGTACTGGTTATTCTTCCGCGTCATTTTTCGTCACGGCGAGTTTGCTGATTATGCGCGATTTGCCAGCCAGCTCGAGTTACTGCCGGAAAATCTCCTGCAGGCGAAACGCCAGTTCGATCCCCGAGCGGATAGCATTGCCGCGCAATACCATGACTGCGACTATATGATGTGGATTGGCGGCGCGGAAATGTGGGGCGAGGTCTATCTGTTCTCAATGTGTATTCTCGAAGAGATGCAGTGGAAGCGGACGAAGTCGGTGAGCTCCGCTGAATTTTTCCACGGCACCCTGGAGCTGCTGGAAAAAGAGGTTCCGCTGTTTCTGGTGAAAGGCGAGGGGAGATGCCGGGCGCTGGACGAACGCGTCGAGCGTTTTGCCGAAAAAATAACTGACCATCTGGTGGTTATCGACCCGCGCGACTATCCGCTGAACGGCATTGATGACGCGTTCCGCTGGATTATGGCGCCGTGCGTGGTGTCCACCCTGCTGGTGGACCGGCTGGCGGCCCACTTTGAACACTATACCGGCCACGACCTCAATATCCGCCGTTACTACCGGCAGTTTGATTACTAAGCCGTGATGATGGCGGCCAGCCGGGCTGGCCGCCATACTATTCTCCGAGGCGCTTCCCAGAAAAATGTCGTCAAACCCAACCGGGTAAAAACCGGTGATAGAGTCCGGCTTACCTTCTCTTTCAGGCAAGCGGATGGCCATGAAAAAACGGATGACCTCGACGCCGCACGATGCGGTCTTTAAGCGATTTCTTCGTCACCCGGAGACAGCGACTGATTTCCTCACCCTCTACCTTCCCGAAGCGATCCTTCAGCGGTGCGATTTCTCTACCCTGAGGCTGCAATCGGCGAGCTTTATCGATGAGGATCTGCGCGCCTGGTATTCAGATGTCCTCTGGTCGGTGCAGACCACCTGCGGCACGGGGTATGTTTACGTGGTGATAGAGCACCAGAGCTCACCGGATAGCCATATGGCCTTTCGCCTGATGCGCTATGCGATTGCCGCAATGCAGCGCCACCTGGATGCCGGGCACAAAACGCTGCCGCTGGTGGTGCCGATGCTTTTTTATCACGGTGCAACCAGTCCGTATCCTTTTTCCCTCAACTGGCTGGATGAATTTGCCGACCCGCAGCTGGCGAAGACGCTGTATGGCTGTCCGTTTCCATTGATCGACGTGACGGTGATGCCGGACGATGACATCGTGCAACATCGGCGAGTCGCCTTGCTGGAGCTGATGCAAAAACATATTCGCCAGCGCGATCTCAGCGGCATAACGGAGTCGTTGGCGGCCGTTGTGATGCTGGGATACACTAACCGTCGGCAGTTGAGAATGCTGTTTCACTATATGCTGCAGTACGGTAATACGGCCGAGCCGGGCGTGTTTCTCCGCCGGCTGGCCCGCCGTCTGCCACAGTATGAGGAGACATTGATGTCTATCGCGCAAAAGCTTAAGCAGGAAGGTCGGCAACAAGGCCGACTGGAAGGCCGGGAAGAAGGGCACCTGGAGGGCTTGCAGGAAGGCAGCCGACGCGAGGCGCTGCGCATTGCCGGCAGTATGTTACAGAATGGCCTCGACAAAGAGATGGTACAGAAGATCACCGGACTGTCGGCTGATGAACTACAGCCGCTGTGTGGTTAACGTCCTGCCACGACAACCGCTGCCCGGCGCGAAAATTCGCCGGGCAGGATTGCGTTAGCCTTCGCTTTTCACCACTTTGATCTCCACCATGCCGATCCCCAACTGACGCGGGGAGTGGCCGAGGATATTGCCCTCGTTAGTGGTTTGCGGGTCCGGCGGGGTGATGATCAGCGTGTTGCTGCGCGTTGGGTTGTCAAAATGCAGCGTCGTGGTAGTCACGTCATTATCCAGAGTGAGCACTTGCTCACTTTCTCCAACTCGCACCGGAATCGGCTTATTAGCGTTTGGGCCATAAGCTTTGGCGGTGATCACCAGATCAAATTTCTCCGGCAGCGGCTCTTTATATTCAATCTTCACGTCGCTGCCCAACTGAGCATTGGACCACCGCCCCCACGACTCGGGACGCGAAATACCGCTGAACTGTTTAACCTCTTCCGGGGCGCCAGCGACGTTAAACACGAAGCTGTCGGCCTTATAGCGAATATCGTTGTCGACAATTTTCAGCGTATCGACGTTGCCCTTATAGCGCTCCATATCGATAAGGGTGTCCCTGAAGGCGGTCTTGCCGTGCCACTGTGGCTTATCAACGTGCTGGACCTTCTGCTCACCCCCCAGCTGTCCCTGCGAGACGCACCAGTCGGTGGAGAGCGCCAGCTCAGGCGACCACAGCTGGCCCATTTTATAGCAGCGATCGACCCACACGAAATTATCCCGTGGCGCGAAATCGGCCAGCTGGAAGCGCAGCGGCGCAGAGTATTCACTCTCCGGCAGCGGTTCTACGCGCTGGTCAGATACCCGCAGCAGCAGCGGCAGACGGAAATGGCTGCCGGAGAAAGCGATCATATTTTTCTGCGAGTCGATGGTGAAATTCTTCATTTCTTTGGGGAAATTCCACAGGCGGATCACGTCAGGCTTCCATGCCAGGACTTTCTCTTTCATATTCATGAAAATACCGGAGAGCGACTGGCCGGAGAGGCTGCTACGCCCGAGGCCGATATAGTTATCGCCGCCGAGAATATCCAGCACCGTCGCGCCGTTATCCATGGTGTTGCGTTTCACCGCCAGGGTCTCCTGCTGCGGTTTATCGCCGCGCAGGACGAAGAACAGATTGCTGCGATCGTGCTTGTTGAGATAATCCCAGGCGCTGTTTTTCATGGCCAGGTGATCGGAAGAGACCACGATGACCGTGTTTTTGAAATAGGGTGAGGCTTTAATCTTCTCTATCAGCGCGGCGATATGTTCCTGACTGCAGCTAACGGCGCTGAAAGAGAGGTTTTTCTTGCCGTCCACATCATAGCGTTTACGCTCGCAGGTGCGTGAGATAAAACCGTCGGGATGGTGGGTATCCACCGTCAGGGCGAAGAGCGAGAAGCGTTTCCCGGACTGCGACAGCTCTTCGAATTTTTTCCAGGTCTCGTCGAGCACAGTGTCGTCATAGAAGCCCCAGTCGTTGCGGTAGGTAGGATCCGCCACCGTAGTTTTTAGCTCTTCCGCCCCGTACAGATGATCGAAGCCGTGGGATTTAAGAAAAACGTCTTTGCCGGCAAAGCGCAGGTTAGCCCCCTGCACAAAGTAATTCTCGTAACCGGAGTTCTTCAGAATATCGCCAAGGCAAATATTCTGTGGAAAGAAGCTGGAGACTGAGGCTGAGGCATTACCTTCGAACGGCGCGAACAGCGGAATGCCGCACTGTGAGGCGACCATGCCGGCGATAGTGTAATCGGTCCCCGGCAGCTGCATGGTATTGCTGAAATCAATGGCCTCAGCTTTAATTCTGCCAAGCTCAGGGGTGAGGTTGGGGAAGGCGTCGTTATCAAAATAGGTGCGCTCGAGACTTTCGCCATAGATATAGACCAGGTTCAGCTGCGGATTGTCGATTTGCTTCGACGGCTCTTTATAGTACGCGGCAAAGTCTGGATCGCCCTCGCGTGACTGGGATTTCACCAGCTCGCTGATTTGATGGAAGGCCGGGCTGGCATCAACGGAGGCCAGCGCCAGCAGTAGCGCCGCCAGGCTGTAACCGACGTGATGAGGATGATGCCGACGGCGGCGCAGCACCCAGCCGAGGGCGCCAAAGACGGCGACCAGTGCGACGGCCACGCCGACCCCCGGCAGTATATATTTGCCGATCCCGGCGCCGGTCAGGCTGTTGGTCAGAGTGTAGAGTACCGCATCGTTGATGCCGTCGCCGGTGAAGTAGTCACTGGCGTAGAGGGTGATATTCAGCACCACGAACAGGCCTAACACCGTGAGCGTGGCGGCAAACCACCAGGTGTTACGACCCGCTTTCCAGGCATACAGCACCACCGAAGCTAAAAATAAGGCGATGGATAACAACTCTGACACAGCTCATCCTCATTAATGCCAGTTATCGGCTGGCAGAACAGATTACTTTTCAAGCCCCACTGTAATTGCAGCGCTATCTTGCTGCAATTCTAGCGTCATGAAAGTGTGCAGTTATTCAGAATTGGTTTAGAAGTTGCCTTTTTTGATCGGCATCGCATCGGGCGAAATGGGAAAACGGAACAGGAAAACTGCAAAAAAAGCGTTTCAGGCCGCGGCGCCGCCGCGAAGGCAACAAATGCGGCCTTGTCAGTCAGGATCAGGAGAGGAAATTAACACCCTGTTTTAAGACCAGATCGCAGGCTTTGGTTTTTACCTGTTTCGCCAGCGAGCTATTGCCGAGCGTATTCAGGTCCAACTGCTGGCCGTTTTTGCTGTTGAGCAGCCCCTGCAGGCCATCCAGATAGCTGGTGTCCTGTTTTTGTTTTTCCGGCGTGCTAAGCCCCAGTTTATCCAGCACCTGATTTTTGACGTTATCGGCGCTGGTCACGGAGGCCAGCTTCTGTTTCGCGCAATATGACAGGATCCCGGCCGCATTATTCATGCTGCTGGCGGTCAGGGATTGGCTGCTGCCGTTGAGCAGGCTGGTTAGCGAGGAGACGGACATGCCGCCGCTGGCCTGGGCGTTACTGCCGCTGAGCTGGCTGGCAGCGCTGTTAAGGGAATCCTGCCAGGAGGCGGCGTGGGCGCCAGAGAGGGTAAACGCGCTAACGGCAAGCGCGGCAACAACGCTATTTTTAAACGATTTCATAGACGGACTCATAAGCGTGACTGAATAATCGCTTTAGTATAACGCCGTCGTCGCCCGGAAATCTCTTAATACTCCTTGCCTGTAACGCGGTGCCGGTAACTTTCCCAATTGAAGATAACCCACAGGCTGTTGCCGAGCCGCATACGGTCCATCACCCGCTCGCCGAGCAGTTTGTTCATCTCTTCCATATTGCTGTTGGTGAGCATCCCGGTAGGTCGTTTGGAGGATGAGCGCCGGTCAACTATCTGATTGATAATGACCTTTTCATAGCGAGATTCTGTCTGCATACCAATTTCATCGATCACCAGCAGGTCGACCATGCTGAGGTCGTTAAGCAACTGTTCTTCGCTCGTTTCCCGGTTGCCGAAGGTATCTTTCATCGCCGACATAATATCGGCCACAGTGATGATTAAGACCGACTTCCCGCGCAGCAGCAGCTCGTTGCAAATGGCTGCCGCCAGGTGGTTTTTGCCAGTGCCCGGTTTACCGGAGAAGATAAAGCTGGCGATATTGCCATCGAACTCTTCCACGTACTGGCGCGCCCGGGCGAGCGCATTCATCTGCCCCTCGCACTCGACGCGATAGTTATCAAAGGAGCAGTTCTGATGCAGCGGGCGGATCCCCGAGCGGTTGAAGGTGCGCTGCATTTTCATCGCGCGATTCTCTCGCTCCAGCGCTTCGGAACGCAGCCGGCCTTGCTCTTTTTGCCAGGCCAGCAGCTCTTCGCCGGTTTTAAACGCCGGTTCAATATGTGCCGGCATCATTTTCTGCAGGCGTTTCATCAGGTCGCCAACGTTTTTCATGCTCATCCTCGGAAACCTCGCGGAATATGGCTGTCGGGTTCGCTAACGCTGTTCACATCGCGCTTCGGCTGTCCGCCGTTGCTGGCGCGGCTGATTTGCACGCTACGTGCCAGCTTCTGCTGCCACTGCACGTGGTGAAAGACTTTACCTTCCGCCTGCCAGTAAGCGACGAAAGCGGCCAGCTCTTCGGGGGTAACCGGCTGGCTCAGGGCAATGCCCCACAGCGCGGCCAGGCGCTGAAAATCGGCGTCAGGCTGCCACCCGGCGTACATAGCAAATTTGCCCATCGGCACCGCAACCGGCGCCGCGGCGGGCTCCTCGAAAAACTGCGGGTCAAGCGCGATGTCGCTGCCGGGGCGCGCCAGCCTGGCTTCCAGCTCCAGCAGTTGCGCCAGCCGCGCTGGTGTTAGCGCATAGAATGCCGGCGCGTTATTGGCAAAAACAGCAACGGTGCCGTCAGTCGATTTTGCCAGCAGCGCCGCGTGCTGCTGGAGGAACTCTTCCAGGCCGCTAAAATGGGAGGTTAAAATTCGCGAAGACATAACTCTATCTCAACTCTGAACTGCAAAGAGTGGGGTGATCTGCACATAGTAGCACAGAGGCCATCGCGGAAGGAGCGTCGCGGATTAACCGCGACGTCGGGGTTAGACGCGAGGACGCTTACGATACAGCCACAGGCCGGGTATCGACAGGCCAATCGAAAGGGCGCCCACAATCGAAGAGGCCTTTAAAAAATTGCTCAGCAGCAAAATCATCATCTCTTCCGAATAACCAAAATGACTGATTTTTACCGCGGAAATCATCGCCGTGTAGGCTGAGATGCCAGGAAACATCGGGATCACGGCGGCGACGGTAAAAATCTTCGGATGCGCCAGATACCAGCGCGACCATTGAATGCCAATGCTGCCCACCAGCAGAGCGGCGAGAAAGGTGGCCCATTCAATGTTAAAACCGGCGCTCATCATGATCATACGCGAGCCATGGCCAATCGCCCCCAGCAGCGCGCACCAGCGCAGAGCGCGCTGAGGGACATTAAAGACCATCGCAAACCCGACGGCGGGGATCGCCGCCAGCAGCATGTCTTCCGCCAGCGCAAAAATAAATGAGATTATGCCCATCCGCGCAGCCCCCATACGGTCATGGCCATCACCACGCCAATGCAGGTGGCGAGGGTTAGCAGGCTGGCGATCGCCCAGCGGGCGAGTCCGGTATTGATATGCCCTTTAAACATATCGGCGACGGCATTGATTAATGGAAAACCCGGGACCAGCAGCAGAACGCTGGCGGCCATGGCAATGGTCGGCGTGCTGGCAAACGCCGGGAGGCGCAGCAGCAGCCCGGAGATGGTGGTGGCGACAAAGGCGGTGATGCAGAAGTTGATCTGCGGATGCATGGAGCGATGGGTCAGCACCTGGCGAATGTACATGGCTACCGTGCTTGCGCAGAAGCTGACCAGCGCCCCATCCCAACCGCCGTTATTCAGTTTGCAGAAACAGGCGCAGGAAAGACCCACCATCAGCACCAGCAGCCAGCGCGGATAGCGCAGGGGAACGATCTGCGCAAAACGCTTCTCGACGTCGCGATAGTCCAGCAGCTTATGCTCGGCGAGGATCACAATGTGCTGCACTTCCGTCACCACATGCATATTAATGCCGCGATCGACATTTTTGCGCGTAGAGGTAAGACATTCGCCATTTTTAATGGTGGTCAGGACGATGGCATTCGAAGAGATGGCGCTTTCAACGCTGTCCATCCCCAACGCCAGCCCGAGACGTGTTGACAGTTCCTCCACCAGCGCACTCTCGGCGCCGTGCTGTAACAGAAAAAGACCACACTGGATGCATAAACGTGTGATTGCCCGCTGCTGTGTCCGATCAACCTGCATACTTCCTCTATTGTCCACGACGCCTGGTATCTGCCGATACTTTAACCTGAAGCGCAGTGGCGGCTGAGGGGGGTGGGATCAAATAATGTGCAAAAATTCCCGGTCTGCGGGGCGGCAGAATTTGAAGCATCCCACACTTTTGCCAGTTTGGTGAAAAGTGCAATTTTTGTCGCCATTCATCCCTTCTTTTTCCCCACTGACTTATCAAAAATGCAGAAAAGCACTTTTATTAAACAAAAATTATACAAATAATTAACCCTGCAAGAGTGAGACATCCCTATGAAGACACAGGTCGCGATTATTGGCGCGGGCCCCTCCGGGCTGCTGCTGGGGCAGTTGCTGCACAACGCCGGGATCCATACCGTGATCCTTGAGCGTCAAACGCCGCAGTATGTGCTGGGGCGCATCCGCGCGGGAATTCTGGAAAGCGGTACCGTCGATCTGCTACGCGAAGCGGGCGTGGCGCAGCGGATGGATGCCGAAGGCCTGGTGCATCATGGGGTGGAGTTTCTGTTTGACGGCCAGCGGGTGCCCGTCGCACTGAGCGAGCTAACCGACGGTAAGAGCGTAATGGTTTATGGCCAGACCGAAGTCACCCGCGATCTGATGGCTGCCCGGGCCGCCAGCGGCGCGCCGATCGTCTATGGCGTGAGCGAGGTGGCTATCCATGACGCCAAAAGCGACCGGCCGACGATCACCTACCTCAGCGAAGGGGAAACCTGCCGTCTGGAGTGCGATTTTATTGCCGGTTGCGACGGTTTCCACGGCGTATCGCGGCAAAGTATTCCAGCTGGCATTTTGCAGACCTACGAGAGCGTGTGGCCGTTTGGCTGGCTAGGCCTGCTGGCGGATACGCCGCCGGTCAATCCGGAGCTTATTTATGCGCACCATCAGCGGGGGTTTGTATTGTGCAGTCAACGCTCACTGACCCGCAGCCGCTATTATCTGCAGGTTCCGCTGAGCGATAAGGTTGAAGCATGGTCGGACGAGCGCTTCTGGCAGGAGCTGAAAAGCCGCTTGCCGGAGGAGCTGGCATCCAGGTTAGTGACTGGTCACTCACTTGAGAAGAGCATTGCCCCCCTGCGTAGCTTCGTCGTGGAGCCGATGCAATATGGGCGGTTGTTCCTGGTGGGGGATGCGGCGCATATCGTTCCGCCAACCGGGGCGAAAGGATTAAATCTGGCGGCATCGGACGTGAACTATCTGTGGCGGATTCTGCGCGAATACTACCATCGTGGCCGCAGCGATCTGCTGGCGGCCTACTCGCAACTGGCGCTGGATCGGGTCTGGAAAGGGGAACGCTTTAGCTGGTTTATGACCCGCCTGCTGCATGATTTTCCGGATCAGAACGCGTTCGACGCTAAAATGCAGGCCGCCGACCGCCGCTACTATCTGGGCTCGCGCGCCGGGCTGACCACCATCGCGGAAAACTACGTGGGCTTGCCCATGGAGCGTGTCGCCTGAATTAAGAGGAGTCATCATGCCGTTCGTTCAAACCGTGCCCGTATTTAAGCTGTATGGCGAAGAGTGCGGCTGGCCGACGCCGGACCTGCTGCACTGTGAGTCGATTTTACAGCGCAGCAGCCTGTATCAGTGGCATATTCGCGTCCATCAGCATGCGGAAATGGTCCAGCTTCTCTATCTGCATCAGGGGCGGGCGGAGATCGAAATTGAAGGCGCCACCGCGGTGATGACGGAGTCCTGCATCCAGGTGGTTCCCGCCCTCTGTATTCACGGGTTTAATTTTTCACCCGGGACGCAAGGGTTTGTGCTCTCTCTGGCGCTGCCGCTGCTGAGCCGGTTTGAAAATCAGTTCGGTCGCCCTCTGGATGTGCTTAGCGTGCCGCAGTGTGTGCCGGTGGGCCGTTCTCGCGGGCGCATGCATACGCTGTTTTCAGCGCTTCGCGAGGAGTACTGCGAAGAGCACGATGCGCGAGAAATGATGCTCTATTCGCTGCTGGGGACGCTGTTGGTCTGGCTGAACCGACAGTGCCATCCCGCGTCCCCCGCGGAAGATAAAGCGGAGCGGAAGCGCAGCATGATGCGCCACTTCGCCCGCCTTATCGAGAGCCACTACCGACAGCATCTCCCGTTGGCGGAGTATGCGAAGCTGATTGGACTGTCGGTTACGCACTTAAATTATTTATGTCGTGAGTTTTATGGCTGTAGCGCTCTTGGAGTATTGCATCAGCGGTTGATGCTTGAAGCGCGACGCAATCTGCAGTACACCCGCATGACGATTACACAACTCTCTGATTATTTGGGGTTTAGCGATGCAGCCTATTTTTCGCGTTTTTTCCGTCGCTATAGCGGTATGTCACCCAAAGCATTTAGAGAAACAATTAAAGATAATGCTTCATAATGTTCAGTACTGAAATTATTTTTGCTAAATAATGTTTTTATCTTTTCTAATTTATTAGCGCAGGAACGTCTGTGTTAATATTAATCGCAAGTATACACGGCAATAATATTTTACACGGTATGACCACGGTTCGGTCGTTACGTATATCGTGTGCGCAGGCCATGAATATGATTTTAATATTCATCCAGGAAATGATATGGCGATAAAGTCGCTCGCCGATCGTTTGCAGGCAAGCGAAGGAACTTCGACAGGAAGCGGAGGTGTTATGTTACCAGGACAAGGTAAGTTTGGCGTCGTTATTAGTAAAATTCCCGTCATGCAATCAGGGTTAAAGGTGATCTTCAATGAGAACCTCCCTGATTACGAGCTGAGTTTTTGTCGTTCTCATGATGAGCTCACCCTTTTACAACTGCGGCGGGCGGTGCTGGTTGTCGCGGATATCTCCGGCGAGATTGCGCACCCCCGAGCCGTCTGCGAGCGTTATTACTCCCTCATGACCCAGTACCGTGATATTCACTGGGTTTTTATGGTCAGCGACAGCCTCTATCCGTTGGCCGTTGAGCTATTAATTCGTCCTGAAAGCTCGTTGATCTCCGAGAGCGAGCCGGTTAACCGGCTGATTGAGGTGATTTGCGCCGGTAGCCGTGCGGCTGAACAGATTAGCCGTACGCTGTTTGCCGGGGATGAGGACAGCGATTTCGCAAGCTACCACTCTGCGGCGATGCTCACTCTTTCAGAGCGTAAAGTTCTGCGCCTTCTGGCGAAGGGGTGGGGAATAAACCAGATCGCCGCGCTGTTGAAAAAGAGTAATAAGACGATCAGCGCGCAGAAAAACAGCGCAATGCGTCGCTTATCTCTACGCAGCAACGCTGAAATGTATGCCTGGATCAACAGCGCGCAGGGAATGCAAGAGCTGAATATCAATTCAGCTTACGGGGAGCAAATGGAATGGAAAAAAATAGTACAACCCGCCATGTCGCCATCGTAGAAAAATGCGTGATGACGGAAATGGCATGGCGCTATATCTTTAGTCGGCTTTGTTGAATAAATCAGATTTCGGGTAAGTCTCCCCCGTAGCGGGTTGTGTT